>Ga0194112_10007860_pt1 | contig 13826 bp, 7 predicted proteins | sample TA2MahC400mmetaG_FD_146191 | JGI IMG/M metagenome (GOLD analysis project Ga0194112, IMG submission 146191) | Freshwater microbial communities from Lake Tanganyika, Tanzania - TA2015016 Mahale Deep Cast 400m | ecosystem: Environmental > Aquatic > Freshwater > Lake | place: Tanzania: Lake...
ACCCCACAACCGTCCCTGCGGGCCGAAGAGCCCCAATCTGCCCGGCCCCGCCCCCGCCATCCGGCGGCTAAAGCCGCCGGCAACCCACTAACGTCCCTGCGGGACGAAGAGCCCCAATCTGCCCGGCCCCGCCCCCGCCATCCGGCGGCTGAAGCCGCCGGAACGCCAGGCACACCCCCGCGCAGTCCCGAAAGGGACGGCAGAATGCTTCTGTGTCCCAAAGGGACAGGAGTCGGTTGCCGGCGGCTTCAGCCGCCGGAACGCCAGGCCCCACCCCCACACAGTCCCGAAAGGGACGGCAGAATGCTTCTGTGTCCCAACGGGACAGCAGTCGGTTGCCGGCGGCTTCAGCCGCCGGAACGCCAGCCCCCCACCCACACATAGTCCCGAAGGGACGACAGAATGTCCTATGCCTTGATCGCCCCGGCCGATAGGCCGCGGACGAAGTATTTCTGGAGGAGGATGAAGATGAGAACGATGGGCAAGAACGAGAGCAGCACCGTGGCGAAGAGGACGCCGCTGTTGAAAAGCCCCCACTGGCCCCTGAGCATCGTGATGCCGACGGGGAGGGTGCGCACCTCCTCGGTCGAGGTGAAGGTGAGGGCGAAGAGAAACTCGTTCCAGATGCCTAACAGCGTGAGGATGGCGCAGGCCGCCAGGCCGTTGCGGCCGATGGGCACCATTACGTCCCAGAAAACCCGCCACGTGCCCGCCCCATCAATCATCGCGGCATCAACCAGGTCCTGTGGGATGGATACGAACACGTTTCGCATGATGAAGATCACGAGGAGCAGATGCCCGGCCGTGTAGGTGGCCAGAAGCCCAGCGATCTTGTCGTAGAGCCGTAGCTTGAACATCAGCTCGTACTGGCCGATAAGCATGACTTCGCCCGGAATCATGATCGTGAGCAGCAGGAGCATGAAGAGCAGCTTGTTGCCCGCGAAGCGGAAGTGGGCGAAGCCGTAGGCCGCGAGCGACCCGACAAGGAGCGAGAGGAACGTGCCCGCCATGGCCAGGTAGACGGTGTTGAAGTAGTAGGTGGGCAGGCCAGAGAGCTTGTCGGCGATCTTCCGGTAGTTGTCGAGCGTCACGTGCTGGCCGGCGGGCTTCTCCACCTCGTAGGGTTGCCAGGGCCACACGTTGCCGCGCTGGATCTCGAGGTGCGGCTTGAGCGAGCCGCAGACGACCCACGCGAAGGGCAGCACGCTCAGGAGCGCCACCCCCAGCAGGATCACCCACAGCGTGGCCGACACGCTCTTGCGTTCGACGAGCACTTTGCTTCTCCCTACCTCCGCCACTGCCCGCCCTCAGAGGGGATGATTGGATGGCTGGATGAATGGATGATTGTATGACACCCATCCACCCATCCATTCATCCACTCATCCCCGCGCGGGTTGCGCATCTATGCACTACTCCACGGGCCGGTTCAGCTTCCGCACGAGCAGGCTGATGGCGAAGATGAACAGCGCCAGAGCATAGGCCAGGGCCGAGGCGTAGCCCAGTTGGAACTTGCCGTAGCGGAACGCCAGGTTGTAGAGCCGCATGACGTAGGTCAGGGTGCTGTCCTCTGGCCCGCCGCCGGTCATGATGTAGGGCTGGCCGAAGAGCTTGAAGGCCCCGATGAGGCTCAGGAGGACCACCAGGTAGATCGTGGGGGAGAGCTGCGGCAGGGTGATGTGCCAGAAGCGCCGCCAGCCGCCGGCACCGTCCACCACCGCGGCCTCGTAGAGTTCCTCGGGAATGCGCTGGAGACCCACGAGGAAGAGGATGATGTTGATGCCGATGCCATTCCAAAGGCACATGAGGGCAATGCCGATCATGGCCCAGCGGCGGTCGGAGAGGATGCCGCCTTCGGGCACGGAGGCGACCGGCCCTGCCCCAAAGACCGCGGCGGCCTGGTTCACTGCCCCGACGGCCCCCGCCAGCATCTTGTGGGCGAGGCCGAACGCGGGGTTGTAGAAGAGAGTCCACATCACCGCGCTCACGGCCAGGCTCACGACCACGGGCGTGAAGATGGCGGTCCGCAGCGCCACCGAGCCCCGCCGCAGGCCGTTGAGCATCATTGCGATGAGGAGGGCCAGGACGACAAAGGGCGGGACGAAGATCGCCGTGAAGTACAGCGTGTGCCAGAAGGGCGCGTGGTTCTGCGGCTCGGTGGCCAGCCGCGAGTAGTTCTCCAGCCCCACGAACCGAGCGGAATCCGGCTCAAGGACCGAGTAGTCGAAGAACGACAGGTAGAAGGAGCGGGCGATGGGGTAGACGATCATCACGGCGAACAGGAGGAGCGCCGGCAGCACGTAGAGCAGGCCCTTCCTGTGGTGCTGCCGCCGCCAGCGGGATTCGCGACTGCTTGCGGGAATCACGGTGACGACAAGAGAAGCATAAGGACGACGGAAAATCAAGTCCCCTCAACGCTTCGAGTATGGCCCCCAGTTGTGGGGACTATCTCGAGCCCCGCCTCCTCGTGCTCGTCGTCGTCCTCGTCGTCGTCGTCGAGTCCCCAGGCTTTCCTCCCCCCTCATTCGACGACAAGGACGACGACGACAACGACGACGATTCGGCGAGCCCGCTGGTGCCAGGCTTGGGGGCCATACTCCAACCCTTCTCAACAACAAGGCACCCGACGTCGTTGGGGCCGACTTCGAGGGAGATGAGGGTGTCGTTGCCTTCTCGGCGGATGGGGGCGGGGCGCTGGTGCCATTCGTCGTAACAGGTTGCGCCCGGCTCGTGCGAAACGACGTCGGAGGTCGTTTTCCTCGGTGTCATGCCGAGCGACGTCGAGGCATCTGTCTTGGCCGGCGGGACAAACGGCGTGCCAGGCTCCGCGGGGGCGCTGGATGTGAGGAACTGCCGCGACCGACCACAGAAGCCGAAGAACCATTTTTTCTGTAACACTTGAGCCGAATGAAGTGGGAGTTTGGAGTGCGGCCTTCAGGCCGTATCATGCACCCCAGATACGGGCTAAAGCCCGCACTCCGAACCCGGCGCACCATCTGAGGGTGACGGTTGGCTCTCCACTTCATTCGGCTGAAGTGTTACTTTTTTTCAGTCTCAGGCCGCTCATGATCGGCCCGGGATTTCGTTGTACTGGGGGGAGAGAGCGCGCGCGAAGCGGGGTGAATGGCCGGGAAATGGGCGCAGATTGAGGGAACTCGTCAGCGCCATAAGTCGAGGCAGGCGCATGTCTTGCGGCTTCTCGATGGCGGGAGGGGAGGAGAGACGATAAGTGAGGGCGATTGGGGGGGCGCCCCCCCCCTGCCCGCGGGCGGCGCGTGGCGCGCAGGTGGCAAACACTGGCAAACACTGGCCGACTCTGAGCCGGAATGGCGAGAATCGCCAAACGGCGAGTGGCCGAGTCTGGCCGACTCTGGCTGACTCTGAGCAACACGGAGCCACATTGGGCCGCGATGGGCCGCTGCGGCGGCAGGGACTCGCGCGGTCGTGCTGACCCGAGGTTCTGCCGCCCCCTGCGGGGGCTGGGATGATGGGACCGCGCCGTTCCACGGGCTCACGCCCGTGGCTATCTCCTGCCGCCCGCCGGCGGCGGGCTGACGCAGCGCGCCTTTGAGTTCACGCCTCTCTCGCGAGCGTGCCTCTGAGCCGGAGGGCCGGGAGTGGCCAGATAGGCGTCCCACTTGCTATTCGGCGGGCGGCGGGTAGAATCGGGGGCGAAAGGAGCAGGCTATGGGCAACACGCGCATCCATCACATCCTCGACGAGGTCGGCTCGATTGCGTTCCCGGGCGTCTACGACACGCTGTCGGCGAAGCTGGTCCAGCGTGCGGGCTTTCCGATGGCGTTTATCTCGGGCTACTGCGTGGCGGCAACGGCCATCGGCGAGCCAGACCTCGGGCTGGTGACGCAGACCGAAATCGTCGAGCGCGCCCGCCGCATCTGCGGCAGCGTTTCTGTCCCCATCATCGTGGACGCCGATACGGGCTACGGCAACCCGTTGAACGTGCATCGCACGGTGACGGAACTGATAGCGGCGGGGGCGGCGGGGTGCTTCCTGGAGGACCAGCAGTGGCCGAAGAAGTGCGGCCACATGCGCGGCAAGAAGGTCATCGAGCGCGGCGAATACGTCCACAAGCTCCGTGCGGCGGTGGACGCGCGGGCGGGGCGTGACTTCTTCATTGTCGCTCGCACCGACGCCTTGGCCGTGCTGGGGATGGATGAGGCGGTGGCCCGGGTGACAGCGGGCCGCGAGGCGGGGGCGGATGCCAGTTTCATCGAGGCGCCGCTGGACGAGGAGCAGCTCGCCGAGATCGGCCGCCGCGCCCCCGCGCCCAACGTGGCGAACATGCTGGAGGGCGGCAGGACGCCCATCCTGCCCCGCGAGCGTCTGGCTGAGTTGGGCTTCCAGTTGGTGGTCTACCCCCTTGCCGCCCTCTTCGCCGCGGCGAAGGCCATCGAGGCCGTCTACGCCAAGCTCCGCCGCGACGGCACGACGCTCGGCGCCGAGGCCGCTCTCATGCCCTTCGCCCGCCTCAATGAGGTGATCGGCGTGGAGGCCAAGTACGGCCTCGCCGAGCGATTCGGTGTGGGGTGAGATGGGACCGCTCGGACGCGTTGCCAGCTTCGCGCCGCTTCGCCGCGCGTGAGAAACATTGCAGAGCTGTTCAACTCCGCAATGTTGTTCGCCGCCGTGGATGCCAGGGGAGCCTTGGCCGGGCGGCTGGGCGCACAGTGGGCTACAGGCGCTGGGACCTGCCAGCCTTGTGGGGCGACTGGGACCCCGCGGGCCGTTGGACCTCCCATGCGGAAGCTTGCGGAGTTGAACAACTCCGCAAGCTTCCTCCCGCGAGCGGTGGATGCGCCTCTGGCTAGACAGCTCGCCACGATTCCCGATCGTTGTAGCCACAAGCGTCCCGCTTGTGGAGTGCGGCAGGAAGCCTTCTTGCTGGCAAGCGGGACGCTTGCCGCCACAGGAGCCCAAAGGGCGTCGGGTGAGCGGACGACCGGGAATCGTGGCGAGCTATCTAGATCCGCGAGACGCCGCGCCAAACGGACCCTGCGCGATCACTTCGCCTCGGGGGGCCAGAGGGCATTGATGGCGGCCACGGTGGCGTTGACGAGGGCCTTGCCGCCCTCGGGGCCGACCAGGTTGTCGGGCAGCTCGGCGCTGTAGTGCCCGCCCTTCACCGCCTTCTCGGTGGGCAGGTAGCCGCCCGAACTGGTGGCGAGTTGGATGAGAAACGTCTGCACCGCCTTGCTCCGCGCCTTCATCTGAATGCCATAGTCCAGGTACAGCTCGAAGGGGTTGGTCGCGATCGCCACATCGCCGAGGCGGAGGGCGTGCAGCTCGATCTCGGTGTTCGGGTTCGTCTTCTGCTGCTCGTGGCGGTCGAGAATGCGGCGGGCGCGGGCCAGGTCCCACCTCGACGTCGCCGTTGCCGTGGGCGCCTTCGACAGCTCCTCGAACTGCTTCTGGGTGCGGGCCAGCTCCGCCTCGGTGGCCTTCCGCATGGGCAACTCGACGCGGTGGACGTTGTGGACGAGGGGGACTGCCGTGCGGATGTCCTTCCGCGCCACGTCGAGCACGTCGTCCACGGCGGCGACGATGCGGCGGGCGATCTCCTGGGTGCGGGTGAGGCCGCGGAGCTTGGTCATCCGCTCCTCGGCGCGCTTGTTGTAGAGGAGGTGGGGCGACTGATCGCCGGCCGGCGCGCACCAGGGCAGGACGTGCAGGTCCTTCGAGTGCTTCGCGTGCAGCGCCTCGCGCACGTCGTGCCAGAAATCGGCGTTGATGGACGACAGGCCCTCGACCTCCTGCGCGGTGCAGGCCAGGTTGATCGCCACGGCGAGGAGCTGCTTCTCCCCGTTCCAGAAGAACAGCATGTCCACGCCGGGGTCCTGGTTGCCCTCGATGGAGCGGAACGTCGGGGAGTCGGTGGCCCCGTACATGCGGGCCGTGCCGTTCTCGTAGACGGCTCGGCGGCAGGAGCCGATGGCGGCGTGGCCGAGCGCCCAGCTCACGCCGCCCGGCTTGCGGCTCTCCCAGGCCTTCGCCGCGGCGTCGGCCAGGCGGCCGAGGAGGAACTCGAGGTACTCTGCCGGCTGCATCACCCCCTCCTTCGGGATGTCGTAGCTCTCCTCGGTCGTGCAAGGGGCGGTGTGGGTGTGGGTGGCGTTGAGGAAAAGCTTATCGAGGTCGAAGCCTGGCAGCCGCGGCTTGGCCACTTCGCGGAAGCGGTCCTGAACGCCTTGGCGAATGGCCACGAGGTCGCACGAGATGATGAGGGCCTGGTCGAGCGGCTTCTCGCCGTCGCGCGATTCGAGCGCGAGAGCGGTCGCGAGGAGACGGTTGTCCACCTTCTTCGACACCCGCAGATGCCGCTGGCCGGCCAGGGCGGCCGGCTTGTCGGGCGTGATGTCGCTCGTCGCCGCCCCGACCCACAGCTCCCCCGCCCCGGCCTCGCCGAGGGCCAGCCCGAGAAGCAGAACAATCGAGAGCGCCGTCAGCGTTTGCACGTCGCGCCTCCTTATGCGCTCATTGAGCGCAGAGAACCCTCCGCTTGCTCGCCGGCCTCACTCCACAGGAACGCGCAGGACCTGGTCGAAGATGCGGCGGCATTCGCGCGCCGTGCGCTCCCAGGTGAAGCCCTCGGCGGTGCGGCGGGCCGCCTGGCCCAACCGCTCCCGCTCGGCAGGGTCGCGGAGCAGGGCGAGAATGCCGGCCGCCAGCGCCGCCGCGTCGCCGCACGGGGCCAGCCGCCCGTTCACGCCATCCTGGATGACCGCCGGGGCGAAGCCGACGGGGGTCGTCACCGCGGGCAGGCCGTGGGCCATCGCCTCCAGGAGCGCCAGCCCGCCCCCCTCGACTGCCGAGGAGAAGGCGAAGACGGACGCCCGCGAGTAGAACTCGGCGACGCGCTCGGGCGGCTGCATGCCCGCGAACTCCACGGCCTCGGCCAACCCCGCCTGCCGCACGGCGGCCTCCACGCGGCTCCGCTCCGGCCCGTCGCCCACGAGCGTCAGCCGCGCGGCCGGCAGGGCCTCATGCACAAGCCGAAAGGCGGCGACGAGCGTCGCCAGGTCCTTCTCCGGCACCATCCGGCCCACCCAGAGCACCGAAAAAAAGGGACAGATACCTCTTTTCGCGGTGAAAAAAGGTATCTGTCCCTTTTTTTCGATGCCGTTGATCACCACGTGGACCCGCTCCCTCGGCACGCCGCGGGTGACGACCTGCTCGGCCAGGAACGGGCTGACGGCGATCACGGCGTCGGCCCGGGCGATGGCCCGGTTGAGGAGCCGCCCGACGAGGCCCGTCCGCGGGGAGCTGTGGATGTCGCTCCCGTGCACGGTCACGACGAGGGGCCGCCGCGGGCCGAACCACTGGGCGGTCGCCGCCGAGGGCACCCAGTGGGCGTGAACCAGCTCGCAGCCCTTCGCCACGCGCCGGATCGCCCTGCCGAAGGCCCAGACGAACAGGGGCAGTTGCGCTGCCGTCCGCACCGGGCGGTCCCGCAGGTTGGCGGGGATGCCGCCGCCGAAGGCCACCCGCTCGGTCCGGGCGAACCAGTAGCGGAACCGCACGATCTTCACGCCGTCCCACTCCTCGGCCCTCGGCGCGGGGCGGCCATCGGGCAGCAGGCCGCGGGGGGCCACCACGGTGGGCTCCACCCCCTCGGTCGCCAGGTGGCGGGCGAGGTCGAACACGAAGTGCCCAGCCAGGTCGCCACGCCAGCGGGGGAAGGAGGTGGTGGGCACGCAGACCTTCATCGCGCGGTGCGCCCTCCCGGCCGCGGGCCGGCCGACAGGGGGCGGTTGTGCTCCATGTCGAACCACATGCCGAAGAGGAGGAACTGCATGCTGGCGATGAACAGGGTCATCACGGCCAGGGCGTTCATCCGGGGGATGACGCCGGTCGTGCCCCAGACGATGCACATGCGGACGCCGAGTGCGAACCAGAGGAAGAAGAGGAGGCCGCCGAGGGCGTAGAAGAAGATGAGGGGGTGGAAGTCGCGGATGACGTATTTCTCCTTCATCCGCCACAGGAAGCACTTGAGGAGGAGCCAGGACATGCGGGGGATGACGCGGCGGAGCCGGATGCCGCTCTTCTCGCCCACGCCGTAGACGGGCGCGACCGGCACGTCGGCCACGCGGAAGCTGTAGACGTTGAGCATCACCAGCAGGTGGTTGGGGTAGCCGTAGCGAGGGTAGAGCCTGTCGAGGGGCAGCGTGGCCAGGGCCTCGCGGCTGATCGCCGTGTAGCCCGTCTGGCTGTCCGCCACGTTCCAGTAGCCCGACGCGATCTTGGTGAGGAGCGAGAGGAAGGCGTTGCCGAGGTAGCGGACGTGGGGGATTTTCTTCCAGGCCTCGCCCGTGAACAGGCGGTTGCCCTTCACGTAGTCCGCCGTGCCCTCCACCACAGGGTCGAGCACGGCAGGGAGGTCGGCGGGGTCCATCTGGGCGTCGCCGGCCATCACCGCCGCGATGTCCATGCCGTCCTCGAGTGCTCGGCGGTAGCCCGTGACAATGGCGGCGCCGACGCCGCGGTTCTTCTCGTGGCGGAGGAGGACAATGCGCTGCGGCTGGCGGGCCGCCCATTCCTCCACGCGGGCACCCGTCGCGTCCTTGCTCGCATCGTCCACGACGTACACGCGGTCAACAAAGCCCGGCATGGTGTCGAGCACGCGACCGATCTGGCGCTCCTCGTTGTAGGCGGGGACGACGACGGCGATGCGCTTGTCGCGGTACATGCGCGACTCGTCTCCTCACTGTGGGCGGGGCGTCTCTGCCCCGCGCTGTGGGCGGGGCGTCTCTGCCCCGCGCGGCTCGGGCAGGGGGATGGCGACCCCCTTGCGGCTGTCAGGGTCAACGTGCCAGCGGTACGCCTTGTGGTCGGGCCTGGCGGCGGCGAGGTCGCGGTTGCGCTCGCCCAGGTCGCGGGCGAAGATGATGCCCTTAATGAGGGCTGGGTCGTTCTCGGCGAGTGCGGCGTAGAAGTCGCTCACCGCGCTGTGGCCCTCGCCCAGGGGCAGGAACACGATGGCCGGCGGCTTCACCTGGGCGCGGATGGCCGCGATGGTGCCGCGGCGGGCCTGGGATTCCGCGCGCTCGACCCGCCACTCCGGCCCCATCGCCACGCGGAAGCCCGCGTGGAGGAACAGGAAGGCCAGGATGACGCCCAGCACCCCGGTGGCACCGGCCAAGCGGCGGGCAAGGAGCACCAGCACACCGGCGGTGAGGGCGACGACGAGTGGCGTGGCCTCGGCGAAGTAGCGCGGGCCGCCCATCCAGCCCGCCACGTTGCCCCAACGCACGTGCGCGAGCGCCAGCGATAGCGCGGAGAGCAGGACGATGAGCACCGACCACCGCCGCTCCGGCACGTCGCCCAGCCCGAGGAATACGAGCGACACCAGCAGCACCCCGAACAGGGGGATGGGCCACTGAAACGTCGCCATGCTCCCCAGGTAAAGCGTCTCCAGGAGGTTCGCGAGGCCCAGGGCGGGCGTCCAGCGCCAGCCCTCGGCGATGGGTGGCACAGGCATCTTGCCTGTGCTGTCCACAGGCGGGACGCCTGTGCCACTAGCCGCCAACTGGTAGCCGAGGGTGAAGGGCCTCCCCGTCGTCGCCTGGTTGTAGAGCAGGAGACCGGCGAGTGGAACAGCCAGGGCAAGCAAGAGGGCGAGGGTTGGCCGCCAAGCCGCCGCGGGCCGCCGCACGAGCCAGACGAGCCACGCGACGGCCACGGGCAGCGCCAGCGCGGCCGCGGTGACCGGGCGGATGAGCACGCTCGCCCCCAGCATCAGGCCCGCCGCCGCCCCCGCGCGCCACGTCGGCTGGCGGAGGCACCGCAGCGCCGCCGTCAGGAACAGCGTGGTGGCGAGCATGCACGGCACGTGCGTGAGGTATTCGCCCGACAGGAAGATGAGCCAGGGCGAGAGCGCGGCGAGCGGCAGGGCCAGGACGCCCGCCTCTTCGCCGAAGACCTCTTTCGCAAGGAAGTATGTGGCGATGACGACCGCTCCGCCGAGCAGCGGCGGCACGAGCCACGGCAGGCCGAGCAGCAGCCCCACGGCGAAGAGCGCCGGCGCACCCGGCAGGCCCACGCTGAACCAGCGGTCACCTGCCACGACGAACGAGCCGGCCACAGGTGTCACATCTTCATTTCGCACATGGCCGCTATGTGCCAAATGAAGATGTGACACCTGGGCAGCGTCGAAGAAGCCCTTGCCCCCCACCAGCGGCGAGGCCACGCGGCCGGCCGCAAACGTCTTGGCCTGGTAGTAGTAGACCGAGGCGTCGGGGAAGCACGGCTTGCCGCCGTGGACGCCGCGGATGAAGGCGACCGCGAGCACGGTGAGCGTCAAGGCGGCGGCGACGACGCAGGCGAGGCGTCTCCGCCCCGCGCGGGGCACGGAGGCCCCGCCCACAAGCGGCAACGCGCGCAGCCGGCCCACCGCCCGCGCCATCGCATCGCAAAGCCCGCACCGCGGGAGCCGCATCGCCCAGGCCCCAAGGGCCACGAGCGCGGCGAGCCAGAACAGGCGCGGCGCGGCCGTCAGCGCAAGCTCGCGCGAGAGACGCACCCGCGCCCACGCCGAGTTCAGCTCGGCCTCGGGCCGCAGCCCCTCCACTGCCCGTCCGATCACGTGATGCCACGGAAGCGACACGGCGACGAACAGGAGCGCCGCGGCGAGCCAGGGCAGAGCGGCAAGTGGCGAGTGGCAAGTGGCGAGCGCGCGGCGGGCGGCCGGGAAAGCAATGGCGACGCCCGCCAGGCCCGCCACTGCCATCGCGATGGCCAGGGCATCGAACTGCGCCTGCGACAGGTCGAGCCGCAGGCCAAGCCGTCGGACCCCGAAGGCCATGCCCCCCTTCTCGCCCACGGACCGCGTGAACCACGCGGCGTCGCACAGCACCGCCACGCCGAGGAACGCCAGGCCAAGCAGGGCCAGGCGCCCGCTGCCCCCTGCCTCCTGCTGGCTGCCGTCTGCCGTCTGCCGTCTGCCGTCCACCCTATCTTCCATCGTTTCCTCCGGTCGGCAGGGTCATCGGGCGCCTGCCCTCGGGGGCCGGCTCGCCGGCGAGGAGCCGCGCGGTGCCGAGGTGGGCGACGACGCGGAAGCGCCCGCTCGTGCGGCGGTTGGTGAGCCGCAGGCGCAGCTTCAGCCTGTCGGCCCCCTTGGCCGCCTGCGCGACGCCGATATTCAACCACTCGCCCGTCGGGCGCGCAATCGCCGCGTCGTGCTCCAGCACCCGCTGGCCGTTCGCCCACAGCTCGGCCACAATGCAGTCGGCCTGCATGCCGCCCGCCACCAGGGCCAGCGGCACCTGAAGCGTCAGCGCCCCCTCGCTCTTCGGCACCGGCATCTCGGCCCGCACCTCCACATACTCGCCCGGCGCAATCGGCTGCCAGCCCGCCAGCAGCGGGTGCGTGAGGATGAGAAGCTCGAAGCGTGGACGCGTCTCCTTCTCCGCGCTGCCGTCTGCCTTCTGGCCTCTGGCCTCTGGCTCTTTCTGTCCTCTGCCGTCTGCCTTCTGCCGACTGCCGCCTGCTGCCGGCTTCCCGGCGACGGCGGCCGTGACGCCGGCGGTCCAGAGGCCCCGCGCCACGACTGGCCGCGCGAGCCACGCGGCGGGCGGCAACTCGGCAAGGGCCTGGCCCTGCGGCGGAGCGTTGAGGAGGGCGGGGACCTCGGGCGGCTCCGCCTCCTTGGGGTAGAGGCGGGCGAAGGCGTCGCGTATCTCCCCCTGCCGCCGCTCGGCGAACGCGGTCCAGTAGGCGAACCGTTCGAGGCGCCCGCGCAGCTCGGCCAGCCAGTCCTTGGTCATCTGGAGGCCGCTGACGGCGGCCGCCGCGTCGTCAATCACCTTGAGCAGCGGCCCGCGCGCCCGAAGGAACTCGGCTTCCGCCGCGGCGGCTCCCTGGTCGGCTAAGAGCCCGAGGAGCCTGTCCTCCAGCGCGACCATCGGGCGGCCGGGGAACTCGTAGGTGACCAGGCCGCGGCCGGCGGCCGCCGTGGCGCGCATGGGCTCGAGGTAGTACTTCTCCAGACGCTCGGGCGCGAACATCGTGTGGGCGGGGGCCGCCGCCTCGAGCTTGGCGAGCGCGGCGTCCATGTCGTCGAGGAGCCGAAGGGCGTCGGGCCGGCTCTCCTCCCTGAGCAGATGGGGGGGCCAGTTGTAGCCGGGGATGACCTGCGGCTTCGGGAGGATGAAGAGCGCCTTGAGGCCGGCGAGCGCGTCGTCGTACGCCTGCGCGGTCCCCGCCTCGGCAGCGCCGAAGACGTAGGCCCGGACGGCCTGGGCGGTGAGGCGCCAGTCGTGCCTCTCCGGGTGCCAGGCCCAGCAGCCGAACACGGCGCCGAATGCCTCCTCGGGCCACCCCCCGCAGTAGATGGCGGTGTTGACGTGTTTCGGGGCGTCCCGGAGCGCCTCGTACTTCGGGGAGTTCCAGCCGGAGGCGAGGGGCTGGAGGTCCAGGTAGGCCGGCGCATCGCCCTCGCGCAGGGACCAGCCGCCGTAGTACTTGTGGAGCAGGCCCGGCCCGGTGCGGGGCCAGTTGTGCCACCAGGCGGGGTGCTTGAGGCCCACCTGGCGGGCGCCGTCGCTCACCTCCCGGCTGGGCAGACAGGTGAAGAACCACGTCGCGGCGTCGAAGCCGGGCACCTTGGCCATCGCGTGCGCGTAGTCGGTAACGACGTGTTGGTAGGCGCCCATCGGCGGCACGGTGGAGATGGCCTGGCCGCTGAGCCCGAGGCCCTTGGCCGCGGCGAGCAGGCGCTGGACCAGTTCCCCCGAGCCCTCGGGCGCCCCGAGGTCATCGAAGATCAGCGACAAGCCGTCCACGCCGAGCTCCGCCAGCTCCTTCGCGGTGCGCTCGACCTTGAGCGGCTCCTTGACGCCGAAGGAGCAGGCGAGCGTGCCGTAGACGCGGATGCCGCGGCGGTGCGCCTGCTTGAGCAGCTCGCGCAGCTCCGGGCTGTCGGGCGACTCGCCGGGCGCGAAGCCGAACTCCCCGCGGGGCGCGGGCGCGTTCCGCGTGTCCACGAAGTTCAGCCGCGCACGCACGTAGGCGTCGAGGGCGCCGGGCTTCAGGTGATCCCTGAAGTTGCCAATAATGCGCCCCCGCCAGGCCAGGCTCGGCCAGTCGCGGACCGAGACGGCGGGGAACACCACCTTCTCGCCCTCGGCGCGCAGCAGGTCGAAGAATGCCTCCTGCCCATACGTCACGCCTCGCGCGTTGCTGCCGCCGATGAGGATCAGCGATTGCCGATTGCCGATTGCCGATTGCCGATTGGAGGCCACAGAGACCCCGGCCTCATCCAGCATCTCGATGACGAAGCCGTCGTGGCCGGGCGACTCGGCACCCAGGTCAATCTTCCTCTCACCGCACAAGCGGTCGAGAGCCGAGTTCGTCCCCCGCTGCCCAAGAATGATCAACTGCCGACTGCCGACTGCCGACTGCCGTCTATCTTCCACGCTCTCCTCTGAACAAATGGGCAGCCTCCGCTTGAAGCGCCGCTCGACAAGGCCCTGGAGGCGTTCGGCGGCGTAGCGCTCGGGCTCGGTCGCCCTGGCCCCCAGCACGATGGCCGCGTCGGGCGACAGCTCGGCCGTCCGGCCACTCTCTTTGTAGACCTTGGGCTCGGGCACGATGGGGCACGGGGGGCGTTCCTCGACCACTTTGGGCAGGGGCGTCTCCTTCTTGCGTGGCGGCAGGGGGAGCTGCACGAGCCCGGGCTCGGGCGGCAACGGGTCGTTGAAGCGCACGATGGCGCGGTACGCGGCCACCCCGCCAAAGGCCAAGAGGGCCACGAGCGCAGCCCCGATTGCGGCGGCGACCAGACGCATGACAGTCTTCGACACTCGATGACC
>Ga0194112_10007861_pt1 | contig 13825 bp, 6 predicted proteins | sample TA2MahC400mmetaG_FD_146191 | JGI IMG/M metagenome (GOLD analysis project Ga0194112, IMG submission 146191) | Freshwater microbial communities from Lake Tanganyika, Tanzania - TA2015016 Mahale Deep Cast 400m | ecosystem: Environmental > Aquatic > Freshwater > Lake | place: Tanzania: Lake...
ACCGCCAACCCTCACCGACGGCGGCTGCCGCTTCTGTGTTGTTGGCTACGGAGGCTTGCCCTTCACACGAGTACCTCCGGCGGGACTCTAACCCGCTGGATGAATGCGCCGCGAGGCGCACGAGCGCGGACATCTTGTCCGCATGCCGTTGCCGGAGCGCGGACATCTTGTCCGCATGCCGTTGCCGGAGCGCGGACATCTTGTCCGCATGCCGTTGCCGCTGCTCGTACGTCCAGTACTGTTCAGTTAGGGCCTGCCGTGTCGTTCCTGGGACCGCGCGCACCCTTGCGCGCATGACCGGTCGTTCCCTGTTCAGGCTAACTGAACAGTACTGTTCGTAGGTCGGGCGTCCACGCCCGAAACGCCGTCACCGCCGTCAACCCGAGACCCGAAGCCCGGGGCGCCTTCGCCGTCTCTCACTCCTCATCTCTCACTCCTCGCCGTCAGCATCTCCAGGAACGCCTGGATTCTGGTCTCGAGGGCGCCGGCGTCCTCCATGCTGTAGTCCGTCTCGAGCTTCAGCAGGGGCAGGCCTTCCTGGCGCATGGCCTCTTCCACGCGGTGAGTCTCCATGCTGTAGGGAGTGCAGAACTGGATGACGTACTGCAGCACGCCGTCGGCGTTGAGGTCCCGCGCCATCTCGATGATGTGGCCGATGCGCTCCTCGTTGGGGGTGAAGACCGCGCAGTCGATCTGCAGGTAGCGCTCGGCGATGGCGTCCAGCATCTTTTCGCAGGAACTCCCGCCCTCTGCCACCTCGTTGCGGGTCCCCCGTTCGCCGACGCACGACTCCTCGCCGACGATGACGCCGCCGTTACGCTCCACGAGGAAGGGCACCTTCCAGTTCGGCGCCGCCATCGGGCAGCCTGAGACCAGCACGCGCGGCGCGCTGGATGGCGCGACGCCCTCCCCCTCCGCGACGCGCCCGTCCAGCTCATCGCACAGGGCGTGAACGCTCTCCGTGAACCGCACGGGATCGTCGTAGAACTGAATCTGGTTGATGAGCAGCGCGTCCCGGCCCGAGATCGGCGCGGGCTCGGCCGCCCGCAGCCTTGCCAGTCTCTGCAGGGCCGCCCGCTTCGCGTTGACGATGCGGATGCCCTCCGCGAGGCCCTCCGCCGTGATCGTCACTCCGCTCAGCTCCTTGACCCTCCCGACCAGCCGGCCGATCTCCGACCGCCACAGCGCCCGGGCGCTTGCCGACTTGGTGTGCGGCACTTCGAGGACGAAGGTGTTGTGCAGCTCTCCGAGGATCTCGTACGCCTTCTTCTTCCCATCGCACGTCGTCTCCCCGATCACCAGGTCCGAGGCCTCGAAGTACGGGCAGACCTTCGCGAGCTTGAAGTCCACGAACGAGCGGATCAGCGCGCACGTGTTGTTCGGCAGCAGCCGGCCCGACTGCCCCGTGCCCAGGTCCGCCCCCGCGCACAGGCCCACCGAGATGCCCTTGGCCGCCAAGATGATCTCCTCCGGCACGTACAGGCAGAACGAACCCACGACCTTCCGCCCCTCGGCCTGCGCCTCCATCAGCTCCTTGATCCTCAGGCCGTGAATCCCCGACACGCAGAAGTCGAAGTACGCCATTGCCTCGGGCCGGTTCTGCTGCGACAGGTAGATATCGCGATACGCCGCGCCCAGCACCGTCAGCAGCCCGTCGTGGGCCTCCAGGTCCAACCCAAGTTCCTGCCACATCGCCGTGTAGTCAGCCGACATGGGTGATCCCTCCGGGGATGGGGTTCCGCGCACCCGCGGGGCGCGCGTGGCCCGGAGGGTTCTCAACGGGGAGACGCGGCGCGCGGTGCGCCGGCCGCACATGCCCTCCGGGTCCGGCATCTCTTGGGCGCCCAACTGCGCCCACTGTCTCCGCCTCACACGCAGGCCCGCGACCTTCGCACCTTGCATCCCTCCTTCCGTCTGCGTCGTGGCACGGGCGGCCTCGCCCGTGGTCGCTGTTAGCCAACACTCGCCTGTTCGCCGTCGCCTCTCGCCTCGCCTCCCATGCCTCTCCCGGAAGGCCCTTTCAGTCCCCTTGGGGAAAAGGCCCGTCGGCCTGTCCCCCACACAGGAGGTACGTCCCATGCTCCGCCCCATCGCCATCCTCGTCGCCGCAGTGACCGTTGCGGTTTGCCTCTCCCAACCGATCCTCCGTTCCGACCTCGGCCGGAAGGAGAAGCTCCGCATCCTGGTGGACAAGGTCATGCAGCCCGAGCGCAACTGGGTCACCGAGGAGTGGATGGTCCGCGAGACCGCCGAGGCGGGCTTCAACGTCTACTCGCCCCGCCACGGCTTCGACAAGCCCGACGCGGTCCGCCAGGTCACCGACTGGTGCGCGCAGTACGGGATCTACCATCTCCCCTGGATGCGCGGCACGCTGGAGGCGCCGACCGGCCCCGAGGCCGACGGCAAGCGCCTCGTCTGGGGGAGCGGCGGGGAGCAGAGCCTCTACAGCCCCAATGCCGACGAGTTCTGGGAGTGGACCACTAAGTACATCGTTGAATATGCAAAGCTGAGCAAAGAGAGCCCGCACCTCTTCGGCGTCTTCCTCGACTACGAGAACTACTCTGCCCGGAGCGAGGGCAACTGCTACGACCTCTCGTACGATGATGTGATCCTGGCTAAGTTCGCCCTGAGTGTAGGGGCGGACCCACGTGTCCGCCCCCTGCCTCTCAGCGAACGCAAGAAGTGGCTCGAGGACCAGGGCCTCCTTGACGCCTTCGCCGAGTTCCAGGTCAACCACTGGCGCGAGCGCTGCCGCACGTTGCGCCAGGCCATCGACGCCATTGATCCCACGTTCCGGTTCTGCATCTACCCCGCGCCCGGTACGCCCTTCATGGTGAAGGCCTGCTACCCCGAGTGGGCCACCGAGCAGGCCCCGCTCATCCTCGCCGACCCCTGGACCTACGGCCGCCCCTCCCGCTTCCTCCCGCAGAGGGAATCCCTCGAGGGCAACCTCCGGAAGCTCCAGGACGGGATGAAGATCCCCCGGGAGGCCGGCATCCCGTTCATCTACGCCGGCGGGATCGACCCCGTCGTCGCCGGCGCCGACCCCGAGTTCTGCGGCAAGAACGCCGTGATGATCTCCGAAGCCACCGACGGCTACTGGATCTTCTACGAGGGCCCAGCCTACAACACGACGCATCCCGAGTACTTCAAGTGGTTTGGTTGGGCGAATGAGCACATCCGCCAGGGCGCCTTCGCCGCGTGGCACGAGCCGCGCGAGGAACCCGAGAACTGGGCCCTTGGCATCTTCGGCTCACCCGGCGCCCAGATCAAGCTCGTCCCGCCGCCCGTCACCGGCGAGAAGATCACCTTCCCCAAGGTCACGATGCGCGGCGAGAACCTCCTCTTCGTCGCCGCCAAGCAGGGCCGGCCCGTCGAGATCGCCCTGCGCAACATCCAGGTCGGCAACTACACTTCGCTTCTCGCGTGGGAACTCCGCAACCCGAAGATGGAGAACGTCGCCAAGGGGATGATCGAGCACAAGGGCGAGGGCACGGCCACCTTCACGCCGGAGATGGATGGCCTCTATCTGCTCGGCCTCTCAGCCGGGAGCTGCTCCTACTCGGTCCTCAGCTCCAACGCGCCCCTCGCGATCCTCGCCGCCGAGGGCGTCGGCCTCATCGGCCCCCAGGAGCGCCTCTACTTCTCCGTGCCTGCCGGCCTCTCCGAGTTCACGCTCAGCGCCAAGGGCGCAGGTGTCGAGACCGTCCGCGTGACCGTCTTCGACCCCTCCGGCGCCCAGGTCGCGACCGACCAAACCACTCCCGCCGAGCAGTCGGTCACCCTCAAGGTCCCCACCGGCGCCTCCGCCGGCCAAACCTGGTCCCTCTCCACTTCCCGCGCCGACCAGGGCGTCCTCGAGGACCAAACCCTCCGCCTCGACCCCAAGCTCCCTCCGGTCCTCTCCCTCTCTCCCTCCCACGCCTTCACCGCCTCCCCGCCGTAGCCTCGTGGCATGACCGGCCCGGTCATGCATCCGGCCGTTGACGTTGCCTGGGAGCGCCGGCGGCCACGCCGGCATGCCGTGGACGTCCTTCTCGCCACAGCAGCCGGCGTGGCCGCCGGCGCCCCCACGATGCGTCAACACCCTCCTCGATCATCCCCCCGCTCCCCCTCAGACCTCTCGCCCCGCCTCACGATCTCCTCGGTGATCTCCCGAACCTCGGGGTTGAGGCGCTCAAGCACAGCCTCATCCCCCCCTCGCTGCCAGTACTCGACCGCCGCCTCGATGGGCGCCAGGGCCTCCGCGTCCTCCCCCAGCCCTTGCTCCCGTAGATCGGCCAGAACCTGCCGGAAGAAGCCGGCGGTGGTCTCCTCGAGGAACTCCCTTGCCAGCCACGTCGCCGCGAACCGCCGCTCGCCCTGCGTCAGCAAGTCAGGTCCCAGGGCCTCCCGAAGCGCTGTCTGGGCGCTGCCCAGGTTCCCCGCCACCAGCTCCAGGCGCCCCCGCTCAACAAGCGCCCGGCTCAACCTCACACTGCAGTCACGGATCTCGGTGCCCTGTGCCGCGCAGGCCAGGCTCAACGCGCGTCGCGCCCTGTCGACTGCCTCTACGGCGAACCGACAGCCTGCCTCGCCCCTCGCGGCGCGCGCCGACTGCTGAAGCGCTAGGCTCCAGTTGTACCAGGCTTGGTGGTCGTGCGGAGCGATCTCGACGGCCCTGGCGTACCTCCTACTCGCCTCCTCATAGAGACCCAGGGCGCCCTCTCGATCGACCGACAACAGAGCGTGCGCCCACAGGCAGAGCGCGGTGCCCCAGTTGGTCCACGCTTCGTCCTCGTCTGGCTTGACCTTGACGGCCTCGGCATACCTTGTGCCGGCCTCTTCGTACAGACCCAGAGCGCGCTCACGGTCGGTGGCCAACACGACCTCTGCCGACAGAAGCAGCGCAGTGCCCCAATTGGTCCAGGCTTCGTCCTTCTCCGGCCTGACCCCCACGGCCCGGGCGTACACCGCCCCGGCTTCCTCACAGAAACGCAGGGCCCGCTTACGATCGCTCGGCAGAACCGCCTGTGCTAGCTGCAGCAGCGTGTTGCCCCAGTTGTACCAGGCCTCGTCCTTGTCCGGCCTGACCTCGACTGCGCGGGCGTACTTCGCCGCGGCCTCCCCGAAGAGACCTGGGGCTTGCTCCGGGCGCGTCGGCAAGAGGGTCAACGCCCATTCCGAGAGCGCCCTCCCCCAGTTGTACCAGGCCTCGTGCAAGTCGGGGTTGGCATCGACCGCACGAGCGTACTTCGCGCCCGCCTCCTCGTAGAGGGTCGCGGAGCGGTGCCGGTCGACGCGGAGGAGCGCGTCCGCCCGGCGGCACAGCGCCAGCCCCCAGTTGTGCCAGGCGTCGTCTCGGCTGGGGTTCGCGGCGACGCAGGCCGCGAGTGCGTCGATCTCGGCCTCGGATTGGCCTTCGACACTGTGCAGCCAGGCCCGAAGGAAGTGGACTTGGGCAACCTGCTGTGGCGTCCCCTCCTTGCGGGCCCGGGCCAGGGCTTCGGCCAGGAGGCCCTCGGCCTCCTCACACTGGCCGCCCCCGATGCACGCCCGGACGGCCCTCTCCCCGATGTCGAGGGCAGCCTCGACGTCCGCCACACCCGCCACGAGGTAGCCCAAGTACTCGGCCTTCTCCGACGCGGCGCGGCGCTGCTGGTGGGCGAGGTCGTCAAGCATGCTCCTCACGAGCTGGCCCGATTCGAGCCAAGCTCCCTCACCGGAGTACCACAAGCTGATGAACTCGACGAGGAACCTCATCCGGCGACGGCCGGCGGGGGAGGTGCGCATCTGGTGCCAGATGCGGAACATGCGCTCGGAGACCACGTAGAGGCGGCGGCGGCGGCGTCTCTGCTCGGCGAGTTCGACGAAGCCGGCCTCCTGCAGCCGCGACAGCATCGTGCTCACCTGAGCCGGAGCGAGGTTGCTGCTCCTGGCGATCTCGGTCGGGGTGAGCGGCTTGCCTTCACGTGCGAAGGCCTCGAGCACCTTCCGCTGCTGTGGCGAGAGGACTTCGATGCGGGCCTTGTAGTACGGCGTGAGGTCGTCGAGCAGCGCCTGCAGGGCAGCGCACACCTCCACCAGCGCAGTCTGACAGAACACCGTGTAGAGCATCAGGATGAGCCGCGGGTTGCCGCCGGTGAGGCGACGGATGGCTGGCAAGCGCTTTGCGTATTCGTCGAAGCGGGCGAGGAAGTCTGTGTTGCCCTCGAACTCCGCGCGCTTCCGAAGCAGATCCTCGGCTTCGGCCCTAGCGAGTTCGCCGAGGTCGATCAGCCGGAAGAACTCGTAGAGTGGTTGGTCGTACCCATTGACCTGGCGGAAGTGGGTTGGCGAGGTCGCGATGAGAGCGAGGAAGCCCTCGTTCATCAGGACATCGCGGATGCGCGACACGTCCGTCTGGTCGGTGATCTGGTCTCCCAGGAGCAGGTCGAGGTTCTCCAGCATGACGAGGAGCTTGCGGCCGGTGGCCGCGCGGAAACCGCGCAAGGCCTCGATGGCGGTCTCGCGGGCGCGCTCGTCGTCGGTGTCGTCCCTGACACGCTCATGGGTCTCGCGCGCCGCCTCGCTGTGGGTCTCCTCCACGAGCACCCGCAGGACCTCGCAGAACAGGTCGCGCGCGCTCGTGATCGCGTACGTCTCCTCAGGGAAGAGCAACGGCAGGTAGGCGCGGCGGAGTTCGTCATCGGCCAGGAGACGCCCGCGGATCATGTGGAGGAAGTTCGTCTTGCCGATTCCGCGCGGGCCGACGATGAGGAGGCTCTGGTTGACGGGCTTGCCTGCCCGCTCGCGGAGGCCCGCGAGCACATCCTGAAGCAAGGCCTCCCGCGCGACGAACGTGGCTTCCAACTCCTCGTCGGACATGAGCGCCGGGTTATGCAACGCAACCTGTCGGGACATCGCGGCTCAACCCTCCCGTGGCACGCGCGGCCCGCGCGTGTGAGTGCTGTGGCCGTCCTCCATGCCGTAGTACCTGCGCCACCAGTCGCGCAGGATGTTCGACCAGAACACATGCTCGCCGGTCGCCGCGTCGGCGCGGATGTAGAAGTCCGTCTCCAGGTCCGCGAGCATCCGGCGGAAGTCGTCATGGCTACGGCGGTCTCTCGCTCTCCGCGCATAGATGGCCCACAGCGTCGAAGTGGCCGCCCGCTGGACCTCCGCCAAGTGCCTGAGCAGGGCGAGCGCGAGGTCGTGATCCACCGGGTCGTACCGTCGCAGTCGGTCGTAGTAGTGCTCGAAGTAGGTGCGGCTGTGAGTACCGAGCACGTCCCGCTCGTAGACGAGTCGCACACCGCGCGGGCCGACCTTCTCGCCCGCCCATGCCGCCGCGATGAGCGCGTCGGCCATGATCTGGATGAAGAAGGGAACCCCAGGCCCGATGGCATCCAGTGCGGCCTTCTGCGCCGCCGGCGAGACCCTGAGCCCGGCATCGTCCAGCAGCCTCGCCAGCAGGGCCTTCGCGTCAGCCGGCGCCAGCTCTAGGAGCACGATCGGCTGCAGGTCATTGATCGTGTCGATGGCCCCGATGCGTGAGAGCGCACCTTCGACGCCGATGGAACTCCCGAGGACGAACCGGCAGTTCCGCAGCCCCTCCCCCGGGTCGGTGCGCAGGTGGCGGAACCAGTGCAGGAAGCTGCGCGTGTCTGCCTCGCTCGTTCCGTAGTCGCGGAAGGCTTCGAGCATGACAGCCAGCTCGTCGATCGCGAACACCACCCGCGCGTCGGCCCCGCGGAGTGTCTGCAGGAGGTCCAGCGACCGCAGCTGCCACTCCCGCTCCATGTCCCGCCGCAGGTCCAGCCAGAAGCCCTGGTCTGGGCTCGTTGCGACCCCAAGGGCCGCAATGCTGGCACGCGCCCACTGCTTCGCCTGCTCCAGGCGCTTCGTGAACGTCGTGCGCCACGATGGCAGGGCCTCCCACGCCGCGTGGATCAGCTGCACCGCAAACGCAACTGGCGTGGTCGTGTACTCCGCGTTCAGGTACACACACTTCCAGGTACCCCGCGGCTCCTCACACAGCGCGTGCATCACGCTGGTCTTCCCGAACCGCCTGGGGGCCACCAGCAGAACGCTGTTGGCCTCCAGAGCCTGCCACACGCGTCTGATGAACGCCTCCCGTCCCCACAGATCCTCGCCCCAAACAGGGGCCCCTATCCACGGTCTCACAGGCCTCAACTCCTAATGCAGACAGTTTTGTTGTACAACGCGCTTGTTGTATAACATATCCGTTGGCCTTTGTCAAGCCCCCGTCGAGAGCCATGACTCCCTTCCGTCCCCACCCACTGTGATCCTCATCACATTCCACGCCCCTCCAGAAAAAACAGGGTGACAAATCCGCCCCTCGATGTAACAAGTATATATGGAGGGCAGTGATTCCGAGCCCCTTCGCCGCCATCTCTCGCGATCGTGAGAGACCACCAAAGGACAGCGACTCCGGACTCCGGACTTTGGACTCTGGACTGGCCTTGCTGGGGGGCGCACAGGGGGGAGGGGGTGCATTTACCCTATGGCTTCCTAGAACGTCTGTTCTACTTCGTAGAACAGACGTTCTAGGAAGCCATAGGGTAATGGTCAGACGTCGTTGTCGTTGACCGACCGGGTACGGGGCCTGAGGAGGGGCCGAACGCCGTAGAGGTCGGCAGTCAGTTCACTCCCAGCCGATGCTCTCCACTCCATCCCTGGTGACGCGTAATCTCTGCGCGCGAATCGACGAGCCGGCTCCCTCTTCGTAGTACACGAACAGCACCGTGCCGTCGTTGAGCGCCACCATGCTCGGGTACGCGCCGATGCACTCATCGAGCTGCAGGTTCGCGCTCCACGTCTTCCCCTCGTCGAGGCTCCAGTGCAGCGACGTATTCGGCACGCGGTGACCCAGAAGCAGAACGCCTTCGGCGGTCCTGAACACGTACGGTGCATGTCCCGGGAAGCCGATCTTCTGCGAGCGCGTCCACGTCAGGCCTTGATCGCGTGACTCCGACCACCACATGCTGTCACCGGGGTTCGTGCGCATGACGCAGAGGAGGCGACCGTCGGGCAGCTCGATGAGGGCGGGTTCATCGTTGTCATCGTTGTCGGCGTCGATCCAGGTGGGGTCGGTCCAGGTCATGCCGCCGTCGGTGGACCGAATGACCGCCGACCAGCAGCGCAGCGGGTTCTGGTACTCGCGGTAGATCGGCCACAGCAGCGTGCCGTCGGCTAGCTCGATGATCGGTGACGAGCAACCCCAACATGAGTTCATCATGTTCGGAATGAGGTAAGGCTCGGTCCACGTCTGCCCGTGGTCGCGCGAGCCGCTCAGCCAGAGTTCCTTGTACCTCACTCCCCCGTCCGGCTTCGCATCCTGTGGGTTCCCGTAGTAGGTGAACCAGTTGCATAGCAGCGTCCCGTCGCGCTGGCACATGATTGATGGGTCGCGGTCATCCCACGGCATGTCGGCGACGATCTCGGCCGGCTGCCAGGTCTTCCCGTCGTCGCCCGACCGCACCGAGCAGATTCGCGCACCCTTTGGCAGCGCGGCGTTCGGCAGCGAGACGTGGTCGTAGCCCGCGTAGAACACGCACAGCAGATCGCCGTTCGCGCAGCGGCAGACATCCGGGAACGCCTCGTAGCCGCCGGCGCCTGCGTCTTCGCAGATGACCTTGTGCTTCATCGGTTGGCCTCCGGCTGAGGAGAATGGGGACACCATACTCATGCCGCCTAAGAGAGCCACAGCGATGGTGGGAATTGCGGGGACACGATCCCAATTCGATGAGGCGCGAACTGGGTCATGTCCCCGAATTCCCGCGCCGAAGTTCCTCATGGGATCACCGCCGCGCGCAGCATGTCGCCGGGGCGGGAGGCGGTCGCCTCGATGGCCTCGGCGGTTCGGTCAAGAGTGAAGCAACGAACGGGTATTGATGATAGGTCGATGCGGCCCGATGCGACCAACTCGGTGGCTTCCTGCAGCGTGTCCCGCGAGCGCCGCGAGAAGATGATCGTCAGCTCCTTGCGGCGCGAAATGTTCGCCTCGAAGCTGATGCGCTCCGGGTGCGGGATGCCGACCACGATCACGGTGCCTGCGGGCCTCGCGAGGTGCAGCGCGTCCTCGATGGCGGCGCTCTCGCCCGCGCACTCGAACACGATGTCGGCCTCGATGCCCGCGTCGATGAGTTCGCTCGCCGACGCCGCAACCTTGACCCCGCGCCTCTTGACCCACTCGCGCCGCCCCTCGACTGGTTCGACTACGGCGATTCGCTCCAGGCCCATCTGCTCGGCGGTGAGTAGCGTGCAGACGCCGATGGCGCCGGCGCCGAGGATCGCGATGGAGTGCTCGCGCGTGACCTGCGCCAGGCGCACCGCGTGGACCGCGACGCCAAGCGGCTCCAGCAATGCGCCCTCGATGAAGGTCGCCGAATCGGGGATCGGGTGAACCGCATGCGCCGGGCACGCGATGTACTCGGCGAGCGCGCCATTGCGCGGCGGGAAGCTCGGGAAGACGATGTTGCGGCAGATGTTCGTGCGCCCGCTCAGGCACATGTCGCACTCGCCGCAATGCCAGCTCGGCTCGACGGCGACGCGCGTGCCGACCGGCGGCGCCGTGACCCCCTCGCCGAGCGCGACGATCTCGCCGGAGAACTCATGCCCCTGGCTGATCGGCTCCTTCGGCACCACGCCGCCGGCATGCCCATCCCAATACATCCGCACATCCGACGCGCAGATCAGCACCGCTCGCACGCGCACCAGCACCTCCCCCGAAGCAGCCTCGGGGACCGGGACGTCATCCAGGCGAACATCACCAGGACCGTGCAAGCGCGCGGCGCGCAACGGATTCCTACCCCCCTGCCCCCCTCCCTTCAGGAGGGGGGAACGGCAACAGCAAGTTCGACGGGGGGAAGCGTGTTCCCTTGGGGAGGCAGGGACTGTCCAAGTCTCGGGTCCCGCAACGCGCGGGAGCCGAGACGCATGGACTGTCCCCTTTTCGCCGACGCTGCGTGCTGACCGCTGCGTGGGCCGGCGAACAAGGGACAGTCCTCGTCCCGCAAGGCGGGACGGGACAGTCCCTGGAGGCAGTGAGTAGGCGCAGGTCGTGGCGGGCCGATGGCGAAAGGATGGGGGCCGAGGCGCTGACGGCGGAAGGAGGAGCGCGATTGCCCGAGCCAACCCTCCGCATTCTCCATCTGTCGGACCTGCACGAGTGGCTCCCCACTGACGACATGAAGGCGGAGCGCAAGACGAAGGGACGCGCTACGGCTGCGACCCGCTACCGTGTGCTTGAGGGGAACCTGTATGGTGTGCTCGGGGAGATCGCAGGGGAGCAGAAGATCGACCTCGTGTGCTTCACGGGGGACGTTGCGTACCACGGCGCTCCGGCGGAGTACGAGCAGGCAACCGCGCGGATGCGCAAGCTGCTCGCGGCGGCGGGCGTCGGCCCGGAGCGGCTGTTCGTTGTGCCGGGGAACCATGATGTGCAGCGGGGGATCGCGAAGCCCGCCTGGAGGAAGATACGCAAGTGGGCCGGCGAACTCGACCGGCGCACGGGCCTTTCGGACTGGATGGCGGGAGGGGAGGCGCCGCTGGGCGCGCAGGCCGGGTGGCGAGAGGGCGTGGTGGAACGGTATGCGCCGTTCTGGAAGTGGCTGACGGAGGACATGGGGCGGGCGTGTCTGAGCCCGGAAGGGGCGCCGCGGGGGGTGTTGGGGTATCGGGTGGAGCCTGAGGACCTGGGGCTTCCGTTCCCCGTGCACGTGATCGGGCTGGACTCGGCGTGGCTGTGTGGCGACGACAATGACGACGGGAAGCTCCTGCTGACGGACGGGCAGATCGGGCTGGTGGCGCATGACGAGGGCAAGCCGCTGACGGGCTTCCGCCTGGCCCTCGTTCACCATCCGCTCTCGTGCCTCGCGGACGGAGGGTCATCGACGCGGCAGTTGGCGGATGCGGTTGACCTGCTGCTGCACGGTCACCAGCACGAGCCGGGCGCAGTGGAGATCGTTGAGCCACCGGTCACGGATGGGAAGTCCGGTCGGTCGCTGCGCATGTTGGCAGCCGGCAGTCTCTATGAGTCGGACGGGGGCGAGGAGTACCCGAACGAGTTCCATGTGATGGATGTCGTCCTGACGGAGAAGGGCGAGCCGCTGCGGTATGACATCGAGTTCTGGCAGTGGAAGGACGGAAGCTGGCAGAAGGGCTCTGAGCTGTATGAGACGGAGGGCGGGACGTTGCGGTGGTGGACGCCGCTGGGGGAGCAGTGGCGACAGAGGCGGGCGACGGAGCGACGACAACGGCTGCAGCAGGCGCGGGCCGGGTTGGGCGTGTTCATCGGGCGGGAGACGGAGCTGGACACGCTGAGGGAGGTGCTGCTGGGGCCGCAGGCGCCGGAGGTGGTGGCGATTACGGCAGTCGAGGGGATGCCGGGGGTCGGGAAGTCGTACCTGGCTGCGCGGTTCGAGCAACTGCATGGCAAGGAGTTCCCGGGCGGAGTGGCGCGGCTGGTGCTGGACCCGACGAACCCGCCGGATGTGGAGGCCCTCTGCGAGGAGGCCTGTCTGCAACTAAACCTCCAGGCGCCGGTTGGCGAGGCGCGGTGGGAGGCCTTGACGCAGCGCTTGCAGGCACCGCGCAGCTTGCTGATCATCGAGAACGCCGACGACCACGACCTGGCGGGGCGCGCGGCGGACTTCGTGGAGTGCGTGCCGGACTGCCCGGTTATCGTGACGAGCCGGTTCCAGCGCCTGGGGCAGACGGCGGGCTGGACTCGGGTGAGGGTGAGGCCCTTCAGTGAGGCGGACGCGTTGGCGCAGTTGGTGGCGGAGTTGGGGGAGGACGCGGGGCGTCACGCCGAGGCGGACCTGAGAACCCTGGTGGGCGAACTGGGGTATCTGCCGCAGGCGATCCACCTCGCGGCGGGGCATCTGCGGCAGCCGGGGCAGACGTGCGAGGGCTTCCTGCGGAAGCTGCGGGCGAGCGGGCTGGCCCTTGGGCCCGCGGACCCGGCGGACCGGGGGCCCCTCTCGCGCGAGCAAGCGTACGAGGTTCTGTCTCACTCGTTCGGCCTGTCCCTGGCACTGCTCGAGGAGTCGCTTGGGCCGAAGGCCGAGGAGCTGGTGGCCGGCCTGCGGGCGCTGGCTCATGCGCCGCTGAGCGGGGTCGGGGGCAGTCTGGGCGCCGCCATTGCGGAGGTGGAGGACGAGGACTTCGAGACGCTGACAGTGGGGGCCTGCGCCCTGTCGCTGTTGGAGTACGACGAGGCACGCGACCGGCCCCACGGCTTCTTCCGCCTACACCCGCTGATGGCCCAACTGCTCCGCCGGGAGGAGGACCGGGAGGGAGCCATACTGCGAGAGACGGAGTGGTTTATGCAGAGACTCCCGGAGGGTGGTCCGTGGAACGAGATCCACGAGGAGAGCGCGGCCCTGCTGGAGTGGCTGCGCGCGGTGCCGGATGGGCTTCTGCGGGTTGTCGAGAGGGCGGGTTCGCGGTTTGCGATCCGTTGCGGGCCGTTCGGGGCATGGGTGGACTTGTGTGAGCGGGGGCTCCGGCTGACCCAGGACCCGGCCGAGCGGTCGGACTTCCTGTGGACCCTGGGGAACGTCGCACGGCGAGCGGGCGACCTGGAGAGAGCCCGGGCTGCGGCAGAGGAGAAGCGGGAGGTGGACCGCCAGCGAGGGGAGGACCGAGAGGCAGCACTCGCCTCGGGCCTGCTGGCGGACCTGCTGACGGCGCGTGGGGAGCTGGACGAGGCCCTGCGGATCCGGCAGGAGGAGGAGCTACCGGTCTACGAGCGCCTCGGGGACGTGCGGTCGCGGGCGGTGACGCTGGGCCAGATCGCCGACATCCTTCAGGCGCGCGGGGCGCTGGCCGAGGCCCT
>Ga0194112_10007864_pt1 | contig 13821 bp, 14 predicted proteins | sample TA2MahC400mmetaG_FD_146191 | JGI IMG/M metagenome (GOLD analysis project Ga0194112, IMG submission 146191) | Freshwater microbial communities from Lake Tanganyika, Tanzania - TA2015016 Mahale Deep Cast 400m | ecosystem: Environmental > Aquatic > Freshwater > Lake | place: Tanzania: Lake...
GGGAAATTCCTTCCCCAATTTCAACAATAACATGAGGAATACCTGTATCATCACAAAGTGGGAGTTTATTTTTGTTTGCTATCTTGGCATTTTCAATTAGTAGTTCAAGTATCCATGCAGCGTTTTCATTGGTTTCCATGGAGAGAGCTCTTTTATATGCATCAAACTGGTCTTTTCTAAATGTTGTACTGGCTTCAATTACTGCATTTTTGATTAAATTAGGTATATTCATTACATCACTACCATGATTATTGGGATATAAACTATTAGGTTCTTCTGATACTTTAAAGTCACAAATTTTATTTATTGAATAGATACAAATAAATATTAATAGACATCAATTGAGAAAAAAGAAGGAGGTGAGAAAAAATGGAGAAAATATTGGCTATAATTATTTGTGCAGCGGTGATTGTTGTCGCGATTGTAACACCGCAGCAGGCAAGCGCAAATTCAAATGATCAGTTCAATAATCCTACAGCAACCCCTGATTCAACGATAATTTTCGACGATCAATTCAATGATCTGACATTGAGCCCTGGTTGGGTGATAAGTCCGGGAAGAGGTAGCTACTCCCTTACTGACAATCCAGGATATCTGCGTTACATTATTGACGCTCAGCATACGTCTCGTACGGAAGGGGGTGGTTATGCTAAAGCTCTTTGGCTTGTTCGTCCATTTTCAGGGGATCAATGGATTCTAAAAACAGTTATAATCTTCAATATGCGCCCAGCAGCGCCAACGAACAACCGAAACATGAATTTCGCCATTAGAAAACCAGATGATACTGGAATAGCTGGTATGCAGCGTTCTGTGGGTGTGTATGATAATAATCCTGGCTCCAATGCAATGCAAATGGGCGCAGGCCCAAATACTCAAACTGTATACTTCCCAAATTCGCCAAATCCTCTTCCTCTCGAGAGATGGTATCTTGAGGTGGAGCGTAACAAGGATCAGGTCACCATTAGGGCAAGCAATGACGGCGTTGATTCAACATTTGAATATGTAAGTAGTTATACATTCCCTGCAGGCTCTTTAGGAAATGATCAGAAAATAGAAATCGAAGGTGATGGTTGGTATGGTTCCAACAATCCTCCCGGCTATGCGGACTTCGACTACATCAAGGTAGTATCAAATATCATTCCAGTAACTATAGACATAAAACCAGGAAGCTTCCCCAATGCAATTAACCCAACTAGCAAAGGAGTTATCCCAGTTGCGATTCTTACAAACGAAACATTCGATGCTTCCTCAGTGAATGCCACTACTGTCAAGTTCGGACGTAATGGCACTGAAGCATCCCCAGTTCATTGGGCAATGGAAGATGTGAACCACGATGGATACATTGACATGATTCTTCAATTCAAGACACTAGAAACAAGTATACAACTGGGCGACACAGTAGCAAAGCTAACGGGCAAAACTGTAAATGGAATTCCAATCAAAGGCACCGACAGCATTATGACAGTTCCAAAATAACATCAGCATTGAAACAGTAGCACAATAAACAAAGAATGAGTAAAATAGATTAAGAATTAGGATGAGCAATCAGCTCATCTTTTTATTTTTCGGCTAATAATCTGGCCCTTATTAATTTATTTTTTTATATTATCCGATAGATGTCAACTTCCTATTTAGGGATCGCTAAATCAGCAGCACCTCTTTTAGACATTACTGCATCTTCGTAGTATCTATTTATCATGTCCTGAACAAGTCTGACCTGTCTTATACGCTCAGCAGCCTGTTTTTCTGTTGTTTCCCAACCATGGTGAGTTGCAACAGCGCCGCCTGTTTTAAGATAAACTGGTGCAGCTACCCTTATCATTTCTGGAACCTCATAGTGTCTTATAAAACCTCCAGAAGACTGGGGATTTTCTGTATGAATGTCGATAGAGATGTTAATAGCATTTCTTAAAGAAGCAATCATAGGGATCTGTAGATCTCTTACTGGATTGAATGAATCAGCCCCTAAATCCTCCAAAAGCTTTGCAGAAGCAGGGTTACCATGACCACAATGTGCAGACACCTTAAAATGGACATCAGACGGTATTTCTCTATCATTTCGCATTTTACCAAGTACCCATAATAATCCTTCATCATAGAAAACGATTCCTTTAACCCCCAAGTCTATGGCTCTTTTAACGTCCTCTATTGCATAGAATAAATTGTCATATCCCCTTAACCTATATCCGATCCTAGCTCCTTCTTTTGTTTTGGCTGATGCACTTGTATCGTAAGTAGCGCGCGGCCCTACACTTAAAAAAAGCTCCAACTTTGCATCCTTTGCAATATCCGTCATCTCTTCTATCTCTGAGTCTGTAAGAAGCATTATTCCCTTTGTCTGGGTTACCCTGTGAACTGTGACATCATATTTATCAGTGGCTTCCACAAGGGCTCTCATTGAGACTGGTTTCTGAATTCCAGGGACCTCAAATCTGTACTGCGAATCGTCTGGAAATCTTTTCTTGGATGATGGTAACGCATGATCCTGTTTTTTTATCCCTATCTTTTCAAGGAAATCCTTGGTTTTATGCATAAAATCACCTGTTTGCCCTTATAAATTCCTTATTTAATATATTCATAACGTCTTTCATATTATAGGATTCTAAGTCATCTATTATATGTATAACAACATTGACCTCCACATTTGGATTCAAATTTATGAATTTATCAATTATTTCTTCTTTTTTAAATGGATTTTCTGGTTCACCCTTGGGTAAACAAACTTTTTTCTTATACGAACCATTTTTAGTAGATATAGTTACTTCAGATGGTCTTTTGTTAGGATAAAGATCATCAAGATTATCATCACATTTTATAACCACTTTATTAGCGATTTCATTGACTTCTTCAGTTATTTTAATTTTATTTAGATCTAAAGTTCCATTTAAAATTGCGATCGCAATACTTACAGGTAAACTTTGCCTTATAGCTTCATCAGTAACTGGATTGTAATTATCATGAAGTGCTGCTGTTTTATATGTCTTCACAATAATTTTTTGGATGTCATCATATTTTATATCCATATTTATATCAATATCTTCATTTATTATATCAAGTGCAGCGTCAATTGCAGAATGAAGATGTCTGCAAACAGGATATTTTTTAAAATAGACATCTTTAATATGGAACTCTCCCACATTGATCTTTTTATATTTTTCTTTATAAGCAAAATCATGATCTACCATGGCGGACAGGAATCCTTCTTTTCCATCTATTATTGTCGATGCACCTGTAAAACCATTTTTTGCAAGTAATGCTGACATAACACCGGATTGGGCTGCTTTTCCTGCATGAAGATGTTTTGCCATTGTACCTGCATGATCCGATTCTAATAGTCCACACGCCTGGGTTCCTGCAAGTCCAAAAGCATTTATTAAATTTTCTTTTTCTAAATTTAGGGCTTTAGACGCTGCTGATACTGCTCCAAATGTTCCACAGGTTCCTGTGCTGTGAAAACCTCTATTTCGATGTTGTGGATTTACCATAATGCCGAGCGAAATTGCAATTTCATATCCAACCACCATTGAACTTATAAATTCCTTACCACTTTTTTTATAAACCTCAGAAAGTGACAATGCTGAGGGTATAACACATGCTCCTGGATGGATATGTGCTATACGGTGTCCATCATCCAAATCCAGAGAATGTGCGATTATCCCATTTGCAATGCTTGCATCAAGGGTGCTGGCCTTTTTAAAGCCTATGATGGTTGATTCATTGCCTTCTTTTAGAATATTATTCACTGCCATTCCACTTTTACTCCTAGACCCTCTCAGTGTAACAGCTAAAAAATCCATAAAACAGAGTTTTGCCTTTTCTATGACATTTTCTGGAATTTTTCTATATTCAGTTTGAATGATGAAATCAGCTAAATTTTTTGTTATCATTGATGGTAAAATGTAGGCAGATACGATAAACTTTTTGATCATTGCCAAAAACTTATCCAAAAAATAAAAAGCAGGGATTTCATACTAAAAAAATTGTATATTATACTTTATTGACAATTTTAAAGATTGATCAGGCCCCCAATAATAAAAAAGCGATTATTCGTTTTTTTGATTTTTAGTGTTTTTTTGTTCCCATGCACATTTTGATTTAAAAAAGATTTGATTTAAATAAATTTAAATAAAGATCATTTGATAGACATTTATCTTCATTATCTTGTTTTTTACCATCAACAGTTAAATTATAGTGAATTACCAAATGTTTTTAACTTTATGATAATTAACTGTGTGAAAAACGTTCTTTCAAACTATCTGAAGACCCACAATCAGATTTGTTCACATATTAGTTTAAAAAGTTAGGTTCTAAACTATAAATAAAAATATTTCACATTTGAATTCTAACAAGTGGTTTACTCAAATGCCTCCTTGCTGAAGGAGGAACCTCATAGAATCCTTCTTTTATTTTCCTTTTAATATCTATAACTTCTTTAGAATCTTCTTTAAGTTTCCTTCCACACTTTATGCATTTAAAACCTTTTCCACTGCCTGCAGATTTCATTCGCTTACCACATTCACATAGGGGATTCAGTGTTTTAGAGATCCTCGTAAGCTTAATTATTTCTATTTTTTCTATATTAAGGGTTCCTTTCTCCCCAATTCCGCCATAAACCCTCAAAAGATCTCCTGATGTAAGTTCCTTTACAGTATCTCTAAATTCCTTGGTTGGTTCATAAGCAGCACAGGGTATTTGACCAGAATCATCTTCTATAATAAATATTATGTGGCCACCTTCTATGATATATGGAGACCTTTTAACAACACCTTCGACTATATAACACTTATATTTGTCCATATCAGCGATATGATCGATTTTTATAAGATGCATGTCGGTATGCTGATTTGTCTCAAACACCACGAACCTCTCAACAGGTTCATAGGTTTTTACCATTTTATGAGCTCCTAAAACCGCTTCTGGACTTTCTCCCCTTATCCCATATAATATTGGACATGGCGTATGAGGTTCTATGGCAATGTATTTACCATCAATGTTATCAAATGTTTGGGGATACATCTTCATATCCATCCTGAAAACAGAATCATCGTCTATCTGCCTCTTCTTGCCATAATTTTCGGGTGTTCTATAAGCAAGAAGTTCATATGTATTATCGTTCCTTGGACATCCTATAGCGGCTAATGCTCCGATAATGCCTCTTCCTTTTTTAAATTTAAAAAATTCGGCACTTATTTTATTTGCCAGTTCATGGGCATCCTTTATTGTGACTATATTTTTTATAACCTCAATTGAAAAGGAACTGAGATTTTCATTGATTTCTCCATCATAAAATACAACAGCAGGATTAGTTTCATCATCTTGAAGTTGGGAAAGTTCTTTTATTCTCTTTAAAATGAAACTTTTAACTTCTTCATATTCATCTTTTGATTTGAGATTCAGTCTAAAAGATGTTGCACCGTTGCCTCTGGTTTTAAATTTTACAAACGGATTTAAGCGAATAAGGCGAGGATATCCCTCAATGTTAAAACCAAAATGTTTAAGTTCATTGATTATAAGAGTAGTTACATAAGTGGTACACATTCCACTCTTTGAATCAGTATCATCTATACCAACATACACTTTATACATCACATTCACCAGGTGATTCAATGCTAAGAGATTTTATCCTAAAGGAGATAATCGAGATTTTAGTAGACCATAGTTTTAAAACTTCTCATATTTATGATAGAAGCTGTTTTGATATTGTGGCTCGAGGAAAGTTGTGGCTGTTATTACTTAAAGTGTTAATAAATATAGATGGTTTCAGAATAAAACAAGCTGAAGAAATAAAAAAGGTAGCAAGTACTTTCCTAGCATCTCCGTTTATAGTGGGCGTTAGATCAAAAAATGAGTTTTTAGAAGAAGATGTAGTCTATGAAAGACACGGCATACCAGCAATTGCACTTGAAACCCTTCGAAACATGATTGTTGATGAAATCTATCCAGAAGTTTTTGCAGATCGTGGTGGATATTTCGTTCAGATAGATGGAAATACCCTAAAGGAAAATCGAGAAAGTGAAAATCTTTCTCTTAAAGAACTTGCAGATATAGCCCATGTATCCCGGGAAACAATCTACAAATATGAGCATGGAAGGGTCAGAGCGTGCCCTGAAACTGCCATAATGCTTGAAAGCGTCTTGAACACGAAAATTGTCCTTTCCATTGACCTATTTAAGACCCCAAAAACTGAAACTGAAAATAAAACTGAAAGCATTACCAAACAAGAACCAAAAGAGCTTGTAGATCTGGGTTTTGGAGTGATTCCCACAACTAAAACTCCCTTCGATGCACTTGCAAAGGCTGATTTTGGATCAATTAATAAAAAAAGTGAAAATCCCCTTATAACCAATATGGAACGAAATAGAAATCAGCGAATTTTAAGAAGAATGGCAATAAATGTTAAAGATCTATCAGGCGTAACTGAAAGCGAAGCAGTATTCTTATTTGAAAGTAAAAAGGACCTAAAAACCATTGAAGGGATTCCAGTAGTTCACTGTTGTGAAATAGGAGAGATGGAAACTTCAGGCGAATTTTTAAGTCTCGTAAGAGAGAGAAGAGAGTGCAGTTGACCTAAAACAATCTACTTTTTTAGATTAAAATAACAACATTTATTTAGGCTGAACGAAAAGATGCAGAAGATTTTGCATGGCATGTTGCAGGTTTCCTAAATCCCGAAGACTATGAGAGATTAAGTAAAGAATTGAAAAAGTTAAAATAAACATTTTAATTCTTTTTTATTCTTATCAACTTTTTAATCTTTTAATTTATTATGTAATCTCATAAAATTGATCTTGGTCAAAAAAACTCTAAAAAAGAACAAAATTAAATTTTTAATAATTTATCAATTTTTAATTATTAATCTAAATAAACTTATCTATATTTATCTGAAAATAAAAGCTTAAATGTTTCTGTAGCTTCATCTTCAGACGCTATCCCCACAGCCACCATATCCACATAATCTAACGAACTTAAATAATCAAAAGCCTCTTCTGGTTTCAATACACCTGCAGCCAGTACCTTCTTAGCAATAATTTTTTTTCCTAAATTTTTAATTAATTCTCTGAAATTAGCTCGTTCCGGAGCTCCAAACTCCATAGTATCCATAATATAACCAATCTTGCTAATCGGAACCATGTAAATATCAAATAGATTGAGAATTGGGGATTTTAAGAGTTTTTCTGTGGTTTCAAATGGTCTGTGAGTTACAAGACCTGGAATGGCATTACTATCTTTTATTTGCTGAATCTTATCAGCAATAAAATCCCATTCATATCTATCAGTAATATCAGCATGAAGAAGCATTGCACATGCTTCCATCTGGGATAAAAGTTTTATATCTTTATCTTCCTTACCTGGTCTTATGGTCCCAACGATTTCCAGATTACAACCATCTGAAATTGCCTCATTCACTGCTTCCACTACAGGTTTATAAGGAACAAGCTGAACTCCTTTAATCCCAAGGTTATATGATTTTTTTATTATTTTTAGAATATTTTCTGGATGTTGGTAAAGGTCAAGGTAATATAATCTGGCTCTGTGTCCAAACTGAGCTGCGGCTATGAAAGGAGACGTTCCCAGAAGTATTCTGGGTATTTCTTTGTCTCTTATTTTTAGAGTACCCTCAAACATTTAAATTCCGAATTTCACTTTTTTTGAACTATTACAGCTGTTCCATATGCTAAAATTTCCTGCATTATATCCGATATATCATTTGAATCGAAACGTACACTTATAATGGCGTTAGCATCCATCTGTTTTGCATGATCAACCATTCTATTTAAAGCTTCGTCTCTGGTCTGTTCCATCATTTTTACATATTCTTTTATCTCTCCTCCAAACACGGATCGTATTCCTGCCCCTATTTGCCCGCCTAAACCTCTGCTTCGTACAGTAAGTCCATAGACAAATCCACGATTTTCTAAAACCTCATAACCCGGAACGTGATTGCAGCTTGCCACAATAAATTCGCTTACTTCCATATTAACACCCCTATTTTTAATTATTTGAATAATTTTTGGATATCATCAAATTGTTCTGTTATCCAATGATATATATTTCTTTCACTAACTATCTTTTTCAGGCCTTTTAAACGTCTTTCCCTTTCATTCTGACTCATGATTAGTGCCTCATATATTGCATCAGCTGTTTGAGAAATATCAAATGGATCAACGTTCAAGGCATAATCTTTAAGTTCCTCGTAAGATCCAGCATGTTCTGATAAAATCAAAACACCATTATTCTCATTAACAACAGCGCCTTCTTTTGATACTATATTCATTCCATCACAAATTGGATTGACCATGAGACAGTCATAGTTTTTAAATGCTGCAGCTACCAGAGAATAATCTGCCTTAAAGATCTGTTCTATTGGAGTCCATCCATCTTTTGAGTACTTCTGATTGATTTCATCAATAATTTTGTCTACTCCCGCTTTATAATCCCTATATTCCTTAATTTGCTGTCTTGTGGGTTTTCCAGTTGATAAAAATTTGACCTTTCCCTGGAGTTCTGGATGTTTTTCTAAAAATAGGTCATAAGCTTTGAATCCTCTTATAATATTTTTGCTGAGATCTGCCCTGTCAGTTCTATAAATCAAAAAGCTATCTTTTTTAATTTCTTTTATAATTTCCTCATTTTTTAGAACTGTTTCTGTTTTAGCGAGTTCAATAAGTCCTTTATCGTCAACAGAGATCGGATAATCTCTTACATATGTCTTATGCCCATTATGCCAAACAATATTCTTTTCAAAATCGACTTTAGCAGCATAATTTTCACATGTCCTTAGAAAATTGTTAACATATTTTTCTATATGAAAACCAATGATATCATTTGAAAGGAGACCTTCAATAATGGCTTTTTCCATGTAATCGGGTATTATACAAAAATATTCGGGTTGTGGCCATGGTATGTGGATAAATTGGCTTAAAAATATGTCTCCAAGTTCCTCTCGTATATAAGTCGGGCAGAGGTATAAATGATAATCTTGTAGCATAATGAGGGGATCCTTTTCATTTGAGCTTGCTTCTTCTACGATCCTATCTGCAAATTTCTTATTTACGTATACATAACCCTCATGCCATGCTTCATGGATTTTATCATCAATTTCTGGTGTATATGGCGGGTTCCACATGTAATGCTGGACAAACCACAGTAAAGGATTGCTTATAACACTGTAATACTTTTCATATCTCTTTTCTTTGTCTACAACAACAAAAGGAACCCAGAATTTCGGATCATCCATTGGAACTGGTACTCTTTTATCAGGATATTTATGTGCAATTACAGCATCTTCATAGGACATGGCACTCGCAATCCAGGTCCCGTTAACTGTTTCCATTATTGGGAGTAATGTTGATACAAGTCCTCCAGCACCCCGTCTCATCTCTATTTTTTCATCATTTCCTTTATAAAATTCAACAGGCCCTCTATTGGACGCTACAATTAAGTGTTTGTCTTCTAGAAATTTTTCTATTTGGTTTTGTGAATTATCACCATTTTGAATGATTCTCCCCCCAATTACAAGATTTTGATGTAAATAAAGTTTTTTGAAAATAGTTCCAAACATATAGAGTTTCTATGTTGTATAATAAATAGCCTCCTCATTTATATAGTCACGACAAATTTAAATGCGTTTCTATTTATATTACTATAACAGAAATCAAAATGGTGAGAAGATGGATAAAATGAAGGTAATAATAGCTGATCAAATAAATGAGAGAGGAATAGCAGAACTTGAAGATGTGGCGGACGTTTTAGTTGATACTGATATTTCACAAGAAGAACTTATAGAAAGAATTGCAGATTTTGACGCTATTATTGTAAGAAGTAGAACTAAAGTAACTCGAGAAGTTATAGAGGCTGCAGATAATCTTAAAATAATTGCAAGGGCAGGGGTTGGTGTAGACAATGTGGATATTGAAGCGGCCACAGAAAAAGGAATTATGGTAGTTAACGCTCCAGAATCAACATCCATAACCGTTGCGGAACATACAATGGGCCTAATTCTCGCTCTTGCAAGAAAGATATCCCTTGCAGATAGATCTGTAAAGGAAGGAAAATGGGATAAGAGCAAATTCATGGGTATAGAACTAAATGGTAAAACCCTGGGAATCATTGGAATGGGTAGAATCGGGTCACAGGTTGTAACCCGGGCAAAAGCATTTGGAATGGAGATATTGGTTTATGACCCTTATATAAGCAAAGAAGCTTTAGCAGAACTTGGAATGGGTGTTGTGGACCTAGAAACTCTTCTTAGAGACTCAGACATCATAACAATACATGTACCTCTTACTCCAGAGACCAAACACCAAATATCAAAGAATGAGTTCGAAATAATGAAAGAAAATGCATTTATTATTAATTGTGCCCGAGGAGGGATAATAAATGAAGAAGACCTATACGAAGCCCTTCAAAGTGGAAAGATAAGTGGTGCTGCTCTGGATGTGTTTGAAGTTGAGCCACCAGTTGATAATCCACTCCTAAACTTTGATAATGTAATTTTAAGTCCGCATATCGGGGCATCCACCTCAGAAGCTCAAAGAGATGCTGCAATCATAGTGGCTAATGAGGTGAAAACTGTATTAAAAGGTGGATCACCCAAAAACGTTGTAAATATGCCTGTTCTAGATTCAGAAACTCTACAGATCATAAAACCACATTCAAAACTCGCAGAGAAACTGAGTAGTTTCCTTATACAAACTGCCAAAGGCAACATAAAAGAGGTAAATGTTACTTACTGTGGAGATTTAGCTGAATTTCAAAGGCGAGATGTCCTAACCAGAGTTATATTACAAGAAATATTGAATCCCATACTCACAGAACCTGTGAATTTAGTAAATGCACCCACTGTCGCAAAAAATAGAGGAATCATAATAACTGAAGGTGTGAGAAGCGATGCAGAAGGTCATAAGAGCCTTATAAAGATGGATGTAAAATCAGATGGAAGTGAAATGAGTATTGAAGGAACCTACACCAAGGCACCTAAAATAGTGAAGATCAACAATTACAAGGTGGATGTAAAACCAGAAGGAATAATGTTAATAGCAAAATATGTGGATTTACCAGGTACAATAGGTGCTCTGGGCACGAAACTCGGTGAACATGGAATAAACATTGCAACCATGCAGGTGGGTAGAAAAGAGCCTGGTGGAGAGGCTGTAATGGTTCTAAAAGTGGATCAGAGCATTCCAGCTGATGTGATTGAGGAACTTAAAAAGCTGGATAATATGATGGATGCTGTGGCTGTGAACTTGTAGCTTTAATCTCTTCAATTTTATTATTGAATAAATTTATTGTTTGAGGACTTAAAATGAAACAGAGAGGAATTGTAGGTGATTTAATTAATTTTAGAGGCATGGTATATGCTCCGTTGAATGAAAATGGAGTAATTTTTTTATTTGGAAAGGTAATGGAAGATCTAAATATGTACGTTGAGGAGATTAAGCCTGGATTTCCGGATTGTATTGGTAGAAGGTTCAATGGAAGGGGTTGGGAATTAGTTCGTATAGAATTTGAATTTAAAAGCAGCAATTTTGTAGCTCATGAACACAATCCTCGTAATTGTGATATTATCGTCTGCTGGGAACATGACTGGCCCGAATGTAGACTTGAAGTCATTGAATTAAAAGATGTCATTAAAGGTCTTCCAACTAAATCCCCAAAAAGACCTGATATTGAAGAAGATGAGGAAGATATGAATATAGAGATCATAGAAGCAGATAATCAGGATATGGAGGATCTGTACGAAAAGGATCAAGTGAGTGAAAAGGTGAAAGATCTCTTTGAAACCTTTAATAAAGAGATAAAAAGTGTTAATGATGAAATTTGGTCAAAGGTTGGAAAAAGAAGTGTTACATATTATTCTCCAGAAAGAGTTTTTATATATTCTTACTTTTTTATGCCTGATAAAATAAGGTTCAATTTATTCACTGGTAAAGGAAATATCGACGGCGTTGATAAAAGATTGAAAGCCCTGCCAAAATGGGGTGTTGTAATTCTAGAAAGTGAAGAAGAGATCCCAAAAGTTGTAGAAGCTGCCAAAAAATCATATGAACGGATTAAATTAGCAATAAGGGCTAATGAATCCTCTTATAGTTGATTTGGACAAAATAATCTAAAAATCATTTTAAAAATTTTTAATTTTATTAAATAATCTGATAATCCGCTAAATTCCCAAATGCGTCATAAGCCTTTATACTGTCTAAATCATACGGCTCTGCTACTATAAGATGGAAAAATCCGTTCTTTGCGAAAAATTGAATATCGGCGTCAGATGGATGGGCACTGTATCCTGGATGGCTGTGAACAGACCCCACTGCACCTGATTTAAGCGGAAGCATGAAGATTTGCATAACTGCACCTTCATCAGAAGTTGTTCCAGGAAGGAATATTAAACCATCGATTTTTAATATACCATCTCTAACCTTTCCCTGCAAGAGGGCCACAAACTCATTGGGATAAGCTTCTCTTGCAATATTTAGAATTTCCTCCATAACTTCTTTATCGATCTGTACCTCTGAAAATGCGTCTTTATTGGCTCCAAAGATGTTTTGAAGGAAATTGTCCAGTTTTTTGTTAATTTTCATTTAAATCATTCTTAATTGTTAATAATATAAAAATTATAATTTTTAAATCAGTTATTTGAAATCTTAAATAGTTATTTGAAAATTTTGGCTTTGTAGAAATCATATTTGGATTTCAATAGATAAGTGTTTTGCGTAGAGATATATGTCATAGCATTCGTTTTTTAGTTTGGTTTCTTTGTTTCTTAATTGATCGCTTCGACTTTGGTTTTCATCCCCGAAAACTCTTTTCAAAACTGATATCACTGTTTCTACCAAACTTCTAAGGTGGTACTTAAGTTTACTGAAGAGTGATAACATTCCTAATCGATATTTACCTTTTTTTATTCTTTTTTTAGGTGGTATCATGCTGGTTGCCCCTAATTCTTCATGTATGACTCTGTGAATTTCTTCTTCATCAAATGCTTTGTCTAAACTGAAACCTGAGGGTTTATACTTCTTGGTTTTCCTTATGGTGGGTATTGCATCTTTAGAATCGTGCCTAGGTCCTCGAGCTACTTTATAGGTTAGTATGGCTTGTGTTCGTGTGTCTATTGCTATTTGGTTTTTGGTGTAGCTTTTCCTCCACTTTTTGCTTTGTTTTTCGATTTTACGTGCATAATACAGGCTGGCTTGGTCGCTGGAGTGTCCTGTTCCATCAATCGCCACCCATGGTTTATTTTATATCAAATAATCCCACGGTAAATTCAAGCATTTCATCGAAAAAGTGGGATCCAAATCGTTTGAAGAATTTCTGCAGGGTAGTGAAGTGCGATACATTTTTTAGACCAATTAATTCCTGTAATTTAGGCATTAACTCAACAATTGCTGTAATTTCACGATATTTAAGTCTTAAACGTTTCATTAAACATAATAAGGCCATAAGCTGATGTTGAGTGTACATTCGTTTTGAATATTCACAGGAACAAGCAGGTAAAGTATTTTCAGCAGCTTCAAACGCCACAATGGTAAATTTTATTAGCTCATTTTCACCTAAATCACTCATGGGATCACCTTCGAATTTTGGTTAATACTCGATATGTGATCCCATCATACTTATAGGATTTCTACAGAGCCAAAATTTTAATGAAATTAAGGTAATTTTCAACAATTAGATTTATAATATGGAATTATCCGTGAAAAATTCCTCCTGAAAAAGTGGCAAATCCCAATCAACAAAAATCTTACCTCTTCTGGATAAAACCTTCTCCTTTGAAATTGGGTTATATCCTTCTACATAAATCTCTTTTTTGTAGATTCCAAC
>Ga0194112_10007868_pt1 | contig 13819 bp, 10 predicted proteins | sample TA2MahC400mmetaG_FD_146191 | JGI IMG/M metagenome (GOLD analysis project Ga0194112, IMG submission 146191) | Freshwater microbial communities from Lake Tanganyika, Tanzania - TA2015016 Mahale Deep Cast 400m | ecosystem: Environmental > Aquatic > Freshwater > Lake | place: Tanzania: Lake...
GACACCGTAGAGGGTGTTCGAAGTGCCGCTGGTCATGCCATTCCAGGTGGTGCTGCCCACAGCGCAGCGTCGAATGGTGCCCGACGAGCCGACTACATAGGTGTAAGAGGAATTCCCCCAGACACCGTACAGAGTGTTCGAAGTGCCGCTGGTCATACCATTCCAGGTGGTGCTGCCCACGGCACAGCGGCGGATAGTGCCCGACGCCCCGACAACATAGGTGTAGGAGGAGTCGCCCCAGACGCCCCGGAGGTCGCTGGTGGTGCCGCTGGTCATGGGGTCCCACAGGCTGCCATCGCCATTGTTGTCCACGCCGTCGTAGTGGAGGATGGTGCCGTTCTGCCCCACCGCGTAGATGTTCGTGGCGGAGCTGCCCCAGATGGCATAGAGGTTCCTGGTGGTGCCGCTGGTCATCCAGTTCCAGTTGGCGCCGTCGTAGTGGAGGATGGTCCCAGCCGAGCCCACGTTATAGACATCCGTGCCGGAGCTGCCCCAGACACCCTGGAGGGGGTTGGTAGTGGACGCATCCCAGGTCTCGGCGTGCCCCACGGTGTACCGGGCGTTGCCCCCGAAGGTGATCCCTCGGTCGGCGTAGTACTGCCTGACCTCTTCGGTGACATCAGCGAAGCAGGCATAGGACCAGCCGTGCTGCGAGCTCGGGGTGCCATTGGGCAGGACCTGCCAGGAATCGGCCATCACAGTGGTTTCATAGACCACCCCACTGTACTCCACCTTGAAGCTGACCCTGTCCACCAGGTTGTCGGGGACCAGCGCCGAGCGCTGGGCATCGCTGAGGTCCCAGGCATACCAGGGGTAGTTCTTCCAGCCCGACCAGTAGAGCCGCAACTGCTGCACATTGGCCCGCGCCGGCAGAGCAGTCACCCCGGCCGATGTGGCCAGATAGACCCTCTCCCGGTGGTAGCCTTCACCATCGTGGTCTCTGAGCAGGGTATTGCCCACGGCCTCGTAGTCAGCCAGCACAGAAACCCCGAAGTTCTTCAGCTCTTCCTTGCTGGTGTAGACGATGATGGTGGCATCATCGCCGGTATCCGGGTCTTCGCCGATTGAGGTGATCTGGTAGATCTTGTCCCCGCTCCACCAGAGGTAGGGGGCGACAGCCGGGGTGGCGTTGCCCGGCGAGCTGACCCAGCAGAAGGCACCATAGGGTATGGTGGTCGTCGGCGTGTAGCTGAAGCTGACCACCCGGCGGTTGGGCTCGCCGATGCCGTAGCGGTTGCCCACATCGCCGGAGTCGAACAGATTGGATAGCAGGGTGAGATCGGAGGCACTGTTGTAGTTGCTGACCACCCCCCACTGGTCGTCGGTGATGTCCCAGACGGCACGCCCGGCATCCGAGACCTGGAACTGGTTGCTCACCGTATCCCTGAGGTGATTGGCGCTGTAGGAGGTGACCGTCCCGGATTTGTCCAGGGGCAGCCTGGTGTAGTCCACCGGCGAGCCATAGGCAGCGACATAGTCCCAGACAATGGCTGTGCCATTGCGGAAGGTGTAGGTCGTCGGCGTGCAGCGGTAGCCGGCGGGCGGCAGGGGAACGCTGGCCTTCTCCAGATTGCTGGAACCGGCCACATAGCCGAATCCAGACGGCAGCCAGACCCCTATCCTCTCGATCATCAGCGGGCCGGCGAAGCCGGCATCCTTCAGGATGGCCACCTCGTACTTGCCCACCCCGACCACATTGCCAGAGACCTCAACATCGCTGTTGGGTGTTCTCCCCTGCCCCGTCTTGGGCGTCTCCAGTCCCTCCAGCAGCCAGGTGGGCTGGATGCGCACGGTGATATCCTTGTCATTGAACTGGGGTATGGTGTATTCCCAGTAGGCGGGATCGTGATTGAAGGTGGCGTCGCCCCAATCCCCCCTCATCCAGTCGGGCCAGTCCCCGTCTTCGTAGTTCCTGATCCTCCACATGGCGTCTTCAATGCCGGCATCGGCGGCATAGAACTCATGCATGGTTTCCTCATGGGACTGCTCCTGCCTCAGCCCGCTGATGGCGAAGGCCAGAGTGGGCGTCAGCACGATGCCACCAAGGACAAGCACAACCAGCACCGCGGTGAAGCTGGTCTGCCCCGTTTCCCTTCCGACGAGGCACCTGCACAATCTCCGCAATCCTCTGGTCACTCTTTTCATCTCAACTTCTCCACTTCACCGGCCCGCTCCAGCGGCCTCCAAACCGGTTTCTCTTTCCTTCAACATCATCCTGAAACCCCGCCGGCGCTCCGAGAAGAACCGCTACGACCCGGTCCTGGGCCTGATCTGATACGACCGGACCTCCTCCTTGCCCCCCATCAGCGATCTGACCGTGAAGACGAAGGTGGTCTGGCTGTACCCCGACGGTTCGCCGGCATCGGGTTCCCAGCGGCAGGTGGTAGCAGCCCCATCGATGTTCCGGGCCACAATGATAGTAGTATCGCTAGTCACAACGCCGACAGCGTTGGTGATGATCTCATGGCGCTCCAGTTGCTGCAGGGTGCCTGAGGGCATGTTGACCAGCGAGTAGGTCACCTGATGGGTCTCGTTCACCGGTGGTTCCGCTTCCGTGTCCCAGAAGCTGTAGGTCAAGGTGAAGGGCATTCCCGGACCGGTGGTGCCGATGCCGCTGGTGCTCAACGCCTGGAGACCGTCACGGCTGACCCAGCCGCCGGCCGTCTGCACCTGCCTGGTGACATAGGTGCTGGCATTGACATCGTTGGTGCGCAGGAGCTGAATGATCACGCCGGTGGCCGCCGCCACAACCAGCGCGGAGATGGGGATGACCACCAGCAGCTCCAGCAGGGTGAAGCCGCGCTGCCTGCCTCCCGGCCGGTTCATCTGTTCACCTTGGTGGTCTCCGTTATCAGAACCACCTCGCCCTGATGACTGACGGTGATGGTTATCCGCTGCATGCCCAGCGGGTCCACCGTACCTCCGTATGTGGCCGGATCGATGTACTCGGCGTCGACGGCCACATCATAGCCGGCCGCCGACCTGGAGCTGTCCCCGACGGGATAGCCGCCGTCCCTGACGCGCTCTATCTCGGTCCGGGTCAGGCTCTCGGCCATGGTCTTCTGGTCGGCCATGATTACACCGTGATAGGCAGTGACCATGGCGCTGAGAAAGGCCACGGCGACCACCCCCAGGATGGCCATGGCCACCAGGACCTCGGCCAGCGAGTCCCCCCGCTGGCATCGCAACACCTTCAGAACGGACATCCCCTTCTTTCCCATGCTGGTCATATCATACCGTGCCTTTCATGAAGGGATTGTCTCAAGTGACCCTTCGGTTCTAACAATACCACCCGCTGTCAAGTCCCCGGGCTGCCGCCAGCCCGGTATCTGCCTGCCGTCTCCGCAGCCCGATCAGTCGGTCCACAGGGAGCGTGGCTTGATTTCATACTGGTCTTGGTCGCTCCCAGACGAAACAATCACCCGAAACAGCTTCCACCGCTCTGAAGCGCTCACGAAGGCAGTCTCGGCATACGCCAGCCATCATACCACGCGAGCGCGCACAAGAACGTCACAAGCCGACCGGCAGAAATCACAAACTCCTCTCAACGGGTTTGGGGTGTCTGGGCAGGGCCTTATGTCAAGTTGGCGGCGGGTGAGGCACTGATGGGAGACGGGCGGTGGGGCATCCTCCCAGTGTCATGCCGCACTTGATGCGGCATCCATGGCTGGGGTGGTGCGGTGCTCCGCCAGGTGCTGGGGGGGTCGGGGGGAGGGAGCGGATGAAAACAGACTGCGGGCGCTGAAGCTGCTTGGCAGGGCCGGCTGGCAGCGGTTTGCCGGGGCCTTCACCGCTCAGTCCACGGACAGGGATCGAGGCTTGATCTCGTAGGTGCGGGTCTCGGCTTCCTGATCCACCTCTGCCGCAACGGTGAAGATGAGCAGCACCTGCTCATTCACAACCTGCTGGCTGCAGGTGGCCTGGGTCAGGTTCCTGGCCACATTGGTGGTATTCACCACCGGAGCACCCGGGTTGGTTATGTCCACGATGGTCTCGACCCGCCGGAGCACGAGATTGCCGGAGTCCCCGGTGACTGAGTACGTCACGGTGTGCCGCTCATTGTCATCCGGGTCGGTCCAGACCAGCGTCAGGGGAAAGCCGCCAGTGACAGCATCACCGGGAGTCAAGGCGACGCTGTCGCTCTGCAGACCGTCCGTGCTCATCCAGTAGCCGGCCGTCTGCACCTGCCGCAGGGCCAGCATGCGGGCGCTGGCGTCCTTGGAGTCAAACAACTGGATCAGGCCCGCGGTGGCCGCAGCGACCACCAGGGCCGCAATCGGTATGACCACCAGGATCTCCACCAGGGTGATGCCCCTTTGGCCTCGTCCAAGCAGTCTCCTGATCTGTTTCATTTCATCTCCGAGCTAGCTGGGCAAGTTCTTGTTGGGGTCAACCTTGTAGGTAGCTGTGGTCAGCAGCAGCTCACCATCATGGCTCACCTCAACCGTCACCAGCTGGATGGGCGAATCGGTCTCGTCAACATCGCTGACTATGGCCGTGATCCAATAGCCCGGCAGGGCTTCTTCGGGACCATGGCCCGACACCGGGTAGGTGGCCTGCCTGATCCTTTCGAACTCCGTCCGGGTCAAACTCTCCGCCACCGTGTTCTCATCGGCCAGCACCAGGGCCAGGTAGCCCGACGTCAGGGCGCTGAGGAAGGCCACCGCCACCACGCCAACGATGGCCACGGCCACAAGCACCTCTATCAGCATGTAGCCCCTCTGGCCCTTCAACATGCTGGACCGGCGAACTTCAGAGTTGGTCGATGACATACGTCTCAATGTTCATCCACCGATAGCGGGGGAAGTTGACATCCCCAGCGTCCTCCGGAGACATGAGTTCGGATCCTGATGAGAGCTCCACCGTACCGGACCCGGCCAAGGACCCATGGAACTCGCCGTTGGGCTGCAGATCCACCCACTCAGTGAGCGACTGCAGGAAGACGAAGTCCTCCGCATTGTCCCCAACCGCGTACGCATTGGAGGATGAGCTGCCCCAGACACCGTTCAGGTTGTTGGTGCTAGGGCTGGACATCTGCGTCCAACTGCCAGAACCCAGATAGCGGATGATGGCGCCTTGCTCTCCAACCGCAAACACGTCGCTGGGTGTTGCGCCCCAGAGAGCCATCAGGTCCGGGCTGGCACCTCCCCCAATGCTCATCGAACTCCAGCCGCCGTTCTCGAAACGCCCGATGGTACCCGCGTCACCTACGAAGAAGATGTCAGTCGCCGAACTGCCCCAGACATCGTTCAGCACGACCGTGGTGCCGCCGCCCATACCGGTCCATGTCCCGGGCACACTGCCATCATACCATCTGATGGTGCCCTCCGCTCCGACTGCATAGACCGCAGAGCCTGAGCTCCCCCACACAGCGTTCAACTGCACTGAGGTCAAGCTTTCCATGCTAGACCAGGCGCCATCCCTGTACCGCAGAATGGTGCCCCCGTTGCCGACAGCATAGACCACATTGTCAGAGACACTACCCCAGACATCATTCAGGTTGTTGGTAGTGCCGCTGGTCATAGCACTCCAAGCAGACCCATTGTAGTGGAGGATGGTCCCGCCGTCCCCCACTAGTGTAGATGTCGTTGGCCGCTGCACCCCATATGCCGCTCAGATTATTGCCAGTATTGCTGGTCATGGCTGTCCATGCGGCACCACCGTTGCTGGTGACCAGGATGGTACCCCCTTGCCCGACAGCGAAGACGCTAGTGGCAGAGGCGCCCCAGACATCCTTCAGGTCCGCTGACGCCGGGCTTGTCTGCTTCGACCATACGCTGCCGTTATACCGCAAGATGGCGGAGGCGTCGTCACCCGCCACGATATTCGGATGGAAGAACACGGTGCCCACGGCGATGATCAGTCCGGAACCCTTGACACGGGAGCCCGGTGCGAAGTCGACGTCGCCCAGACAGTAGATCGTCTGGCCATTGAGGTTCACCAGTGTCCTAGGCGTGACCTCGAAATCGCCCGTGACGAAGATTGTGTCGTTCAGCCTGACTTCGCAGGCCTGGGTCTTGGTGTCTATGGTCAGGTCACGCGCCGCGCCCCTGTTGGTATACCCCATGTACAGCGGCCCTATGGAGCCGCAGGTGTTCACGATAGTACTGGGGAAGTTGCTGCTTGGCACCTGGTCCAGGTAGAAGCTGGTGAGATACTCCTCCCGCGGCCAACTCTCTTCCAGATCTGTGAAGTCCGGGGGCGGAGCCGCCGTCGGCGTGCCAATCACCGTGCCCATCGATTGCAGCGTGGTGTACTCGACGTTTCCGTAGATCGTCCCACGGTTGTCCAGCTCACGGCAGTGGACATCCCCATAGATGATCCCCTTACTGTAAAGGCGCCCGCACATGACGTCACCCCTGATTATCTGCCCCGGGTATATCGTTAGAGTGCCCTCACACTGGACATCTCCATTGCATTCCCCGTACATATCCACATCGTCCAGGCCGGTGATGCCGTTGGCAAAGAAATTGCCCTGATAGCCATACGTGGGGGTTACCCGAGCCCTGACCCTGGTCATTGATCCCGTGGCCAAGTCCCTGGCGTCCGAGACAACCTTGAAGAACACCCCTTCGTCGTTCTCGTTCTCCACGCTGACAGTGACATTGTCGCCGTTTACTTCAAAGGGATCCAGGTCCCTTGTCCCGGTGAAATTCGCCGTCCCGTCGTCCGCCAGGAGTCCCCCGTTCTGCAGCTGCCAAACGGCGTACTCAACCCCGGCATCAGCGCTGTAAAGCTCCGTGGTTCTCTGCTCATGGCTCTGCTGGGCCCGGAGGCCGGTGATCATGAAACCCAGGAGCGGGCCGATAACGATGGCCCCCAGGATGAGGAAGGTCAGCACTGCCGTGAAGGCAAAACCCGATTCCTTGCCGGAGAATACCCTCTTGGTCTGCCTCAGGATCTTCATCACTCTATCATCCATTGCGGTCCCCCTCCGCCGGGCACTGGGCCCTATGCCACCATTGGACGGTCGCGCGGTATCTCCGGCAAGGCGGTCTTTTGCAGCCTGGCCAGCCACAGGACCAGGCTCCACACAACATGGTCGCCAAGCCTACCGATTCCCCTCGATCGGTCCCCTCTTCGTTTCAAACCTAGCACAGAGTGTTCGGATTTGCAACCGGTGGGAGACCGGGGGTGGCCCATCCCACCACCCAAGCCCTGGATCCGCCTGAGGGCGCCCGACCGGTGGATGCCACGCCGCCCGGCCCCCTGGATGCCGCATCAAGTGCGGCATGACATAGGACAGCCGAGGTGTTCGGTGTTTGGCGGCTATGTGGCTGGCGGCTGTCGGCTGTCAGCCAAGGGGGCTGATCTGGGCTACCTGGCGGACTTCTTGAGCAGCCAGTACTCCAGGCTGTCGGCCAGGGCCAGCCAGCTGGCCTGGATGATGTTGCTGGAGCTGCCCACCGTCCGCCACTGGTTCTCGCCGTCGCTGGACTCGATGAGCACCCTGACCTGCGACTCCGTGCCGGCGCTCTCCTCCAGGATGCGGACCTTGTAGTCCACCAGCTTTACCTGGGCCACGCCCGGATAGAACCAGGTGAGGGCCTTGCGCAGGGCGATGTCCAGGGCATTCACGGGACCGTCCCCCTCAGAGGCGGTGTGCATCACCTGGTCGCCCACCTTAACCTTCACCATGGCCTCGGCCAGCACCTCGCCCCCGCCGGCGGCGGGACGGCGCCGGCTCTCGATGACCACCATGAAGTCCACCAGCTCGAAGGGCGGCCGGTGGTCCGGCTGGGCCCGGTGCACCAGCAGCTCGAAGGAGGCCTCGGCCTCTTCGTACTGGAAGCCGCGGCCCTCCAGCAGCTTGACCTGCTCCAGAATCCGCCGGGCCTCGTCCCCCTGGGGCACGGGCAGGCCCCGCTCCCGGGCCTTGTAGACGATATTGCCCACCCCGGACAGCTCCGAGACCAGCACCCCGCTGCGGTTGCCCACGGCATCGGGGTCGATGTGCTCATAGCTCTCCTCCCACTTGTTCATCCCGGCCACGTGCAGCCCCGCCTTGTGGGCGAAGGCCCGGGCACCGACATAGGGCTGCCGGGGGAAGGGCCGGAGGTTGGCCAGCTCGCTGACGAACCGGGCCACCTCGGTCAGCTTCTTCAGCCGCTCCGGTCCCAGGACGGGCACCCCCATCTTCAGCTCCAGCGAGGGAATGATGGAGCAGAGGTTGGCATTGCCGCAGCGCTCGCCGTAGCCGTTGATGGTCCCCTGGACCTGGACCGCCCCCGCCATGACCGCCATCAGGCTGTTGGCCACGGCCAGCTCGCCGTCGTTGTGGGCGTGAATGCCCAGCGGGGCGGACACCCCCCTCTTGGCCGCCGCGGTCATCGAGGCGATCTCCTGGGGCAGCGTCCCGCCATTGGTGTCGCAGAGCACAATGCAACTCGCCCCGGCCCGGCCCGCCGCCCGGACCGTCTCCAGGGCGTACTCCGCATTGGACTTGTAGCCATCGAAGAAATGCTCGGCATCGAAGAAGACCTCCAGCCCCCGCGACTTCAGGAAGTCCACGGACTCGGAGATCATGGCCAGGTTCTCCTGCAGCGAGGTCTCCAGCACCAGGGTCACCTGGCTGTCCCAGCTCTTGCCCACCAGGGTGGCCGTCTTGGTCCCGGCCTCCAGGATGGCCTCCAGGTTGGCATCCTGACTGGCCCTGGTCCTCGGCTTGCGGGTGCTCCCGAAGGCCACGAGCGCCGCCCGCGACAGCCCCATCTCGCCCGCCCGGCGGAAGAACTCGGCGTCCTTCGGATTGGAGCCCGGCCAGCCGCCCTCAATATAATGTAGGCCCAGCTCGTCCAGCCTGGCGGCGATCTTCAGCTTGTCCTCGACGGAGAAGGAGATGCCCCCCTGCTGCGCGCCGTCCCGCAGGGTGGTGTCGTAGAGCTGTACGTGTGTCGGCTGGGTCAATCGGTCACCGCCTGTGGATGATGGCAGCCATTATACCATCATGGCACGCGCCTCATCTGTGTCTTGCCGCACTTGATGCGGCATCCATGGGCGGCGTCATGGGCCCCTGCCTTCGCAGGGGTGACATACGGAGAGAGGGTGTCATCCGCCGCACACCCCACCGATGTCATGCCGCACTTGATGCGGCATCCAGGGCAGGGGTTGTGTGGGGCATGCCGTCAGTTCCTTCCGCGGAAGGATCATGCCGCGCGTCCCGTTTGTGTCATGCCGCCCGCCTCCGGCGGGATGCGGCATCCATGTGGTTGCGGGCGGGGCGGGGCTGCCCCCACCACTTGACACGTCCGCGCTCAGCCAAAGATAATCACCTCTAGAAGCGCTGCCGAGTTGTGTAGCGGTAGCACAGCGGACTTTGGATCCGTTAGCCCTGGTTCGAATCCAGGCTCGGCAGCCAGCATCTACCCCTGGCGGTCCATCTCCACCCCGTGCTGCCTGATGAAGGGGCAGGCCAGACCCTCCACTTCAGCATCGGCCACGCCGTAGTAGCGCAGGGTGTGCCGGACGAACTCCAGGCTGGACTCCAGCGCCGGCTCAACCACCTCCGATATGCCGATCCCCCGCAGCTGCTCCGCCATGGACCGGTCCGCCATCACGGCCACGATGTCGATGTCCCTGTTCACCTGCCTGGCATAGGCCGAGGCGGTGGTCTCCGCCAGAGGGTCGGGGCAGGTCAGCGCCAGTACGCGGGCCTCCTTCACATGGGCCAGGTCCAGGATCTGGGCGTTCCCGGCATCACCGTAGATGCAGGGCACCCCCTCCGCCAGCAGATCGGCGACTATCCCCGGATTGATCTCCACCACCACGTAGAGGATGCCGTACTTCTTGAGCACGCTGACCAGGTTGCCCCCGGTGCGGCCATGGCCGCAGACGATGACATGGCCCGACATCTCCTGCCCGCCCCCCACCAGCCGCTGATCCACCCGGGGCGGCCTCCTCACCGCCAGCCGGCCCGACGCCGACAGCCGGCCGTAGGCCATCTCGGTCAGCTTCATCACCACGGGGGTGCACAGGATGCTCACTATGGCGCTGGACAGGATCAGCGAGTACAGGTCGGTGGAGATCACCCCGGCCTCCAGTCCCGCCTGGCCCACTACGAAGCTGAACTCCCCCACCTGGGTCAGCCCCGCCCCCACGAAGAGGGTCGTCTTCAAGGTGAACCCAAAGGACCAGGTGATCCCGGAGCAGATGACGAACTTCCCCACGATGATCACCGCGGCAGCCAGCAGGACCATGCCCAGGTGGTCCAGGATGTAGCCCGGATCGCCCAGCAGTCCCAGCGACACGAAGAACAGCGCCGCGAAGGCCGTCCTCAGTGGAACGACGTCCGCCAGCGCCTGGTGGGCGAACCGCGACCGGCTGATCAGCATGCCGGCGGCGAAGGCCCCGAAGGCCTCCGACACGCCCAGGTAGGAGGTGCCGTAGGCCGCCCCCAGACATATGGCCAGCACGGTCAGCAGGAACAGCTCCCGCGACCGCACCCCCGCCGTCTCCCCCAGGAAGCGGGGCACGATCCAGAGTCCGATGACGGTCATCCCTCCCAGGAACAGCGCCGCCTTCCCCAGGGCTATCCCTACCGTCCGGGCCAGCTCGCCCGCCTCTCCCCCCAGTGCCGGCAGCACCACCATCAGAGGCAGGACCGCCAGGTCCTGCACCAGCAGAATGGCGATCATGATCCTGCCGTGGGCCGTGTTGGTCTCGCCGCGCTCCTGGAGGATCTTGACCACTATGGCCGTGCTGCTCAGGGCGATGAGGAAGGCGAAGAAGGTGGCGTCGGTCACCGACCAGCCGAACAGCATCCGGCCCACCAGGAAGCCCAGTCCGGCCGTGATGACTATCTGCAGAGTGCCGCCGCCGAGCCCGATGCCCCCCACCCGGCGCAGGTCCCCCAGCGAGAACTCCATCCCCAGGGTGAACAGCAGCAGGACCACCCCCACGCTGGCCATGGTCTCGATCATCTCCACGTCCTCCACCACCTCCAGCGAGTACGGTCCGATGAGGATGCCCGCCAGGATGAAGCCCAGAGCCGTGGGCAGCCGCAGCCGGTAGAAAAGCAGACCGCCGCCCAGGGCGGCGGCCATGATTATGGCGAAATCAGCCATTCAATGCGTCCTCTCAACAGTCGCCCGGACGCCGCGAGGTCATCCCCGTGCGCGGGCTCCGGGCGGGCGCGGCCCTATCCCCCGTCGGTCTGGGGGAAGGCCACCTGCGTGTACAGCGACTCCACCCGCTGCTTGTGCTCCATCTCCTGCGCCGCCAAGTCCAGCAGCACCCTCCTCGCCTCGCCCGGCGGGTGCATCCCGGCCAGCCCGGTATAGAGCGCGTGCGAGGCCTTCTCCCGGTTGGCCGCCAGCAGGAAGGTCTCCTTCAGCCCCATGTCCTCCGACGGCTCGGCCTTACCCGCCATCTCGGCGATCTTGTAGTCCACCGCCTGCTTGGTGCTCAGCGTCCCGCCGCTCAGCCGGCCCTCCAGGTAGCCCTCCAGCCGCTTCTGGTGCCCCTTCTCCTCCCGCGCCAGTCCCTCCAGCGCGTGCCGCGCCTCCTCGTCCTTCACCCTCCGGCTCAGCCCCGTGTACAGCCGCTGCGCCTCGATCTCCTTCTCGATCGCCCCCTCCAGGACTTCCTTCAGACTCATCTCCTTCGCCACTCTGCTCACCTCCGAATCAGGGTACCGCCGTCACTCCATAATGTACCATACGACATGTCCTGCCGCACCCCCGGGGGGCCGGGGTGGGGCCTTCCGCGGAAACCGCCCGCGCCTCTGACTTCCCCTCTGAGCGTAATTGGTGTAGAATAACGCTCCAGTAAGGTTCCCCGATAGCTCAACGGTAGAGCGGGCGGCTGTTAACCGCTAGGTTGTAGGTTCGAGTCCTACTCGGGGAGCCAGCTTGTTCAATAGACAGAACTCCCCGATCGCTCATCCCGCCTTGATCCGCACTCATCGGGATGGTGTAGTTGAAGGTCACCTGTCCAGGTTCGAAGTCAATCCTCTTCACAAATGACCTGAGAAAGCTCTTCCGCTCGACGAAGCTCCCATTGGAAAGCAGCTCCTTGAGATCCTGAGCATATTCCAGCACCTGTTTGGTGTCCATTGTCCGTGGCTCGACCTCGTCCCTTTCGGCCAACGCATCATCCCTTGCCCTCTGCAGTCTCATTTGCTCTGAGCGCAATTCTCGAATCCTTGGTGCGGCATCTCCATCACTTATGGTTCCCTTCTCAAAGGCAAGGTAGTACTTCAGCAGTTTCTGATTCGCGGATTCGATCTCCTTCTCAATCCTCTCCAACCTGTCCTTCTCGTTGCATTTGAGGAACGTGATCTCCTCATTCACCATCCTGACGAGTTCAGCCAGGTTCTCTTCGGTTAGCACCCTCTCCTTGAGACGATTGACGACGAAGTCCTCTATCTTCTTCTTGCTGAGCCAGCCGCCTGGACACGTGTTTGGCCCGAACCGCAGTACCCTGTTGCACCTGTAGTATGAGAATCGTCCGGACTTCGCCGTACAACCTATCATCGGGGCTCCACACTTGGCACAATGGAGGAGAGAACTGAGCAGGTAGTGACTGCTTATGGTCCTCGGATGCCTCACCCGGGGCCGTCTATCCTTCTGAAGCCGCTGTACTCTCTGAAAGTCCTCCGCTGACACCAGAGCAGGGTGTGCACCCTGTGATCGGATGACTTCATTATCCTTTGCGGTCCACATCAAGGTCCCCATATAGACTTCGTTTCGCAGCATGTAGTTGACAGTGGTGGTGCCCCACATGTTCCCTAACCGAGTCCTCACACCCTCGGCATTCAGTTTCTTGGCGATATTCTTCCCACCCTCTCCACCGAGAGCCATCTGGAAGACTCTTCTCACCGCCTGCGCTTCCGCCTCCATCGGGCGGAGTCTGGACTTCTCGACACCCATGACAATCGAGGTGACTCTCTCATAGCCAAACGGCATGGAGCCACCGTTGTAGAAGCCCCTCTCGGCATTCTCCTTCATACCTCTGAGAGTATCCTCAGCCAGATTCGTGGAATAGAACTCATCTATTACCTCTATCATTCCCTCCAGCAACTTACCCGCAGGGCTGCTGTCCACGGGTTCGTTTATGGAGATGACCTGAACCCCAAGCCGCTTGAGCAAAGACTTGTAGATGACTGAGTCTTCCCTGTTTCTAGCGAACCGTGAGAGCTTCCAAACGAGAATGACCTCAAATGGTTTGCTCTTCCTTCTGGCCACGGCCACCATCTCCTTGAATTTCGGGCGGTTGGTGGTTCTGGCGCTTTCGGCCTCATCAACGTATTCGGCAACTACCTCCCAACCACGCTCCAAAGCATATCGCTTCAGTGCCTTGAGCTGAGCTGGTATGGAAAGATCCTTCTCGGCCTGTCTCTCTGAAGAGACTCTGGCATAGAGTGCAACTCCCATTTCGGACCTCCTCAGCGCCTACGGTTTCGACGGTCTCGGTTTCCTTTGGCTTCCCTCAGTGCGTTCAGCTCACGTGAATTGGCCCTCTCCTGGCCGACCAGGGCAGCCTCCACAACTGCTTCTCTATCAGGTGGCAGTTCTCCTGACGCACCACCACCACGACGATCTTGGCCAGCCGGCCAAACCAGCGGACGGGGCGAGCCAGGAGACTCATCTGGTTGGCGCCCAGCAGGTCGAATCGTATCTCCCCGTAGTAGACCGGGCCGTTCTCCTTGATGACCTCATCGACGATGAACCCGGGGGAAGGCTTCTCCCCGACCACCGAGAACAGACGCCGCGGCAGGAGATAGGACTTGAAGTTGGCGTGCGTCTTGCTCTTGCTCAATCGAATGCCCGGCGTCTTCACCACGCAGCCGACACGAAAATCATCGGGGCAGCAGTACAGC
>Ga0194112_10007872_pt1 | contig 13812 bp, 6 predicted proteins | sample TA2MahC400mmetaG_FD_146191 | JGI IMG/M metagenome (GOLD analysis project Ga0194112, IMG submission 146191) | Freshwater microbial communities from Lake Tanganyika, Tanzania - TA2015016 Mahale Deep Cast 400m | ecosystem: Environmental > Aquatic > Freshwater > Lake | place: Tanzania: Lake...
ATCCCGAAGGATGCGAAGGTGCGCATGCAGGCCCTTGGCATCCTCATGGTCTATGTGCCCGAGGGGCCGTTCCACCTGGGCTCGGGCGGGCTGACGGCGGGCGGATTCTACAAGTACACCGACGGCACCCAGCACGCCCTGCCGTACCACGTAACAGGGCCTGGCGCTATCCCGACCGGCCGGCAGGCCGGCAAGCTCTGGGCGGGGAAGGGCGGCGCCCAGCCAGAGGACGGCGGCGAGATTCCCGCCGCTTTCCCCAATGGCTATCCGGCCTTCTACTGCATGAAATGCCAGATCTCGCCTGAGCAGTACGCCTTCTTCCTGAACGCGCTCAGCGAGGAGGAGGCAGACCGCCGCTATGCAGGGGACGAGCGGTGCGCGCCGCCCAGGATGAATTACTCAGGGGCGCGTCCCCGCGTCGTCCGCGATGAGAAGTCCCCGGCTGCGCGCTACTCCACCAAGCCGGGCGGGCCCCGTGGTGGGGTGGCCTGTTTCGGGCTGTCCTGGGCGGACGGCGCGGCCTTCGCGGCCTGGGTCGGATTGCGGCCGATGACAGAGCTGGAACTCGAGAAAGCCGTGCGCGGAGCGCGCGAGCCGATCCCGGAGGAGGTCGGCCCTTCGTACTGGGGCATCCAGACTTTCGCCCGCAACGCCTGGGACACTTACAAGGGCGATCCGCAGTGCGAGCGGCCGGTGACGGTCGGCAATGCCGCGGGGCGCAGGTTCAAGGGCACACACGGCCTCGGCACGACGGCCCTGCCCGCGGACTGGCCGCAAGACGATGCCGTTGGCTCCGGGATGCGCTGCACATACTACACCGCGTTTCAGGTTGACCTGCTGCGCGCGCGGGTGTCGGACCGCCTGCTGGCCGCCGTGGCGGACCCCCAGCGGCTCTTCTCGCACAGATGGCGCGGCGTCCGTACGGCGCCCAAGGGAATAGGACCATGATTCCTCTACTCGGAGTGAGCCAGTCATGAGACCGCTTGCATCGCTCGCGACCGTGTGCCTGTTGTCCGCCGTCGGCCCGCTCGTCGCGGAGACCGTGACCGTGCAACCCGGGCAAAGCTTGCAGGAGGCCGCGGACAAGCTTCAGCCGGGTGATACGCTGCTGCTCGCGGAGGGGACCTACTACCAGCGCCTCGATCTGAAGACGAGCGGGGAGCAGGGAAAGCCGATCACTATCAAGGCCGCAGTGCCCGGCAAGGCCATCATCACCGGGGCAATCGAGGGCACGCCGACGTTCGAGAGGGTCGAAGGCGCCATCCACAAGCCGGTCCCCGCGTCCGTCACGGCCGGGAATGAGCCGCCGAAGCTGGAGCAGATCGAGGGCGCCATCTACAAGACGAAATGGCCCTTCACAAAGAAGTGGAGCGGGCGCGGGACCCGGCAGGCGTGGGTGCTCGCCGACGGGCGGAGCCTGTACAACTACTCCAACCTCGAGGAGATGAAGACGTGTCGCTGGGGCAAAGGGCGCGACACGACCCCGCAGGAGGGCTGGTTCTACCAGGACGGCGAGATGTACTTCCGCCTCCTGAATGGCGCCGACCCCAACAAGGCCAAGGTCGCCATCAGCAGGCCCGACACCACGATCCTGCTTGACACCAAGGGCCAGGAGCACATCGTCATTGAAGGGCTGCGCTTCCACGTGGCGCCCGACAACGCCATCCGCGTCGGGGTGCGTCGGAACGACACGAGCAAGCACATCGTGATTCGGGACTGCTATTTCCTCGGCTCCTACCATGCGATCGTGGGGCAAGGCGTTCGGGTGGACCGTCCGGGCGGGGCGGTGGAGTTCGGGCCGTCCAATGTCACCATCGAGCACTGCCAGTTCAGCAACTACCCGACCTATGACTGGCTGCACTACTCGATGCACCTGGAGCAGCCGGCCTGGGGCGCGATGTACGACAGTTGCCTCGGCGGCAACGCCATCTCGCCCGGAGGGAACGTAAGCTCCTGGAAGATACGGCACTGCTACATCCACGACACCTACGACGGGATCGGCGTGGCCTGCACGGGCGTCAAAGACCCCGCCCTTGACCACGAATACGCCCATAACCTGCTGCACCGATGCGCGGACGACAATATCGAGTTCGATGCGATTGAGTATGCGGGCGTCCGCGCGCGTCACAACGTCATCCTGGAGGGGCAGTGCCTCCTGGGCCTCTCGCCGGTCCAGAAGGGCGGCGTGACCATCGAGCACAACATCGTCTACGCCTCCCCCGGGTACGGCATCCCGTGGAGCGTGCTCTTCAAGTTCAGCACGCCCTCGGCGAGCGCCTTCCACAAGGGCGGCTTCCACCCCCTGAGCGGCATGGTCATCCGCAACAACACGCTCATCAACGCGAAGAGCGGCGTCTCGTGGGGCACCAGTGGCAGGCACGGGAAGTACTTCAAGGACGACAACTCGGTGGCGAGCAATATCATCTACGCCCGCGACTGGGGTTTCTGTAGCGGCCTGCCGTGGAACGAGGGGCTGACGGTGGAGAAGAACAACCTGTGTGTCGGGCCGGCGATTGAGGCCGGCAAGCCCAAGCATTCCCCGCCAGGCGCGCTCTGGACCCGCAACAAAGAGCCCTTCGTGAAGAAGGACACGTATTTCTGCGACTCTATGCCACCATCGCTCCCCGGCCTCGTACCCGAGGCGGAGATTGGGGAGGAGAAGGAGATCGCCCGCGTGAGCTTCTCCGTCAGCGAGGAATACCTGCGAGGGGTCATCAAGGAGAGCGGCCTGCCCGAGGCCGACTACAAGGACCTGCACAAGACGCTTGGGGCGGTTCCACCTGGGACGAAGTGGGAGTTCCCGCGTCCCGGCCCGCGCTGGTCCGTGGGCGAGTTGGCCCTGTTCCGTCCGCCGTTGCCGCCATCGCTCGACCCCTGGTGGGTGGGGTTTGCCGACAAGCCGAGCGACGCGAAGACGGTTAAGATCAAGCCCTGGCGCGGCAAGTTCTACAAGAAGTTCGAGAAGACCGGCGATGGCAGCGACCCCAGGAAATGAATGGGCGCCACCGCCAACCAATCAGGCCCCACGAAGGAGATTGGGATGTTGAATGCAAACGCTTGGACGTTCACGATGGTGGGACTTATTGCTCTGGCCTTCGGTGTGACAGGCGCCTCTGGCGGGGAGATTCAGAAGATTCTGGACAACTCGAAGGCATTCGCGGCGATGCCGAAGATCAAGCATACGCCGGCCTTCCGCCTGGAGGTCTTCGAGCCGGTCCAGGTGCGCGAGGAGGCCAAGGGGAAGCAGTGGTGGTACATCTGCGACGGGGACGAGCGGATCGGCCTGATCACCACCTGGGTGAACCACGTCGAGCTGTTCCGATTCTCGCCCGACATCAACAAGGAGGCGAAGTACGAGATTCCCGCCATCTACCACTGGGCGAACCTGCTCGGGGCGCGGCTGCCGCTCCAGATGTGCGGCTACCACTCGCCCGTGCCGCCAATCGAGTCGTTCAAGCTCACCTTCACGAAGGAGAAGGGCGATTCGCTCGAGTTCAAGGCCGAGCAAACCCACAAGGGCGGCTACAGCGGCGGCACCGAGTTCCGCCTTGCCTGGGACGACCGCCTCGGCTACGTGCTCCACTGCTCCAGCCACCTGGCCATGCCCGAGCCGAGGCAGATCGAGTTCAACAACCTCCTGGCCGGCGGCGTCTCCGATTCGCGCGACGACCACAAACGCTGGCAGAAGACGGTCCGCGGGCGGCTCGCCGACGGCCGCATCACCTTCGTCCATCACAACCCGGTCCACGTCCCCGTGGACAATGTCGAGGCGGGCGGCTTCGTGGGCTTTGTGACCGAGGAGGACATGAACCCGTTCGTGGAAATGCTCGAGACCAGCGGGCCGCTCTTCTTCGCCACGTGCAGCCAGTGGTACGACCAGCATATCGCGATGAAAGCGCCCCAGGCTAAGGAGGCCGACGGGCTGTATCACTTGCGGGCGAAGTATCGCCTCCTCTCCCTTCCCGCCCCGGTCGCGCGGGAGCTGGAGGCGATGGCCGTCTACACCAGCCCGTCCGAGGGCGAGTCGGGAATGGCCGGCTTCCTCCAGGGCAAGCTGAACGACTTCGAGACCTCCGTGCCACGCGGCAAGGTCTACAACGGCCCCATCTGGCAGCCGGGCATCGCCGCCACGGAGGGCGAAGCGCATTCGGGCACGAAGTCCATTGCACTGCGCGGTCCGGGGCCTGGCAAGGTGAAGACCGCCTCGCCCATCGGCGGCGGCCCGGCCGTCTACGGCGAATCGGGCAAGCGCTACCGCCTCGCCGCCTGGGTGAAGACCAACGGCCTTGAGGACGGCGGCGCCTGGGTCCAGGTGGACGACGCCTTCTTCAGTTGGGACGACGTCAAGGCCACGCGCAAGACCGACAAACTCACCGGCGGCCACAACTGGACCCGCCTTGAGGTTGATTTCGCCCCCTCGCCGCACGACCCGTTCCTCCTCATCAAGCTCTGCGTCGAGGGCACGGGCACGGCCTGGTTCGACGACCTGGAGCTTGTGGAGGTGGCACGATAGCCGTGGAGATTGTGGCAGCTCGGGTCCGGGGCAACTTGCGCCCCCCCGAAAGGGGCGCAAGTTGCCCGGATCGCCCATCCGGTGCGTTCTATGGCGGTCCTGGCAACTTGCGCCCCACGCACACATATATGCGCAAAAAGCGTGCCAATCCGCAACCACTGGACTGCCATAGAGATAGGCCATCCCGGCCTGCCAACTTGCGCCCGACTCTGCCGCCGGGGGGCGCAAGTTGCCCCGGCGTGAGTGCCGGATTGCACCTTTTTTCACAAGCTCCAGCACGTTTGGGCGCCCCGGGGTCAGGCCTTCACCTTTTCCTATTTGCGACCCCTGCCCCGCGGGTTGTGGCCGCCCCCGGTCACACCACAGCCGGCTGTAAGTGGTTCATGTGGTTCAAGTCGGCAGCTTCATGCGCGCCACCTCGGAAGCCCCCCGTGGCCGCTCGTTGCCGCCCGCGCCCCAGTTCGTAGAGAGGCCAGAGAAGAATGGACTATAAGGAATGCAGGAAACCAGGAAAGGACAATGACCACCTCGCGCTGCGCTGGCAGCGAATTCCTGCCTTCCTGCCTTCCTCATAGCTCATCTTCTCGGCCACGCGGACGGGATGCCGCAACGTCAACCGATGGCGCCGCGGCGAGATGCCCTGGAAGGAAGGCTTGACAACAGAAAGGAGGTGGCATAGGATCCACAATGTCGGGGCAGCCGGGAATTTCAAGTGCTCCGTGGACAATCCCCTCGTGGGACAACTGGAAATCAGGTCAAGGAGAGTTGAGATGCATCCGCCCTATGACATCACGCCATTTGTCGGCCTCATGGAAGAAATCGGCTCTAAGGCATGCGCGACAACGATACGGGATCTTGGTCGCACACTAGGGGGAGACAGGGCGTCCCCCGTCCTGGACATTCTCTATGGGTATGAGGAGCTCTTCGTCGGCTTTGCCACGGCGCTCAGGCGGAACGGAAAACTCACGGAAGGAGATTACTTTGAACTTCGCAAGTTGTTTTCGGGTGTCCAGCAGCGTTTGCGCGAGGCAACAGCCGTCGATGCTTCGGATGATGCGGTGGCCGAAGGTTCGCTACAAGCACTCCACCTACTTGGCGGGATAGAAATCCTGCCAGACAACGCCACTGTCGCGCTGTTCCTCAGCCCGCGCATGCTTAATCAGGCATTTAGCCTCGCTGCCTTACTGACATCCCCGTCCCGCGCCAGACATGTCAAGGCCATTTCCGCCATTCGGGGGACGTCCCTCACCTTTGACGAGGCACGCGAAATGGAAGCTCGTTTCGTGAAGCCCTTTGCCGACGCTGTGCGGGAAGCATTGAGACGGCACGTTGCAAGGGTAGTTCCGCCGACCTGGCGCGCGTCCACCTTGTCTACATTGTCTGTCGAGCTTCTCCCCACTGCGACGGACTTCTACGAAGCCGGGATCGAGTACTATGGTGCCCCCGCGGGTCGCGGACGTGAGCACTACATATTCGCCACGACAAGCGGCATATTGCTGCCGCAGGACTACTACGGGTCCGACTACTTTGAGAAGATTCTACCAGTACCCGAGCTCGTAGAGGAAAGCGACAAGAACCCTAAGCGCGAGGAGTATTTCAGGGCACTGGCCGATGTTCGTGGCAGACCGCGATGGTACTTCTTCGAGATCAAGCGCGCCGGGAAGGCCTTTCAGAAGACCATCGCAAGACTCCAAGCAGCGGCAGGCAAAGACTTTGCAGACCGCTATATGGCCCACTCAAAGGAGACCATTGCGCGGTTCCTTCAGCTTCCTTCTTTCGGGCTTGTTGGGGTTGACGCGTTCCCATCCGAGTACGACTACTTGACGCTTGGCAATGGCAGACACTTGTTTCTCTCGGGTCGTGATAGGGAGGAGCGAAAGGACAAAATCGGCCATGGCCTTTGGGTTCGCCCAAGTGGGAGAGGAGTCGGCAGGTTTGTCAAGGAGTTCGAGAAACTCAACTTCGCTGAATGGCTCTCCGCCCTGATCGTGGCAGCTGGCGTATCCCTGCTGGAAGAGGATCCTCGCTTACGCCTCTTGGAGGCTCTGATCTCCGGGTTCGGCATACCGTTCGTGTTGGCTGGACAAAGGTACTGGTCAAAGAGACATGCTGAAGATGCTTTCCTGAATATCGGGGAGCACGTTTCCCGGACTCTTGCGGAAGTTCATTTTCCCTTCTTCTGGGGTTGTGACCGAAAACCTTTGACCGAAGCGAAGGCTCTGAAGGAATCAGAGAGGGTCGTTTCGGCGCTAGTGTCTGTGTCTTGAAGCAGGCGTCTCAACTACATCGTCCTGGGTATCAGATCATGCGCTTGGTGCCCGCCACCCTGTACGGGCGCGCCGAGGAAAGCCAGACTGACCATGGAGCCCGGGGCTCAGCTCCACATTCTCCACTTTGCTGGCACGCGGAGCTCGGGTTCTTGGCGCCGGCGGGCGCCTGAAATGTGCATGACGCAGCAGTGGCCAGTCGTGCCATGTGGAAGGAGAATAAGATGAATTGCACCCGGACGATCCTGTGGACCGCTTGTCTGTGCCTGGCGCTGCGCGCACTGGCGGAAGGCCCTAAGCTTGCGGATGGCAAGCCGCGGAAGTTCTCGCGCGAGATACGGCTCACGGATGTGCTAAACCACAAGTGGGCCGATGAGCTTGTGACCTATGCCCTGGACTTCCCAGAGAGGCAGGCCACGCTGGACTCCATCCGGCTCTACGACGCGGACGGCGGGAAGGAAGTGCCCTTTCAGCTCTCGGGGGTCGTCTTTCACGATGAGAAGCGGCAGTTCGTCAAGTCGGCCACCATCGCATTCTTCGTGGACGAATTGCCTGCCAACGGAACGCGGAGGTATGCCGTGCTCTGGGACCCCGGCACCTTCGCCAGCGCGGCCCAGCCCGCCGCGGCGCTGATGTCTTCGGCAAAGGCCCAGTGTCGCTCATGCAGACACCTACGGGCTTCACCGGCTCCGCCGACGGCTCGCAGCGCGAAATCTACCTGGTCCTCGGGCGGGAGTGGACCAGCGACGTCGTGCTCACGCTGAATGGCAAGCGCGAGAAGCGCAACTCGCCCAACGGCATCCTCGCCGTCGCGCCGCCCGAAGGCCATTGCGAGTTCACCATCGAGAAGCCGTAACAGAGCGCGGCGAACCGACTGCGACAAGGAGACAACCCATGAGACGGCTAGCCGCCTTTGCGAACCTGGCGGCTCTCGCGCTCGCTGGAGCCGGTTGCGTTGCCTTGAACGCTGAGCCAGCGAAGACTAGCCCACAGCCACGCGACTTGGCGCCTGTGACCTGGCTGGGGACTCCCACGCACCCGCCCGTGGAGATCGTGCGCAACGGACGCCCGCAGGCGGTCGTCTACGTGGCTGACCCGAGAGGTAACGAAAAGTACGATCGGAAGAAGCATGGTAACCATCCCCCGGCGCTCCCGCTCCTGATCAACGAACTGATCGAGGTTGTCCGCCTGAGCACTGGCGCCACCCTCGAGCGGGTTGAGCAGGCGCCGGCCGCCGACCGGCTCGCCATCGTGATCGGCGACTGCGACGAATCGCGCCGAGCGGGCATTGATGCCGCGAAAATCCCTGTCGAAGGATTCATCGTCAAGACCGCTCCGAACCGCGTTTACCTCGTGGGCAGCACGCAAGCGGTGCCACCAGGGAGCGACCCGTGGGCGGTGTGGAGCAACGAGGGCACGGCCTGGGCGGTGGCGGACTTCCTGGAGCGGTTCGTCGGCGTGCGCTGGTACTGGCCGACCGAAGTCGGCGGCCGGACCATCACCGCCGCCAAGTCGCTCGCCATCCCTCCCGTCCACTATAGCGACCAGCCTGTCTTCCGCCAGCGCGAGTACCATCCGCCCGACGGCTGGAAGCTTCCGGCGAAGGCTCGCTCCTCGGACAAAGACCCGCTTCCCTTTCCGGCAGGCGCCGTCCCTGAAGGGGTCGCGGTGATCAGCACGGCCAACTACCTGCCCCTCGTCCGCGGCGGGTGCAGTTGGCCCTACAAGATCAAGGTCCACCAGCCTCAGAACCTCGGGCGCCTCCCTGAGAAGTTCCGTGAAGAGAACAAGGAGATGTTCGCGCTCAAGAAGGATGGCACACGGAACTTCGAGATGTTCTGCTACAACTCGCCCAAGACCCTCGAGTACCTCCTGGAAGGCTGCGACAGGACCTGGACCCAGGGCAAAGGCGGTCGTCCCTGGGTCACGTCCACCTGCGTCACGGTCTCCCCTCCCGATTCGACTGTGGAGTGCCATTGCCCCCCTTGCCGCGAAGCGTTCGCCAAGGGCGGCGGCACGTGGATTGACGGACCCTCGATGATGATGGGGCTCTTCGTCAAGCGGATGTGCGAGGCCGTGAAGCAGCGCTGGCCCGACAAGAAGGTGATCTACCTGCCCTACTGGAACTACCAGGAATGCCCCAAGGGAGTGGACTACCCCGACAACCTGGTGATCATGGCCGCCATGACCACCTACCCGATGGCCTTGAACGTCCAGCCCGAGAATGCCCAGGAAGCGATGGAGCGCCTGTGGGCCTGGCGGGCGAAAGCATGCCTCCCCGTCACGATGTGGGACTACTGCGTAAACTGGACCTACGGGCCGCACCAGTACCCGCACGTCGTGTGCGACTTCTACAAGGGCGCCCAGGGCCTGATCGCCGGGGTGTTCATCAACGGCGAGAACCTGGGCGAATGGACCCTCAATGCGCCCACGCTCTATGTGTGGATGAAGGCGCTGTGGAACCCCGAGCTGGACGTTGACGCGGTGCTCGACGAGATGTGCCGGCGGCTCTACGGCAAGGCTGGGGCCACCGTGCGCGAACTCACACGGCTGGAGTGCGACGTTTGGGAGGCCGGGGACTGGAAGAGCCGCCGCGTAAAGGTGCCGGGCGGCTGGTTCGTCCCTAGACAGCTCTTCCCCAGATTCTGGACACCTGACATGGTGCAGCGGATGAAGGCCCTGCGCGACAAGGCGCTGGCCGAGATGGCCGACGACCCGGTCGCCCGGCAGCGATTCCTTTACTACACATGGACCTTCGACGCCTTCCTCAAAGAGGCCGAAGCGATCCAGCAGAAGAAGACGGAAAGACCGAAAGGATGAGACTGCCCTCTCCTCTCTCGGCAATGCTTGCTTTGGCCATCGCGACTGCCGCCGGCGCCGCGGAGCAGCCGACCGGCGCCGCTCCGGACCCCGACACCGTCGTGGTGCTGGACGACACCTCGCTGTGGCGACAGTTCCAGGTGATGGGTTCGCACCACATCCGGTCAACCGACGGCAATCTCTTCCCCGGGCGGATCAAGCACGAGACAGGATCCTACTCGAACTGGGGGTTCTCAATCGCAGGTCCGTCCTCCGGGGCCGCCTGCCGGCATGCGCGCAAGGAGGGCGAAAGCGCAGGAGACGCGTCTTCCTATATGACCTTCTGCACAGAGACGTCGCAACTGCCACCGGCCGACTGGACCGGCCTGGCGATGGACGACAGCCTCTGGCCCCGGGTCTGGCTGCCCCAGCCTGTTCCCGCAGCGGGGTGGAGTGGAAACCAAAGCGACTCCCTGGGGTCGTACAACCCCTACGACACGGTTCTTCTTCTGGCGCGCAGCAGGTTCGAGGTGGATGCCCCCTCGCGGGTGAAGGCGTGCATGCTTTCCCTGGACTACTGGGGCGGCGTGGTGGTGTATGTCAACGGCCAGGAAGTGGCGCGCGACCACATGCCGGGCAAGAAGCCGGACCTGGCTTCTCCGGCCGTTGACTACCCGGAGGGGGCCTTCCTGACGCCGCAGGGCAAGGTGCTGGTGACCACTGACGAGACGAATCGGGACCGCTTGGCGCTGCGCAATCGCAAGCTGAGCGAGGTGAAGATCCCTGCCGGATTGCTGCGGAAGGGCGTGAACGTCCTGGCGATCGAGACGCACGCCGCCCCGGTGAATTCCCGGGTGTTCACCGATAAGCGCGATCACAACCAGGGCTGGCCGCCCATCGGGCTGCTGAGCGTGCGATTGGCCGTGTCGCCGGCGGGAACGGCGGTCGCCAGTCGGTCGCGCCCGCGAGGCATCCAGGTCTGGAATGCCGCAACCTGCGACACCCTCAGCGTCTTCGACTATGGGATTCCGGCGGATCCCCTGTGCCCGATCCTGGTCCGCGCCGCGCGCAACAGCGTGTTCTCCGGGCGACTGATGGTCGGCTCCGACCAGCCGCTCAGGGGGTTGAGGGTCAGTGTATCGGACCTGACTCACGAACAAAGCGGCGCGACGATACCCACGTCCGCGATGCGCGCCCGCTACGCGGTGGCGACCGAAGCGGGCAAGTCCTGGGTCCGGCCCGGTCGTTTCGACGGCCTGCTCGACGCCATTCCCGCGGAAATCCCGGTGGCCTCGGCCCAGCCGCCGGCGCTGGGGCTTTACCACTTCCGCGCCGCGCCGAAGCTTGTTGCTGGGGCGGTGGCGCCCCTCTGGTTCACGGTGCGGGTGCCGCGGGACATCAAGCCGGGCGTGTACGATGGCCGTGTAAGCGTCTCGGCGGACGGGCTCAAACCGACAACCGTTCCACTGCGGGTGGAGGTGTGCGACTGGGCCATGCCCGATCCGAAGGACTTCTGCGTGCAGAATTTCCTCTATCACGCCGAGGAGGTGGAGGCCAAGTACTACGGGGTCCCGAACTACTCGGACAAGCACCTCGAACTGGTCGGCAAATCGTTGTCAATCATGGCCGAAGCCAACTCGCGCCAGGTCCAAGCCAACCTGGCGATCAACTACTCCGCTTACGTCCCGGCGAGCTCCAACCCCGAGTCGCTCGTGCGCTGGGTCAAGCAGCCAGACGGCAGCTTCAAGCACGACTACGCGCACTTCGACCGGTACCTGGACATGGTGGCCAAGTCCGTCGGGACGCCGAACACGTTGCGGCTGAACTGCTGGGGTTCGTACGATCGGTGGGACAACCCTTGCATGTCCGTGGCCGTGCTCGACCCGGCGACGGGCGCGCTTTCGAGCATGCCTCAGCCCGCCGTCGGCACGCCGGAGAGCCTAGCCTTCTGGAAGCCGGTCTTCCCGGAGTTGCTCAAGAGGCTCAAGGCGCGCGGCTGGCTGGATGACACGACCCTGGGCCACAATGCGCATGCGAGCGAGCCCAAGCCTGAGGTGGTGCAGATGGCCCACGCGCTCTGGCCCGATGGCGAGTGGAGCTGGACCAGTCACGGCGCCTCGCAGGGGAAGAATTTCGTGGGGACCGACAAGAACGTTGTCATGACGGTCCGCCATGCGGACGGCGTCTGGGGGCATGCGCCGCGCGGCGCACTGCCCGGCACGCCGCGGCGCAACACCTTCACCAATATCTGTCGCAACGTGCTCGGCGACAACTCGCCGCTGCGGGAGTATCGCCGGCTCGTCGAGCTCTGCGCCGTGAACAGAGGCTATGACGGCGTGAGCGAGCTCGGCGTGGACCTGTTCCCCCTGAAGAAATCCGTGGGCGGGTATGGGTTGCCGCCGGCTGGGCGCGGCACAGGCTGGGCCGGTCAGGGCAGCTTCGTGGCCATCCTCTATCCTGGTCCGGATGGGCCGGTGGCCACGGAGCGCTTCGAGATGTTCCGCGAAGGCGTGGAACTGTGCGAAGCGGTCCTATTCCTTCGGCGGGTCGTGGCGGACAAGAAGCTCGACGCTGCCCTCCAGCAGCGGTTGGAACGCTATCTTCGCCAGCGGGACAGGACCATCCAGGGCGACTTTGTGCCGCGGTTCATGCAGATCGAGGAGGACAAGAGATTGCTGGACCTGGCGGGCGAGACGGCCAGGGAGCTTCAGAGATGAGAGAACGGCGTCCAGCTCAGGGTTCCTGGCGGAGCATTCCGGAAAGGAGATAGCCATGAATCGGTCATTTGATGTAACCTCGTTCGCCCGCGCGCGGGGGGCTGCGATTGCCGCCTTGCTGGCGGCCTGCACGCCGGCCTTTGCGGCGGAGAACGATCCGGAGGCAAGGTTCCGGGGCACGGGGAAGGCCGATCCCATCAGGATCGAGAACGTGCGCCGGGCCGACGGCCCCGCCGCCGGACAGAGCTCCGTCACGTGCGACATCGCCTGGGATCATTCCTGGCGCGCGGCCTGGGAGGAGCCGGAGGAGCGGCACGGCGGCAAGGGCGCGCTGAAGCTGGAGAGCTGGGACGCGGCATGGGTGTTCGCCAAGTTCCGCGAACCCGGCGCCGACAAATGGTCGCACGCGATGCTCTCGCCGAACAAAGCCGACCACCGGGTTCCAGCAGGCGCGGCGCTGGACGTGAGCCTGAGCGACGATGCCAAGCGAGGGGTCGGGGCGTTCGTCTACCGCGCGGCGGCCGGCCACGGCCCCAACGGCTTCAAGGGCGTGGTTCTCCGCTGGCTGCACGGCGCGGTGGGTCCCGCCGCTGTCGAGCTCAAGGTGTTCGCGCTCCAGATGGTATATGTCCCGCAGTGCGCGTTCTGGGCCGGCGACGGCGCAACGGACCAGGTTGCGGGCCAGTTCTCGGCCGGCTACGGCGTCCATCCCTTCCGCGTGCAAAGCGAGCGCACGCTGACGCTGGGCGGCGAGGCCGCCGAGACACTCAACAACCGCGATACGGCCGGAATGGACCCCTCCCGCACGGACGACTTCAATTGCGACCTGCCGCGGACCCTTCCCGCGGCATTCCCCAAGGGCTATCAGGCATTCTACTGCATGAGGCACGAGATCGGCCAACAGCAGTACGTGGATTTCCTCAACACGCTCTCCTACGCCGGGCAGTGTCAGCGCACGGAGAGGCAGGGGAAGGACAAGAAGGACTTGAAAGGCCCCGAGGCCCCGGCCGGCACCTTCGTCATGAACCCCACCGACTCCGGAGGCCACCAGTCTGGAGGCAACTACCGCAATGGGATCAAGATCGCCGTTTCGGGCGTAGCCGACGTTACCGAAGCAGTGGTCATACGCAGGGGCTCGTTTGTTGCTTCGGGCAATGTCGTCAAGCCCGGCAAACCGGCAGTGTATGAGACCGACGCCCCCCATGTGGCCTGCAACTTCCTCAGGCACGACGATGACGTGGCGTTCGCGGCCTGGGCCGGCTTGCGCCCGATGACCGAATTGGAATTTGAAAAGGCCTGCCGCGGCCCGCTGCGGCCCGTGCCGAACGAATACGCCTGGGGCACGGACCGGATCATCGGCATGACCTCCGCGGGCGGCCAGTACAAGCTCCAGAATGCCGGCACGCCGGATGAAGCCGTTGTCTGGCAGGGCGAAGACGGCCCGGACGCGACGCGCGGCAACGTGGCGGTGCTGCGGACGAACGAGCCGCTGCGCGTGGGGGTCTTCGCCACGCCC
>Ga0194112_10007873_pt1 | contig 13811 bp, 10 predicted proteins | sample TA2MahC400mmetaG_FD_146191 | JGI IMG/M metagenome (GOLD analysis project Ga0194112, IMG submission 146191) | Freshwater microbial communities from Lake Tanganyika, Tanzania - TA2015016 Mahale Deep Cast 400m | ecosystem: Environmental > Aquatic > Freshwater > Lake | place: Tanzania: Lake...
CCCGAACCCTCGCATCGCTGGTGCTCTTCCTCATCCTCCTCGCGGCTCGCGCGGCCCAGGGACTCACTGTCGTGGTCACGACCGACACGGCCCCGGTCATGATCGGCGACAAGACCCTCGCCACGGTGAAGAAGGGCGACTCCTTCGAGGTCGTCCAGCAGCGCGACCTTTGGTACGGTGTCTACGTCAAGGTCGAGGGGAAGGACCGGCCGGTCTTCGGCTGGCTCCACAGCCGGAACTGCGAGGTGAAGAAGGCGGAGGGGCCAGGCGACAACCCCCTGGAGGCCGAGGCCGACAAGGAGCTCGCCTCGCGCAAGGCCCAGGCCGACAAGCTCGCCGCCGAAGGCAAGTGGGACGAAGCGGTCGCGCTCTTCGACAAGTTCCCCAACCGCTACTACGGCACCAAGGCCATCAAGAAGGCCATGCAGCTCGGCGAAGAGTACGACAGGAAGCGCCGCGAGAAGCCCGAAAACGTCGAGGCCTCTGCTGAAAAGGAGTTCAAGCGGCGCAAGGCCGAGGCCGACAAGCTCGCCGCCGCCGGCAAGCTCGACGAAGCCGTCCGCCTCATGGAAGGCTTCCCCGGCGGACTCGAAAGCTCCAAGTGGGCCGAGGAGGCCAAGAAGTACGCCCTCGAGCTCCAGGCCAAGGCCGGCGTTTCCATGGCGGACTTTGAGAAGAAGGTCCTCGACCTCGTGAAGGCCGACAAGTTCGACGAGGCCCTGGCCGAAGTCAAGGCCCTCGAGGAGAAGAAGCTCCCCGGCAGGGAGAACTACCTCAAGTTCGCCCGCGCCTTCGTCGAGCTTCAGAAGAAGACGGCCTCAAACCCCAACGCCCCGCCCGCCAGCGACAACGGCGTGGGCGACGTCTACGCCAACGACACCGACTTCGGCCGCGCCTTCGGCGGCATCCTCAACATCCGCGGCCCCGAGGGCGTCACCAGCTTCCAGGGCTTCACCCGACAGGGCGACAAGATCGTCCCCACCACCATCAACTTCCCCAAGCTCCCCGACCAGATCGCCGCCGGCGAGCGGCTCCTCAAGGTCTATCCCTGGTCCCCCAACGTCCCCTACTACCTCGCCAAGCTCTACGCCCGCGCCGGCGAGACCGACAAGGCCCTTGAGAGCTACGCTAGCGCCCGCACCCTCGACCGCGGCTGCACCATCGTCACCCTCGACTCCTTCATCGAGGGGGCGCGCGTCCTCGCCCGCGCCAAGCGCTTCCCCCTGGCCGTCGGCCTCCTCAAGCAAGCCCTCGCACGAAAGGCCGACGACTTCGTAGCCCTCACCACCCTCGGAAGAGTCCACCTCGCCGAGGGCGCCAAGGCCGACGCCGTGGCCGCCCTAGAAAAGTCCCTCAAGATCAACCCCAACCAGCCCGAGGCCCTCCGTGTGCTGGCCGAGGCCAAGGGCCAGAAGCCCCCCGACCCGCCCACCGCCAAGCTCCAGCTCACCGAGCTCGTCAAACAGGTCGAGGAATCCTGCGTCGTCGTCACCGCCACCCACAGCTCCGGCAGCGGCTTCGTCATCAGCTCCGAGGGCTACGTCGCCACCAACTTCCACGTCATCGCCCCCGGCGGCAAGCTCGGCGTCCACACCAAGCGCAAGGGCGAGAAGGTCAGCGCCCCCGACGTCCAGCTCGTCCTCGGCGACCCCGCGAGCGACATCGCCATCCTGAAGTGCGACCCGCGCGTCTTCCCCCTCAAGCCCCTCGTCCTCGGCGCCGCCAAGGACGCCGCGGCCGGCGAAGACGTCATCGTCATCGGAAACCCAGGCCTCGGCGGCCAAATCCTCGACTACACCGTCACCCGCGGCATCATCTCCAACCGCGACCGTGCGATGAACAACCTCCACTACTTCCAGACCGACGCCGCCGTGAACCCCGGCAACTCCGGCGGCCCGCTGTTCAACATGGCCGGCCAGGTCATCGGCATGGTCACGCTCAAGGCCATGATCGAGCGCACCGGCTTCGCCCTCCACATTGACCACGTCAAAGCCCACTTCCCCCACTGCTTCCCGGAGATGGAGTAGGATGCTTCGGTCTAGCCAGGAACGAAAGCCATGACGACCGCCGCCGTTCCGCGCAGCATGGGTGAACAAGATTGGCGTGGCAGCTTCATCGCATGCGCGGAACAGGCAATGCTCGCCTGGGGATGCCCTCGCCAAGGCATCAACAGGCCGTACCCGCTGCCGTTCCCCATTCACCGTCTGAGTCAGCTCGATCTTGTTGGCTTCGCAGAACCGGACCGTCAAGACCAGGAGACCTCTTGTTACGCCGCCCACTTCTGCGAGAAGGATGTCGAGGTCAGTCACTTCCATGACGCGGCTCGCCCGCTGGCCACCCCCGTAATGATCGCGGGACGGCCTGGCGGGTCGGTGAGATTGTCTACCTGGACGCCCCACGGTCCGGAGGCCGCCGGACACTTTGCTTCTCTCGATAGGTTTGAAGCGTACTGGCGTCAGCCCGACGCTGGACCCCGGGCGCAAGAGGTTGCCGACCGTAAGTGGGCTCGTGGCATTGCCGTCACGCAGCAGAGCTTGTTTGGCGCTGGCATCCTGGACTCCGCCTTTGAGGCAACCGCGGACACGGTGCCGGACCTCTACGAGAGCATCGTCAGGACCTGCCTGAACCGGCTCAGGAAGATGGCGTGGGACCGCAAGACGCAGAGGCCCAGCGGGCAGCGCGAGGGGGTACCAACGTTGGAGGACGAGGCCCTGTGGGCCGCGCTCCTGGTCTTCGGGGCATGTGTCCTTCGGGACAAGGGAATGCTCGGCTCACCCGGAAGTGACGCTCACACCCTCTTGCAGGAGGCCGCGTCAGGGAAATTTGCCTGTTTCTTCCGCCGCAGTCGTTGGAGTCAGTTGCCGCCCGAAGAACTCAACGCCATCGGCCAAGGCTTGGCCGAGTACTCTTTCAGATTCCTTAGCCCATATGGGATCGGCTTGCTCTACGAGCGAGCTTTCGTAAGCAAGAAGCTCCGCGAGAAGCGGGCGATCTACTACACCCCCGTCTCCGTCGCCAACTACATTCTCGGCAGGCTGCCAATCCAGGACATCCCGCCTCTCAAGCGTTGTGTGGCCGACCTGGCTTGTGGGTCGGGCACATTCCTCCACGCCGCCATCCGCGAGCTCGACACGATCACTGGGCACACGGCAGCCTTGAGCAACATGCTACCCTACATATGGGGGAACGACGATGACCGCCTGGCAGCCGGCCTGACCTCGCTAAGCCTGATCATGCGCACCGGAGTGAACGGCTGGCAAGTATCGGAAAGGGACTTCCGAGACAGGCGGCTCCCGCCTGCCGGAATCAGGCCCACGATCGTCGTAGGGAACCCGCCATTCAGGTTGGACAGGTCGTTCATTGAGGTCTGCCTTCGGCTACTACCCGCCGATGGATTGTTCGGCGCGGTTCTGCCGACCAATCTCCGAGACCAGTGGTCGGCGGAAGAGGCCAGACGCCATTTGCTCAGCAGCATGGACATCATGGAGATCTTCGAACTACCGGAAGGGCTGTTTGCTGAGGCCAGGAACCCGGCCATGGCGCTGATCGCCCGGAAACGGGGCCGGGACGGGCCAGTGAGTCACCAAGTAAGGCTAGGGTCGGTCGGCAGGAAAGAGGACTGGTGGGCGTTCCAGGCAGATCCCAGGGTCTGCGTTGACCGGGTCATAGACCAGCAGGCATGGCTCCAGCGGCCACGTGCCATGATGACGTACCAGACGCTCGGAACCCTGTGGAGCAAGCTGGCAGGCTCACCTCGAACACTCAGCGGCGTTGCCAAGATGGGCAACGGGATGCAGTTCTTCGGTCGAGATGCGGATCTCAAAGGGGTGGAGGAGTCGGACTTCACCGGAACCTCTAACCCGGGGGGATGGTCACCGTACCTATCGAGGCCGCACGGGCTAGTTGGGCCATACGCGCTCGGCTGGGACGTGCATAGGGAATTCATAGACTACCTCCACTATCACGAGCGTTTCCACAAGGCATGCAAGCCTTCCACCCTTACCTGCCGCAAGGCCATTGTGCCCAAGGGCACACACGAGACCACACCCTGGCGGCTTCGAGCTTGCGTTGACGATATTGGGCTGTTCGTCACGAACAGGCTTCACTACATGCTGCCTCGTGCAGGTGCGCCCACGATCGAGGAGATCGTGGCTGTTCTCAACAGCCCTCTTGCCAGCGCGTGGTACTCTGACAACAGCTTGCAGCGGGACATCATCTGCAAGAACCTTGGCCGGATGCCCTTCCCCGAGTTCACGCAAGACCAGCGCGACCTACTCATTGAACTGGTGCGGTCTCTCCACGCCCTCAACGCCTACCGCCTCGCCAAAGGCGAGGGATTGTCCCCAGCAAGGAACGGCAATGGTGGTTCACTTTTTCCAAGCCAAGGCGTTGAGCACTGGATGATCCGGGCGTTGACTGTAGCGGTGGACGTGATGGTGTTCGAGGCGTACGGTTTGACCTCTGAGGAACGGCGACTCGTCCTGGAGCGATGCCCACTAGAGGCCAGACCGTGCTTCCCGGCTCCCGTCCCGGCGGCGCAATTGATGCCTGTTACAGTGCGGAAGGTTGCTCCGCCAGAGATTGCAGGCCAATGCCTCAGCACATGCGGGCGGGTGCTCGCCGTGCCCGAGGGCAGCGGCCTGGCCATCGTGTCGGTTGACGGCTTGGACATCGGCATCCCTGTCCCAGTCAAGGTGTCGCAGCTTGCCCGCTCGGCTAGGGCCGCTGGCAGGCACTTCAAGGTCAAGATCGTGGAGAACGCGTCGCAGATGCAGGCAATCGTACTGGCTGCACTCCGTCCCTACCCAGAGGCCGACCGGCCCAGGGAAGACATCGTCGCTCACGTCCGGGACCACCTCCAGCCCCGGCAGGAGATCGGGCTTGGCGGGGAATGTACGCGTCGTGTGCCTTGACGTGGGACAGGGTGACGCCACAGTCGTCCTCGGGCCCAAACCTGGCACAGCAATCCTCGTGGATGCTGCCAGGGCAAAGCCGGTCCTTGACTTGCTCTGGCGGGAGCAAGTCCACACGATCACCCTTGCCCTGGTCACGCACGACGATCAGGATCACATCCATGGGTTCGGGCCGGTGCTCAGGACGTTCGTGGACCAAGGCGGGAGGGTCCAGCACGTTGCCGTGGACCAGTCCAGGCTAGAGGCGAGCGAAGGCTACAAGCGCCTTCTCGCCATGCTCGACAAACTGGCGAAGGGCGGCACGATCCTCTGCCAGCCCACGACCAATGACATGTTGCTCAAGGCAGCGCTCGACTCTACCCTGGTCGGCCACTTGCTCTACCCCGCGTTCCAGGACCTTCAGCTCGCTGCTCGGCTACGCGAGCACCCGAACGAAGGTAGCGCGGTTCTGATGGTTGAGTGGGCTGGACGCAGGGTTCTGCTCGGTGCCGACCTGGGCGAACCCGGCTGGCGCAAGCTCATCCGCAAGGAGCACAGGGAGATCGCTGCGGACGTTCTCCGTTTCCCTCACCATGGGGCCGCCTTTCCGGTCCCAGACCGCAAGGGGGAAGCGTTGACGGAGGAGGAGTTCCTCGGCTCTGTAGACCCATCCATCGTCGTCATCTCTGTAGGCACGGCAAATCGCAACGACCATCCCGATCCGCTGGTGCTCCAGGCCATTCGTAAGCGGCGGAAGGGTGGAGCCGGAGTGCGCATCCTCTGCACGGAAGCGAGCTATCACTGTGCCGAGCCCGAAGGAAAGCCCTTCAGCACGAAGCCACAGCCCGCGATTACCTGTGCGGGCACGATTACCATGGAGTTGGCGACCGAGGGCATTGTAGTCACACCCTCCCAAGACCAGCACAGAGTCGTGTTCCGCGCATTCCGCGGTCCTCTCCGCTGCCGGTGAGGCAGGAGCCGGTGTCTCCCGTGGGAAGCCGGCTGAAACGCGCCATCGACATACCGCACCTGCAGACGCTGCCGCACTGCATCCGCCATCTTCCCGTGACCCCTGGCCCGTCGCTCCTCTGCCCTCCTCGCTCTCGCCTCCTCCCTTCCGTGCATTGCCTTGACTTTTCGGGTATAATCTGCCTGCCGCGCGCTGCGGCCGGCCAGGGCTCGGCACGCGGGTGGGCAGTCGCCGGCCAGTAACCTTCTGTCTGGGGCATAGCCATGCCAATCGTGTGGAACTGCGAATGTGGGAAGGCCCTGTCGGCATCGGACGGGATGGGGGGCCACCACGCCAGGTGTCCCGCGTGCAGCCGGGTGGTGACCATCCCTGATCGGACGCCGGAGCCTGCGGCTGCGGCGGAGCCGAAGGCGGCCCCGAGCGCTCCGAGGGAGGCCCCTGCCGCTCCGGCTCCGGCCCCCGCGCCCGCGGCGGCGCCGCCAGCCCCATCCGCCGCTGCGACGCCGCCCCCCGCGGCCCCGGCGGCCGCCGTGGCGCCGCGCGCGCCCGTCGCACCGTCGGCGCCCGAGGCCCCGGCTGCGGCAGCCCCGCCGCGCCCCGCGGCGCCGGCCCCGGCTCCGGCCCCTGCTTACGCCCCTCCGCCGGCCGCGGCCAGGCCCGCTGCGGCGGCTCCCGCGCCAGCGCCCTACGCGCCGCAGCCCGCGCCAGCCTACGGTCCGCCGCCCGCCGCAAGGCCGGCCCCGGCTCCCGCACCGTCGGCGCCTTACGCGCCGCAGCCCGCGCCGGCCTACGGTCCGCCGCCCGCCGCAAGGCCGGCCCCGGCTCCCGCACCGTCGGCGCCTTACGCGCCGCAGGCGCGTCCCGCCGCGCCGGCCTACGCGCCGCCGGGCGTTCCCGCGCCACGCCCCGCAGCAGCCTTCATGCCCCAGACGCCTGCCTGGCAGCAGGCCCCGGGCGCTGCCGCCGGCCCGGACGCCACCCAGGGCGCCCGCACCCTCGGCCTGGTCTTCCTGGCCATCACCCTCCTCCTGGCGCTCGGGCTGCCCCTGATGACGCCTGGCGAGGGGGGAGCCAAGGCTGTGTTCGCTAACTTCATCGTCCTGGGCGAGGCCGATTGCCCCTTTCTCGCCAAGGTGATGTTCCTCTATCCGGGGCTGGCCGGCATCGTGACGTTCGTGCTGGCGCTCGTCATGCGAAACGTCGGCCGCTCGATCATCCTCCTGGCCCTGGGCATTGGGGCCTTCGTGCTGCCCCTGCTGGACGAGAGGGTGGCCCTCGTGATGCAGGGGTTGGTGAACCTGGTCGGGCCGGACTCGCCCATCTTTTCAATCTGCGCCCTGTTGGGCACGGTGGGGCTCTACGCGGGCAGCCGCGCGCGGTGCTTCCGGCCGATGAGCCTGGCCGCGGCCCTCCTTGCCGCCGTCGGCGGCGCGCTCTTCATCGCCTCGCTCGTCATCCCCTTCGAAGGCCCGGGCGGCAAGACCACCATCCCCATCGTCCTTCAGTTCGAGATGCTCGGCGACCGCCTTTCCCTCCTGTCGGGCGTCGTCTCGCTCGTCTGCACGGCGCTCGCGCTCTTTGCCTCCATCTTGTGCTTCATCAACATCCCGCTCAGCGCAAGGGGCGGGGGGTTGGGCAAGGCGGCGTTCTGGCTGTTCTTCGTCAGCCTCATGCTCGGCACGTTCGGCGTGTCCTTCGTCAACGGCCTCCAGGGCGGCCGGCTCCCAAGCGAGTTCATCCCCGCCGTGCTCCTGAGCACAGTGAAGTGCGGGTGCTGGACGCTCGGCCTGACGCTTCTGGTGGCTGCGGGGCTGGCGGACCTGATCGTGAACGTGAGCGGTGGTGGAGCGCCTGCGGCAGCCGGCGCCCCGGCTGCCGGCGCGTATGGCGCCCCGGCGGCAGCGCCCTATGGCGCGCCGGCCGCCTACGCCCCGCGGCCTGCGGCTCCCGCCCCGGCTCCCTACGCCCCTCGCCCGGCGGCTCCCGCCGGCCCGCCGCCGGGAGGCCCGGCCGACGACCCGATGGCGCGGCTGGAGCGGCTGCGCGACCTCTTCAGCCGCGGCCTCATCTCGCCCGAGGAGTACGAGCAGAAGAAAAACGAAATACTATCCCGCATGTGAGCGGCTCAGCCGAGGTTGTGGCGCCAGAGGGCCACTTTTTCGCGGGGGCTCGATCTGGCGCTCTGTGGCGCCGCCGGGGGCACTCCGTAAGTTATTGTAAGCACAGGGTAAGGGTGCGCGCCGATCGGCCCGACAGAGTGTCAGATCCCGAACAGGCGCACTGGCACTCTGACCTTCTTTTCCCCGGCATTCGGCGGGAGTGTAGCACTTTAGTCCGCTGACGGGAAAGGGACTTGCCGATGCGGACCGTGCGACTGAGGCCGCGGCGTGGGCTGCTCCTCGCCTGCGGCCTGGCCGTGTTGTGGGCGGCGGCGCAATGCCGCGCGGCTGAGCCGGCACACCCCACGGTGAAGAACGCGATCGTCTTCATCATTGACGGCTGCTCGAGCGAGCAGTACACCCTCGCCCGCTGGTACAAGGGGGGCAAGGCGGCGAAGGACCTCGCGGAGGCGCAGCCCGCGCCGCTGGCCTTCGACCCGTTCCGCGTGGGCGCGGTGAGGACGTTCATCGCCGACTCCGCCATCGCGGACTCCGCCCCCACGGGCACCGCCTACGCCACGGGGGTCCGCACGAGCGACAAGTTCATCAGCATCGGGCCAAAGGACGAGAGCCTGATGGCGGGCGTGCCGAAGGCGCCCGGCGGCCGCGAGTGCCGCCCGCTCGCCACGCTCCTCGAGGGGGCGAAGAGGCTCGGGAAGGCCACGGGCATCGCCGTCACGTGCCGCCTCTCGCACGCCACCCCCGCCGCCTTCGTGGCCCACACGCCCGACCGCGACGCGGAGGAGGGGATCATGGAGCAGCTCGTCCACCAGGGGGTAGACGTGGCTCTCGGCGGCGGCCGCGAGTTCCTCCGCCCCGAGAGCATGGGCGGCAAGCGACGCGACGGCCAGAACCTCCTCAACGCCCTCCGCCGCGCCGGCTACGACGTCGTCAGGACCAGCAAGGAGCTCAGCGAGGCGAAGGGGAGCAAGCTCTTCGGCCTCTTCGCCGAAAGCCATCTCAACGCAGAGGTTGACCAGCCCACGGAGGGCCGGAAGCAGCCCACCCTGGCCGAGATGGTGAGGAAGGCCCTCGAAGTCCTCTCGACCGACCCCGACGGCTTCTTCCTGATGATCGAGGCGAGCCAGGTGGACTGGGCCAACCATGCCAACGACCCCGCGCACTTGCTGCACGAGCTCCTGGCCGCCGACGACGCGGCGAAGGAGGTCATCACGTTCGCCGCAAACAACCCCGACACCCTCGTCCTCATCCTCTCCGACCACAACACCGGCGGGATGTCAATCGGGAACTACCGGAGCGACAAGACCTACTCGCAGACCGACGCGAAGAAGCTCCTCGAGCCTCTCATGAAGATGAAGAAGTCGGCCAGCCACCTCTGGAAGAAGGTCGCCGACGACCGCACGCCGGAGCGCGTGCAAGCCGTGGTGCGAGACAACTGGGGCATTGGGGTAAGCGCTGCTGACGCCGCCGACATCCTCGCCATCGCGGCAAGGGCGAAGCCCGGCGAGGAGCACTACCCCTTCGGCGAGATCATCTGCCGGCGCCACACCTACGTGGGCTGGACAAGCCACGGCCACGCGGGGGGCGACGTGCCCCTCTTCGCCCACGTGCCCGAGAAGGTCTGGGCCGATTGGCTTGCCGCGCAAGAGCAGCCGCCAACCGCAAGGTCCCTCGGGACCGTGGACGGCCCGCGAATCGGCGCCCTCCTGGCCAGGAGCCTCGGCATCAGCGAGAAGCTCACCGACGAGCTCTTCGCCCCCGCCGACGAGGCCCTCCCCGGCCACAACGTGCTCGTCGAGGAATACCTCGCCACCCGACGCCTCACCGTCCTCGTCGAGCCCAAAGACAAGGATAAGAAGGACGGCGCAGTGGCCGCGAAGCTCTGGGTGAACACCAACCGCTTCGAGCTGGGCGACAGGCCCGCGACGCGGCCGCTCGACGGCCTCGTCGTCTACATCCCCCTCACCGACACCGTCTACCTCCCGCGGAACACCCTTGCCACCCTCCGCGCCGAGGCCGCCCAAGGCCGTTGAGGGCGTGCAGGCCAACCGATTGATCCGACAGGAGCATCGAGCGATGTCCCAAGCGCAAGTGGCAGTTGCCGCCTCTCTCCTCATCCTTGGCCTGGCCCACGGTTGGGGAGCGGAGGACGCCCAGTCGGCCATCCGCCGGCTCCGCATGGGCACGCTCGTCGTCCAGACCGCGCCCGACGCCGCCGTCAAGGTCACGCAGCTCCGCCACGAGTTCTGGTTCGGCACCGCCATCAACCGCCGCATGTTCCAGAACCTCGACGACCCCAGCCCCGACGCGAGAAAGTACCTCGAAATCCTCCGAACCCACTTCAACTCCGCCGTCCACGAGAACGAGATGAAGTGGTACTCCACCGAGCGGAACGCTCCCGGCGAGCCCGACTACTCGATGGCCGACCGCATGCTCGCCTGGTGCGAGAAGAACGGCCTCGCCATGCGCGGCCACACGATCTTCTGGGGCATCGAGCAATACGTCCAGAAATGGCAGAAGGGCCTCGACGACGCGGCGCTCCGAGCGGCCGTCGAGAAGCGCGCGAAAGAGGTCACATCGCACTACAAGGGCCGCATCGCCGAGTTCGACCTCAACAACGAGATGATGCACGGCGACTGGTACGCGAAACGCCTCGGCCCCGCGATCACCGCCGACATGTTCCGCTGGGCCAGGGAGGGCAACCCCGACGCCCGCCTCTACGTCAACGACTACGGCATCCTCCAGTCGGGCGGCGGGGCCTACGCGAAGCACATCCAGGGCTTCCTCGACCGTGGCATCCCCGTCGGCGGCATCGGCATCCAGGGCCACAGCGGCGGCCACATTGACCCCGCAAAGGTCAAGGCCACCCTCGACCGCCTGGCCGCCTTCAAGCTCCCCATCAAGATCACCGAGTTCGACATGGACACCGCCGACGAGGCGGCGAAGGCCCGCGGCCACGAGGCCCTCTACCGCACCTGCTTCGCCCATCCTGCCGTGGACGGCATTCTAATCTGGGGCTTCTGGGAGGGCTGCCACTGGCGGCCCAAGGCCGCCATCTGGAAGAAGGACTGGACTCCCACCCCCGCGGCCGAGGCCCACCGCCGCCTCGTCTACGAGGAGTGGTGGACCCGCTTCGAGGGCAAGGCCGACGCCGCCGGCCGCTGCGAGGTCCCCGCCTTCTTCGGCCGCCACCGTGTCGAGGCCGACGGCAAGGCTGTCGAGGCCACACTCGCCAAGGCCGAGGGCAGCAAGTCCATCCGAATAGGCCTGGACTGATTGGAGAAAGCCCCTCTGCGCGCTATACTGGGGTTGTCAGCTCGGGAGCTGTGATGCGACTTGCCTGCCCGTATCTGAGTGCTGAGGTGGAACTCACCGCTGAGCGGGAGAGGCATGTCGCGGCGCACCATCCCGACTTGTTGCCTGCCCACAGGCAACTCGTCGTTCGAACACTGGCGGACCCGGACGAAGTTCGGCAGGACGCCGACTACCCAGACACGCGCCTCTTCGTGCGTCGCTTCCACGGCGCGCTGCCAGGGAAAAGCGTTGTGGTGGTCACTGTCACGGACGAGGTGCCCGATGTCCGGCACTGGGTCGTTACGGCATTCATCTCGCGCAGGCCACCCAAAGGAGACCTGGAGTGGAGACGCCCCTGACCTTTGAGTACGACGAGGCCGGCGACACTCTGTACATTAACAAGGTCGCGCCGTACCCCGAGCAAGAGACCGAGCAGATGGCCTACAACATGCTCGCACGCCGTAACCCTCACACGCGGGCCATCGAGAACCTGGAGATCCTCTTCTTCACCCGATGGATTGCCAGGCAGGCAAAGCCGAAGGCCCACAGGCTGAGCGACTTATTCGCCGAACCCCAGCCGACACACGGCAGGTGAGAAGCCCCCGAGCACATCACTCCAGGAGCCAGCTATGCCTCGCCCGGTCGCTGTCCTGGGCGTATTGTTCTCTCTCATGGCCCCGTTCTGCGCGCGGGCGGCGGAACGCTCCGTCGCCGGCCAGCTCAAGAACCCCGACGCCTGGAAGACCCTGGGCCGCCAGGGCTGCCTCGCCATCCCCTCTCGGGCGCGCTGGGAGGCCATCGAGAAGCTCCTCACCGGCCTCGGCTGGGAAAAGCCTGCCCCCGACCCGTTGGTAGCCGTGGACTTCGCCCGCGAGCAGATTGTCTGCCTCTTCCGCTCGGGCGACCAGGCCGACAGGTTCTCCGTCCACCGCCTCACGCTCGACTCCAAGCACGCCGAGCTGGCCGCCGTGATGAGCTACGTCATCTACAAGTCCCACGCACCGACGCCCGACAAGGCGCAGCTCGAATGGAGCACAACCCTCACGCCCGACTCGGGCGACATCGTGGACGGCCTGCGGGGCGTCATCCGCGTCGAGAAGCCCGCCCGCATCACCGGCCTCTACATGCAATCGGCGGGCGAAACGAAGGATTTCCGCACGAAAGCCCAAGTGCCCCTCTGGGGCGGCAACCTGGCGACGAACGGCGTTCAAGTGACCGTCAAGGCGGCGGCGGGCGCTTTCTGAAGTCGCACTGGGCGCGAGCGCAAGGGGCGAACTACATGGAGACTACTTGCTGGCAAATGGTTGGGGGGAAAGGCCCGAGGGCAAGTACAGCGGGTGCTCGGGCTGGCCTAGCTGCGTGACCCTGAGGCAACTCACCTTCCCCAGAAGCCGGAGCACGTGTTCGGCTCGGCCCATGAATGAGCCATCATTGCCCCACGCGGCGACCACGATGCCTGCCTTTGCTGCAAGTCTCGCCAGCCAAGCGTCGTTGTCTGGCCCGATGGGCTCAACCGGCTTCATCATCTTCTTCTTGTCCTGGGCACGGAACGCAAAAAGGTTGCCGATGCATAGGCCACCGAAGCCCCATGCTCTGGCGAACTCCATGGATCTCCTCGATGTCCGCGAGTCGATTCTCTCGTCTGCTATCGATGGGTTGAGCAGGATCATCATCGCGTATGGCCTGCTCGTGTCCCATATCCGCCACAGCGCATACCGGTACTTCCCGCAGGGGGAGAACTCCGCGCGCATTTCAACTGCCTGCTGCCCAGGGTCTTCTACGGGTGGCCCAGAAGCCTTCGGCCGGCCGGGGTCTAACGGGGTTGAGCATGCGCCCCCCGTCGTGCATCCTGGTAGCCCTTGCGCATCCGCAGCTTCGAGGTGTAGGAACACAGCGGAAAAGTACCGGAAGCGCGCTGACGACGACCGCGCCCCGCTCAGGTTGGTGAAGAACTTGCGCTCCCGGCGTCCTTCCCCAAACCACGTACGAAAGTACCGCTCGAAGTTATCCCTCGACTGTGTCCGTCTCTGGTCATGCTCCGACTTGTACGCGATTGACGAATCGGTTACCTCGACGACAAAAGGTGTTCCCCCCGAAGTCTGGAGCCTCAAGGGCGTGTGCCTGCGAAGATACTGCCAAGCTGCCTCGAAGTCCACGACACTCCTCCCTCGTCAGCTCCCTGAGCGGCTCAGTCGCCGATGCACTCATCAGGTATCGCCACTCCGGGCTCTCCGCGGTCACCCCCAAGAAGCCTTGGGGCAGAAACCCTGGGGGACCAGTCCCCCAGCCCCCCTGGGATTTACCGCCTTGGGGCCACCGGCACGAGGAAACCAGGCGGCGCCCCGAAGAGCGCCGCCTGTGCCGTATGGCACTGCCACGGCGCTCGGGCCTGCCCTGAGCGAAGCCGCCATGTGGAAAGTCAAGTTTTTTTCACGACGGATCCCCTGGGCTCCCGCAGAGCGGGGCTTTTCGAGGTCGGCAGGAGTGTCGGTCCGATGCGGGCTCATCTCTCTCGAGGCCTCGCGTCATTGCGCC
>Ga0194112_10007874_pt1 | contig 13810 bp, 10 predicted proteins | sample TA2MahC400mmetaG_FD_146191 | JGI IMG/M metagenome (GOLD analysis project Ga0194112, IMG submission 146191) | Freshwater microbial communities from Lake Tanganyika, Tanzania - TA2015016 Mahale Deep Cast 400m | ecosystem: Environmental > Aquatic > Freshwater > Lake | place: Tanzania: Lake...
GACGACAGCGCCTGGGTGCGCGAGCGCCGCCCCTTCCAGGGCGGCCCTACCCCAGGCGTCTCCGACATCGGCCTCGGCCAATACGACGAGGGCGTGGACCTCCGCCTTCTCCTGGCCTGCTACCGCACGCGATTCGTCCTGCCCGAGCCTGAGGCTCTCACCCTCCAGTTGGCCTACAGCGGCGGCGCGCGGGTGTTCCTCAACGGCCGCGAGATCGCCCGCGGCCACCTGCCCAAGGGCGACCTCGCACCCGATACACCCGGCGACGACTACCCGCCCGAGGCCTACGGCCCGAAGGGCGCCGAGCTATCCCGGCGCTCGCTCGGCCCCGTGGCCATTCCGGCGACGGCGCTGCGCAAGGGCGTGAACGCGCTCGCCGTCGAGATTCGCGCGAGTTGCTTCCACCCGATGGTGCTCACGAACCCGATACAGCCGAACTGGGGCGGGCCCCAGCGCCCCTGGCCCCACGGGCGGCTCATCGGCCTCGAGCTCCGCTCGGAAAAGGTGCCAGGAGCCTTTTCGCTCCTGGCACCCTTCTCCGTGTGGGCCGAAGACATGCACCATCGCACGCTCTCCACCGACTTCCTGCCCGCGGGCGAAGCACCGGGCACGCTGAGGTCCGTGGCCGCGCGCAACGGCACATTCTCCGCCCAAGTGGTCGTCCGCAGCACGGCGCCGCTGGCGGACATCCGGGCGCGGGCCAGCGACCTTGCCGCCGAAGGGGGGGCCAAGCTCCCTGCCTCCGCTCTCCGCGTCTCCCACATGGCCCCATTCCCTGTGTCGGAGTGGAGCCTGAGAAAGCTGGGCGATGAGCGTGGCCTGGGCGCATCGTTCCCCGACGCGGCGCAGCTTGCGGCCTACGCGAAGGTGCAGGGCGACGGCCCGTGCCTGTTCGACCAGCTCATCCCCGACGCCTCCGCCGCTCTGCCGGCCGACGCCGCTCGCTCCGTCTGGCTGTCGCTCCGCGTACCGCCCGGCGCGGCACCCGGCGTCTATCGCGGCAGCGTCGAGGTCACGGCGAAGGGGATGGAGCCGGCCAGCCTCCCAGTCGAGGCCGAGGTGCTGCCCTGGCGGCTGCCCGACCCGTGGGACTTCAAGACCTTCGTCGCCTGCTTCCAGAACCCCTACGGCGTGGCGAAGCAGTACGGCGTGAGGCTCTGGTCGGACGAGCATTTCAAGCTGCTCGACGCCAGCTTCCGCCAGCTCGCGCGCATCGGCAACGCCTGGCTCAACGTGCCCGTCATTGCCCGCACCGAGTTCGGCAACCGCTCCGACTCGATGGTCCGCTGGCGTCGCGTAGCCCGCCGCTCCGCGGCGGATTCGGACCGCGACGGAGTCGCGGGCCACAAAGCAGACGTGGGCCTGGCCTTCGACTACGCGGTCCTGGACCGCTATCTCGACCTGGCCGTCAAGCACTGCGGGCCGCCGCGCGTCATCCAGTTCGTCGTGATGCAGGGGATGAAAAGCCAGATCAACCCCAACGCCCCGCCGCAGGTGAGCGTGGCGGACGAGGCGACGGGCAAGTCGGCCCTCGCGCCCGTTGACCGCCCGATGTGGGAGGCATTCGCCCGCTCGCTCGTCGCCCACATGAAAGCCCGCGGCCTCGACAAGGCCACCTATTGGGGCGCGCCGCTCGAGCTGGAGGCCGACCCGCAGCTCAAGCACATCCTCGCCGCCGCGGCGCCAGGCGTCTTCTGGACCGCCTGCGGCCACGAGATCATGGCCAACGCCAAGTACTGCCTCGACGATCGCTTCTACAAGGTCATCAGCGACATCCGCTACCACGGCGGCTGGCGGAACTTCCGCAACGACCAGGGCTGGCGCAGCCCATGCGTCCACCTCGCCAACCCACGCGTCGGCGGCACATCGTTCGCCCTTCACACCACGTCCCACCCCTTCGCCTACCGCGTGATGGTGGACCGCGCCCTTGCGATGGGGCGGAACGGCTTCTCGTGGGTGGGCACCGACGAGTGGGCCGCCAGCCACTACGACGGCGCCGAAATCGTCCGCTGGATCACCGGCACCCCCGTCCTCTTCCTCCTCTGGCCGGGCGAGGCGGGCGCCGAATCCAGCGCCCGCTTCGAGGCCCTCCTCGAAGGCATCCAGGAGACCAAGGCCCGCGTCTTCATCGAGCAGATGATGGACCGCGTGCAGTTCCCCAAACCAGTCAACACTCGCCTGACGAAAGTGCTCGCCGACCACTTCGACGAGACGACCTTCTTCATCGGCAACTCGATCATCTACGGCATGGAGCAGTACCACCACGGCTGGCAGGCCCGTTCCCGCCGCCTCTACCAGGCCGCGGCCGAAGCTGCCAAGCCGCGGGGGCAGTGAGGAGATGCCATGCGTGCCATCGGGCCGGGTCTTGCGCTCTTGTGCAGTTGTGCAGCCGCCACCGGGGCCACAGTGGCCGTGGACCCAACGGTTCGCCACCAGACGATCATCGGGTGGGGCGGGACGGCCAACGTGCATGGCTCCGACGCCCTTCGGGAGCAGATCCTCGACGTCCTGGTGAACGACCTCGGCCTCACGGGCCAGCGCCTCGAGCCGCCGAGCGGCAACCGGGCCGAGCACCGCCGCTGGGAGTTCGACAACGACGATGCGGACCCCCGCCACATCCGCTGGGAGGCGTTCGCCACGGCCGCGCTCGACCGCCGCGTCGCCGCCGCGGTCGCGCCCTTCCGGAGGCTCGTCGAGGCCAGGGGCGAGCCTTACTACCTCTACGTCAGCCCCTCCTTCTTCGACGGCGGCAGCAGCGGCTCCGCGCCCCCATGGCTCCTCAACAGCCCCGACGAATACGCCGAGTACGCCATCGCCTGCCTCCTGCACCTCAAGAACAAGCACGGCATCGTGGCCAACGCCTGGTCCGTGTGCAACGAGGCAGGGAACAACAACGCCTTCAACCCGCAGGTGGTGGCGAGGATGATCCGCGCCCTCGGGCCGCGCCTCGCCGCCGAGGGGCTGCCCACGCGAATCCAGTTCTCCGAGGGCGTCAACTCGGGCGTCACCTGGCGCTACATCCAGGCCGTGAAGGACGACCCCGAGGTGATGAAGCACATCGCCATGCTCAGCTACCACCTCTATGGCGACCGCACGAAGCGGCCGCTGATCCGCGACTTCGCCCGCGAGCGTAAGCTCCCCACCGCGCAGACCGAGTTCATGGGCACCCGCGTGGACGACCTCTACGACGACCTGACCGACGGCGGCGTGAGCTACTGGGAGCACTACGTCCTGTGCGGCCACGGCAACCAGGTGCCCAGCGGCTGCTACCTGGCCGTCCGCCACGACGGCACGAGCCTCATCCGCTACGGCCAATACTGGCGGTTCCGCCAGGTCATGCACTACGTGCGGCCCGGCGCCGTGCGCATCGAGACCCGCTGCGACGACACGCCGCTGCGCGCCCTCGCCTTCCTGGCCGGCGACAAGGCCACCGTGGTCCTCCTCAACACCGCGCAAGGCACCAAGCCCACAACAGCCACCGTCGCCGGCCTGCCCCAGGGGAGCTACGGCACGTGCCGCGCCGTCGGCAACCGCCCCTACCAGGAACTCGGCGTGAGGAACGTGGATGCCTCGGGCCGCCTCGATGTGCAGGTGCCTGCCGATGCCGTGCTGACGCTCTACCCGCACGCCGGCGCCAACACGCCGCCGACGCTCACGGCCTGGGACGCGGCGCCCAGCTTCCTCACCCTCCCCGCCGCGCGCACCATGCTCACGGCGGAGGCCACGGACGCCGAGGGCGACAAGGTCGCCTTCACTTGGTCCGTCAAGGCGCACCCGCCCGGCGCGGAAGCGAAGCTCGCAACACCGACCGCCGCCAAGTGCGAGGCGACGGGCCTCAGCCGCGCCGGCGACTATGTCTTCGAGGTCGCCGCCAGCGACGGCACGGCGACCTCCTGCCGCCAGGTCTTCCTGCGCGTCCACGCCGCCAACCAGCCGCCCGTGATCGTGGACCTCCACAACCGCATCCCCGTCGAGCCGACGGCGGCGGGCGGCGCCACGATGCTGCGCGCCCACGCCTGGGACCTCGAGGGCGACCCGCTGACGTTTCTCTGGACCGTCGTCAGCCAGCCGGCGGGCGCCAACGCCCAGCTCGACACCCCCGAAAAGCCCGCCTGCAAGGTGACCGGGATGACGGTTGCGGGCGACTACATCTTCCAGTTCGAGGCCAAGGACCCGACCCACGCCGTCGATCAGCGCCTCACCGTTCCCGTCAGGCCCCGGTGACACTCATCGGACATAGCGGCGGACGAGTTCCTCATACTTGATGGGCGAGAGCGGCCCGAAGTCCTCGAGCTGGAGGGCCATGATGCGGTCGTAGGCCTCCCGCAGGCCGGGCGGCTCCTTCCGCGACCCGTAGGCCTGCGACAAGAGGCGGGTGAGGGCGAAGGTGGTCTTGAAGTAGGCCACGCGCTCGGCGACCTGCTGGCAATACGCCTTCTTCTCGCCATCGGTCGCGGCGATGTAGCCCTGCGCCGCCCGCTCGGCCTCATCGAGCATGGCCCACGCCTTGTCGCACACGCCAGGAGGGAAGATGGCGAGCTGCTTCGGGTCGAACATCCAGCGGTAGTTGCTGCGCGGGCTTTCGAGAGTCTGCGTGCACCACGTCTCTTCCAGCAACTCGAAGTAGGCGCGCATCGCGTCGGCCAGAGGGCCGAAGAGCCGCCCGAAGTAGTCGCGCTTCAGTTCCTCGGGGTCGAGCTTGCAGTTCCACAGCATGCGGGCGATGAGCCAGTACTTTGGCCCATCGAGCCCCCAATTGGGGTAGTCCTCAGCGTAGAAGCCGTCCACGCCCACGCCGTAGCGCTCGGCGATGTTCTTGAGCAGGTAGCGGTTGTAGATGCGTGGGATGACGAAGCCCGTGCCGTAGACGTATTCGTAGATGCCCATGCGAGCGGCCAGGCCGTGCCAGCGGGTCACTTTCTCGCGGAACTCGGCGACCTCGCGTTGGTCGAAGAGCTGGGCGCTGTCGCGCGTGAGGTAGGGCACGATGGCCGGGTGGAGCTTGATCGCGCCGGCCGGCAGCTCGGAGAGCACGGCGTAGGCGAGGCAGCCGAGGCGTTTCGTCGGGTGTTTCGCTGCCACGCGCTCGGCCACCTGGTTGTAGAAGGCGAAGAAGGTGTAGGCGATGCGGTGCTCCCTGTCAGTGAGCGTCGCGGGGGCGACGGCCTGGCACTTCGCGCACTCGCAGTAGCGGCCCGAATCGTTCATCCCCACGCTGTACGTGCCCTCCTGCGGGTTCTTGTCGAAGTGGGCGATGATGGCGTTGGCCATGTGCTCCACCACCGCGGGGTTGGTGGTGCAGGGCTGGAAGTCGTGCTCGCTGCCCTTGGGCGGAACGTAGCGCTTGCCCTGGACCTCGGGGAAGAAGTCGGGGCGCTCCTTGCCCAGCGGCTCGGGCGGAATGAGGACGCACAGGTTGTGTGAGAACTTGTCGCGGAGGCGCATGCGGAACTCGTGCCGCGGCACCAGGCGCATCCAGCGCATCTTGTACGACGGCTCTTCCACGATGTTCGTGTCGGCCGGCATTCGCACCGTGGCCGCCCGCGGCACGATGTGGAACAGGCCGACAACCCCGTCCTTCGCCGGCTCCCAGAAGCGCGGGCCGGGGGCGTACCAGCGGCAGCCGGCGAAGCGCTCGAGCAGGTCGTAGGCCGCGAAGTGCGTGCCCCAGTCGTGCTTGCCCGCGACGTGGACGTCCTTGCCCGCGGCGCGGATGATGAAGCCGTCGTCGTCGAGCGCGTCGAGCTGCTTCCCGATGGCCTCGCGGACGCGCGGCTGGTCGCCGACCCAGAGCCGCACGTCGCGCGGCAGGGCGTCCTTCTCGGCCTCGCAGTTGCTCGCCTTGATGATCGGGACCGGCTGCTTCGTGATGTGTTCGAGGAACTGCCGCAGGATGGCGTGGCCGCCCCAATAGGGGAAGCGGTAGGGCGGCTGGGCGTCGCCGATCACGATGGCCGTCCGCAGCCCAGGCCCCACAATCGTCAGCGCCTTGTCCGCGGGGACTTCGGGCGGGGCCGGCAGCACCACGCGGGCAGGGTCCGCCGCCGGCGCCGCGGCGGCCCGGTGTACCAGAACGCCAAGCACTATCAGAACGCCGATACGGGACCGCGTCATTCGCGTCCTCCTTCGCCAGGATTGTAGTTGACACCGCGCCGCGGAGCAAGTATGTTGCCCATCGTGGGGCACGCGGCTCGCGTGCCCATCGCCTGGTGGCACAGGCGTCTCGCCTGTGTCCCTCACAGGCCGGAAGCCTGTGCCACCGGACACTCAGGAGGTCGAGCAATGCGCATCGGCTTTGCGAAGAACGACATCACGCCCCGCGTCGGCGTCGAACTGTGCGGCTTCGGGCCGTTCCGGTGCCGCAAGAGCATCGAGGTCCGCGACCGCCTGTGGGCGCGGGCGATGGCGATGGAGCTCGACGGCCGCCGCCAGATGCTCGTCGCGCTCGACCTCGTCGGCACCGCGCTCGCCATCACCGAGCGGGTGCGGGAGATTCTGCACCAGCAGGCCGGCCTCACCCCCGACGCCGTCCTCATCTGCTCCTCCCACACCCACAGCGGCCCATGCACCGGCCCCTACATCGGCTGGGGCGAGCCCGACCCGCCCTACGTCGAGACCCTTCCCTCCCGCATCGCCGCCGCCTGCCTCCAGGCCCTCGAACGCCTCGAAGAGGCCGAACTCTCCCACGCCCAGGTGCCCTGCGAAGGCATCGGCTGCAACCGCGAGTACGACAAGGACGCCCAGCCGCTCGACGTGGTGCTCCGCGACGACTGGCGCCCCGCCAAGCCTGAACTCACCGACACCACCTGCCACGTCCTCACCGCAAGGGCAGGGGAGAGTTTCCTCGGCTTCGTCAGCTACTTCGGCTGCCACCCGGTCGTCTGCTGCGAAGCCACCCGCTACATCCACGGCGACTACGCGGGTGTCGCGACCAACCTCATCGAGCGCGAGCACCCAGGCGCCGTCGGCCTCTTCCTACAGGGCGCACAGGGGGACGTCAACACCTGCGCCGTTCACAAGCCCGAGACCGAGTCGCTCCTCGCCCTCGACGTGATTGCCGGCCGCTACGCCAACGCCGTTCGCCGCGGCATTGCGGCGGCGAAGCCGTTCGCCGTGGACCGCCTCGCCTCGGCCCGCCGCCAGGTCACATTCGCCCGCAAGCCCTGGGGCGTCGAGAAGCTCCGCGAACTCCTTGCCGAGTACGAGCCCAAGCTCCACAAGCTCGACGCCACGGACGCTCCGCACGAGGCCCGCATGGCGATGGTCTATGTCACCGCCCTTCGCCGCCTCCTTGCGAAGGCCGCCGCCGGCCAGCCGCTGGCCGACCCCACTGAGGTCGCCGGCATGCGCATCGGCCCCGTCGCCATCCTCGGCTCCGGCTTCGAGACCTTTCAGGCCATCAAGAACGACATCGTCGCCGCCGCCAAGGGGCCGATCACCCTCGTCTGCGGCCTTGTCAACGACAGCGTCGGCTACGCCCCCGACCGCACGGCCGCTGCCCGCGGCGGCTACGCTGCCGACATGGTCCCCTTCATCTGCGCCAGCCTCCCCTACGCCAACGCCCACGACGACCTCACCCGCGAACTCCTGGCCCTCGATGCAGCGCTGGCTTGAGGCCGGAACGCGCTTGACAGAGCCTCGATAGGCGGGATAGAATCAATGTGGTGAATGGAAGGCAAGAGGGATGCCGGGGGCGTGGAATGACGCGGCTTTACCTTGACGTGTGCTGTCTGAACCGGCCCTTCGACGACCAGAGTCAAGACAGGATCCGCCTCGAGGCGGAAGCCGTCCGCGTTATCCTCAATGCGCTTCCCCGATCGGGACTGGCACTGGACATCGAGTGAAGTGGTAAACCTGGAAATCGAGAAGACGCCAGATGCGCTGCGGCGCTCGCGTGTCAGGCAGATCGTCCAGCGCGCCGACAACACGGCGCACGTTGGGTCCGCCGAGGAAGCTCGGGGCATCGAACTTGAGCGACTTGGTTTCCGACCGCTGGATGCGCTTGATCTTGCGTGCGCCGAGTCTGCCGGAGTTGACGTCTTCTTGACGACGGACGACGATCTGCTTCGTAAGGCGTCACGCCATGTGGCGGCACTTCGCGTCCGCGTAATGAACCCACTGCTTTGGGCTAGAGAGGCTGGTGCACTATGAACCTGAGAAAGATGAGCCTGGAACAAATCCACCAACTTGGCATGCAAGCCCTGATTGAGAAGCTAGGCCCGGGTGGCGCCCTTCGCTTCCTCCAACTATTTGAGGTCGGCTCGGGCGATTACACCAAAGAACGCCACACCTGGCTTGGCGAGCAAGACGTCAAGTCCCTTGCCCGCGAAATCCGGCGCCGACAAAAGAGGCCGTGAGGGCCCCGCCGTCATGTCCGGCACATGTCCTGTCCGTGTCCTGTCCGGGGTCAGATCTACATTCTACACTTTGGCCCGGTTCCACGCCCTCCGGGTTCCACCGTGAGGGTGGCACATGCTCAGATTATCCCGACCTGCCCTCCGCCTGCCACTTGGAGATGTGAGTGGTGTGTCGCGCGGCGGCCAGGCGAGCTGGCCGTCCCTACGGTCTTCCACGAAGCAAGCAAGATACGGCCTGAAGGCCGCACTACGAGCGAGGCAGAAAAGGGGACATTCTCCTTTTCTGCGCAGCAGCCTTCGGCGCCCCAAGGGGGCGAGAAGGTGAAAGTCCCCTTTTCTGCGCAGGAGGCGGACGGCGATCCCCACGCAAATCCCTTATTGCACCCTGCCGTGCCGAGCCCCTTGCCCAAACGGCAGCGGGATTGTAGGATGGGGGCGTTCCTGGCTTGGCAGTCGCCTCATCAGCCAAGAGCAGAAAGGGGCACTGGGTGTATTCCAGGCTCGCAATTGCCGTAGGCGCCACATTGGTGATATGGGCTAACGGGCTGTGTGCGGCGGAGCCGAGGCCGCTCTGGCTGGCGGTGGCGAGGCCGGAGCTGGCCGTGCCGCTCAAGGCTCTGGCGGAGAAGCGCCGCGCCGACGGGTTCGAGGCCAGAGTCGTCACTCAGTCCGTCGAGGAGGCGCTGGCAGAGTCCACACGGCGGCCCGACTATCTCCTGCTCGTGGGCGACGACGAGCCGGGGAAGGAGGGCGCCCCCTGGCACCTGCCCGCCAAGCGCAGGCCGCTGTACCGCTGGCGGGAGGTCCAGCCGCAGGAGTTCGCCTCCGACGCGGCCTGGGGCGACAGAGACGGGAAGGGGGTGCCGACGGTTCCGGTGGGACGGATTCCCGCGCGGACCCGCGACCAGGCCGAGGCCGTGGTGCGCAAGATACTCGCCTTCGAGGCCCAGGCGCCGACGCCGGCCGACCTGAATGCGACCATGTGGGGCGGCTCGCCCGGGTACAATCCCGCGATTGACGCGATGGCGAGCAGCCTTGCCGTGACTATGGTGCTGGCCAACGGCCCGCCCTGGCTCGCCCCGTGGTTCCTCTCGGGCAACCCGGCGGACCCGCTCTGCGGCTGGCCCCCCGCGCAGGCGGCCGCCTTCACCCGCCAGGTGAAGCAGGGGGGCCTCCTGCACGTGCTCATGGGCCACGCCAACGCCGACGCCTTTCACTCGATGAAGCACGGCGGGAGATGGGTCACTTACACGGCAGCCGACGCCGCCCGCGAACTCACGGACGGCCCGCCCGTAGCGCCCATGCTCTTCTTCTCCTGCTGGTCGGGCGACTTCGCGCGGCCCACGCCCTGCCAGGCTGAAGCCCTGCTCTTGCTCCCCGGCGGCCCCGTGGCCGTCATCGGGTCCACGACGGAGTCTCACCCGCTCACCAACTACTTCACGAGCCTGTGCCTCCTCAAGGCCCTCGCGGGCAAGGAGAGGCGGCTCGGCGCCCTCTGGCTCCGCGCCCAGAGCGATGCCAGGGCCGCACGCGACCCCATGATGGAGATAATGCTCCGCGACGTCGAGGGCAAGCTCGAGAAGGAGATCAACGTCGAGAAGCTGCGGCGCGACCAGTCCCTCATGTACGCCCTGCTCGGCGACCCTGCCACCCTCCTTCGCCTGCCAGAGCCGCTCGAGGCCAGCGTCGAGAAGTCGCCGGCCGGCTGGCGCTGGCGAGCGAAGCGTCCCCCGGGCGCCACGCGGCTCGAGGTCGGCTACCGCAAGCCGCCTGCCGTCAATCTCCCGATAGGCGCCCCGCTGGTGGACGAGAAGCAGGCGAATGAGGCCCTGGCCGCGGCCAACGCCGCCTACGCCTTCGCCGTCCAGCCCTCGCCCCCCGACGGAGCCCCCTGGGAAGGCACCTGGGAGCGCCCCGGCTGGCTCCGCCTCGTCGCCACAGGCCCCGCCGCCCTCTACGTCGCCCTCCTCAAGCTGGACTGAGCGTGCCGCACTGGACTTTTCCCCCGGACTTCGCTATCCTCAAGCCCGGCATCCAAGGGGAGAGGAGACCTCCGCATGCCCGCCCAGAAGCCCTCCAGCCTCGTGGACACCCGCGTCGTCTATTGTGGCGACAACCTCGACCAGTTGCGCAAGCTCCCCGACGCCTGCGTGGACCTCATCAACATTGATCCCCCCTTCAACTCCAACGGCAACTACGAGGTCTTCTGGGGCGAGACCCGCGAGAAGCGCGCCTTCGAGGACCGCCACGCCTCCACCCAGGCCTACATCGAGTTCATGCGCCCCCGCTGCGTCGAACTCGCCCGTGTCCTCAAGACCACCGGCTCGTTCCGCCATCAGCGCGGTTGCCTTGCCGGGCAGAATCCGCGGTTGAAAAGTCCTCTATCACACGCTAACATGATGGTCGTTCGTGGCGGGCGCAGCCAGGGGCGATTGCCAAGAGGTCGAGAGTATGACAAAGCGGGAGAAGCCGGCGGACCTCGATACGTTGGTGTCGGAGCAACTCACCCTGTATGAGCGAAGCGGCCTGTCTGCGAGCCCACGCTTCTCCGGGGATGCACAGGTTACGCTTCACACTGGGGATTGCATGGATCTCCTCCGGGGAATCCCCGAGGGCGCCGCACGCCTTGTTGTCACCTCGCCGCCGTATAACATCGGTAAGGCTTACGAGGACAGGCTTGACCTCGAGAGATACCTGAAGCAGCAGAAAGAAGTGATAGGCGAGTGCGTCCGCATAGTCGCTGGCAACGGCAGCATATGCTGGCAAGTCGGCAACCACGTTCGCGACGGCGAGGTCTTTCCGCTTGACATTTTGCTGTATCCCTTCTTTGCCTCCCACAATCTGCACATGCGGAACAGGATCATCTGGCATTTCGAACATGGGCTGCATTGCAGCACCCCGCGGCCCGCCAACGCCGCCAAAGCCCCCTGCTTTGGCCCTGGCGTGCCGAGAGGCATGCGCCACCTCGTGCGAGGGAGCTAGCCATGCCCAACATCGTAAAGGCAGGCTTCCTCAAGGAGCTGAGAGAGCGATACGGTGCGTTGCGCAAGCTGTCTGGGAGCCAGTCCCTCTATGAGTTAGGCAGTGCAGGAGTGGTGGTATACATCCGGTATTCCAAGCTGCACGAAGGCCAGGAAACGTGGAACGGCCTGAGGCAGGACGATCTGCGCATGCTTGAAGGTCGGCGTTCCGCGATTTGCTTCATCTGGCCGGGCCAGCCTCAGCCCCTGATCCTGCCTTATTCTGAGTACGAGGATGTATTCCACACGACAATCCCGAACCGGGACGGCCAGTACAAGGCACAGATCTATCTGAGGAATGAGGGCACCCAGCTATGCATCGTGAGGGCCGGCCGGTTCAACGTCGAGGCCTACTACGGGTGGGATAAGCTCGACGCTTTGGTCTCCGCCGCAGGGCTGCCACCTGTTCCAGACCTGACACACTCGCAGGTGCAGACTCTTCTTGGGGCAATTGGCACCGCCAAGAGCTACGACGTTTGGGTGCCGCGGAACGACCGCATGAGGCTTGATTGGTCGCTGACTGCACCTTTTGGGCTCCGGGATGAACTGCCCCACGGGTTCGGGGCCGTTGAGAGAGTACTGGAGGAGGTCGACGTCATCTGGATTCCCCGTGGCTCAGGCGAGCTACGGGCGCTTTTCGAGGTGGAACACACAACCCCCGTGTACTCGGCGCTCTTGCGGTTCAACGATATTCATCTCATCGCGCCGACCCTGAGACCGCAGTTTTCGGTTGTCGCAAGCGACCAGAGGCGTGGGGTGTTTGTGGAGCAGTTGAGGCGGCCCACCTTCCAAAGCAGTGGTCTGTGCGACCTGTGCACGTTCCTGGAGTACGCGAACGTCTTCAGGTGGTACCACGAGTTGAAGAGCAATTGACCAGGGGATAGTGCCATGGCAGACAACAGGAGTCAATGCCTTTGGGTAGTCGTGCTCGTACAGAGCGGCGTACCTGTCTCGGCGGACGCCTATCGAGACAGAGGGTCAGCGAAGAAGCGTGAACGCCTTCTCTGGAGGGACATGGATTTGAACGATGATGCAGTAGGCGTATTCCAAATGAAGGTTGGCAGACCGGGGTCATGTGTCTGCGACACGGCCTCGGGAGCTGAACTGGATCAGTTTGCTGCGCGGTCAGTCGAAGCCTAGGGGGGAATCCTGTATCAGTTCTGTGCGAAGATGACCATCTTCCACAGGCTGGGCGTCATAGACGCGGGGGTCGAAGTTGTCCCGGTCAAGGCTTTCGCGGACCAGATGTCCACAGGTGTGTCCTACTTCGAACAGTTCGTGTGGGATCTTGAGCAACGTGGCGTCGCCGACATCGACATCCCGGTTCTTGTCCTTGGGCTTACGGCGTGAGCGCAGTCGCGGCAGCGGCCTCGGCCGCGGCTTCGTCGTCCGCGACCTGCCCTGGACCGAGGCCCAACTGCGCAAGATACCGCCCTTCGAGTTCGAGAACTGGGCCGTCATCGCCATCGGCGGCATCCCCAACAAGGCCCAGGTCGGCGACCAGGGGATTGATGGCCGCATCTATCCCGTGGCCGCCCTGCCCAGTGTTCGGAGTGCGGCCTTCAGGCCGTCTCCGAACGGGCTAAAGCCCGCACTCCAAACCCAAGACGGGCTAAAGCCCGCACTCCAAACCCAAGACGGGCTAAAGCCCGCACTCCAAACCCAAGACGGGCTGAAGCCCGCACTCCAAACGGACCTCGGCTTCATGGACCTCTGGTATCCCATCCAGGTGAAGCAGAAGGACAAGGTGGGCCGTCCCGACATTGATTCCTTTGAGGCCGTGATGATGCGCGAAGAGCGCCCCAAGGGCTTCTTCGTCGCCTTCGACTCCTCGCAGGACGCCCTTGACGAAATCGGCCGCTTCTTCAAGCAAACCGGCAAAGCCATCGTCGCCCTCACCGTCAAGGAGATTCTGGACGAGCAGATTGCGATGAAGTTGGTGTGAGCAGGGTTTCGACAGTGTCATGCAGGCCGAGTCTCCGACGTTCGGTCCAGCCACCGGCTGTGCCGGCACAATGGAATTCTCTCTGGGAGCAACCACCATGGCGCACTTGATCCACAGCACGCGCAAGCCTCGGGGGTCAGATCTACATTCTACACTTTACGGTTCGACGGCAGTGCCGAAGCTCCCGCTTCGATGGTCTGGCGGCAGGAGCCGCATGATGTGCGTTGCGAAGCGGGAGCTTCGGAACGAGAGGGGTCCTCTGGGGCCGAGTCTGAAGCATTCCTGGCAGGTGTCGGGGGTTGGGGGCTGGGGGACAGGTCGGCGTAAGTGTCGAACGGGCAAGGGCTTGCGGATTCTGCGGATTTTTCGGATTCCCACCCGCTCATGATGGGGGTCCAGACTCGTTGTACTGGGGGGAAGAGTGTGTGGTGAGCCGCCCGGGGGCGAGCCGGGCGCCCCCTCCCCCCCAGGGTGGAGGCGTGCGCGCA
>Ga0194112_10007877_pt1 | contig 13809 bp, 10 predicted proteins | sample TA2MahC400mmetaG_FD_146191 | JGI IMG/M metagenome (GOLD analysis project Ga0194112, IMG submission 146191) | Freshwater microbial communities from Lake Tanganyika, Tanzania - TA2015016 Mahale Deep Cast 400m | ecosystem: Environmental > Aquatic > Freshwater > Lake | place: Tanzania: Lake...
AAAACAAAAAAGATTTTAAAAAAAGGGTCTAAAAAGCCTTTAAAAAAGGCCTTAAAAAAAGTTTCAAAGAAGATTCCAAAAAGGGTTTCAAAAAAGCCTTCTACAAAAATTCCAAAGAAGGTTACTAAAAAGGCTCCTAAAAGAGTTTCGGTAAAGGCCCCCAAAAAGGTTTCCAGAAAAGCGGTCCCAAAGCCAAAGCCTTTCATAAAACCATCCCAAAAGGTTAAACCCGCTGGAATCATTAAGAAACCCCCCATGACGCCTGTCACTCTACCTTCCATCAAAACTCCAAAAATACCCCTATGGGCGCCCTCTCCGGATAAGGTCAAGAACGCCAATATGACTCGCTTTATTGAATTTGTGAACCGAAATTATGGGAAACAATTTAGAACGTTTGATGACCTGTATCAGTGGTCTGTTGATTCGATTCCCGATTTTTGGGCGGCCATTTGGGATTTCGCGGAAGTCAAGGCTTCAAAAAAGTGGGACCGCGTGGTAGATGACCTGAAGAAGTTCCCAGGAACGAGCTGGTTTCCAGGGGCGAGGCTGAATTTTGCGGAGAATCTTCTACGGTATCGGGATGATCGGTTAGCCTTTATATTTAAAGGGGAGACACAGAAATATGCGACGATGACTTACCGAAAACTTTATCACACCGTTGCCCGGCTGGCAAAATCCCTGCGCGAACTGGGAATTCAACCGGGGGACCGGATCGCAGGCTACATGCCGAATATGATGGAGACAACCATTGGCATGTTAGCGGCAACCAGTATCGGAGCTGTCTGGTCTTCGTGCGCTACGGACATCGGGCCACAGGCCGCACTTGACCGATTAGGGCAGATCCAGCCCAAGGTCTTATTCTCGGTGGATGGATATTTTTACAAAGCGAAACCCTTCAACACCCTGGGCAATGCGGCAGAAGTCGCCAGAGGCATGCCTTCCCTCAAAAGAGTTGTCATCGTTTCCTATACGGGAAACAAGCCGGATATCGGGAATATTCCCAACGGCGTCCATTATGAGGACTTTTTAGCCCCGGAGAGGGAACCTACCCTTGAGTTTGAACAGTTGCCCTTTGACCATCCCATCTATATCATGTTCTCTTCCGGTACGACAGGAAAGCCCAAGTGCATGGTTCAGGGGGCGGGCGGTATTTTGCTCCACCATTTGAAAGAACTGATGCTCCATAGCGACCTCAGGCGGGAGGACAAGGTTTTCTACATTACCACCTGCAGCTGGATGATGTGGAACTGGCTGATGAGCACCCTTGGCGTGGGCGCTACCATTGTCCTGTATGATGGCAACCCGAACTACCCTGACGCCTATGCCATGTGGAAAATGGTCCAGGACGAAAAGATCACTTTTTTTGGACTCAGTGCAAGCTATATCAACTACCTCCGCAGCGAAGGGATTCAGCCCGGGAAGAATTACGATCTTTCCTCCCTGAGAGAGATTTCCCAGACAGGTTCTGTTCTTTCGGCAGAGGGGTTTGAGTGGGTCTACCGCGAGGTGAAGAAAGACCTCCATTTTAATTCCATCTCCGGCGGCACGGACATCAACGGTTGTTTTGCCGTTGGCAGTCCGGTTCAGCGCGTCTTTGCCGGGGAGCTTCAAGGCCCGGGTCTGGGTATGAAGGTAAAGGCCTATGATGAGAACGCGAAATCCGTCTGGGACAGGGAAGGAGAGCTGGTTTGCGAGGCCCCTGCGCCCTGCATGCCCCTCTATTTCTGGGATGATCCGGATGGGGAGAAATATAAATCTGCCTACTTTGACACCTATCCGGGTGTGTGGCGCCATGGGGACTACGTCGTGATGCACAGCGACACGGGCGGCATCACCTTCTATGGCCGTTCCGATGCCGTACTGAAACCCTCCGGAGTCCGAATCGGAACCGCTGAGATTTATAATGTTGTGGAAAAGATCGAGGAGGTTGCCGATAGTCTTGCCATCGGACAAAACTGGGAGGGCGAGCAACGCATTATTCTCTTCGTCAAGATTGCCCCGGGTCATGAGCTGACAGAGGATCTGAAGAATACGATCAAGAAGACTCTCCGGGAGAAGGCCTCTCCCCGCCACGTGCCGGCCATCATCATGGAAATGCCAAGCGCCCCTTACACAATGAATATGAAGAAGGTGGAAAGCGCCGTCACCAATATTATCCACGGGAGACCGGTGCTGAACCGGGATGCATTGAGCAACCCGGAGGTGCTGGACTATTTCGAGAGTATCGTCCCGGAGCTGCAGAAATAGATCCAGTTGGATATTCCAACAACCTGCGCTTTAAAAGAGGGCCATGAGGAAGTATAGGAAGGGCAACATGATCATCAGGAAGAAGGAGGTGGAAAACAACCAGCATGAATTGGCCAGATCGATATCCAGGTCGTAAAGGGAAGGTGGAATGAGCGCATTGAAGGCAACCGGCATCGAGGAAAGGAGGATGACGACCTTCATTAAATAGCCTCCAACCATTCCACGATAGCCAAGCCCCATGGCTAATGAGGTCGTTGCCACCGGGACCATCAGAAATTTGATCGCCGATACCGCCAGGCATTCCCCGAGGTACTCTTTCACCTTGCTGACCTTCATGACCAGCCCGATCGCGATGATGAGCAAGAGAGCGCTCAGGGGGATCAGAATCGAATTGACCGTTTGATATAATTCCGGCCTTTTCCATCCTGACTGATTGAGAAGTCCGCCCAGCAGTAGGCTTCCCAGCGAGACAAGAATAAATCTATCCGAAGCAAGGTTCTTCAGGCGATTCAAAAGATCTTCCGCTTTTTCGGATGAGGAGCCATACCATTTCGCCACAGGAAAACCGATCGCGTAGTAAATGAATTCTTCGAACAATTTGTAAATGTGAACCAGCCCGAAACCGATTTCCCCCAGAAGGATATAACAGACCAGTCCGCCCATGGTCCCCAAATTTGTAAAGGCGCCACAGGCGAAGAGGGAACCGGTCTGTTTCTTTTCTAAACGTAGCATTTTGGAAAACCCCAGGGCGAGGAGACCGCCCGTCAGGAGGGCGCTCGTGCCGACGAAAGGGAGCGTGATGAGCCTGGGATCGTTGAACTCGATGACCCAGATTGCTCCAATGACGGTGATGGGGTTTAGAAAGAGTAGGGCGGATTTGAGCAGGGTTTTACGGAGCTGGTCGATCGGAAGAGGCAGTCGAATCAGCTGCCGGGCGGCCATCCGCTGGATGACGTATCCAAAGGATAATCCGAAAAGGATCAGGCCGAAAGTAAAAAGGAATCTCCCCATTCTTAAAGCTCTTTGCCCTATTTAAAATCATGCGGCCTCGATGAAAGCCTCTCGCCTAATTGTCGAATTTCCAGGAAGTGTTTATACATGTGATGAAAGATTTTATATTTCCCCTCATGGTATCTTTGAACAGCCGGATTGGGCGAGACCGTTTCGCCAACCCGGGACATCGCCTTCATCGCATCCTGGATGGTCCGATATCTTCCCGAGGCCACGGCCGCCAATATGGCCGTCCCGAGAAGCACCGCCTCTTTCTCTCCGGGGAGATGGATGCGGCACCCTGTCACATCGGCATGCTCCTGCACAAAGAGATCATTCCTGGTATGTCCTCCGCACATATAGACTTCGGAGATGGCATACCCTTTTTCATTCATGGCCTCGAGGATGTGCCTTGTGCCGTAAGCAATCGCCTGAATCGTGGCATAATATTGCCTGGCCACTTCAAAGACCGACTGGTTCAGGGTGAGCCCGAGGACCATACCCCTGGCATGGGCATCCGCCCTGGGGGAGCGATTCCCGTGATGATAGGGCAGGACGTGGATATCCTTTGTGAGTTGGGGTATCGGGTATTTCTTGATCTCCCGGTTCAGATATTGATAGACATCGATGCCTGCTTTTTTGGCAAGCGCTTCGATCTCTGCATGGCTCGAATTATTGCTGATGATGTAGTCGATCAAGGAACCGGTCGCACTTTGTCCTCCCTCGTTGAGCCACATGCCGGGAATCATCGCACCGAAATAAGGCCCCCATACCCCCGGGATCAACCTTGGCTTCTCGGAGGTTGCCATGTGGCAGGAGGACGTCCCGCCGATGAGAGCCAGGGTCTTGTTCCAAACCTCCTGATCTTCAGAGGCCCGCTTCACGCAATCGCCCAACAAGCCGATTCCACCGGCATGGGCGTCGATGATCCCGACGCCAACCCTCACCCCCGGCTTCAAGCCCAGTTCCATGGCGCTCCGGTCGGTCAGCCTCCCTGCAAAAGAACCTGGCGGATGAGCGGATTTGGGGACTTTTCCTCCGTCGAAGAGGTCCCTCAGTCCGATCTGCTCAAAGAAGGTGTGATCCCATGAACCGTTCTTCCCTTCATGCCCGAGATAGGTCCATTTACACACATTTGTGCAGAGGCTCCTTTTATCCAATCCGGTGGCCCGAAAGACCATAAAATCGGCAAGATCCATCCACTTCCCGGCCCCGGCCCATGTTGCAGGGAGATTCTCTTTGATCCATTTCAATTTCGGGGGTTGCTGCTCCGGTGAAATCTTTCCCCCGACATAAGCTAAGACAGGATGACGGGTTTGGTTGACGGCATCCGCCTCTTGGATCGCCCGGTGATCCATCCAGACGATCATATTTCTTGACGGATCACCTGTGGGTGAAACGGTTAGCGGCCTGAATTTCCGGTCCAGGCAGACCAGCGAACAGGTTGCATCAAAACTGATGCCAACCGTCTGTCCGGGGCGAATCTGAGCCTGTTTCAAAACCTCCCGCATGGCAAGGCTTGTGTTTTCCCAGATGTCCTCAGAGGACTGTTCGACAAAATCGGGACGAGGATGGAAGATGGCAATCGGGCGGCTGGCCATTCCCCTCATGGCTCCGTCAAGGTCAAAAATGGACGCACGCGTGCTCAGTGTTCCCACATCCACGCCAATGACGAATTCCTGGCGCTGTTTCACAAACGTTGGGCCTCCATTACGCACAACCTTCTTAGCCTTCGATGATCTTTGTCTCTCTTATGATTTTCGGATTAGTAAAGCCGTCCTGCAAGTCCCTGGCCGTGCTTGAATAATCGTCGATCACAGCTCCTTCCCCGCCGGCCTGGAACCAATGAACCATCCGGGGAGGAAGGATCACCTGTTCTCCGGGTTTCAGAATGATCTCATGCCAAACCGTAAAGTTTCCTTCCTCTCCTTCCGGGATTCTCCCCCTGGGATGGGGGGTGGGTTCTCCAGGGACATAGAGGTAGGCCTCTCCCCACCTCACTCTCATGATCTCTTCCTTTCCGATATCCTTTCCGATGGCAGGGTGCCAGTGCTCAGGCAATATCTGCCAGGGAAAGAGGACGATGATTTTGGCGCTGATTCGATCGGTGTTAAAAAAAGTAAGAATCTGTCCTCCCTGGCGCTCCAGATCGCTCAATCCAAAGTCAGCGACACTGATCTTTTCTCTCTCCTGAGGAGAGAGGACGACCCCGGCCTTTTCCATGTATTGAAGGGCTTTTCTCTGGGCCTCCTGGTACTGTTTTCGCGTCAGCATGTCGCACCACTCCCGCCTCCGGAGCTCAGGCCCCAAGGCGGATCCCCTTGAGGCCCAAGAGCGCTCTCGCCCGTTGCGGTTCCACAACCTTTCGCCCGAGGGAGCGGGCGGCCCGGACGATTTCTTCCACCAATTCTGCATTGGATTGGGCTCGCCTGCCGGAAGAGAGAAAAGGACCATCCTCATACCCGACCCTCACATGGCCGCCCCGCTCCAGGGCCGACCGGAACCCCTCCCATCCCCTGCTGTGGTGGCGCGTCATAAACCAGTGGGCGCCCTTCGGAAGAAAATCCAAAAAGGCATCAAGCGCCCTCTCGGAAAAAGGGATGCTGTCAGGCATATCGAAGACAAAATTGAAGGCATAGGGCGGAGACACCAACCCTTCTCCTTCGAGCCTTTCCGCATTATGGAACATCGAAAGATCGAAGATGCAAAAGAAGGGTTTGATCTCCCTTTGCTTCAGTTCTTGCGTATAAAGCCGGATATCGGACATCGGGTTCTGGTAGACGCCGCCAAAGAGATTGACGGAGCCGAGGTTCAATGACCCCATTTCAATCCCGTCGACGGTAAATGACACGCATCGCTCATGAAGGGTATGCTCAGGCAATCCTCCGGTCGATCCTTCGATAATGACAGGGCACTGGGCATGAATCTTTTCAACATCTCTCCGGAAGACGGTAGGATCCGTGGACTGGTTTCCATTCTCATCCCGCACGTGGAGGTGGACAATGGAGGCCCCCGCACGATAACAACGGAAAACCTCCTGCGGCAGGTCGAGCTTGCCGGGGAACTTTTCTTCCTGTTTTTCGCCCGGGTAGGGGGCGACGCAAATCATCAATTCATCCATCTTGTTCCTCTTTGTTTTCAGACGAGATTCCCCTCTATTTTCAATGGTTCCCCTTGGTCAGGGAAGTTCCGACTTCTCATCATGGAATTCCGTGGCGGAGAAGAACCTTTCGTAATTCCTTCTATTAAACCAGGTTAAATACTCTTCCTCCGGCCTTGTCCTCCCCTCGAGCTCATTCCAGAGGTCCTCCGGGATATCCCAATCCCCCATCTCCATGTTCCGTTCAAGTTGCTCCTGGCTTTTAGCGCCAATAATCACGGAAGCGACAAAACGGCGCTTCAATGGCCATGCGATCGCAAGCCTGGGCATGGGAATACCGGACTTCGAAGAAACCTGTTCCAGGAGTTCTGCGGTTTTAAATCCCTTCAAATGCCAGAACCGGGGCCCATCCACCTGGGTCCGAAAAGAGAGGCGTGTTCCCAGGGCGGGTTCGGCCATCCCTTTGTACTTGCCGGTCAGCAGGCCTCCCCCGAGAGGGCTGTAACTTACGATCCCCAGACCATGATCCAGGGCGGCAGGGATGATTTCCCTCTCCGGCTCGCGGTGGATCAGGTTATACAGGTATTGCCCGGCGGCCAGCTTTTCGAGGTTCATCCGTGCCGCGATGCCATTGGCCTTGGCGATCTGCCAGCCGAACAAATTGCTGCAGCCCAGGTAACGCACCTTTCCCTGCCTGACGAGATCGTCGAGGGCGCGCATCGTCTCCTCCAGGGGGGTAACGGGGTCAGGGCCGTGAAGATAATAGAGATCGATGTAGTCGGTCTTCATACGTTTCAGGCTCGATTCGCAAGAAGCCATAATATGTTTTCGGGAGAGGCCGTAGGCATTGGGTGCATCGCCCATGGGAAAGTAACACTTCGAAGCGAGGATGATGCGATCCCGCGGTATGCCCGGCAGAAAGGTCCCGAGGATCTCTTCTGTTTTTCCGCCTGCATAGACATCCGCACAGTCAAGGAAGTTTCCACCCGAGTCGATATACCTCTTCATGATCAGGTGAGCTTCCCTCTCGTCACAACCCCAGTCCTTTGCCCCAAAGGTCATGGTCCCCAGGGAAATGCGCGATACCATCAATCCGGACGACCCAAGAAAACGGTATTTCATATTGACCGACCTCCCTTTTTCTACGATTGTTTACCCCGTTAGAAAGCCCTGCTCCTCGCAGCGTGGATGAAGATGACATTCCTTTGTCGAAGACTTCCTAAGGGGGTTTGTTCAAAGCCAATTGGGCGGCTATTTTAATCGCCTGGATCATGCTTTCGGGGTTGGCCCTGCCTTCACCGGCCTTACCAAAGGCCGTTCCATGGTCCACCGAGACACGGATGATGGGTAGCCCGCAGGTAATATTGACTCCAGACATGGAACCCCAGGTCTTTGTCTTGTCATCGTATTGAAAGCCAATCAGCTTTGTTGGAATATGGCCTTGATCGTGATACATGACCACAACCAGATCGTATTGGCCGCCCTGCATCTTTGAGAAGACCGTGTCTGGGGGAAGAGGACCTTCCACGATTAAGCCCTCCATGTTCGCCTGTCTGATGGCAGGCTCGATCTCCTCTGCCTCCTCCCGGCCGAACAGTCCGCTCTCCCCTGCGTGCGGGTTCAGCCCTGCCACGGCGATTCGCGGATGTTGAACACCGAGTCGCTTCACTGTCTCATCGCCCAGCCGGATGACGCGGTAAACCCGGTCCTTTTTCACACGGTCGCAGGCTTCTCTTAATGAGACATGGGTTGAGACATGGATCACCCGAAAATGCTCGTGCATGAGCATCATCGCATAATCCTTCGTTCGGGTCAGGTCGGCATAGATCTCCGTATGCCCGGAATAATGAAAACCCGCAAGGTTGATGGCCTCTTTGCTGATGGGACCGGTGACGGTGGCATCAATCTCTTTTTCCAAGGCCAGTTCGATCACTTTCTTCACATATTCAAACGAGGCGCGGCCATATTCAGCCAGGATCGATTTGTGCCGGACCGATTTCCCATCGACATTCTTCAGATCAAGAAGATCGATCGTTCCAGGCTGATAAAGGCCTCCCCTGGGAGAAGAGACGACATGAATCTTCAAATCCAAACCGGAAAATTTTACTGCTTGCCCCATCATCTTTGCCTCTCCGATCACCAAGGGGTTGCAAAGCCGATAAACCTCAGACAGGGAGAGCGCCTTGGCTGTGATCTCGGGGCCAATCCCCGAAGGATCACCGACACTGATTCCGACGATTGGTTTAACCATATCTTAGTCCATCCTACCTGACGATCCCCAGGTCAAAACCGGAGAATCATTTCATCCATCGGGAGGTATTAAAATGGTTGGAGACATAAGTCCCGGGGGGCACTAACTCATCGCAGAGGAGAAGGTCGGATTCATCCAGTTTGATGTCGGCGGAAGGGAGAAGGTCTTCCAGGTGTCCTAATGTCCTCGGCCCAATGATCGCACCTGTGATACCGGGTTGGTTAAGAACCCATGCGACAGCCAACTGGGAAACCGTATTCCCCTTGTCCTTTGCTCTCTTGGCCAGCTCAAAACTGACCTCAATACCCCCCTTGGTGATTCTTTCGGCATAAACGTCCTTCAAACTCCCCCTGCTTCCAGAAGGAAGGTTGAAAGGATCAGTGTATCTGCAGGCCAGCATCCCTTGAGCCAGCGGCGACCAGGTGAGAAGTCCCAGGTCATAGGCCCGGCACATCGGAATGATTTCGTTTTCAATTCGGCGGTCTAATAGGTTATAAGGCGGTTGCTCACAGATAAATTTAGGATAACGGTATCGGTCCGATATCCAGAAGGCTTCGACGATCCTCCAGGCCGGATGGGTTGAAGAGCCAATGTATCTCACCTTCCCCTGCCTCACCAGAAGGTCTAACGCTCCAAGCGACTCTTCCTGAGGGATATCAAAATCTGTGCGGTGGAGAAAGTAAATATCAATATAATCGGTCCTCAGTCTCTTTAAACTTGCCTCACAGCTTTCGAGGATATGGTGTTTTGAATTGCCGGCATCATTTGGCCCCGGCCCTGTTTTCATAAAAACTTTCGAGGTGATGAAGATGTCTTTTCTTTTTCCATTTCGTGCCAGCGCCTCGCCGAGAATTCTTTCACTTTCGCCTTCCGCATAAACATCGGCGGAGTCGACCAGGTTGATCCCGGTCTCGATGGCCCGATCGATCATCTTTAAGGCCTCATCCTTGGGGGTTGGATTGCCAAAATTGAGCGTCCCCAAAACCAGGGGAGAGATTTTCAGACCTGACCTTCCAAGGCGTCTGAATTCCATGGCTATGATGCGCTCGTCCTTTCAGAAGGTTTCGTTTTAGATATCTGCCCCTTGAGCCAGGCCGTGAATCGTTTGAAGAAAGGTATTTGACTCACAAACATCCAGACGATGATGGTCAGGAGAATCAACGCCACAGGCCGGGTGAAGAAGGGCACAAAACTTCCCTGGGAGACCATGAGCGCCCTTCTCAAGTTTTCATCCGCCATCGGACCCAGGATGACGCCGATGACCAGCGGAGCAATGGGATACCCCATCGATTGCATGAAGTAGGCCAGGATGCCAATTGGGACCATCAGATAGAGATTAAAGACCTTTGTCCCGAGAGCATAAGAACCGATCACACATAGGACCAGGACGATGGGCATAAAGACGGGTGGCGGAATCCGAAGCACCTTGACCACCTGTTTTGCAAGGAGGAGCCCGCAGATGAAGACGGCAACGGACGCGAGACAGAGAATCGCCGTCATCTCCATAATAAAGTGAGGATTTTCTATGGAGATCATGGGGCCCGGAGTGACGTTATGGATCATCAGGGCTCCGAGAAGCATGACCGCAGGAGGACTGCCCGGTATGCCCAGGGTCAAGAGGGGGATGATGGCGCCTCCGATACAGGCATTGTTGGCCGTTTCCGAGGCGATGATGCCCTCGTAAGCGCCTTTTCCGAAGGTTTCCGGGTTCTTGGAGGCTTTTTTGGCAGTGCCGTAAGAGACCCATGCCGCGATGTCCTCTCCAATGCCGGGAACCGACCCGATTCCCACGCCGATCAGGGCTGAGCGGATAATGGTCTTGATCCGTCTTGCAATAATTCCAAATTCAGGCAGGACTCTCTGAAATTTTTTAGCTTCTCCAACCGATAATTGGTCCCGTATCACCTGGATGATCTGCGGGATGCCGAAGGCGCCGATCAGGACCGGTACCACTTCAAGGCCTCCGTCCAATTCGGGGAGACCAAAAGTGAAGCGGGGGAAGAATTGAAGGTTGTCTCTCCCGACGGTTGAGAGAAAGAGCCCGATCAATCCTGCGATCCATCCCTTGTAAACCAGATCCTGGCCTGTCAACCCTCCGCTGATCATGATTCCGAAAAAGGCGAGGAGGAAGAATTCAAAAGAGGTGAACTGGAGGGCCAATTTTGCGATCAGAGGGGCAAAAAGCGCAAGGAAGAACATGCCCACCATGGTTCCGATGAAAGAGGCTGTGGTGGTGAGGCCCAGGGCCCTTCCCGCCTCGCCCTTGCAGGCGAGAGGGTAGCCGTCCATTGCCGTCGCCGCTGCCGCGGCGGTTCCCGGGATGTTGACACAGATGGAGCCGTAGGAGCCTCCATAGACGGCCCCCACATACATTCCCAAAAGGGTGACCATGGCCGCATTGGTGCTGAACCCGTAAGTGAGCGTCGTGAGCAGTCCGACTCCGAGCGTCGCGGTTAATCCGGGGAGAGCTCCGAAGGTGATGCCGAGGATGACGGACCCGAATAATAGGAGGATATTTTCTATATTGAAGGCCGTGCTAAAAACGGTCGCATAGAAGTCCCAGATTTGCTGGAGGATGAACATGGGGTTTTTTTCTTTACCTCCTGATCATATTTGGTTAACGCAAGCTATAGCGGACGATATTCATCAATTCAATAAACCCTCCTTCCACGGGAAGGGGAACGAGGAGAAAAAATTTAAACGAGGGGATCAGGATGAGAGAAGGGACAATGGACATGAGGATGGCGAGCCTCCATCTCTTTTTCAAAATCCCGTCTCCCCGGATCAGAAGCCGGCTATAGGCCATATAGCCGAGAAAGAAAAGGAATACCAGGATGTCCATGAAGTAGAGGAACTTCTCGTTGAGTTGCTGATCGATTCCAAAAAGAAAGAAAGCCAGGAAGAGAAGGCATCCGGCGAGATAAAATGTAAAGAATTTCTTCAACAGGTCAGGCCTATTTAGATAGAAGAAGGAGATAAAAACCAGGAGGGTCAGCATGGTGCTTAAGAAATAGTCTATCCTTGGAATGTAGAGATAGACATAAGCGACAATGACGAGGAGTATTCCGAGGAAGCGGAGCGTCTTTCCGGAAGATCCCTTTTCCCGTCGGAAAAGATCTTGAAGAAACTTCTTCGCTCCTCCATCCTTGATCGCTCTTTGACATAGCACCAACCCCATGATGATGAGAAGGCCACCAATGCACACCGGGAATAGGCCGGGAGAGACGAACCAGACATTCATTACCCCTCCCCAGCTGTCCTTCATGGGGATTTCCGTGAGGGTGTAAAGGATCATAAAGATTCCAAAGGCGATCAAAATGATACTGGTAATAAAATCTTTTTTTCTCAATTGAACTTTATCCATAACTTTCCTCAAATAAGAATATGAATAAAACGAATGAGAACGAACGACACGAATCTTTCCCACCTCCCCGATTTTGGCGGGGAGGCGGGAAAGGATAATTACGGTTTGGGAATCTTCAGTGTTTCGGGATTCACTTTTGCCGCCCCCAGCTCCCAAAGGGTCCAGGCAAAAAGTGATTCCAATTTTTCAAACTCCTCCTTGGCCGCCTTTCCGGTTTTACCTGAAAGCGTGTAATAGTTTGAATCTGCCCAGTTTTTTATCGTATCTGTTGCAAGCGCTTTTTTGAAAGTATCTGCAATGGTTTCCTTCACATTCTCTGGAACGGTTGCCGGCACGGCAAAACCAATGGCTTGCATGATAGGCAGGTACTTCGAGAGGCCCGGATAAGGAACGAAAGAAGAGGGAATGGCTCCCACATCTTTCATCGTGAACGGTTGGGGTGTCAGCATCGCAAGTGGCCGTAATTTACCGGCTCTGATAAGCTGTTGCTGTTCGGCAACCGATGTCACAACGACAGAGACTTCACCCGTCATCGCGGCAGTCTGAGCAGGGGCTGATCCTGGGTAGGGGATATAATTGAACTTCACCCCTGCTCCCTTCTCAAGGGCCAATAGATTGAGGTGATGGATGGATCCTGAGGCGCTTGCGCCAGCTCGAATGGAACCCGGTTTGGCCTTTGCAGCTTCCATCAGTTCTTTAAGATCTTTATAGGGTGCGTTGGGTGTTACGGAAATGACATCGGGAGAGCCACCAACGATAAAGTAGTCCCATACATACATCCTCTTGTCCCATCCTCCCTGGACGCCGGCAGTTACACAGGATTCGGAAACCCCAGCCCAGGCGTATCCGTCATGGGGTCGGGAATAGACATCGCTCATCCCGATCGATCCGCCCACACCGCCTGGTTTGTTGATCACGTTGATATTGACCTTAAATATCTTGGCCATTTCACCGGAGACAATGCGGTTGCAGACATCGGTTCCGCCGCCTGCCGCCCAGACGACCGTATTGGTGATATCGCGGACAGGAAACTTCTTCTCCTGTGCCAAGCTCAAACCTGAAAAGACAAAAACCAACAAGAAAGCTAACAAACAATACTTTTTCATATCTTCCTCCTTTCTTTTTTTTTGGATACGCTTCATGAATTCGCTGACAGGTTTTTCGTAAACCCTACTGAAGACGATGCTTTGCTCTCACCTCCTTGTCTCCTGAATTTTCTTCTCCATTCATCCCTTCAACTTAAAACCTGCTCCTCCAGCCACTTCAATGTCTCGATTGTCCTCTCTTCTCTTATCATTGATTGGAGTTTCTTTGAATCAAGACGGTTGACCATCCTGATGATCTTCTCTGTGGTAGCAATCGTTCTCTCAAAGGCCTGGATGGGATCCAGCCTCACCGGACTCATGTCAGAGGTTACCCAGCCGCGGTAATTAAATTTTTTAAGGTAGTAGAACATCTCCAGGTAGTCCCACAGGTTTCGCGTGGCGGGGATGAGGTCCCAATCCCATTTTTTATTGTTATCGTTGATATGAATATAATAGGGAATCCCGCTGGATTGTGCGAGGCAGATCGATTCCGCCACCGTCTCCCCCGCCATGAGAGCATGGCCCACATCGATGGTGATTCCCAGATTGGGCTCATTGATTTCACGGATCATGCAGAGGGTCTTGGCAGCCGTATCCAGATAACAGTTCACCCGCGTCTCCGAGCCTTTATATTCAAGAAAAAGACGGATGTCTTTCCGGTGCCTCGCCGCTTCCTTGAAGGTGGAAACCATATTCTTCCAGGCTTGCTGGTAGTCGACCTGGAAGAGGTAGTCGTACCCATCGCTCAGGGGGCAGCAGGTTACTTTGTCCG
>Ga0194112_10007880_pt1 | contig 13805 bp, 17 predicted proteins | sample TA2MahC400mmetaG_FD_146191 | JGI IMG/M metagenome (GOLD analysis project Ga0194112, IMG submission 146191) | Freshwater microbial communities from Lake Tanganyika, Tanzania - TA2015016 Mahale Deep Cast 400m | ecosystem: Environmental > Aquatic > Freshwater > Lake | place: Tanzania: Lake...
CTTCCGGAGGCCCCATGCTGCGAACCGCCCTTGCCCTTACCCTGGTCCTGTCCAGCCCCGCCCTGGCCACGCAGGAATACATCCTGCCGACCCTGTTCGACGTGGCGCGGGTGGCGCCTGACGACGTGCTGAACATCAGGGCCGAACCCTCGGCCGGCGCCGCGATCATCGGGACACTGGCCCCGGACGCGACCCGTGTCGAGGTGGTGGAAGAGCGTCGGGGATGGGCGCGGGTGAACACGCGCGAAGGCTCGGGCTGGGTTTCGGCGCGCTATCTGGACTATCGTACGGATGTCTGGGCCGAGGGCGCCCTGCCCACGGGGTTCCAGTGCTTCGGGACCGAGCCCTTCTGGTCGGTCATCCCGCAGGGCGGGAACGTGGTGCTGGCGGGGCCCGACATGCCGGGCGACGTGCACCCGGTGCAGGCGGTCCTGACCACGGGGGTATTCCGCGACCCGACCCGCGCGCTGGTGGCCGAGGGGCTGACCCTGACGGCCGTGCCGCAGCTGTGCTCGGACGGGATGTCGGACCGCCTGTTCGGGTTGCGCGCGACCGTGGTGATCCACGGGCAGCAGCCCAGGATGCTGTCGGGCTGCTGCTCGATCCAGCCCGGAGGCTAGAGCCCCAGAACGTCGTGCATGTCGTATTCGCCGGGGCCCTTGTCCTGCCCCCAGATCGCGGCGCGAATCGCGCCGCGGGCAAAGATCGCCCGGTCGGTGGCCAGGTGGCGCAGCACGATCCGCTCGCCCTCGGCGGCAAAGATCACGTCATGCTCGCCCACGACATCGCCGCCGCGGATGGCGGCAAAGCCGATGCTGCCCGGCTGGCGGGCGCCGGTGATTCCCTCGCGCGCGGGAACGCGCAGGTCGTCCAGCGCCGCGCCGCGGCCCTCGGCCGCGGCCTCGCCCAGCATCAGCGCGGTGCCCGAAGGCGCATCGACCTTGTGGCGGTGATGCGCCTCGACCACCTCGATGTCCCAGTCGGCGCCCAGTGCGGCGGCCACCTTGCGGGTCAGCCCGACCAGCAGGTTCACGCCCAGGCTCATGTTGCCGGCGCGGATGATGGGGGCATGGCGGGCGGCGGCGGTCAGTGCCGCCAGATGATCCGCCTGAAGGCCGGTGGTGCCGATGACATGGACGGCGCGGGCCTGCGCCGTCAGTTCGGCAAATGCCACGGTGGCGGCGGGCGCGGTGAAGTCGATCACCGCCTGCGCCTGTGCGATGGCCGTCACCGCGTCGTCGGTGACCGTGACGCCGGCGGGGGCACCGCCCATCGCAGTTCCGACATCCTGCCCGATCCAGTCATGGCCCGCCCGTTCCAGCGCGCCCACCAGCCGGACCTGCGGGTTGTCCCCGATCAGCCGGATCAGCATCTGTCCCATCCGCCCGGAGGCGCCCGTGACCACGATCCCCGGTGTTTGCGGCTGATCGGTGTTCTGCAAATCGCTCATGGTCCACCCCTGTTGGCTGTGCCGCGTCATAACCCGTTGCGGCGGGGCCCGCGACCCCCTACATCGGAGGCCATGGCACAGAACCGATTTTCCCATGGTCACGGCCCGTCGCAGCGCCAGCTGCGCGTGGGCGAACTGATCCGCCGCACCCTCTCTGACGTGCTTTTGCGCGGGGATGTGCATGACCCCGACCTGAACCGGCATTCGATCACCGTGGGCGAGGTGCGCACCTCGCCCGATCTCAAGGTCGCGACCGCCTTTGTGCTGCCGCTTGGCGGGCATGACGCACAGGACGCGCTGGCTGCCCTGCGGCGCAACACGGCCGAGCTGCGGCACCTTGTGTCCAAGGGCCTGACGCTGAAATACGCGCCGCAGCTGCGGTTCCAGCTGGACGAGACCTTTGACCGGCTGGACGACACCCGCCGCCTCTTCGAGGACGAGCGCGTGCGCCGCGACGTCGAGGCGGGCCGGGACGAGGATGAGGCCGACGGCGACGATGGGCGTTGATCTGACGCGGCGGCTGGCCGTCGCGATCGGCATGCTGGTGGCGCTGGCGCTGCCCGCGGCTGCCGCGACCTGCGAGCGGGTCGAGCATGACGGCCAAGGCTATGTCCTGTGCGAGGTTCCCGCCGCGCAAGAGCCCGCGCTGCGCTTGTGGCAGGATGGCCCCGACGGGGCGCCCCTGCGCAACTTTGCCAATGTGCGGCGCCTGCTGACCGATGGCGAGGCGCTGGCTTTTGCGATGAACGCGGGCATGTTCCATTCCGATTATCGCGCCGTGGGCCTGCTTGTCATCGACGGGACCGAGCTTTCGCCTCTTGTGACCGGGGGCAGCAACGACAATTTCGGGATGCTGCCCAACGGCGTCTTCTGCACCGGGGGCGAGCGCCCGTTCCGCGTGATCGAAAGCCGCAGCTTTGCCGACACGCGGCCAGATTGCCGCCTGGCGACGCAGTCGGGGCCGATGCTGGTGATCGACGGCGAGCTGCATCCGCGCTTTCTGGTAGATTCGAACAGCCGCTATATCCGCAATGGCGTGGGCGTCTCGCCGGACGGGCAGACGGCATGGTTCGCGATCTCGAACCGGCCGGTCACCTTTCACGAGTTCGGCCGTTTCTTCCGGGACGGGCTGGGCGTGCGCGATGCGCTGTATTTCGACGGCTCGATCTCGCGGCTTTATGCGCCGCAGGTCAATCGCGCCGATTTCGGGCGCAGCATGGGACCGATCATCGGGCTGGTCGGCCAGCCGGAGTGATCGGCACGGGGCGTTGACCCTTGCGGGGCGCGGCGTTATGCCCCGTTCCTTGCATTCTGGAGGTTCGCAATGGCGCGCAAGAAGGGCCGGGACATCAACGGCTGGCTGATCGTCGACAAGCCTGCGGGGGTTACCTCGACCTCGGTGGTGGCCAAGGTGCGGTGGGCGCTGGACGCCAAGAAGGCGGGCCATGCCGGAACGCTGGACCCCGACGCCACCGGCGTTCTGGCCGTGGCCCTGGGTGAGGCGACCAAGACCGTGCCGATCGTGACGGATGCGCTGAAATGCTATGACTTCACCGTAAGCTGGGGCGCCGAGACAACCACCGACGATGCCTCGGGGCAGGTGCTGCGGCAGTCCGAGGCGCGACCTTCCGCCGCCGAGATCCAGGAGGCTCTGGCCCCCTTTACCGGCGAGATCATGCAGGTCCCTCCGGCGTTTTCGGCCGTCAAGGTCGAGGGCGAGCGGGCCTATGACCTCGCGCGCGAAGGTGTGGAGATGGAACTGGCCGCCCGGCCGCTATGGGTCGAAAGCCTGACCCTGCTGGAGGCCGGCGAGGGTTCCGCACGCCTGGAAATGGTCTGCGGCAAGGGCGGCTATGTCCGTTCGATCGCGCGCGACCTGGGGCGCAAGCTGGGCTGCCTCGGTCATGTCGCGCACCTGCGCCGCACCTGGTCGGGTCCCTTCGAGGCCGAGGACGGCGTAGCCTTCGAGAGGATCGACCGCGAGGCGCAGGACTGGCTGGACGGGCAGGTCCTGCCGCTGGAAACCGGGCTGGCCGACCTGCCGATGCTGCGCGCAACACCCGAGGGCGCGATCCGCATCCGAAATGGCAATCCGGGCGAAGTGACGACGGGCGCGGAATGGGGCGAGCTGGTCTGGGTGTCCGACGCCACGGGGCCAGTCTGCATCGGCCGCTATCAGGGCGGCATGGTTCAGCCCGAGCGGGTCTTCAACCTGTAGCGCCGGACGGAAACGTCGCCCCCGTCGGCGGCAGGACTCTTGGCGATGCAGGATGCCAAGGTTCAGGCACGGGGGCGGCGGGCACCCTGGAACGGGCCCTCGCCTGCCGCATTGATGCGGGCAATGGCGTCGCGGATCGGCTCATGCGTGACGGACATGGTCCAGGCGGTCGCGTGAATCATCAGGTGTTCTGACACGGCCAGCGCCACATGGCCGGGCCAGAACAGCAGGTCGCCGCGGCGGATGGCGTCGGTGACGGGAAAGGCATCCCGCTGCAGGTCGCTGTCGCCGGGGCACTGCAGGCCGCAGCCGGTCAGGGCCGCCTGAACAAGCCCCGAGCAGTCGATGCCCCACCGGCTGTTGCCGCCCCACAGGTAGGGCGTGCCCAGAAGGCTTTCGGCAACAGCCACCGGATCGGCGGCGGGGCGGTCGGTGACGTGCTGCACCGGCACGAAGCCGCCGGAGGCAAGGCGCACGAAACGGTCCCCGACCTCGGCAACGGCCAGGCGGGCGCCGATCGAAAGGGACATCACCTCGCGCTGTTTCATGTCGGCTGCGGGATAGACATGGGTGGCGGGCGCCATGACCCGATGCGTCAGGGGCGGAAGATCGCAGGTCAGGGCGGCCGCGGGCAGCCAGCCGCAGTAACCGTCCAGTGATGCCTGCACAAAGGCCATGTCACCGCGTTCCTCGATCACGGCAAGGTCGGCGCCGAAATTGACCTGCCGGTCCCGGCGGCCGTCCGGAGCCGTCAAAAGGTCGGCCAGGGGCACCGCAAGGCGCGCCGCGCGCCCCGGCGTGAAGGCGGGACGCTCCAACTGCCCGCGCAGGCGGTCCAGCGCCACGCGATCCGTGGCAGGGGTCAGGCGGCGGTCCATACCCTCAGCCCAGGATCTGAGGCAGCGCTGCCAGGATGGCGCGCGCACCCTGTCCCACGCCCCCTTTCGGACGGCCCGGCGCGGCGGCGGGCTGCCAGCCATAGATGTCCAGATGCGCATAGCGGCCCGCCCCTTGGGCGAAGCGGCGCAGGAACAGCGCCGCGGTGACGGACCCCGCCATGCCCCCCGAAGGCGCATTGTCCAGGTCCGCAATGTCCGGCTCGATCTGCGGCTCGTACGGGTCCCAGAAGGGCATGCGCCACAAGGGGTCGGCCACCTGCATCGCCGCCTGCTGCAGTGCCGTGGCAGTGGCGTCGTCATCGCAATAGAAGGGCGGCACATCCGGTCCAAGCGCCACCCGCGCCGCGCCCGTCAGCGTCGCCAGCGAGATCATCAGGTCGGGACCTTCCTCGGCCGCATAGGCCATGGCATCGGCCAGCACCAGCCGGCCCTCGGCATCGGTGTTGTTGATCTCGACCGTCAGGCCCTTGCGGCTGGCCAGAACGTCACCGGGGCGAAAGGCGTTGCCCGCGACGCTGTTTTCCACGGCCGGGATCAGCACGCGCAGGCGCAGCCCCGCAGCCGCCCCGGTGCCGGTCAGCATCTTCAGAAGGCCAAGGGCGGTCGCGGCCCCGCCCATGTCCTTTTTCATCAGCCCCATGGAGGCGCCCGGCTTGAGGTTCAGCCCGCCCGTGTCAAAGCACACGCCCTTGCCCACGATCGTCAGCATCGGCCCATGGTCGCCCAGGCGGATGTCGATCAGGCGCGGCTCGGCGGCGGCAGCGCGGCCGACCGCATGGATCAGCGGGAAGTTTCGTTCAAGAAGCGCCCGCCCCGAGATCACCTCGACCCGCGCGCCGACGGCCTCGGCCAGCGTGCGGGCGGCCGCTTCAAGCGCCTCGGGGCCAAGGTCGTTTGCAGGCGTGTTGATCAGGTCGCGCGTCAGGAATTCGCCTTTTGCGATCGCCACAACCCGACGCGCGTCCACGCCCTGCGGACAGACAAGGCCCGGTCCCTGGCTGGAGGTGCCCTTGTAACGGGCAAAACGATACTGGCCCAGCAGCCAGCCCAAGGCCAACTGGTCGGGGTCCAGCCCCTCGGGCAGCGCGGCCAACTGCCAGTCTCCCGGCGGCAGCGCATGCGCACGGGCAAGCGCGAACCGCTCTCGTCCGGCTTTGGCACGGTCGCCCAAGCCCATCAAGGCGCCCCGCACCCTGCCCGAACCGTCGGGCAGCAGGCAGATCTGGCCCGGCCGGGCGACAAAGCCGCTGGCCTCAGGCCAGGTGCCAGCCTCCGATGGCAGCGGATCGCCGCTCCAGACCAGCCATAACGGGCGGGTGGTATCGGAGGCGGAGGCGAATTCGGGGGTCATGGCATCTTCCTTGGCAGAACGGCGCCAGCCTACAGCCTGGGCGCGGCCCTGCAACCCCGCCGGGCGTCACCCCAGGGCGGTTCGGTCCCAGATCGCGGTCAGCGACCGGTTTCCCACCCGCATGAGGCGCGCGCGGATGGCCGCCAGCGCCGCGTGGTCACCCCGCTCGACGGTGCTGCCAAGGTCCATGGCCACACCTGCCAGGGACAAGAGCCCGATCTGCCAGGACAGGCGCGACATGCGTTCGGCATGGGCCACGGCCTGTGCGCCGTCGCCCCGGTCGAGCGCGGCATCCACCTGGCCCAGGGCCGAGGCCAGCTGTTCCAGCGCCAGCGATATGACATGCTGCGCCGCAGTCTCGCCCAGTTCGGCGACGATCTCTGCCACGCGGCGGCTGTCCACGCGGACAGACTCTGATATGGCCAAGGCCGAGATTTGTGCCATCCGCACCTCCGAAGGGATCTGTCCCCGCACGGCCCGACCATGGGCGCAAGCGATGAAGAAAGCCTTGAGGCAGGCTTAAGAAAAGGCTCGAATTTGTCTCAATCCCGGCCTATCAGACAGTGCAGAAAACGAGGTTCCCGATGCACGACCTGTCACCGCTGCCGCAATATCTGATCAAGCGCTATCATGGCTGGAAGGCGACGTCCTATAACGAAAACCGCGCCTGGTTCCGCCGCCTGGCCGACGAAGGACAGCGCCCGCGCGCGATGGTGATCTCGTGCTGCGACAGCCGTGTCCATGTAACCAGCATCTTTGGCGCGGATTCGGGCGAATTCTTCATCCACCGCAACATCGCGAATCTGGTTCCGGCCTATGCGCCTGACGGATTGCAGCACGGGACCTCGGCCGCGGTCGAATATGCGGTGCAGGCGCTGAAGGTCACGCATCTGATCGTCGTGGGCCATACCCGGTGCGGAGGCGTGGCCGGGTGCCACGCGATGTGTTCGGGCGCCGCACCGGAACTGGAGGAAAAGACCAGCTTTGTCGGCCGCTGGATGGACATCCTGCGGCCGGGATACGAGCGCGTGAAGGAGCTGCCGGCCGAGGATCAGGTCGGTGCGCTGGAGCGCGAGGCGGTGCTGGTGTCGATCCAGAACCTGATGACCTTTCCCTTTGTGCGCGCCGCGGTCGAATCCGGCACGCTGTCGCTGCACGGGCTGCTGCACGACATCAGCGAAGGCACCTTGCTGCAGGCCGAAGAGGGCGGCCGACGGTGGGTGTCGATCTGACGGCTCAGGCCTCGGGCCGCCAACGGATCACCCGCCACAGGTAAACTGCGACGATCGCCACCACGATGGCGGTCGAGATCGGGTTGATCCAATGGCTGACGGCCTGATACCCGCCCTCCAGCGCATAGCCTGCCAGCGCCAGGCTGCCGCACCAGATGAAGCTGCCGAGAGCGGTGTAGAGCAGGAAGCGTCCGGTCGGCATCCGGGCCAGTCCGGCGGGAACCGAGATCAGCGTGCGGATGGTGGGTAGGAAGCGGCCAAAGAACACCGCTGCCGCGCCGTGCCGTGCGAACCAGCCCTGCGCGCCTGTCAGTTCCGACGGGGTCAGTGTCAGCCAGCGGCCATGCCGCGCGACCAGCCGGTGCAGGCGGTCCGGCCCGAATCTGCGGCCAAGGGCGTACCAGAACCACGCGCCAAGCGTCGATCCGATGCCGCCTGCCAGCACCGCCAGCCACAAGGGCGTGCCGCCCCGCGCGGCGTTGAAGCCCGCCAGCGGCATGATCAGTTCCGATGGGATGGGCGGAAAGACGTTTTCCAGCAGCATCAGGGCGGCGATGGCCCAAGCCCCGCCGCCCTGCAAAAGACCGGTGATCCAGTCGAACAAGTCGTCAGCCCTTTTTCAGAACCCGGTTGCCCAGCAACTCCGCGATCTGCACCGCATTGAGGGCGGCGCCCTTGCGCAGGTTGTCGCTGACGCACCATAGGTTCAGGCCGTTCTCGACCGTGCCGTCCTGGCGGATGCGGCTGATGAAGGTGGCATAATCGCCCACGCATTCGACAGGCGTGGTGTAGCCGCCGGGTTCACGCTTGTCGACGACCAGGATGCCGGGGGCTTCGCGCAGGATGTCGCGGGCCTCGTCCTCGTCCAGGAAGTCCTCGAACTCGATGTTGATCGACTCGGAATGGCCGACAAAGACCGGGACGCGCACGCAGGTCGCGGTGACCTTGATCGACGGGTCGATGATCTTCTTGGTCTCGACCACCATCTTCCATTCTTCCTTGGTCGTGCCGTCTTCCATGAAGACGTCGATCTGGGGAATGACATTGAAGGCGATCTGCTTCTGGAACTTGCTGGGTTCCTTTTCCTGGCCCGGGACATACATGCCCTTGGTCTGGTCCCACAACTCGTCCATGCCCTCCTTGCCGGCGCCGCTGACCGATTGATAGGTCGAGACGACGACGCGCTTGATGCGGGCGCGGTCATGCAGCGGCTTCAGCGCCACCACCATCTGCGCGGTCGAGCAGTTGGGGTTGGCGATGATCATCTTGTTCTTGTAGTCGTGGATCGCCTCGGGGTTCACTTCCGGAACGATCAGCGGGATCTGCGGGTCGTAGCGATACAGCGACGAGTTGTCGATCACGACGCAGCCGGCTTCGGCCGCACGGGGCGCGTGCACCTTGGTCGCGTCCGAGCCGATGGCGAACAGCGCGATGTCCCAGCCCGTGAAATCGAACTGCTCGATGTCCTTGACCTTCAGGGTCTTGTCGCCAAAGCTGACCTCGGTCCCCTGGCTGCGACGCGATGCCAGAACGGCGATCTCGTCCACCGGGAACTGGCGCTCGGCCAGGATGCTCAGCATTTCGCGGCCCACATTGCCCGTGGCGCCGGCGACGACGACTTTATAACCCATTTCGGGGGGACTCCTTTTCCTGCGGTCGGGGGCGTTTACCGCAAACGGGGGGTCATGGAAAGGGTCTTGCCCCCACTGCCCCTGCACGACCGCCCGGAATTGCAGGGGTTCGAAGGGCGTCAAGGGTAACCGGTCCCTGCACGGCGATGTTCGGCGTCACCCGCCCCACGGGTGCATCCGCAGGCGGACGGTAGCCGCGTGCCGCAAGAATCGACAGCGCCGTCAAGCCATCCTGCTGGCGCCGCGCCTGATCGGCGATCTGTGCCGCCGACAGCGCCGCGTCGCAGGCCAATGCAACAAGATCCGCGCCTGTTTCCTTGACCAGCAGGCGCGTCAGGATGCGGGCATAGTCGCGCTTCGCTGTTCGAAGCGCGACTATGCCCAAGGCTGGGCGCAGCACGTCCCAGTTGTTCAGCGCCGAATCGTGCCACATCGTGCTACAGGATCGGGATGCCGAAACCCTCGAATGCTGCCGCATCCGAGCAGCAGCCTGTCAGCATGGGCACGAAGTCAGGATACAGGCCGCATCGCTGCGCAGGTTGATGTCCGGTTCGTCGGGGCCCTGCAGGTCCGCCAGCTGCCCGGCGGTGACGAAATGCGCCTCTACCGCGATGGAGCGTTCAGAGGCCCCGGGCATTGTCACCACAAGCTTTCGCACGGGCCTTCTGAATGTCGCAAGGTCCTGCCGCTCGACCAGGGTGCCGCCAGGGGACAGGCGGCCTGTCCTATGACCGGCCGTCGCGAGAAAGGTCGTGCGCTGCCGGCCACGCCGATGAAGCGGCCGGGGAACTTCAGCACAAGGTTGCGCATCTTGTCCACGCCACAAGCGCCATGATCCTGCGCCTGCGCGGGCACCCTGCACAGCAGCACCGAAGAGGCCGGAAACGCCTGGATGGTGTGCGTCATCTGCTGGTCGTGCCTGTTGTTGATGGCGCCGGGCACCGACAGGGTGGCAGACCGGAGATCGCATGCAAGTTCAATCAGTGAACCATTTTCAGGCGGTGGTCATGGCGCAGCAGGTCCTGGACCCAGGCCGCCTCGGCGGCGAAGTCATGGGGCACGTCGGCAGCCTTGCGCCGGCCCGACAGGCTGAGGCTGGCAAAGAAGTCGAAGCCGTAGAGGGTCAGGCTGGCCAAGGGCGCGCGCAGGGCCAGGTCGATCATCATCGCGCCAGTGGTGGGCGGGGCCGCCAGGCGATCCCGCAGCGCCTGATAGTCCGCAAGCGGGTGCAGGTAAAAGCCGGGGCTCGAGGCGCTGGTCCAGTCCAGGCGCTTGCGCTTGGGCGACATCCACAGGATGCGGCGGGGGTCAAGGCGGGCGCGGTCGGCATTGGGCAGGCGCGTCGCCAGCGCCAACCAGTCGGTCCGCGTGCCGTGGCTGTCGGCCGAGGGCAGGGGCGCGCGGTTGATGCGGATCACCAGATCGGCCCGGTCGATATTCGCGCCATGCCGGGCCTGGGCCAGCGCCCGCGCATTGCCGATCAAGGCAACGTCGCGGCCGTGCAGATCGTCCAGCAGCGCCGATTGCGGCACCGAATGTTCGGCCAATGGCGTTTCGGCGCGCACGAGCCGGGCGGCGGCAAAGCCCAGGCGCGGGGGCAGCAGGCCCGATGACAGCCGGCGCGGGATCATGGCCGCGCCAACAGGTCGTGATAAACCTGCACCAGCGCACGGGCTTCACCCTCGATGGCGTGGTGGGCGATCACATGCGCGCGGGCGGCCTGACCCGCAGCGGCGCGGGCGGCATCGTCGTCCAGCCAGCGTGCCAAGGCATCCGTCAGCGCCGGGCCATCGTCACGCGGCACCAAGCTGCCGGTCTCGTTGTCGCGGATCAGCGTTTCGTAGGCGCCGGCGCGGGCGGCGACGGTGGGCACGGCACAGGCCATTGCCTCCAGCGGGGTCAGGCCGAACCCCTCCCACCGGGCGGGGGCAGCGAAAAGGTCCAGCGCCTGGTAATGACGCACGACCTGGTCCCAAGGCAGTTCGCCCAGAAAGCGAATGCGATCGGACAGCCCTGCGGCCCGGATGCGGGCCTGAAGGTCGTCGGCAAAGGCGCGGTTGTCCGGGGTGATGCGGCCGGTCAGGATGATCTGGACCCGTGGACGCGAGGGCAGAAGATCCAGCCCCGCCTGCACCAGCAGGTCCACCCCTTTTTGCGCGCGCACCCGGCCAAAGCAGCCGATCAGCACCGCATCGGGGTCAAGGCCCAGGTCTTGCCGCAGCGCCCTGCGGTCCGGGGCTGGCTGAAAGACTTTCGTGTCGACGCCGTGCAGGATGACCGTGGCCGGACGCTCCAGATAGCTGGCCGCTTGGGGCGAGGTCGCGATCAGCGCGTCCTGCTGCCGGATCAGCCAACGGGTAAAGCCCGTGTGCCGTCGCTGGGCGGCCGAGGTGAACAGCAGCCGGTATCTGCGGCGCAGCAGGCGGCGCAGGATCAGGCCCAAGGCCATCTCGGTGTTGCGCCGTGCGTGCCAGACGCGCCAGCGGTCGCGGGGCAGCGTGGCCGCGCGGACCAGCGGAATGTGGGGCAGATCGGGCGGCAGGCCGGGTCCGGTCGCGGCGATGTCGATCAGGCGTGCCTGCACCGGGATCAGGCGGACCACGGTTGCCGTCACGCCCGACAGGCGGCGCTTCAGGTTGGGGGCGACCACCAGGGGCGCGTCAGTCATGCCTGGCCTCGGGCGTCAGGAAATACAAAAGAAACCCGACCACCAGCGGGACCAGGAAGAACAGCCACAGCATAGCAAAGGCTTGCGCCGGAGGATAGGCGCCCTCGGCCGCGGCATATACGGGACGCGAGGCGAACTGCATGATCCCCACGCCTCCGATCGAGAACATGTTGAGAAAGGTCACCCCCCGCCCGACAAGATGGGGCGGAAGAAATGACCGCCCATGCGCCATCAGCAGCGGATAGGCCGAGCCGAAGAAGCCCAGGATCACCAGGACCAGCGTCACCATGCCCAGGGGCAGGGCCGGCTGCGTCCACATGACCGACAGGATAGCGATCATGACGCCGGAGAAGACCATCGTGGCGCGGCGCGGACTGCCCAGCAGGCGCGCGGCGGGACCCACGGCAAAACTGCCCGCCACCATTGCAAGGCCCATGGCCAGCGTGACGCGCCCGATCTGGGTGGCATCCGCCCCATGCACCTGTTCAAGCCAAGGCGCCGCCCAAAGCCCGCGAATGGCGGCCGTGACGGCATAGTTCACCGCAAACAGCGGCAGGATGAACCACAAGGCCCGCAGCCGCAGGATCTGGCCGATCGAGCCTTGGGGATGGTCCTGGCCCAGCCGGGCCGGGTCGCGCACCGTGGCCAGCACCAGCGCGCCGGCCAGCAGCGTCAGGGCCGCCAGACCCCACAGTGTCGTCCGCCATCCCGCCGCCTGGATCACCCAGACCAAAGGGGACGCGCCCAGGATGTTGCCGAGCGAGCCAAAGCCCACAAGAACCCCCGCCAGCGTGCCAAAGGCGGCAGGCGGATATTCACGGGCAAAGATGTAGTAAGGCCCCATCAGTGCGGGCGAGCAGCCGATCCCCAGCAGGGTCATCGCGACATGCAGGTGCCAGGGCGCGCCAGCCATCGCAAAGACGGCCGCGCCGCCTCCGCCTCCCAGTGCGAGCAGCCAGGCTACCGTCCGTCGGGGGCCGTGCCGGTCCAGTGCCGCCCCCACCGGGATCTGCATGGCCGCAAAGGCGATGAACCACAGCCCCGACGCCAGCGCCAGGTCGCCCGGCGTCGCGCTCACCTGGTCCTGAAGCACCGGGGACAGCACGGCCAGGAAGGCGCGATAAAACTGACTGAGCATGTAGGCCAGCACAAGGCTGACGATTCCCGCCGAAAATCTGGGCATCCTGTCCTCCGTTCCCCGCGGCCAAGCTGGGCCAACGCGGAGAAGGCTGCAAGATGCGCAAATCAGTGGCAGCGGCGGTCATTCCGCAGGGGGCTGGTCCCCAGACTGCGCGGCCGTTTCCGGCTGGTCCTGCGCCGGAGACAGGTCGGGCGTCACCGGCTGCGTGCTGCCGCCCATCTGCTCCAGCCGCGCGATCAGCTGCGGCACCTGGGGACCCAGCTGCCCGCAGCTGGCAGGATCGTCCAGAAGGCTGAAAGCCGGCCGGAAGTATTCGCGGTCATAGACCACCGGGTCGATCCCCAGCCGGTCCGTCAGCGCGTCGGTGGTGCCGTTCATCAGCTGCCATTCCGGGTCGCTGACCTCGAACCCCGGACATTCAGAGGTGATCACGTTCATCTGCGCCAGTTCGCGCGTCAGCTGCTGCGCGTCGGCGTCGCTCAGGTGGGACAGGTCGGGCAGCGGCACGACCAGCCGGTCCCCCGGCATGCCGTCGGCAGGCTGCGCCCAGGCATTGACGGCCAGCAGGATCGCGCCCGCGGCCACCGTTCCGATCATGATGACATCCCAGCTTTTCATCGCATTCCTCATCGCTCAGACGCCGGACAGGGTCGGCCAGCAGGACGCGTGGCGCAAGGCAACTCGCCGTGATCTTTCCTCCGAATCTTGACCCTTGGGCAGGGGGGGTCTAACCCGGCCCTGCGCCGCGGCCCGCAGCAACCTGCCGCGCCAGAAGGAGGGTTCATGTCCGACCGTTATTCGCTTCTCATCCTGCCCGGCGACGGGATCGGCCCCGAAGTCATGGCCGAGGTCGTCAAGGTGATCGACTGGTTCCAGGCGAACCGCGGCCTGTCCTTTGACGTCAGTCACGACCTGGTCGGCGGCGCGGCCTATGACGCGCATGGCGTCCCGCTGACGGACGAGACGATGGCCAAGGCACTGGCGGCGGATGCGGTTCTGCTGGGCGCCGTGGGCGGCCCGGCCTATGACGTGCTGGACTTCAGCGTCAAGCCCGAGCGCGGCCTGCTGCGCCTGCGCAAGGAGATGGACCTTTATGCCAACCTGCGCCCGGCGCAGTGTTTCGACGCCCTTGCAGACTTCAGCAGCCTCAAGCGCGAGGTCGTGGCGGGCCTGGACATCCTGATCGTGCGCGAGCTGACCAGCGGCGTCTATTTT
>Ga0194112_10007882_pt1 | contig 13805 bp, 7 predicted proteins | sample TA2MahC400mmetaG_FD_146191 | JGI IMG/M metagenome (GOLD analysis project Ga0194112, IMG submission 146191) | Freshwater microbial communities from Lake Tanganyika, Tanzania - TA2015016 Mahale Deep Cast 400m | ecosystem: Environmental > Aquatic > Freshwater > Lake | place: Tanzania: Lake...
GAAATCTCGGCCCGCAGTTCGCCCTCGACTTTGAACCCGCTCTCAATCTCCCTGCGGATATGAGCGACCTCTTCCTCGCTCAGCTCCCTGACGTAGCGGTTTGCATCAATGCCGGCTGCGGCAAGAATCCGGCGGGCGGAAAACAGCCCGATGCCGTAGATATGCGGCAGGGCGTAGAGGATTTTCTTGTTGTCGGGCAGGTCAATACCCGAGATACGAGCCACTAAGCCTCCTGTTCAGAGCTTAATCAGATGCCAAGGAATCCAGTTAGCGTCTAGTGTAAGGGGTAATATATAGCGGATTCAGCCGGGAAGTCAAGAACCGCCGGACGCCCGACCGTGACCGAGGCGGCCCCGGCTCAGCCAACCCGCTGTACTTGCCAGTCCTCGCCGACCCAGAGCAGCTCGACGCTGACGTCCAGACCCCACGTCCCGACCGTTGCGCCCGCCTTCACGAGTTGCCCCAACTGCGTCTCCTTGTCCAGCGGGTTACCCGCGCAGTCATGGTGCGCGACAATCGCGACGTGCATCGAGCCATGCCTCATCACCGATATCCCCAGACGCCGCCGTATCGCCTCGACCGCGACCGGGTCATCCTGCTGCGCGAGAATCCGCACCGGCCCCGGCTCGGTTATCGTATCAACGAAATCAGCCCGAAACGTCCTTCTCAACCACTCATTGACCGGCAACTGAGTCCGGCCGTCCATGCAGTTGATGGCAGCTACGAATCGTCCGCGGCTCACGCCCGGCTCCGGCCGGCAGGGACTTGCGTCCGGCAAACAGCACTGTCAAGCATGCCCAATCCTAGCAGGCGGCAGCGCCCGGTCAAGCTCAGGACCGCCGACGCCGCCTCAGCACGGTGACGGTCTCACGGACCACGGCGCGAAGAAGACTCCGACCCTGCCCGAGCCGCGGCTTCCGTTGCCGGTTCAATGCCGAACGTAACCCGATTGTCCGGCAATCCGGCTCGCGTCAGAATCAGCCAGCCGGCAAACCGCACAACGATTGCAGCGCACGAAGCCAAGACAGAAGCCGCAACAAACGCTCATTCAAACGCTCAATCGCTGGCTCAAAGAACCGCTCGCTTCAACGCCTGAGCACTCGCATCAGCGACTGCTTGAGCAGACGCTTCTGTTGTCGCTTGAGCAGACACTTGAGAAGGCGCTCGAATCATCGCCTAAGCAGACGCATGCGCTGTCACTTCAGGCAAGACCTGTGCAAACACTCGTTCAATTGCGTCTTCAATCGCACGATTCGTCACGGTGTAGGGTACGGCCCCCGGGTCATCCAGGTCCAGTGTAAGTCATAGCCAGTTCAGCACTTATCGTCTAGGAAGCGCCATTTCAGCCTAAGTTACACAATCACAGCCCCTTAGCTGTTTCCACGGCCCGGCGCGGGACATAACCGAAATCCCGGGGACATGACCCGAATTCGCCCTCGAATTCGGGATCGTGTCCCCTGGCGGTCCTTCGCTACAGCCAAGGTCGGGCAGGGCCGTGCCATTGACAACATGATTACCTAAACAGGTGACTGTCCCTAGTCTCCCGCGATGTTGACAGAACCGGCCGTTGACAACATCATTCCCTTAATGGGCGGCCGTCCCCGATTGCCCTTCGCGCCCTGCTCAGGACGCCGAGCATCTTACTCCTGTCGCCTCAGCGGTGAATCGTGAGTCTGCCGGTCCTGACCAGGCTGCCTGAGGTCAGCCGAACCAGGTAGACCCCGGCTGAGAGCGTTCGCAGGTCGAGCGTTGTCCCGAGTTCGACGTTGCCGACCTCAGATTGAGCAATCCTGCCCGCGGCATCAATGATGCTGACGCAGAAGCGGTCGAGTGACCCCGCGGCCGCACGGCTCGGTGAGAACGAGATTCGGACGAGAGTATGGCCGGCCCGGGCCGGGTTGGGGAAGACTGAGATTGCCGGCAGGGTCAGGTCCTTGCCCGCGGTCAGCCCGACAAACGAGGTGTCGAAGACCATCGGGCCGTAGAATTGAGGGTCGAACCACTGGTGCTCGAGCAGGGTCTGCGGCCACCAGCCAAAGAAGCTGCCACCACGGACTCCGGTGAACAGAAACGCCCGGACCGTATCCCCCGGCCCGATGGTGTAGTCGCTCTTGCGCGGGCCGATGGGAATCTTGACCTCGAACTGCAGATGCCCGCTGAGCAGACTGGACACCGCGACCGCGCCGGTACACGGCCAGACCGGGAAGCCGGCTGCGAGCGCATAGTAGTCCACCCTGTCTCCACCTGGAACCACCATTGCGAAGTGAGCTCCCTCGGAACTATCCTCGGCCCACAAGCCATCGTTGTTCTCGTCCACATACAACCCGAGCTGGTCTCCGTCCTGCCGCTCGTGGTAGAACGGGCAGTCAGAGGCGAAGTAGGCGAAGGAGTCGTCGTAGAGGTGGTACATCAGGTTCGAGCCGGGCGGGCGTCGGACTCCACCGCGGCCGGCGGTGTCGCTGATGTCGTAGCCGAAAGCCGGAGCCCATTCGTCGGCGTGAATCAGGCCGTCAATGGTAGGCGGCGGGCCGGTCCGGCGCAGGATTAGGATGGTCTCACCGGACATCGGGCTGAATGCGCCGGCGGCAAGGCCGACAAGCGCACAGAAACAGATAGAACGTGCCATCAGTACCTCCTTGGCTGCGGGCACGGGCCGGTAGCGCCGGGGTAGCGCCGGGGCCGCCGCGCAGCCGGTGACTAAGTCTAGGCGGCTGTGACCGAGTGTCAAGCCGAGTAAGCAACCCCGGAACCGACAAAGGGCCAACCGCCGAGGCCACGGAGGACGCAGGAGAGGGATCGAGCTTCGGAGCGCCACTGGGCCACTCGACCACTAGACCACTTGGCCACTTTCCCAGGTGCTCTCCGTGCCCTCGGTGGTCCAATCTCGGATTCAGGAGCAAGAGGACCGGGAGAGCGTGACCAAGGCAGACGGGGTTCAGGCGCAGAAGGAGTCGTGAGCGCAGGAGGAGAAAGCAGGAGCTGGCGGCACGCGCCCAGCGCACAGCCGCAGGTCAACCTGCCGAGTTGCTGCTCCTGCCCTTGACAAACGCCGCGGGGCAGACTAGAGTCATCTTCATGCTCCGCGCCGTGGTCCTGCTCGCGCTGCTCTTCATCGGCGTGCTGTTCCTGACCAACCCGCTGGGCGACTTCCCGCTGAACGACGACTGGTCTTACGGCAGTGCGGTCCGCAGCCTGGTCGAAGATGGCAAGCTCCGCCTGTCGAATTGGACCTCGATGCCCCTTCTGCCCCAGGTCCTCTGGGGTGCGCTCTTTTCTCTGCCTGCCGGCTTCTCTTTCACGGCCCTGCGCTTCTCAGGCCTCGTCGCCTCATTCCTGAGCCTAGTCCTGCTGCTCTTCCTCGCCCGTTCCACACAAGCCTCTCCCCTCTCTCCTCAATCCCCCGTGCCCCGCCCGCTCTCCTTGCTCCTCTTTCTCCTTCCTCCTCTTCTACTGCTCACCAATCCGCTCTACCTGGTTCTATCCCACACGTTCATGACCGACGTGCCGTTCATCTCGCTGATGCTTCTGTCCCTCTATCTGCTGATTGGCGGCGTGAACAAGCCCGGTCGCGTTCGACTTGCGCTCGGCATGGGAGCCGCGGTCGCCGCGACCCTGCACCGTCAGACCGGCCTGCTCATCCCCGTCGCTTTCGGCCTCTCGTGGCTGACCCTCACCCGGCCCACCGTTCGCCGGCTCGCGGTCGCGCTCGGCTTCCTCGCCGTCACTGCGACTGCCTTGCTCGGGTACATCGGCTGGCTCCGGGCAACGGACCGACTACCGACAGCGTTTGCCACTCAGCCGACCGAAGTCCTCACTTACCTGCGTGCCGGTCTGCCCGCGATTGTCGCCCAGGCCGGCCGGAACCTGCTCGTCTTCTTCACCTATCTGAGTATCTTCCTGCTTCCGTTCGGCCTGCTCTTCATCCGTCGCTCGACAATCAGGCGGCTGTTGCTCGTCCTGCCGCTCTCAATTGTCCTGCTCGCGCTCAGCCTCTTTGCCCGAGTCCGGTTCCCGGGCAACATCCTGTCCGACCGTGGGCTTGGCCCCTTCACCCTTTCCCACGCCGGGACATTCTCCGCCTTCAGCGGCTCGGCCCTGTCGAGGGCCGTGCTCGCAGTCATAGCTCTGGCCGGCGGTGCGCTGCTCATTGAACTGGTCCGAACCGGAATCATCCAGGCCCGCACCTCGCTCGCCGCGCGGCTCTGCATAGTCCTGGCCGGGCTGTACCTGCTCGCGCTCTCGCTGGTCACTCCACTTGACCGGTACTCCCTCGTCTGCCTGCCGCTGCTTGTCATCGCGGCTGCGGGTGCGCTGCACCAATCCCCGCCGTCGCGACCGCTCCTCGCCGGCGGGCTCGCGATGCTGGCCGCCTGTCTGGCCTTCTCAACCGCTGCTGTTCGCGACTATCTGGAATGGAACCGGGTTCGGTGGCAGGTGCTCAACCATCTAACACAGGACCTCTCCGTACCACCGGGGAGAATTGACGGTGGGTTCGAGTTCAACGGCCTGTACACCTACGATGAGGAGTACGTCCGCACTCCGGGCCGGAGCCCGTGGTGGGTCAAGTCCGACGACTACGTTGTCGCGTTCGACTCTCTACCCGGTTTCGAGATAGCCGAAGAACACCCGGTGCGCACCCTGCTGCCCGCGGCAGTGAAGCGCGTCTACCTGCTCAGGCGGCCCGGCGTCCAGCCTTGACACGCGGTACGGCGTCCGTAAGCTTGACTCCGCGTTCTGCGCCCGCACGTACCCGACCCTTACCAAGGAGCACCAATGAAGCTGCTGACCGTTCTTGTCTGCCTGCTGGCTGCTACTGCAACCGCCGCGCCCGGCATCTGGGGCACGCGCGGACTCTGGCGCGTCCACGACGCCCGTTGCGAAGGCGGCTACCAGGCTTCGGCCGCGCTGCGCTACTTCTACCACACCACCGCCTTTGCCAACGCCGACGAGCCACTGCGCCGGGGCTACCGGCCGGACATGACCGTCTACACCAACGACGTGGTCGGCGCGGTTGCTGTCTCCCCTTCGAAGTACTTTGAGCTGTTCTGCTGGTACGGCGGCATCCGCGAGTACTCGAGCCGGCATCCGGATTCAAGCGTGGTCGAGAATGCCTGGCTTATGGGCTATGAGAACTGGTGGGACTGGCACAATGCGGTGCCCGGCGCCAAGCTCTCGCTGGCCGTCAACGACGCCGTCACGGTCGGCGTGCTTGCCGGCTACGGCTCGGGCTACGACCCGAAGTACTGGCGCTGGGGCAAGTTCGGCTTCGGCACCGTGAACGGCCTGGTCCTGGGCGTCCTCGGCAACTATGTCGTCAGGGACATCCTGCCCAACCCCGGGACCGTATCCGTGAACATCGTCAAGCTGGGCAGCCAGACAACCAGCTTCGCTGCAGCCGGGGTCTACGCCATCAACAGGTTCGACGTCTTCGCCGAGGTAGTGTATGAACTGTGGAGCACGGACAGCGCCTACTACTGGGCCGGGGACCGCATCTACCTTACGCCCGGGGTCAAGCTCAACCATTTGCGGCCTGTAACCTTTGACCTGAACGCCTCCTTCGGGCTGAATCGTGCAACCCCGGCATTCGAGCTCTGTGCCGGGGTCAGCATCACCGCCGCGGTCTACAAGCCGGTGATACCGACAACCGGCAGGATAGCCGGCCGCGTGACCGACCTGCGCACCGGCGCGCCGGTCGCTGCCGTCGTCGGCTTTCCGCAGCATCCGAACCTGCCGGTCCAGCGAACCGACGCCCGCGAGGGCGCATTCAGCCTCACCGACGTCGAGCCGGGCGAGGTCCTGGTCGAGGTCAGCGCGCGCGGCTACGCCACGAAATCCCTGCCCCTCTTGGTCAAGGCCGGCAAGACCACCCCGGCCGAGCTGCGGCTTGAGCCGGTTGTCGCCGCCGGCATGATTTCCGGCACGGTCGTGGACGCGAGCACCGGCGCGCCGCTCAAGTCCACCATCGAACGTGTCGGCACGAACCTCAAACCCTTCACCACCGGCAGCGACGGCTCGTTCGGATTCCCCGGTGTCATGCCCGGCGAGTGCACCATCAACGCCTCAAGCCCGGGCTATCTTTCCGCCACCACGGTCGTCAGTGTCGAGCCGGGCCAGACCACGCGCACCCGAATCCAGCTCGTCAAGAAGGGAATGGAAATCACGATGAAGGTGTTCTTCGATGTAGACAAGTGGGAACTGAAGCCCGAGTCCCACGAGGCACTCGCCCAGGCAGCCCGCATCATGACCGAGAATCCGGAAATCAAGGTCGAAATCCAGGGCCACACCGACAGCACCGAGTCCGAAGCCTACAACCAGCGACTCGCTGAGCGCCGGGCTCAGGCAGTGGTAGACTATCTGGTCGGGAAGCTGAACGTCAGCCCGACGCGGCTCACGGCCCGGGGTTTCGGCGAGACCCGGCCCGCGGCTTCGAACGAAACCGAGGAAGGCCGCGCGCTCAACCGCCGCGTCGAGTTCGTCATCCTCGACTAATCCGCCCTCGGCCAATCGCCCCGCGGTCAGCGGTCAGGCGCAGGGCGCAGTCGAAGGTCCAGATTGACGGTCCAGCCCTTGAGGACCCGGAATCGAGCGATGCCGCGGCTGTACCCGGCACAGCTCACCGACACGTCGTAGACCCCGGCCGACAGCCCCTCGATTTGATACCGCCCGGTCGAGTCGCTCACCGCGCTCAGGCCGCTTGCCTCGAGCCGCACCTGCGCACCCGCGACCGGTTGTCCGGTTGCCTGGTTCCTCACCTCGCCGGTGAGGCTGCCGACGTTAGTCGTGTCGCGCAGCCGGAGCACGATGTCGGTCGTCTCACCGCCCCGGGCAAACACGGCCTGGCTGTCGGCCAGCCAGCCTTCCATCTCTGCCCGTACGAACCGCACACCATGGGGCACGTTCAGGAGCATGGCCAGACCGTCGGCGCCGGTGCTGAATGCGGCCCCGCCCGGCACCAGGACCGCAGCCCCGGCCAGCGCCAGGCCGGACGTCGCATCGGTTACGCCCACCCGCAGCGCCCTGGGCCGGTCCGGGTGTAGACCGACATTGAAAACCGTGTCGCGCCTGACCGCCTGGCCAATCACCAGGGTATCGCTGAAGAACCCGGCCCGTGTCGTCACAACCATCGAGCCGCGGCCGACGCGCGCGACAACCAAACACCGACCCGAATTGTCGGCCGTGGCGACGATGTCGCTCCCTGCCACCGTGACCAGCGCTCCGGCCAGAGCCCGACCCGACTCCGCATCCCGCACCTCGACTCCGACCGTCGGCCCGGCCCGAGCCAGAGACACGACACAGAGCAGCACCGAAACTCGATTCGGGAAACGAGTCAAAGCCTGCTTACTATCGGCAATTCAGGCGACTTGTCAAGCAGGGAGCCGGTCCCGAACGGGCGCGATTTGACGGGCCGCACCCGCCGGTGTAGTCTCTACACTTGATGCTCTGCCCCAACTACCAGGAGGAAAGATGAACCGCATTACATTGTCTGCCCTGCTTGTTGTCTTCACTGCCGCTGCCTTTGGCCTTGACCGGACCGGCCCGATCATGGAGGCCAGGGTCTTCTTCGACAACGTCCGCCGTCTTGACCAGCTCGGCGAGCTGGCCGGCGAGCTCGACGTCTGCACCTGGGAAGAGGACGACTTCGGCGGCTGGCTGGTCATCAACACCGATGCTGAGCAACTGGCGCGTATCCAGGCCTGCGGCCTTGCTGCCGAGGTCACCTGGTCTGATATCCGCGACAAGTTCCGCCACGTCACCGGCGTTGACCCGGACGACCGCGAGTCATTCCGCGACTTCGGCTACTACTTCACCTACTGGGAGGTCCAGGATACGCTCGACCGGCTTGTCGCCAACTTCCCGGATGTCTGCACGAAGTTCAGCATCGGCAACAGCTATCAGGGCCGGGCCCTGTGGTGCCTGAAGATTTCCGACAACCCGGGCACGCCTGAGGACGAACCGGCCTGCTTCTTCAACGGCGCGACCCATGGCCGCGAGCCGACCGGAACCCACTGCTGCATCGCCTTTGCCCATCACATCCTTTCGCGCTACGGCACCGACTCGGTTGCGACCTGGCTGGTCAACAACCGCGAGATGTTCATCGTCCCGGTGATGAACCCGGACGGCTATGTCTACAACTCCGACTCGGGCGGCCCGTCTGCCAACTGGCGTAAGAACCGCCGCGTCATCCAGGCACCATCGGTCGGGGTGGACCTGAACCGGAACTACGGCTACAAGTGGGGTTACGACAACTCCGGCTCATCGGGCCAGCCTTCGCAAGAAACCTACCGCGGCCCGAGCCGCTTCAGCGAGCCCGAGACCCAGGTGGCCCGCGACTTCTTCGCCTCGTACTACATCCGGACCTGCATGGACTTTCACACCTATGGCCGGTACAACTTGTACCCCTGGGGTTATGCCAACGTCGTCCCGCCGGACCAGCCGGTGCTGCGCGAAGCGGTTGACACCTTCCGGATGAACAACAACTACTCGGCCGGCCGCACCGGCCAGGTCTATTCCACCATCTACCCGGTCAACGGTCTTTCCGTGGACTGGGAGTACTCCGACACCGCGGGCAAGTTCGTCACCTATGCCTACACCTGCGAGCTCTCCATCAACGATTTCTGGTATGGCTGGAACGACTCGACGTTCATCCACAACGAGTGCAACATCAACATCCCCAACCTCTATTACCTCGCCCGCACTGCCGGCGTCTTCTTTGACCGGGTCGCGGTCAGCCTGAACGACTCGGCTCAGGGCAACGGCGACGGGATTCTCGACCCGGGCGAAACCGCAGAAATCTGGTTCACGGTGAAGAACCGCGCCACCCATCCGCTCGACTCGGCCTACAGCGTAACCGGGCTGGTCCGGTCCGGACACGACGAGGTGACTCTGCTCGACTCGGTCGCGGACTTCCCCAACGTCCCGCGGCGCTCGGTCGCCGGCAACGCCACTGACCGATTCACGATTCACGCCTCGGCCCAGGCGGTCCCGGGTACGCGCGTGCCCCTGCGGCTCGAGCTCACTTTCAACGATGCCGGCCGCACCCATATGCAGCCGGTCAACTTCGAGATTGTCGTCGGCAACACGGCCGCGGTGGCCGAGCCGGCCCGGTACTCGGTTCTTGAGGCGGTACAGGTCCGGCCCGGCCTCGCCCGTGGCTTTGTCCTCTTCAACCTGCCGCGCACCGGCACTGCTGCGCAACTCGACGTCGTTGCGGCCGACGGAACCCGGTGCTTCTCGTCACCCCTCGACGGCAACCTTGTCTGGGACTGCACCCACGTCCCGGCCGGCGTCTACTTCGCCCGCATCTCGGCCCGGGGCCGGACGGTCGTCAAGCGGTTCAACGTCGTGCGTTGACCTCGGGCTCCGGCCCGGTCCGCTGCAGTTCGTCCTTCGCACTTCGTCGCTCGTCGTTCGCTAAGCGGCGAGGGTGGCCCGAGGGCCACCCTCACACTGGTCGTTGAAGTAGCTTAGCGGACTATGAGCTTGCGGGTCGCAACGTTGCCGTCGCAGACCAGCCGGACGAAGTATACGCCGTTCGCCGCCTCGTGTCCAGCATTATCTTCGCGGTTCCAGACAACGCTTCTGGCTCCCGGGGCCTCAACCCCGCTCACCAGGGTCCGCACCAACTTGCCCGCGAGGTCATAGACCGCGAGCTCAACCCGTCCGGCACGGGGCACATCGTAGCTGATGGTCGCGGCAATCGAGAACGGGTTAGGCCGGGCCTCGGTCAGCCGCGGCAGCAGCGCCGCCGACCTCGGCGACTCGACGCCGGTTGCGCCCCAAGCCGCCCATTCCAGCGCCTGCTTGAGCAGCCGCATGGCGTTCGCGTCGTCGTAGTACGGCTCGTTCTGGTACCCGTTGAACGTGGCGAAGTAAATCGGCCCCAGGTAGACCGACCGGCCCGCGCCTTCGGTCTTGTAGGCGATCGAGGCATGGCCCGATGCCGCGGTGTAGTCGCCGAGCATCACGGCGCCCGGCCACATCCCGGAGTTGGCATACTCGCCGTGGCTGTAAACGTTGAAGTCACCAACGCCGGCGGTAATCGGGTGGGTGTTGTCGATGATGTGCACCTGGCCCTGGGTGAGGAAGTTGTAGTGCCCCCCGCAGTTGACCGCCAGCGCCGAGTCCATCATCCGGGCGTTCTGGTTCGCGATGCCGTAGACAATCCAGCCCAGCCCCACGAACCCACCGCCCTGCCGCACCCACTGGAGCAAGGCGCTCTGGTAGGTGAGGAAGTCGTTGTCGTTGTAGCCCACGTCGCCGGTTACGACCACGTCGTAGTTGGCGAGTTCCGAGATGTCGTCGATGTCGGTGCCGACGACAATCGAGTCGGTCCAGCCCTGCGCGTCGCAGAGCGAGTCGATGCGGTAGCAGGCATTGGGCGCGGACCGGCCGGCCGAGCCCTGGGCGATTTCGATGGCCACGCGCAGTACGCTGGCCGAGGACATGGTCGTGCGGGCGAGGGTGTCGTTCCTGCGGTTCTGGTCCGGCCCGCAGTTGTGCCACATCGTGAGCGTGTAATACGTGCTCTCCGGCCCGACGTTCCAGGTCGGGAAGGCCACCGGCCTGGTCGCGCCGATGGGCACCGAGTCGACGGTCACGGTCTCGGAGTAGATCTCGGTCCCGGCCGACTCGATCTTGCAGTAGGCGCTGAACCCGGCCTCGGTGTAGTCGCCCAGGTTGTCGATGAACCCGGTGGGCGTGAACGGCGTCAGGGCCCGCACGCGCGTGCCCACGTTCATGCTCAGCATCGACAGGTCATGGCCGCGCGTCGTGGTGGTCTTGCGCAGGGTGTCGTTCCTCCGGTTGGTGTCGGGTGAGTAGAAGTGCCAGAAGGTCAGGTCATAGGTCTGGCTGCCTGGACCCACGTTCCAGTTCGGGAACTCGACCGTATCCGCGCCCGCCGAGTCGAGCAGGGTGATGGTCTGCGACTGGCTGTATATCTGGGTACCGAGCGACTCGACCTTGCAGTACACCATCACGTTCGGCTCCGGGTACGTGCCCCGGTTCTTGACGATGCAGGTCGGCGCAAGCGGCGTGAGCGGGTCGATCTTCGTGGCCGGCGCGAGCACCTTGTCCATCGCCACGTCGTGGCGCGGCCCGGGCAGCGGCGTGTTGGCGATGCAGAGCATCGCATCAATCCGGCCCGTGCCGTATTCGTTGTTCTTGGGCTGAGTGCCGCGCGGCAGCACCGAGTTCTGCATAATCTCCGAGACCTCCTCGGGCAGCAGGCTCGGGTTCCTCTCCAGTATCAGGGCACACACCCCGGCCGCGCACGGCGTGGCCATCGAAGTACCCGACATCTGGGTGTACCCGCCGCCCCGGCGCGTCGAGGTGACGTCCACGCCCGGGGCCGAGAAGTCAGGCTTGTACAGACCGGGCGGGTACGGGTAGTCGTCAAACGGCGGTATTCCGGTCCAGGAGACCGGGCCGCGGGAGGAGAACCCGGCCAGATTGTCCGCGTTGTCGGTCGCGCCGATGGAGATGGCACCGGACCGGCCGCCCTCAGGCTCGGACGGATGGCGGTACGGATTCGGGCAGTCGCCGGGCGTGCGCACGTTGTCCGGCGGCGAGCTGCCGCCTTCGTTGCCGTTGGCGATGAAGAACGGCAGCCCGGCCGCGGCCACGTTGGTCACCGCCACACGCCAGACCGCCCGGCGCGGGTTCCACGAGTGCAGCCAGCCCAGCGACATTGACAGCAGGTGCGCGTGATTGGTCGGTGACAGCGGCGGCGCAACGCAGAACTGCATCGCGTTCATCACCGTGTTCTCGGCAATCGTATCCGGATACGGATGAGAGATGCTCGTCTTGGTCCGGCAGGTCATGACCCGTGACTTCGGCGCCATCCCGGTCGTATCGCCGCCGGTGCCGTCGCCCGAATGCGTGCCACAGGTATGCGTACCGTGGCCGTGCGCGTCCATGGGGTTGTTGGTGTTCTGCTCGAAGTTCCAGCCGTGATACGGGTAGTTCGGGTCGGTCCACATGTGGTCGGCCAGGTCCGGATGGGTGTAGTCGCAGCCGGTATCAATGTTGCCGACAATCACGCCCTCGCCGGTGTAGCCATGCACGAACCAGACCGAATCGGCCTTCACCTTGCGTACGTTCCACTCAATCGAGAACGACCCGTCGAGCACGTCGCGGCCGGCCGGGTCGCCGGCAATCGCCAGCGCATTCTCGGTCGGAATCGAGTTCCACTGGACGAACCAGACCTCGACCCGGTCTGCCATCTTGTTGATGACCTCGGGCGTCGCCTCGCAGTAGACCGCATTGACAACCCACAGCGGCTGGAGGTCCGCCACCCAGCCCGAAGCCTCGAACGTCCGCAGCTCGGCAAGCAGCGCCGCCTGGTCGAACGACGCCATCTCCTTCAGCGCGCCGACCGTGGTCGTCCAGCGCTGCTCCTTGTCCTTGATGGTCTTGATGATATGCTCGGCGTCGAGCTGGCGCTGCAGGACAATCATCACGCCAAGCCGCTCCGGCCCGTCAACTCGGGCCATCTGCTCCTGAAGGGCCGGTTCGATCATCCCGGCCGAAGCGGTCGCGGCCAGAAAGACCAGCGCCGCCAGTACGAACTTCGTCACAACAAGCCTCCTGGGTTTTGGGTTCGCGCACCCGTGCTCGACCTGCCCGGCGACCGGGCCGCAGTCGAACCTTGGTGCGTAGATGATTGTGCCCGCGTCCGCGGCCAAGTCAAGCACGCCGGGCCGGGCGCGCGCCTAGTGCTGGACGACCAGGCGGGTGGTGACGGAGCCGAGGCGGAGGGTGTAGACGCCGCTCGGCTGGCCGCGGAGGTCCAGCACTACGCTTGTCGCCTGACGCTCCACGCCAGACGCCCGGGAGAGAACGAGGCTTCCTGAGGCATCATAAACGCGCAGGGTCTGGGGCTTGGAGCTTGGGGCTTGAGGCTTGAGGCTGACGGTCGCAAGACCGGCGCACGGGTTCGGCCGGATGTCCAGCGTCATGCGTCTTGCGTCAAGCGTCTGGCGTCCTTCCCCCACCCCCACGTTCCCCAGCGAGTCGGTCTTGATGAGCCAGGCGTCGCTACCGCCTGCGCCGAAGGACTCAGTCCAGCCGGCCAAGATGTAGCCGTCATCCTGCGTCTGCTGGACCGCGAACGCATAGTCCCAGTTCTCCCCGCCGAAGGTCCGGGTCCAGAGTGTATCACCGAACGAGTCGGTCTTGATGAGCCAAGCGTCCTGCCGACCACTTTGGGATGGGGTGTAGCCCGCGACGATGTAGCCGCCGTCCCGTGTCTGCTGCACTGACGACGCCACGTCATAGCTCGCCCCGCCGTAGGTCCTGGTCCAGATGGTATCGCCACGGGAGTCGGTCCTGATGAACCAGGCGTCGGTGCTGCCCGGTAGCTCGAGACAGCCCGCTGCGACGTACCCGCCGTCGCCGGCTTGCTGGACACCGTAGGCAAGGTCGTCGCCCGCGCCACCGAAGGTCTTCGTCCAGACCACGTCGCCGTACTCGTCGGTCTTGAGGAGCCACGCGTCGCACACTCCGGGGGAAGGGCCAGTGAAGCCCACGAGGATGTATCCACTGTCGGTTGTCTGCTCGACGGCGTATTGCAGATCACTGCCCTGCGCGTCGAACCTGCGGTTCCACACGGCGTCGCCGGTCGAGTCGGTCTTGATGAGCCAGGCGTCGACATCCGCGGGGTACTTGCATGCCTGACCTGCGATGACGTATCCGCCATCTAGGGTTTGCCGCACGGAGTATGCTACTTCCGTGTCATCCGCACCTTCGCCATAGGTCCGGGTCCAGGCCGTATCGCCCAGAGAGTCCGTCCTGAGAAGCCAGAC
>Ga0194112_10007901_pt1 | contig 13780 bp, 7 predicted proteins | sample TA2MahC400mmetaG_FD_146191 | JGI IMG/M metagenome (GOLD analysis project Ga0194112, IMG submission 146191) | Freshwater microbial communities from Lake Tanganyika, Tanzania - TA2015016 Mahale Deep Cast 400m | ecosystem: Environmental > Aquatic > Freshwater > Lake | place: Tanzania: Lake...
GCTTCCGATCCCGCTGCTGAGCAGCATGGCGAAGAGGACGACGGCCAGACTGTAGGAGGGATGTCCGAGAAAGATCGTCAGACGCTGGATCTGGGCGATTTCAACGAGCATGAATCCCAGGCCGATGGCCCCGAAGTAGAGAAAAAACCGGAGGGCGCCGCGGAGGGACACCCGGCGGGCGGTGAGGGCCAACGGCCCGAGGATGAAGAGAAGGCACAGGCCGGCGACGACGGCCAGGAGAAGGACGAGGACGGGAAGAGGCCCCGTCGACAAGCGCAGGGGATGCCGGAACGCTTCGCGGAACCGGGCCGTCTGGAAAAAGAACGGCCGGTTGTCGGTCGGGGCGGCGATGTCGAACGGAAACAGCCGAAGGTAAGTTCTCAAATCGGGGGCGTCGGCGATCTCGGCCAGGTCGGGATCGGAGGCTTCCTCAGGAGTCAAGACGATTTCGAACTGAAGACGGCCGGCCGTCTCCCGGAGCCGGGCGACATCCTCGGCCGAAAAAGGATCGGGGCTCAGAAGAAGCGTCCCGACCTCGGCGTTGCGGACGACCAGGAGATGGGCCCGGGGCGAGGCGACCCCGATCCGTTCCAAGGCGGCCCTGGCCAGGACGGCCAGGCGGCACATCGAGACTTCGGGTTTGTCATGGAACCAGCGGGAGAAGGACATGATCCCCCGGGGATTGAGGCGGCCGAGAAAGGTCGTCCAGGCCTCGACCGTATAGAGGGAATTCTCGGAAAGGGCCATGGCCCCGGCGGCTGTCGCGGCCCAGGTGTCGATGAGCGAGGAGACGATGATGTCGTAACGCTTCGTCGACCGCGAGATGTAGCTCCGGGCCTCGTCGTGGACGAATGTCACCCGGGGGTCGCGATCGAGGCGGCCCGTGAACCGGCCGAAGACGCCGTTGACCGCGCGCAGGATGGCCCCGTTGATTTCGACGGCCGTGACCGAGGCTTGGCCGTAGACCAGGGCGGACAGGACGTCCCGGCCTCCCCCCGCCCCGATGACGAGGACATCCGCCCCGGGCCTGACGGCGTGGACGATGTTCGTGACGTCGTGCTTGAGATAGTCAAGGTCGTCTGGCCGGGCCGGGGCTCCGGTCAGGACGGTGAACGCGCCGCCGTCGATCGTCAGCCCGAGTTGCTTGGCCGGCCGACGCGGGACGAAGGCCGGGCTGAGGCCCCAGCCGAAGGGCTTCTCGAGGCCCGCGCTACTGAAAATGAGGATCCGGGAGAACGAATTCCATTTTTCGTAGAGCGGAGCGGCCTCCTTGGCGCCTTTGACCCAGAGCGGCCTGAGGAGGGGGGCGCCGCGTGCGGAGAAGAAAACGGCCGCCGCGGCCAGGGCGGCCGCGCCGAGGGCGGCGACGGCGGCCGCCGTCCTCAGGCGGCGGCGGCCCGTTTCGGAGGCGAAAAGGACCCCGGCGGCGGCCGCGGCCGCGGCCGCCAGGATGACGGCCGTGGGGCCGTCGGTCACGGTCAAAACGGCCAGGACAAATAGACATCCCGCCGCGGCGCCGCAGAGGTCGGCGGCGTAAATCCGGCTGACCCGCTCGGGGAATTTCGTCAGGGCCAGGCAGATCGCCACCCCGCCGCAGACGAAAGGGACGGCCATGAGGATATAGGTCGCCGACAGGCGGCCGACGCCTTGCCACGTTTCGAAATCGGGCTGGGGGAGCCGGAGATGGACGGCCACCCCGGCGACCGCGGTCGCGGCGAAAAGGAGGGCGAAGAGGGCCAGCCGGTCGTGGACCCGGCCGGGCGGAAAGAGGCGGGGGGCGAGATAAACGAGGACGGCTCCCGCCGTCAGGCCGAAGAGGGCGATTGAGACGGCCATGAAGGCAAAGTGGTACCAGAGGGTGACGCTGAAGATCCGGGTCGCCAGAATCTCGAACATCAGGAGGGAGGACGAAATGAGAAAGACCCCGGCGTACGTCCTCTTGGTCGTCATGACGGCCGATTCTACAGGAATTACCGGATGTAGGGAATGCCTTTCTCGGCCAGGAGCTTGTTCAGGGCCGGGATGTCCTTCTCCTTGATTTCCCGCATCTCGGCCAGCAGGGGATCGAGGAAGGCCTTCAAATCGTTGAGCTGGTCGATCGCCGTCCGGGTCGGGGCGCCCATGCCGCCGAAGCTCCTGGCGATCCCTTGGACGAGCTCGGCCGCCGTCCCTCCCCGGAAGGCGACCAGGATCGGCTTGCGGTAACCGGCGAAACCGGGAGGGCTGACGAAATAAACGGATTTGACCGCTTCGATTCTGCCCTTGACGGCCGAGATTTTGGAGCGGACGGCTTCGTCGTCGGCTTTCATTCCGCCGACCGCCGCGGCCAGGTCGTCGACGGCCTTGCCCGAGGTTTCAAGCGACTGGAGAAGGCCTCGTCCCTTCTGGGCGAGATCCTGAGCCTCCCGGGCGTATCGCTGGGCGAGCCTGCGGTCGTCCATCGAGATTCCCTGCAGCTCGTCTTCCTTGATGATGACCGGGGTTTCATATGTTTTCCCGTTGACCTCGAGGACGGCCTTGTATTGGCCGGGCAGGGCCCACGCCCCGCCGCCGAAACCGCCCTGCTGGCCGCCACCCATTCCGCCCGCCGCCGCGGCCGGCGGACCGCCGGCCCCCTCGCGGAGGTTCCAGTAAACCCGGTTGATCCCGGCCTCCTTCGAGGCGAAGGGGACGGCGACATCCCTCCCCGAGGCGTCGACGATCGACAGGCGGATCCTGGCCTCCTTGGCGACGGCCGGGTTGAGGTAATAGCTGATTGCCGCCCCGTAGGGCGAATTTTGTCCCATGAACTCTCCCGTGCCCTCGGCGACTCCCCGCGGGGCGAAGAGGAGAGCGGGCTTGACGTCGAAGAGCAGGGCTCCGGCCTTGGCCTTCTCGGCGGTGAGCTGTTCCCAGGGCCGGATGTCGTCGATGATCCAGACGCCCCGCCCGTGAGTCCCGACGATCAGGTCGCGGTCGCGGGGATGGATTTTGATGTCCCGGACGGCCACGGTCGGGAAGCCACCCTTGTAGGGCAGCCACTTGGCCCCGCCGTCGAAGCTGATGAACAGCCCGAACTCGGACCCGACGAAGAGAAGATTCCGGTTTTCCGGGTCCTCGCGGATCGTGTGAAGGTAGCCGTAGGAGGGAAGGTCCCCCCGGATCGAAACCCAGGTCTTGCCGAAGTCGTCGCTCCGGAAGACGTAGGGTCGGTGGTCGGCGACCTGGTGGCGAGAGACGGTCATGTAGACCCGGCCTTCGAGGAAGTGCGAAGCCTCGATCCGGGTGATCCAGTTATCGTCGGCGCCCCAGCCCTTGACGTTGGCCGTGACGTTCGTCCATTGCGCTCCGCCGTCCCGGGTGAACTGGACCTGGCCGTCGTCGGTCCCGACCCAGATGAGGCCGGCCTTGAGGGGCGATTCGCTGATCGTCAGGATCGTGCAGTGGTTCTCGGCGCCCGTGTTGTCCGGCGTCAGGCCGCCCGAGTCGATGATTTTGGCGGGGTTGTTCGTCGTCAGGTCGGGCGAGGCCTTGATCCAGGACATGCCCCGGTCGGTGGACTTGAAGAGATAATTCCCGCCGAAATAAAGGACGTTCCGGTCGTGGATGGACAGATGGATCGGGGAATTCCAGTTGAACCGGTAGGGCGGCTCGGCGAGGGGAGGCTCGGGCCGGATGCGCTGCGATTCGCCGGTCTTGAGGTTGTGGCGCTCGATCCCGCCCATTTGGAGGTTCCGGTAGAGGACCCACCATTCGACGGGGTCGATCTGGCCGTAATAGCCGTCGCCGCCGCCCGTCCCGAACCAGTGAGAATTCGAGATGGACCGCTCCCTGACGTTGGACGGGCCGTGCCAGTTGCCGTTGTCCTGGAGGCCGACGTTGACCCAGTAGGGCTCGCGCATGTCGTAGCCGACGTTGTAGACCTCGGCCCAGGCCTGCGAAGCGACGCCGGCGGAGCGGCGGCCGCCGTCCCAGGAGATGTCGATCCCGCCGTCGTTGCCGTCGACGACGTGGTCGGAGTTTCGGGGGTCGACCCAAATGGCGTGGTGGTCGGCATGGGGGCCGCCCCGGAAGACGTTTTCGAAGGTCCGGCCGGCGTCCCGGCTGACGTAGGCCGAACCCGAGTAGACGTAGACGACGAGGTCGTTGTTGGGATCGACGGTCAGCCGGCTGTAGTAGAACGGCCGGAAGTTGACCCGGTCGTAGGTCGCCTCGTCGCACGTCCGGACCCAGGTCGCGCCCTTGTCGTCGCTCCGGAAGAGGCCGCTGTCGCCGGCTTCGACGAGGGCATAGACGACGTTGGGCTTGGACCGGGCGACGCCGAGGCCGATCCGGCCGTAGGGCCCGGCGGGCAGGCCCTGGTGGATTGTGAACCAGGTGTCGCCGCCGTCGGTCGTCTTGAAGACGGCCGAGCCCGGGCCGCCGCTCCGGAAGTGGTAGGGGATCCGGCGGTGATCCCACATCCCGGCGTAGAGGATCTTGGAGTTGGACGGGTCCATGGCCATGTCGCAGGCGCCGGTGTCCGGGTTGACGGAAAGAACCTTGGCCCAGGTCCGGCCGCCGTCTTTCGTCCGGTAGACCCCGCGGGCCTCGGTCGGGCCCCAGAGGTCGCCCTGGGCGGCGACGAAGACGACGTCGGGATCGACCGGGTCGATCGAGATGCGGCTGATGAAGCGGGTGTCGGCAAGCCCCATGTTCTTCCAGGTCCGGCCGGCGTCCTCGGACTTGTAGACGCCGTCGCCGGGGGCGACGGAGTTGCGGGCCGTCGCCTCGCCCGTGCCCACCCAGACGATGTCGGGATGGCTGGGCGAGACGGCCACGGCCCCGACCGAGACCGTCGCCTCCCTGTGGAAGGACGGAGCCCAGGTGATTCCGGCGTCCTCGGTCTTCCACAGGCCGCTCGGCCCGACGGCGGCGTAGAGGGTCGTCGAGCTTCCTTCCGGCGCGGCGAAATCGACGACCCGGCCTCCCATGTTGGCCGGGCCGATGTTGCGGATCCCGAGCTGATGGAGCGTGTTGGCCGGGTCGAACGGCGCCGGGCCCGCGGCCAACGCCGGGGCGGGCTTCGGCCGGGCCGCGGCTGGGCCGAAGAGCAGGCCGAAAACGGCGAGGGCGGCGAAGACGGAGAACGACTTTTTCAAGTAAAACATGGGAACCTCCCTGGAACGGTGAGACATCGAAAGGAGATCGGGCGGACCGATGGTCGGCATTCCTTTCCGTGGGATCTTTATATCTCAAAGACCGAGCGATAGGCAAGACGGAAAATCCCCCGGTCGGCCCTGGGGCTTTCAGGTCTTCGGACGAAGGATGACATCGGGGAACGCGACGGCCGGGGCCTTGTCGAAGCGAGCGAGGTTATGTTCTCCCGAGGGCATAGAGCCATTCGGCCAACTCCTCGAACATTCGCCAAAAATCATCCCAATCGATCGGCTTCAGGAGGCGGGGGGATGACCCGCGGCCGGGCGGCGATCCGGCCGATTCTTTTCCGGCGATAGGCTTCAGCCGTTCGATGGCAAGCTCAACCTGGAAGGCGGCCGCGGCGGGGTCGTCGAACATGGCTTCTTTCGCCCTGGCTCTCCGGAAAATATCGTCTCGACCAAGGTCCGGATACGTCCGGGCGATGAAATAGTGATCGAGGTAATCCTTGAGCTCGGTCCGGCCGACGAGCGCGGCCAGCTTGTTGGAGGCGATGTTCGCGAGGAGATCGACCGCGATGGAGGATCCCTCTTCCAAGCCGGTGCGTTCGCGAATTCCCGGTTCGGCAAGAGGGTCAACGACAAGGTCGATTTTGATCCCGCGGACGAGGATCGAGACGAATCCCGGGCTTCGTCGAATGGGAGACGTTTCTCCCGGCCAAGTTCTGCCGATCCAGAAATCGATTTCCGAAAGGTCGAGGTCGTACCTGGAGAACAAGTCGAGGTCCTCCGAAACGCGATGGCCCAGGTAGAAGGCGCCAAGGGCCGTTCCGCCCGTCAGAAAGAAGTTCTCGGCGATAACCTGATGAGTTCCGAGCCGGGCCAGGATCCTCCTCTGGTCGAGACCGGCAAAAGCTTCCGGGAAAAATTTAAGGCCGGCCATAGACTTCGATCATCCTTTTCCATTTTTTTCGGGCGATGGGCGTCAAACGAAGACGCGGGAGAGCCGATCGGATTTCGTTCAAATCGAAGAATTTGCGGACGTCGACGACCCGGCCCCGTTCGAGCATCCTCGAAAGCATCCAGTCATAGGGGCCTTTCTCAATCGCCTCCCGCGCCTCATCGATATGGCGCTTCAGGTCGATTGCGTCGGTGAGCTCCGGATAATCCCAAAAAACGGCCTTGAGCGGATTCCCCGACGACGGGGATCCTTTTTCACCCCAGGAAACCGGAGCTTCTTCCACTCGGCTGGTTCGCCCTCGCCACGGGGCCGTTTTCCCGAATTCCGAACCGTCGAATCCCCGGACCACGGCGATCGGCTTGCCGCGGCTGGTGACGATGATGTCTTCTTCCGCCGCGGCCTTGAGTATCTCCGAAGTCTTGCTTTTTAATTCCCTGACATTGACAAATCGCATGTCTTTTCTCGACGTAACTACGAATAGGACTTAGTTATAGTCACTTTATGAGGTTTTGTCAAGAAAAGAAGAGAGACCTCTCAAATTGGCGGGGCTGTCGCTGGCCCCTCGAAGGTTCAGAGCTTGAGGAAGCGGAGGTGCCGGACCCGGCCGGCGTAGACCCGGAATCCGTCGACCGCCCCGGCGGCGTCGCGGGTGAAGCGGAAGATATTCCCCCGCGCCTGGAAGGCGTCCGGGTAAACGGGGAAAAGGTCGCCCCGCTGAGCCGGGCGGAAGCGGAGCTTGAGATTGCCGTCCTCGACATAGAGGGTGTATGTCGTATCGATTTCCTCGCAGGAGAAAGTCCCCGTGTAAGCGGCCAGCTCCTCCGGCTTGGGGGCGAAGGCCGGGGTCATTTCCCAGAGTCTCGGCTTCGCCCGCCCCTCGGTCTCGGTCATCCGGACGGGCGAGGATCCCGGCCCCCGCTCGAAGACGATCTTTCGGCTGCCGTCGGCCGAGACGAAGACGTTCTCGGCCACGGCGGTCACGGCCTGTCCGCCGACGCGGAAGAGGTTGCCGTCCTTGTCGAGATCGACTCTCGTCGAGGCGTCGGTCAGCGGCTCCCGGTAAACGCCGGTGATGGCCTTCAAGGCGGCGGCGGAGACGGGGACGGGGACCGGCCTGGCGGGCTCCTTGAGCTTTCCTTCCAGGAAGATGTCGGCCAGGGCATGGGCCAATCGGGCCGGCCCCGAGGTCGTCACGTTGCTGAGGACGACGATCGACAGGCGATGGTCGGGAAAGCGGGCCACGAAGGTCTGGTAACCGGCCGTCGACCCGCCGTGGCTGACCTCGCGGACGCCTTTGTACTCGGTGACGACGAGACCCTGGGCGTATTCGATCTCGAATCCGTCGTTCAACCGGCCTCGGGTCTGGAGGGCGTCGGCCAGGGCCGTTCCGCCCACCCGCGGGTTGTCGAGGTTCTCGTTCCAGAGAAGGAGGTCGCCGACCGTGGTCAGCAGGCCGCCGTTGCCGATGACGTTCGTGAAGGGCATGTTGGCCGCGAAGCCGCCGCCCCGCGGCCCGTAAGCGGTCGCCCGGTTGGGGACGACTTTGCGGAAGTCTTCGCGCCACTCCGTACGGGTCATGCCCAGCGGCCCGAACAGACGCTCTTGGCAGAACTCGTTCAGGCCCTTTCCGGAGACGCGCCGGACGATGACCCCGAGGAGGGTGTAACCCGTGTTGTTGTAAAGGAATTCATCGCCCGGCCGGAAATTGAGCTCCTTCATCCCTTCGACGAGCTCGAGGATCTCGTCGACGGTATGGACGGCCCATCCGGTCGGACGTCCGGCGAGAGACAGGAGGGCCCACTGGCTCCGGAGGCCGCTCGTGTGGTTGAGAAAATGGCGGATGAGGAGGGGAGTCCCGAAGTCCGGGAGCTCGGGGACGTATCGGCGGACGGGGTCGTCGAGGGAAAGCCGGCCGTCGAGGGCGAGGAGGTTGACCGCCGCGGCCGTGAACTGCTTGGCCACCGATCCGGATTCGAAGACCGTGTCGGGGGTGATCTTCAAGCCGGCTTCGAGGTCGGCCATGCCGTACGTTCGAATGAGGACGGTCCGGCCGTCGACCGCGACGCCGACGGCGCAGCCCGGCGCGTCGCTCCGGTTCCAGGGTTCGAAGACCTTGTCGACCTTGGCCTGGACGGCGGGCGCGGCTCCGGCCGCCTGTCCGGCCGCGGCTCGGGGAAGCCCTCCCAGGGCCAGAATGAGAGCGAGAAGGACGACCGTCCTGTCTTTCGGCCTGATTGTCATGTGCACCTCCACCCCCCGTTCGAAGCCTGAGAAGCCGGCCGGGCCGGGATTATTTCTTGGCCAGGGCCATCGCGCTCCGCTGCGAGCCGGTGAAGGGGATCGTCATCCCCATGGCTTCGGCCGAAATCACCCCGTTCATGTCGGCGGCCGCCTCCGACTTGACGAAGAGGCCTTCCTGGACGGCGAAATACGAGGTCTCCGTCCCTTCCAGCTTGCCGTCGAGGCCGAGGGACATCCCCATCTGATTGAGCGCCCCCGACAGCACGCCCTTGACCGCGGTTTTGATCCGGGCGCAGGCGAGGCCGTCGACGGTCTCGAAACCGTCGAGGGTGTTCATGTTTTCGAAGACGATCCGGACCTCCCCGGCGTCGCTCTTCTGGACGATCGTCTCCCGCGAAGGCCAGGACTCGCCGATCTTGACCGGCTTGTCGGGCAGGTTGGGGAAGAGGCCCTGGAAGTCGGAGGACAAGTCCCTTCGGCCGCCGTCCCCCATGTCCAACATCAGGACCGACGCCCCCGAAACGTCCAGTTCCTCTCCCCGGGGGGACAGGACCATGTCGAAGCTCTTGCCGACGATGCCGCTCACGTCGGGCGACAGGCCGCCCTGCGGTCCCTGAACGTTGACGGCCATCGCTTCGATCGTCACCCCGAGGAGGTGGTTCCCCTCCTTGAGGCCTTTCGGGGTTAGGGTGATGTCCATGTTCGAGTGGACGTCGGTCGTGATCATTTGGCCCATGACGTCGATGTTCTGGACCTGGGAGCTCGATTGCTTGTAGACCAGGGGTGCCCCCTGGGCGAATTTATAGACGAGGGCCACGGCCTCCTGGGGAGGGGCCGGGCGGTCGGCCGCTGCGGCGGCCAAGCCGAAAACGGCGAGAACGAAGGCGGCCGTTTTCCCCGTAAGCCCGAGATATTTCCGGATATTCATCGTGGACCTCCTTGGGATGTTCTTTTCCCGGACAATAGTCGAGTTTACCCCAACTCGACGGGTGGTTCAAGCTTGCGGGCTGCTGACCGTCGAACAATATTTTCGCACGTAAACGTCGCCGCTTGGCGCGGCCGTTAACCGTTTTCTGGGCCTCTCATCTAGAAAAAAGTCTTGAAAACGGCCGCGCCATAGGCGTTCTTGGGGGATAACGAAAGAACCGTTCGACGGTCAGGGGGGGCTAGGGTTTCAGCTTGCCGAAAAACCAGGCCCAGAGCTTCTCGTGGAAGGCCCAGCTCGGCGGATGTCTCTCGAGATAGGTCCGGCCGCCGAAAAGGCCCTGGTCTTCCGGGGAGATTTTGTAGCGCGGCTCCGTCTCCCAGAGCATCCGGAATTCGGGATGGAACTGGACGCCCAGGACGTTGGGGTAGGCGGCGTGATCGATGGCCTCGACGACCTTGCCGTCGAGCGAGACGGCCGCCGTCCGGAAGCCTTTCCCGATGAGGTCCGGGGATTGATGGTGGGCGCTCATGATGTGAGGCCGGTCTCCCGGCTCGAATCCCATCGCCGAGACGAACATTCCCTCCGGGACGAGGTCGATCGGATGGAGCATGTGGGGGAGGAGCTCCCGGTCGAGGGGGAAGAGCCGGCGGAAGGGGTTGGTATGCCAGGCCGGCCGGCCCAGGGCGATGACGTCTTCGACGTAGCGGGCCCCGTAGAGGTCGGACCAGACGTCCTGGACGAGCGTTCCGCCCGTCGCGGCGTTGAAGGTCTGCATCCCGAGACAAATGCCGAGAAGCGGGAAGTCCGGCTTTCTCTCGAGAAAGGGCCGGAAAGAATCGTTTTGCGGCCCCCCGAGAAAGTGGAAGGAGGCCGAGAGCTCGAGATAATGGCGATAGGGGTCTTCGATCCGGGTCTGGAGCCCGGTCTTCCGGCCGTAGGCGGCCGGGGGAAGGTCCGGCCCGCCGAAGAAGATGACCCCGTCCGAGAGGTCGAAGATTTTTCGGAAATCCGCGGTTGCCCCGTTTTCCCGGTAGAGCGTTTCGAGTCCGAGGTCGGCCGAGACGGCATGGAAATGGAACCAGTCGAGCCCGTTCGTCTCGACGAGGTCCGCGGCCGCTTTGTAGTCCGTGCGCTCCCGGACATGAAAGACGCCGACGACTTCCATCCCTCCCTCCGGCAGGAAGCCTTCCGCCCGGAGGGCGAGGAGATCCCGGATCGTTCCCGTGGAGGGATAGAAGACGGCCAGCCGGACGAAGCCCTCGGCCGGGGCGGCCGTGTCGAGATGCCGCTTCGTCGCCGGATGTCCGGGCTCCCCGGAGCTCGTCGGCGCCTCGCCCGTCCGACAGCCGGCCGGGAGTCCGAGGGCGAGAAGGATGATAAGGACAAGGGCCTTTCTCGGCTTCATGGGCGTCTTCTCCGGTCAAGATCGAAACGGCCCGCCGACCTCCGCTTTCAAGGGCGGGCGGGGGCCTTGAAGGCCGCCAGGACGGCGTCGGTCACGACCGTCACGAGGACGTCGGCCTTGTAGCCGTTCTCGGCCAGCGGCCTGGCCTCGGCCGCCGCCTTGGCCGCGGCCGCTCGGATCGCGGGCTCCGATGCTCCCGCCCCTTTGAGGGCGTCTTCGGCCGTCCGCAGCCGCCAAGGCACGGGGGCGACGCCTCCGCAGACGATCCGGATGTCGCGGATGGCGCTCCCTCCGCTCATCCGGACGGCCGCCGAGACGACGGCGAAGTCCCAGGAGCCGCGCTCGATGAATTTCCGGTAGGCGCTCCGATCGCCTTTTTGGGCCGGCGGGATCCGGACTTCACGGAGGATCTCCCCGCGGTTGAGGACCGTCTCTTTCCTGACGTTGACGATCGGGGGGGCGTAGAAATCGGCCGCGGCGACGACCCTCTCGCCGGCGGCCGAGGCCAGGACGAACCGGGCCTCCAGGGCGACGAGGGCCGGAGCGAGGTCCGAGGGGAAAACGGCCCAGCAGATGCCTCCGGCGAAGACGGCGTGGTGCTTGTTCCGGCCTTTGACCGCGTAGCATGTCGACCCGCCCTTCTTCGAGCAGCGGACCGCGGCATCGCGGTAATACCAGCACCGCGGCCGCTGACAGAGGTTCCCGCCGACCGTGCCGACGTTGCGGAGCTGGGGAGAGGCGATGACCGCCGCCGCCTGGTGAAGGACGGGGTAGTCGGCCTTGACGTCCGGATGGCCGGCGATTTGGGCGATCGTCGCCGTGGCCCCGACGGCCAGGCCGTCCGGGCCCTTCTTGATGTCGGCCAAGCCGGGGACGGCCGCGAGGTCGATGACGACTTCGGGAACGACGAGCCCTTCCTTGATTTCGCCGACGAGGTCGGTCCCTCCGCCCATGAGATGGGCGCCCTGGGGCGAGGCGGCCAGGAAGGACGTCACTTGGCCGAGGGACTTCGGCTTGGCGTAGTTGAAGTTCCTCATCGGCCGGCCTCCTTCCTCTTCAGGGCGGCGAGGACGCGAGGCGGGGTCATCGGGATCTCTCCGACATGGACCCCGAGGGCGTTGAAAACGGCGTTGGCGACCGCGGCCGAGGAGGGAATCCGGGGCGGCTCGCCCAAGCCCTTGACGCCGAGGTTGTTGAGGCGTTCGTCGGGGACGTCGATGAACAGGGGGACGATTTCGGGAACGTCCAGGGCCGTGGCGACCTTGTAGTCGTGGTAATTCGGATTGACCATCGCCCCCGTTTCCGGGTCCATGAGTTTTTCCTCGAACAGGGCGGCGCTGAGGCCCTGGGTGACGCCGCCGATGACCTGGCTTTCGGCCGTCTGACGGTTGACGACCCGGCCGATGTCGTGGGCGGCGACGTGCTTCAGGACGCGGATCTTTCCGGTCCGGGTGTCGACCTCGACCTCGGCGAAGTGGGCCCCGAAGGTCTGGAAGGCGAATGTGTCGCTCGGGTGTCCGGCCCGCTCGCCGTGGAAATAGGCGATCCGACGGATCGACTTCATGAGCTCTTTCCACTCCACGGCCTTCTCGGGAGCGGCCTTGACGAACACCCTCTTCCCTCCGAGGGCAAGGTCCTCGGGGGGGGCGCCGAGCTTCGGCGAAGCCAGGCCCTTCAGGTAATCCACCGCTTTCAGGGCGGCGTCGCGAATGGCCGGGGCCACGGACGGGGTGGTCAGGCTCCCGCCGGAAATCGGGGCCCAGGGATAGTCGGAATCGCCGATTTTGACGACGATGTCCCGCGGCTCGAAGCCGAGCGTCTCGGCCGCGACGACGGCGATGTGGGTCCGGGTTCCGCAGCCGATGTCCTGCGTGCCGCACTCGACCTCGATCGTTCCGTCGGGATGGATCCGCAACTCGGCCAAAGTGCCGGGAACTCCCGCTCCCGGCCAGATCTGGCTGGCCATTCCCATCCCCCGGCGGTACCTCCCCGAGCCGGCTCCGGGGGCTTTGTTGCGGCGGCCCCAGCCGATCGCCTCCGCCCCGGCCTTGTAGCAGTCTTCGAGCCTCTTGAGGGAGTAGGGCAGGGAGGTGTCGCCCTGGCTTTTGGCCGTATAGTTTTTTCGCCGCAGCTGGAGGGGGTCCATCTTGAGCGCGGCGGCCAGCTCCTCCATTGCCCCCTCCAGGGCCAGGGTGGCCTGGGTGTGGCCAGGGGCCCGGGTCGCCCGCGACCCGCAGGCGTTGACGAAGACGCTCGACTCCTCGATCTTGAGGTGGGGGATCCGGTAGACGTCGACGAAGGGTTCGGAGCAGCGGTCGCCCCGGCCGACCCCGCCGCAGTTCAGGTTCTTCATGTGGAGGGCGGTGATCGTCCCGTCCTTCTTGGCCCCGATCCTGACCGTGAACCGGGTCGACGGCCGATAGCCGACGCAGAACGAGTTCTCCTGCCGGGTGAGGGTGATTTTCACCGGCCGTCCCGTCTCCTTGGCCAGCCGGGCGGCGACGACGGTGTGGTCGTTCAGGCCGAGCTTGCTGCCGAATCCGCCCCCCATGTAATGCTTGACGACCCGGACGTCGGCGGCCGGGATTTGGAGGACGCGGGCCAGGGCGTCGCGGACGGAATGGACGGCCTGGGTCGAATCCCAGACCGTCAGGACTCGGCCGTCCCATTTGGCGATCGAGGCGTGCGTCTCGGCGGGTTGATGGACTTCCCAGTTCGTCCGGTAGGCCCGTTCGATGATGACCTCCGCCTCGGCGAATCCTTTGTCGATCTCGCCCCGGTCGAAGGCGTTGAAAGGCTGGAGGTTGGCCTGGTCGGCGACCAGGGGGGCGTCGGGACGGCCGGCTTCGAGGTCGTCGACGACATGGGGCAGGACCTTGTAATCGACCTTGACCAAGGCCAGGGCTTCCTCGGCCGCGGCCTCGCTCGTCGCGGCCACGGCCGCGACCTGCTCCCCGGCCCAGCGGACCCGGCCCTCGCGGAGCTTGAGGGCCGCCTTGACTCCTGGATAGGCCAGGGCGGAGGACAGGTCGATCGACAAGACCTCGGCCGCGGCGTGGGGCGAGCGCAGGATCTTGGCGTGGAGAAGCCCGTCGAAATGGAGGTCGTGGGTGTAACGGGCCCGCCCGGTG
>Ga0194112_10007911_pt1 | contig 13766 bp, 12 predicted proteins | sample TA2MahC400mmetaG_FD_146191 | JGI IMG/M metagenome (GOLD analysis project Ga0194112, IMG submission 146191) | Freshwater microbial communities from Lake Tanganyika, Tanzania - TA2015016 Mahale Deep Cast 400m | ecosystem: Environmental > Aquatic > Freshwater > Lake | place: Tanzania: Lake...
CAAGGGAGAGGTGCAATGGCACCCTCACCCGCCCGCCAAGGGCGGGCGACCTCTCCCCAAGGGAGAGGTGCAATGGCACCCTCACCCGCCCGCCAAGGGCGGGCGACCTCTCCCCAAGGGAGAGGTGCAATGGCACCCTCACCCGCCCGCCAAGGGCGGGCGACCTCTCCCCAAGGGAGAGGTGTGGGCCGCCCCCCTGTCACCTGGGGAAAGGTGTCAGCCAGCGCATGCCTCACGGTTTCACTGGCGAGGCGGGCTTCGGGGGGATGGGCACCAACTGGTCGAGGAGGGGCTTGTGGGATTCGGGCGGGGCGCCGCGCCCGGGCGGAGTGCGCCCCAGGGCGGCCAGGAGCGCCAGGCCGAGGACGAGGAGGGCGAGGCCGGCGATGACGAATGGGAAGAGGCGGCGCACCCGCCGCTCGGCCTCCTCCTGCTGGCCGGGCCGCACGGCGCGGATGCCCGCCATCAGCTCGCAGGCCTCGATGCCCAGGAGCACCTCGTCGGGCGTCTGCGGCCGCCGTGCGGGGTCTTCGGCCGTCATCGTGGCGAGGAGGCGGCGGAGGGGCTCAGGGGCGGGTGGTTCGGGGGGCAGGAGCTGCGCAATCGCGGCGCCGAGGGCGGAGATGTCGCCGCGGAGGTCTGGGATTCCCCCTTCGCCCTGCGCGGGGCCGGCCAGGCGCGCCTCGCCGCCAGCGTCGAGCACGATGCTCTCGCAGTTCACGGCGCCATGTGGCTGGCCGGCCGCCAGGGCCTGAGCCACATCGCGCAGCACACCGAGGGCCTCGGCCACGGTGAGGGGGCGCTCAGCCCTGAGGCCCGCCAAGCTGCGAAGGGAGTGCGTCGCCCCCATGTCACCGCCCTCCGCGACGGTAGACATAGGCCCTGCGCTTGGGCTCAGGCTTCTGGAAGACGAAGAGGAGGACCATTCCGACGACGAAGCCGCCCACGTGCGCCCACCAGGCCACGCCGCCCCCGCCGCGCGTCATGGTCGTCGCCTCGAGGCCGCTGAGGAACTGAATGACGAACCAGAAGCCGAGCACGATGAGGGCGGGCAGCTCCACGACCGTGAAGAAGACGCCCAGGGGAAGGAGTGTGGAGACGCGCGCGGCGGGGAAGGCCAGTGCGTAGGCGCCCAGCACGCCCGCAATCGCCCCGCTCGCGCCCACCATCGGCGTTTTCGAACCGGCGTTGAGGCCCACCTGGAACGCCGCCGCACCCAGCCCGCACAGGAGATAGAAGACCAGGAACTTGAAGTGCCCCATCCGGTCCTCCACGTTGTCCCCGAAAATCCACAGATACCACATGTTCCCGATCAGGTGCATCCAGCCGCCGTGGAGGAACATCGAGGTCAGAAAGGTCAGCCACACGGGCGCGGGGGGCAGCTCGGGCGCCTCCTCGCGCACCATCCAAGGCCCCGCCAGGCGATAGCGGACCTGTGGCTCCGCCACGACGCCGCCGAACACCCGCTTCGGGGTCAGGCCGTAGCCCTTGATGAAGCCGTCAATCTCCTCCCCCTGGCCAAGCTCCACCAGGAAGGCGAGCGAGTTGAGCACGATCAGCCCCACGGTCACGAACGGCACCGTGCCCGACGGGTTGTGGTCGCGAAAGGGCAACATCGCTCGGTCCTCTGCCTGCCCCCCCCTGCTCCCCGCGCATCATAGCAGACCCAGCGCGCGGTGTCAACGAACACTCGGCACGGGAGCAGGGACCCACTTCCGGCGCCTCCCTCGTTGCTCTGTTCTCGTGCTCGTCGTCGTCCTCGTCGTCGTCGTCGAGACTTCTGGCTTCCTCTGTCTCGGAGGTTCGACGACAACGACGACGATTCAAGTGACTTAGCAGTTGACAGGGGAAGCCCGGCGTCGTATAAAGGAGCATGGTGGGTTGGGGGTTCTTGGAGAAGGGGAATGGCGAAACAGGGCGTCACCCGGCGTGAGTTTCTGGGCAGCTCGGCGCTCGCGGCGAGCGCCACAGGGCTGGCCGCCCGCGCGGCCTCGGCACAGGAGAACCAGCCAATGAAGGTGAAGTTCGGCCTCAACCTCCTCGTCTACACCGCGGCGTTCACGAAGGACAACGTGGACCTCGTGAAGAAGGTGGCGGACCTGGGCTACGACGGGGTGGAGCCGCTGTTCGCCGACCTGAGCATCCTGGACGCGAAGGCGACGCGGCGCGCGTGCGAGGAGGCGAAGATGGGGCTGAACGCCTGCTGCGTGATGGTGCCCGAGGCCAACCCGGTCAGCCCGAAGCCCGAGGTGCGCCAGGCCGCCGTCGCGCGGCTCAAGCAGATGATAGACATCTGTGCCGAGATGGGCGGCGACGGCATCGCTGGCCCCCTCTACGCACCCGTCCGCGAGCTCACCGGCAAGGCACCCACCGACGACGAGAAGAAGTGGTGCGCGGACGTGCTCCGTGCGGCCGCCGAGCACGCGGACAAGGCGAAGATCAACGTGGCCATCGAGCCGCTCAACCGCTTCGAGACCTACGTGGTCACCACCATCGCCGACGCCACCAAGCTCGCCAAGATGGTGGACCACCCGCGGCTGAGGGTGCAGGTGGACACGTTCCATGCGAACATCGAGGAGCGTGACCCCGCGGCCTCGATCCGCGCGTGCGGGCCGATGGTCGGCCACTTCCACGCCTGCGAGAACGACCGCGGCACCCCCGGCACCGGCCACGTGCCGTGGAAGGATGTCTTCCGCGCCCTCAAGGACATCAAGTACGACCGGTGGGTGACGATCGAGAGCTTCGCGACGGGCATCCTGGACCTCTGCGCCGCGGCCTGCATCTGGCGGCCCATCTACGACAGCGCCGACAAGCTGGCCAAGGATGGTCTGGCCTTCCTAAAGAAAATGGCCGCCGAGGCGTAGACGAACGGAAAGGAGGCGCCCATGTCCCGAATCATCAAGACGATTGAGATCCTCGGTAAGCCGGCCAGTGCGCTCTTCGATACAGGAGCAATGTACAGCTACGTGAGCGCGAAGCTCGTTTGCAAAGCGCGAAAGTGGAAAGTCGCCGCCCCGCTGCGGGTGGGACTAGGCGGGCGCAAGATCAGGGTTCAAGAGTGTTGCTTTCTCGATGGCAAGATCGAAGGCCTCGACTTCTTTACCGATGCTGTCGTGGTGGAAGACTTCGGCCGCATTGACGGCCATAGGCTTGACGCCATCATTGGCGCAGCCACCATGGAGAAATGGGAGATTCAGCTCGACCCCAAGATGGGCACCCTGAGCCTTGAGGGCCTGAAACGCCACGAGTTCACCGAGTATTGATCTAAGGAGCCCAGGCATGGGCATCACGTTTCTTGAGCTCGAGGTGGCAAACCCCGCAAGGCCGGATGTGACCGAGCGGCTGGAGTTCACTGTAGACTCGGGCGCGGTGTACTCGGTCGTTCCCGCGCGAGTGCTGAAGCGGTTGGGGATCAAGCCGTTGGCCGAACAGACGTTTCGCCTGGCCGATGGCTCCAAGATCCTGCGCAAGAAAGGTGGCGCGGTCTTCAAGTACCGCGACCGCATCGGCGTGGCCGACGTCATCTTCGGCGAGCCGGGCGACAGCACGCTGCTGGGCGCCTTCACCCTGGAGGCCCTGGGACTGGCCCTGAATCCGCTGAAGCGTGAACTGGTCGAGCTGCCGATGCTCCTTGTCTGAGGCACCAAACGTTCGCAAGAAAGGAGTTCAGGACGTGTCAGAGAGAGACGTGAACAGGCGTGAGTTCCTGGGGAAGGGCGCGGTCGCCGCCGGCGCGGGGCTGGTGGCGGCTCGGGCGTTCGGGGCCGAGGCGCCCAAGATGCCGCCCAAGGAGAAAATCCTCAGCTACAACGAGAAGATGGAGTACCGAAGGCTGGGGAAGACCGACCAGTGGGTCTCCGCAATCAGCCTGGGCGGACATTGGAAGCGCTGCCCGTTCAAGGGCGAGGAGTTCGACAAGAATCGCGCCGAGATCATGGCCAAGTGCCTCGACAGCGGCATCAACTACGTGGACGCCTGCTGGGGGAACGAGATCGTGGCCTACGCGAAGGCCCTCAAGACCATCGGCCGGCGCAAGGACATCTATTTCGGCTTCTCCAACGGCGGCCAGGAGATGCGCTTCGCCGACTGGCGGACGAAGCGGAAGCTCATGGAATCGCTCGAGGGCATGATGAAGCAGACGGGGCTCGACGTGGTGGACCTCTGGCGCCCCACCTGCCACGAGCCGGGCGGAATGCACACCCACAACGAATCGTGCGAGATGATCGCCGCCGGCGAGCAGGCCGTCAAGGACGGCAAGGTGCGCTGGTTCGGCTTCTCCACCCACGACCGCCGCTGGATCGAGATGATGGTCCGCGAGTTCCCAATCGTCTCCTTCGTTGTCACCCCTTACACCGCCAAGACGAAGGAGAAACCGACGGGCAGCTTCTTCGACACGCTCCGCAAGCACGACATCGGCTTCCTCGGGATCAAGCCGTTCGCGTCGAACTCCATCTTCAAGGGTGGCAGCGCGCCCGACGACCCGCACCGCGAGGAGGACGACCGCATCGCGCGCCTGGCCCTCCGCTACGTGCTCTGCTGCGACGTGCTGACCGCCCCCATCCCCGGCCTCATCTTCCCGCACCACGTCGAGAACTGCCTCAAGGCCATCGAGGAGCGGCGCAAGGAGGACATCGCGGCCCGCCCCGCCGTCCTCGACGACGCCGAGCTCGCCGCTGCCGCCGACCGCATGTGGGAGCGGCTGCCCAAGGGCTATCAGTGGCTCAAGGATTGGGAGTGGGTGTGAAGCCGATTTCTGATTGCTGATTTCTGATTGCTGACTGAAGAAGGAGCGCGCTGCGCCAATGCCTTGGTCACGCGTCACGCGTCACGCGTCATGTCTCCTCGCCGCCCTCTCGGCGCTTCTCGTGGCGACGACCGTCATGGCAGGCGAGGGGCCGAAGGAAGAGGGCTTCGTGGCCATCTTCGATGGGAAGACGCTGAACGGCTGGGCGCCCCGCAACGAGCCTGGGCACGGCTGGGGCGCCAAGTGGGAGGCCCGCGACGGCGAAATCGTCGGCGTCCAGGAGTGGCCCGAGGCCTGGGGCATGCTCGCCACGAGGCGCGCCTTCGGGGACTTCGAGCTGCGGCTGGAGGCAAAGGCCCAGTGGCCCATTGATTCCGGCGTGTTGCTGAGGGCGACCGGAGAGGGGCGTGGCTACAAGGTGAGCCTCCACTGCGGGCCGGACAACAAGGACTGGACGAAGGTCTGGAAGAAGGACGGCTGGAACGACCTGCGGGTTGTCGTCCGTGGCAATCCGCCCACGGTCCAGACCTGGCTGAACGGCGCGGCGATGGCGGAGCTGAAGGGCGCCGCCGGCAAGCCGCCCATTGCCCCGGCCGGCCTCGTCGGCCTCGAAATCAACGGCAACCGCGAGGCGTTCGGCAACCGCATCTTCTTCCGAAACATCCGCGTTCTCGAGCTGAAGTGACAGGAGGCAGCAATGCGCAAGAGTGACATCACGCGGAGAGGGTTTCTGGGCGGGGCGGCAGCGGCTGGAGCAGCGATTCTGGCAGCAGAGGCACCCGGAGCTGAGGCGCCAAAGATGCCACCCAAGGAGAAGATCCTCAGCTTCAATGAGCGCATGGAGTACCGGCGGCTGGGCAAGACCGAGCAGTGGGTCTCCGCCATCAGCCTCGGGGGCCACTGGAAGCGCTGCCCCTTCCGGGGCGAGGAGTTCGACAAGAACCGCGCGGAGATCGTGGCGAAGTGCCTCGAGAGCGGGATCAACTACATTGACGCCTGCACCCACGGCGAGGTGGTCGCCTACACCAAGGCCCTCAAGAGCCTGGGCAAGCGCGACAAGATGTATCTTGGCTTCGACAGTTGCGGGGCACGCGACCCCGCGTTCCGCACCCAGAAGGCCCTCCTTCGCTCCCTCGAGGAGACGATGCGGCAGGTGGGGGTGGACGTTGTGGACGTCTGGCGCATCACGTGCCACGAGCCTGGTGGCATGCACACCTTCAACGAGTCGTGCGAGTTCGCCGCCGCGGGCGAGAAGGCGGTCAAGGACGGCAAGGTCCGCTTCTTCGGCTTCTCCACCCACGACCGCCGCTGGATCGAGATGATGGTGCGCGAGTTCCCCATCGTCTCCGTCGTCGTGACCCCCTTCACGCCCAAGACCCGCCAGAAGCCCGAGGCCAGCTTCCTCGACGCGCTCCGCAAGCAGGACATCGGCCTCTTCGGCATCAAGCCGTTCGCCTCGAACTCGCTCTTCAAGGGCGGGAGCGCGCCCGACGACCCGAACCGCGAGGCAGACGACCGCATCGCCCGCCTCGCCCTCCGCTACTGCCTGACCTTCGACGTCCTCTCCGCTCCCATCCCCGGCCTCATCTTCCCCCACCACGTCGAGAACTGCCTCAAGGCCATCGAGGAGCGGCGCAAGGAGGACCTCGGCCCGAAGCCGGCGGTGCTCGAGAGCCAGGAGCTTGCCAGCGCCGCCGATGCCATGTGGCGGCGGCTGCCGAGGGGCTACCAGTGGCTCAAGGACTGGGAGTGGGTCTGAAAGAAGCGGTGTTCGGTGTTCGGTAGTTCATCTCGTCCGCAGGGTCCTGAGCCTGTGAAGAAATCACACGGACGCCCACGGACAAGCACGGACGGGCAGACTCCTCGGCGATGGGCGTGTGTCCGTGTCCGTCCGTGTAGGTCCGTGTCATTCCTTGACAGGCTCAGGAGCGTGGGGACGAGAAGGTCTTCGGTGTTCGGGGTAAGAGAAGAAGGAGAGCAACGATGCGCAATGAAGACCTTTCGCGACGGGAGTTCGTGAAGCAGGGCGCACTGGGCGCTGCGGGGGTGGCCGTTGGCGCGCGAGCACTCCTCGCGGCTGAGCCGCCGGAGGCGAAGAAGGCGCTCAACTACAACGAGCGGATGGAGTACCGGCGCCTGGGCAAGGCCGGGCTGTGGGTCTCCGCCATCAGCCTCGGCGGCCACTGGAAGCGCACGTTCGTCAACGGCAAGAACGTCTGGGGCGGACCTTGGGACGCGCCCGACCTCCTCAAGAACCGCTCCGAGGTCGTGACCAAGTGCATCGAGAGCGGCATCAACTATGTTGACGCTTGCGAGTGGAACGAAATCCTCACGTTCGCCAAGGTGCTCAAGGGCCGCCGCGACAAGATGCACTTCGGCTTCTCCTGGTGCAAGGAGGAGATGCGCAACCCGAACTTCCGCACCAAGGCCGCTCTCCTGGCGACGCTCGAGAAGGGGATGAAGCAGGCGGAGCTGGACGTTGTGGACCTCTGGCGCGTGAGCTGCCACACGCCCGGCCGCATGCACACCTTCGGCGAGGTCTTCGAGATGATCGAAGCCGGCGAGCAGGCCGTCAAGGACGGCAAGTGCCGCTTCTTCGGAATCTCCACCCACGACCCCGAGTTCCTCGAGATGATGATCAAGAACTACCCCATCATCTCGGCCGTCCTCATCCCCTACACCGCCGCCAGCAAGGAGAAGCCGACCCACAGCCTCTACGCCGCCATCCGCAAGTGCGACGTCGGCTTCTTCGGCATCAAGCCCTTCGCCAACAACTCCCTCTTCAAGGGCGACAGCCAGCCGGGCAGCCCGACCGAGAAGGAGGACAACGAGCGCGCCCGCCTCGCACTCCGCTACATCCTGTGCAACGACGCCATCACCGCGCCCATCCCCGGCCTCTCCTATCCGCATCAGGTGGACAACTGCCTCGAGGCCATCGCGGAGCGGCGCAAGCTCGACCTCGGCGCCAGGCCCGCCATCCTCGACGACCCGCGCCTCGCGGCCCTCCAGGCCGACGTCTGGCGAAACCTCGACCCCGCCCACCAGTGGCTCCGAAACTGGGCGTGCGTCTGAGGAGAAGCAGGTGTTCAGTGTTCGGTGTTCGGTTCTGGGGCTAAGTACACCGCCCCACAAACAAGGGGACAAAATGGCAGTCCCGAAGGGACAGCAGTGGGTAGCCGGCGGCTTCAGCCGCCGGAAAGGGCGCACACGCAGTCCAGTCCCGAAGGGACGGCAGAAGCCCACGGGGGCGCCCCGCCGCACGCACCTGCCGTCCCTTCGGGACTTCTCTACTTCTGGCGCACGAGTCCGGCGGCTGAAGCCGCCGACTAACCACTGTGCTCCCTTCGGGAGCAAGCAACCGAGTCGCCCGTGATTTCGTCCCCCTATCTGTGGGGCGGTGTACTTGGATGGAAGGAGAGTGAATGGCTTTTCTCGGGTCATGCGTCACGCGTCACGCGCCATTGGCCTTTGCCCTCATCGCAGCCGCCTCAGCGCTCGGCGCCGACACACTGGCGCCGTTTGTCCCCGGAACGGAGGGCTGGCTCACCCTCTTCGACGGCTCCGACCTCTCGCGCTGGAAGCCCGCCAAGGGCTCCGACTGGGCGCTCAAGGACGGCATCCTGGCCGGCACAAAGGGCGAGGTGACGAATTACTGGGAGTGGGCCGACTTCGACCTGGCCGCCGTCGTCAAGGGCGACGGCGAGGTCCGCTTCCGCTACTCCAACATCCCCGACCCCGCGCAGCCCGGCTACTGGCTCGACATCTCCGACGGCACCCTCCGCGCCCAGGGGAACCGCACCGTCGCAAAGGGCAGCGGCACCAAGAGCGACGGCTGGCGCGAGGTCCGCCTCACCGCCTCCAAGGGCACGTTCACCGTGCGCCTCGACGGCAAACAGGTTGCCGAAGGCAACGACGCCGCCTGCGCCCACAAAGGCGCGGTCTCATTCGCGGCAAAGGGCGCGCCGTTCGAGATCAAGCTCCTCCGCGCTCGCCCCCTCAACCGCGAGAAGCACGCAAACGTCCCCTCCCCAGACTCCGCCTGCTTCGTCTGCCACGCCAACTTCGAGGGCGAGAAGCTCGCCAAGAAGCACGCGGACGACAAGGCCGACAAGCTGGCCCGCGAGGAGGACGACGAACACCTCCGTCCCGCCAAGGACCGCCCGAAGAGGGCCGGCTGCGCCGGCTGCCACGGCACCTGCTTCGACCACCGCTCCGACGAGGACAACGTGACCCCGCCCGACGTGATGTACACCCGCGGCGAGGTCAAGGCCGCCTGCCTCGCCTGCCACCTCCCCCACAAGGCCGAGCGGAAGCGCAAGGACGGCACCGGCCCCCCGCCCCCCAACGCCACCTGCACCGATTGCCACGGGCACCACAAAGTGAAGAACTGAAGACGCCTGAAGGCCGAGCTACGAGCAAAGCCATGCCCCGTTGCTCCATAGCTCGCCACGATTCTCGATCAATCCCCGTGTTGTAGGCGGGGCGTGCCCTCGGCTTCGCTCGGGCCAGGCCCTGCCCCGCGTCCCCGGTCTTCGCGGGCCAGAGACGGCCCGCCTACAGCCTCTGGCCGCCGCTCGCGCCATTCGATCGAGAACCGTGGCGAGTTATATAGTTCGGCCTCTAGGCGGTCTTGGCGCACGGCCTCTCCCGGGATCGTCGTTGTCGTCGCCGTCCTCGTCGTCGAGTCTCCGAGCGGGACAAGTCAACAGAACCGACGACGACGACGGGGACGCCGACGAGCACGAGAAGCGGCAGCGAGGCGCGGTTGCCAAGACCGGAAGTCATACTCGCAATGGGCTCCCCGCTTGCCTGACTTCGCGGAATGCGCTACTTTGGCGGGCGACACTGATGGGCGATCACATCCTCGGAAGGCTGTTGCCGCATGGGTTCCGGCCCGACGCCGCGTGACGATCCCCCTGGCGTGCCGCCCGCCACGCTCGATGCCTGGCGCGACCTGCGCGAGGTGCTCGGGATGTCGCTGCCCGTCATCGTGGCGATGGCCTCCCACACGATGATGGGCGTGGTGGACAGCGTGATGCTGGCCGACTACAGCCCCTACGCGCTCGCGGCGTCGGGCGCGGCCGGCGTCATGGCCTTCGTCGTCGCCGCGTTCATCTTCGGCACGATGAACTGCACGAGCACGTTCGTGTCGCAGAGCATCGGCCGCGGGGAGAGCGAGGAGTGCGCGCGCTACACGTGGCAGGGGCTGTACTTCGGGCTGGCGGCCCAGGCCGCCGTGGTGCCGCTGATGGTGGCGCCGCGATGGGCGTTCGGCGTGTTCGGCCTCGACGCCAGGGTGGAGGGGCCGGCCGCCGTCTACTTCGGCCTGCGGATGGCGCACGTGGCGGGCTCGGCGGCCTATGCGTCGCTGGCGTCGTTCTTCCAGGGCATCGGCCGCCCCAGCATCCCGATGTGGGCGGCGATAGCGGCCAACATCTTCAACGTGGCCGCGGACTACGCGCTGATCTACGGGCACTGGGGCTTCCCCGAGATGGGCATCGCGGGGGCCGCCGTCGCCACCGGGGCCGCAAGCTATCTCCAGGTGGTGCTGCTCCTGGCCGTCTTCCTGTCGCGCCCGATGCACGAGGCGTTCCGCACGCGGAGCCATCCCGGCTTCGACGCGGCGCGCTTCGGGCGCCTGATGGCCATCGGCGCGCCGTCGGGGCTGACCTTCATGCTCGACGTGGCGAGCTGGGCCGTGTTCACCAACGCCCTCATCGGGCGCCTCGGCCCGAACATCCTCGCCGCGAACACCGCCGTCCACGCCATCACCTCGCTCTCCTTCATGCCCACCGTGGGGATGAACAAGGGCATCACCGTCCTCGTGGGGCAATACATCGGGCGGGGCGACATCCCGGCGGCGAAGCGCATGACCTACCTCGGGCTGAAGCTGGCGATGGCCTACATGTTCGTCATGGGCCTGCTCTTCGTCGCTCTGCCCGGGCCGCTCATGAGCTTCTTCGTGTCCAACGACCCCAAGGTCCTGGCTAGCGACCGCGCCGCCATCCTGAGCGCCGGGAAGACGATGCTGATGCTCGCCGCGATCTACCAGGCATTCGACGCCCTCTGGATCGTCTCCATCGGCGCGCTCCGCGGGGCGGGCGACACCCGCTTCCCCGCCATCGTGTGCATTGGCACGGCGTGGGGCTTTCTGCTGCCGCTCGGCCTCCTGCTCACCCGCACGCTCGGCTGGGGCTACGTGGGCGCCTGGGTGGCCGCAGCCGTCCAGGTCGCCGTCGTTGGCTGCATCCTCTTCTGGCGCTTCACGAGCGAGGCGTGGCGGAAGATTGACATCTTCGAGGGCGTGGGCGTCCAGGCGGGCGCCCAAGCGGGCGTGAGCCCGCTCGGGATTCCAGATTCCGCATTCCAGATTCCAGATTCGCCACCGAGGGGAGGAGAATGAAGGAGCGGGCGATGAAGCTGATGCTGCTGGCGCTTCTCGTCGTGTTGCTGTGGCAGGCTCAGGCCAAGGGCGCGGAACTCGTCGTGGCGCCGGGCGGCGACATCTCGAAGGCCCGCGATGCGGCCCGCAAGCTCATCGCGGAGGGGCTGAAGGCCAACGTGACGGTCCTCATCAAGGGCGGCACCTACGAGCTGCCCGACACGCTCGCCTTCGGCCCCGAAGACTCGGGCACCGAGCAGTTCTCCATCACCTACGCCGCCGCGCCCGGCGAGAAGGTCATGCTCAGCGGCGGACGCAAGGTCACGGGCTGGAAGAAGGGCGAAGGCGAGCTCTGGACCGCCGAGGTGCCAGGCGTCAAGGAGGGCAAGTGGTACTTCCACCAACTGTGGGTCAACGGCCAGCGGGCCGTCCGCGCCCGAACGCCGAACAAGGACGCCGAGACCCCCTACTGGCAGCTCAAAGGCGTGGCTCTGGCAAAAGACCTGAAGAGTCACACCTATTCCTTCGCGCCCGGCCAAGTGAAGGAGTGGAAGAACCCGACGGATGTGGAGGCCGTGGTCTATGGCAACTGGGAGATCACGCGGAAGCGCTTCGAGAAGGTTGACCCGGCGACCGGCATCGCCCAGATGCTCGGCCCGCACGCGAAGCCGCACGACGCCATCGCCGCCGGCGGCGGACGCTGGTTCTTCCTCGAAAACGCACAGGAGTTCCTCGACCAGCCTGGCGAATGGTATCTCGACCGCCAGACGGGCATCCTGACCTACTGGCCGCGGCCCGGCGAGGACATGACGAAGGCCGAGGCCATCGCCCCGCAACTGATGCGTCTGCTGGAGGTCAAGGGCACCCCCGAAAAAACCGTCCGAAACCTCCACTTCAAGGGCATCGAGTTCGCCTACGCCGACTGGACTCATCCCCAGGGCGGCTACCTGGGCATCCAGGCCTGCCACTACGTCACGGGGGTTAGCTGGGACAAGGCGCAGTGGGGCCGCATGGACGCCGCGGTCCGCTTCGACTACGCGCAGGGGTGCAGCGTCACCGACGGCGCCCTTGCCCACCTCGGCGGCTGCGGCATCGAGCTTGTCACGCGCTGCGCCAAGTGTACCGTCGAGGGCAACCACGTCCACGACATCAGCGGCAACGGCGTCATCCTCGGCGGCCCGAAGGCCGAGGACGACGTGCCGAAGGACTGCCGCATCGCCAACAACCACGTCCACGCCATCGGCCTCGACTACGCGGGGGCGGTCGGCATCTGGGTCGGCTTCGCACAGCGGGCCGTCATCGCACGCAACCTCGTCCACGACGCCCCCTACACCGGCATCTCGATGGGCTGGCAGTGGAACCCCCAGCCGACCGCCGCGAAGGAGAACACGATCGAGTGGAACCACGTCCACAACGTCATGAACCGCCTGGGCGACGGGGGCTGCATCTACACCCTCGGCCTACAGCCCGGCACCCAGATTCGCTTCAATCACCTCCACGACGTCCACCGCTCCCGCTTCTGCCAGGCCGCGCCGAACAACGGGATGTTCATTGACGAGGGGTCCAAGGGCTTCCACTTCGAGCGCAACGTCATCTACAAGACCAGCGCCGAGCCGGTCCGCTTCAACCAGTGCGCCCGCAACTGGCACACCTGGAAAGACAACGTGGAGGGCGGCATGGCGCCGCCCGTCCCCGGAAAGGTGGGCACCGCCCTGAGTTGCGACGGCTCAAGCTCCTTCGTCGAGGTGCCCCACAAGCCCGAGCTGGAGCCGGAACATCTCACCATCGAGGCCTGGATCAAGCTCGACGAGTTCCCCGCTGGCAAGGACCCCCGCCGCTGGCTCGTCAACAAGAATCGCAACGAATGGGAGAACGGCCACTACGCCCTCATCATCAGCGGCAGCCAGGTCGGCGCATACCTCAACATTGGCGGCGGCAAGGAGAACCACCTGTCGGCCCTCAGCCCCGAAGGCGCCCTCAAGCTCAAGGACTGGCAGCACGTGGCCATGACCTACGACGGCGCCGACCTCAAGGTCTACCTCAACGGCGCCCAGGCCGCCTCGGCCGCCATCAACAAGAAGCGCACCCTTGGCCGCCTCCCCCTCGCCATCGGCCGCCGCCAGGACGCCTACATCTACTTCAAGGGCGCCATAGACGAAGTCCGCCTCTACAACCGCCCCCTCTCCGCCGACGAACTGAAGGCCCACTTCGCCACGCCCGCCTCCGCCGCCGAAGCCAAGGGCCTCGTCGCCTCCTGGCCCTTCGACGACCTCGAGAAGCTCGGCGATGCCGTGAAAGAGGTCATCGAGAAAGCCGGCCCCGAGCCCGCCTACCGCGCGAGGCTGGGCCTCCTATGAGGGCTGTCATCGTCCCCACGCTCCCGAGGCTGTGAGGAAATGACACGGACCCACCCGGACGGACACGGACACACGCCCGTCGCCGAGGAATCTGCCCGTCCGTGCTTGTCCGTGGGCGTCCGTGTGATTTCTTCAGAGGAGGTTCGTAGTGCGGGCCTAACCCGCATTTCTCACCAGCGGCTGGTGAGAAATGCGGGAACCACCAAACCACAAGCACCAAGCGCCAAACAAGCCCCAAACTCCAATCCTCAATGGTCCAAGCGGAGACTACGTGGTGTTGCCC
>Ga0194112_10007912_pt1 | contig 13764 bp, 15 predicted proteins | sample TA2MahC400mmetaG_FD_146191 | JGI IMG/M metagenome (GOLD analysis project Ga0194112, IMG submission 146191) | Freshwater microbial communities from Lake Tanganyika, Tanzania - TA2015016 Mahale Deep Cast 400m | ecosystem: Environmental > Aquatic > Freshwater > Lake | place: Tanzania: Lake...
CTCGCTTCATCCGTCTCCGCGCGCAGCGCCGCGATGTACGCCTGCGAGGCCCGGATCGCGATCCACGTCTGCACGCCGAGGGCCGTCAGTTTCAGCGCCGCGCCGCCGAGGACGAGCGCGAGGCCGCCCGCGCCGATGGTGTAGCTCACGACCTTCTTGATGGACGGCGATAGGTGATTGAACCAGCGCACGACCCCGGCGATGACGTCGATGAGCGGCTTCGAGGCCTCCATCAGCGGGATCACCATGCCCCGCACCGCGCCCGCCCCGGTAGCCTTCAGCTTCGCAAGCGCGTCGCCCCAGGCGTCGGCTGCCTCGGCTTGTTCCTCCGACCACGTGATCCCCATGTCGCGGGCTTCCTGCATCGCCTCCGCGACACCCTCCGCGCCCATCTTGAGAAGCGGCAACGCCGCCTGTCCCCCGCGCCCGAGCAGGGCCATCGCGATCCGCGTCCGGTCGGCCTCCGAGCCTGCGCTCTTGATCCCGTTGGCGACCTCCAGGAACAGCGCCTCCCCGGTCTTCATCCGGCCTTCCGCGTCGGTGACGCTGATCCCGAGTTCCTCGAACGTATCGCGGACCTTCGAGGAGGCCACGCCCTTCGCGAACTCGCCGGCGTTCCGCATGAGGAACCGCAGCGAAGTCCCGACCGCCTCGAAGCTCGTCTCGTTCTGCTCCGCCGCGTACTTCAGCGCCGACAGGCTTTCGACCGCTACGCCGGTGCGTTTCGAGACCGTGAGAAGTTCTTCGCCCGCCCGCGCCGCCCCGGCGGCGCCCAACCCGAGACCGCCGAGGATCGCGCCGCCCGCGAGCATCATCTTGGTCCCGGCCCGCCCGATAGAGTCGGCTGCCGACGACAAGGCCTGAAACTCCGCCCGCGTGTCGGCGGCGGCCTTCTGCGCGCCGCGCAGGCCCCTCTCCATCGCCCGCGCCGGGCCGGTGAACTTGTCCGTCGCTGCGATCACTACGCGGAGGTCGAGCGCCATATCACTTCCCCCGTTCCGCCAACGCGCGTTCCTGCGCCGCCCAGCGGCCCAGTTCCGCCCCGTCCTTGTAGGCCAGCCACAGGGTCACGGTCTCCTCGTCCAGGTCCAGGAGTTCGGCGGGCTTGAGGCCGAGGGTTTCGCAGAGCCACGGAAGCATGATGGTCTCGTGTATCGCAGGGGATGGCCCGTACTTCGCGGAGTAGCGGGCGCGGGCCTCGGAGTGACTCCAGCACAAGTAGCCCCGGTTCGTGCGGGGCGCGTGCGCCTGGAAGCCCGCTACTCGGGCGACCCCTTTCTTTGGTCCAGGGCCTCGCGGGCCGCGAAGTACGCGGCGACGACTTCGATCTTCGCCTCGGTCGGGAACTCCCGCACCGCTTCGCGCGTGCAAGCCACCTCGTTGCCGTCCCCGTCCGTGACGCCCTCCCACTTCCGCACCGCCGCCACGAAGAACCGGCAGAACACCTCCGCCACGTCGGCGGGCACCTCGTGCGCCTCGAAGGTCGTCTTCCCCGTCCGCGCGGCGAGCACGCCGCAGGCGGCCCCGACCTCCAGCAGTTCGCTGTCCGCCGCCCCGAACCAGAAGGCCGCCCCGTCGTGCTCGACCCGCGTCCACAACCGGACCCGCATCATGCGCCTCCTACGCGACTGCGATGGTAATGCCGTCGTTCGAATCGTCGAGGACCCAACGCGCCGTGTACGCCTCGACGGTGTTGTTGTCTGTGTACGCGAACTCCAGCCCGATCCGCTTCGGTGTCGGCACCGTCAGCGTAACGGTCGCCGGACTCTCGGCGTCGTTGACGGCGGTCGCTACGATGTCCCCGGCCTCCACGGTCAGGTCGTCATCCCCGCTCAGGACCCCGATGGGGACCAGGAGTTCGGCGCTGCACTCGACCTCCTGCACGCCCGCCTCGCCCGCCTCGGGGTAGAGCTGGTAGCCCTCGGCCCGCTCGTTGAGGGAGCGCACCGGGTTGAGGTTGTTCCGCACGTTGACCGTCAGCCGCGTCAGCGAGCAATCGGTATCGTCGAGCTGCACGAGACCGCGTGAGCACTCGAAGGTCGTCTGCGGACAGTCGGCGTGACCCGTCAGCGCGCCGACGGTCGCGATTGGCTTGCCCATGACCATGAGGTCGTAGTTCGCCGTTAGCGCCGCGCCGACCGCGAACACGACCTCCGCCGTGTTGACCTTCCAGGCCGTGGACTGTATGCCCCAGGTGTAGCTGCCGAACTCCGCGTCGATGTCCGGCGGCAGGCCCCACGGGTAGGTGTCCCGCAGGATGGAAGTCAGAATCGACTCGTCAACGGGGATGGTGTCGATACGCACGGACGGGTTGATCCCCGTCGCTTTCCAAACCCCGACCCCGGCGATCCCGGCGCGCTTCTCCGCGTTCACGTCGAACGGAACGCTGCCCCCGGTGATGATCGCGATGGGGGTATCGTAGCTTGACTGGCCCTTCAGCAGGGCGTACTGCACGAGTCCGGTAGGCATGGCTCAGGCTCCTTTTCCGACGCGCCAACTGCACGCGATGCGGGCTGTCCAGACCCACTGGTTGTCGGCGGGCTTCTGGAGGTACACGTACTCGACTTCGCCGCGCGTCCCGATGGACGCGACCTGGGTATCGTCGCCGACCTCTACCGCGAGGTCCCGGTTGTCGGCGAGCGCGGCCTTGACCGTCTCGACTATCGCCCCGACCGTCTCCCCGGCTTCCTGCTGGTCGTCTGCCGGGCATTCGATGGCGAGCAGGAGCCGCAGGCGCTGGAACCACGTCCCTCCCGAAAGCGCGCTCGCGCTCGCCCCGGCGTTGAGGTCGGAGGGCTCCTCGCCGGTTTCGCTTTGCGGCATGACGAACGCGACCGGCCCCTCGTACCGCGCGAGCCGCCAGTACTTCTCGACCAGGACGCCTTCGAGCGCGCTCCCCAGAATGGAGGCCACCTCGTCAACGAGCGTCGGCATGGACATCGGGAGCCTGCTCATAGCCCCAAGGCCTCCCGCAACGGCCTCTCGAAGGCGGCCCGCACGGCAGCCTGCGATTGCTCCAGCGCAGGACCCAGGAACGGGCGCTTCGGAATGGTGACTTGCTTGACGCGCACCCAGTGCATTCCGACTCGGCGCACCGTCTTCCGCCGCTTGCCGGAGCGCGTGACGACCTCTTTCTCTTGATACTCAGTCGGCGTCTGGAACACGAGGTAGGGCTTGTTCTTCGCCCGGATGGTCGCCCCGAACTCGTGCACCCGCGCGTAGATCACGTTCGTGCCGACCTCGGCGTAATCGTGGCCGTGGACGACTGAGTGAATGCTGCTCCGCAGGTGCCCGCCGCCGCCCGCGCCCTTAGCCTCGCCGCCCCGCCGGACGCCCCGGTACAGGTGTCCCGCCGGGTGGCCGAGGTAGACGATCTCCTGCGCCTTGCGCTTGACCTCGGTGGCCGCGCCGGCGAGGGCCTTCCGCAGGATAGCGGGGCCGTTCTCCAACGCCTGCAGGCGGCGCATGAGTTCGTCGGCCCCGTAGAAGTCCACCGTGACGCTCATGCGGCCCCCGTCGCGACCAGCGCGATCACCAGTCTGCCCGGCCTCGGGAGTTCCCGGAGGCGCGGGGTTGCGAACACCACGAACTCCTGCCCGTCCGTCTCGCGCTTCAGGCGGTCGCCCTTCTGCACGTCGGCATCCGCCAGCATTCGGCCTCGGTGCGTGACCGTCAGTTCCAGGTCCGGCGTCTCGCGGCTGGACTGTTCCGGCGTGAGCTGCGTGATCCGCGCCGGTTGTTCGACGGCCACGGGTTCCCACGTCTCGGTGCCCGCCGTCCGGCGCAGGATGGTCACGGTGTCAGTCAGCGGCTCCATCGCCGGTCTCCATCCGCGCGAGTTCATCATTCGGGTCGTCAACCGGCGGCGGCGGCCCGCCCTCGCCGAACTGCGGCTGCGGCGGCTCGGGGATGTCCGGCGACGGCCCGCGTTCGTCTACCATCCCCAACGAGAGGAGGTAGGCCACCTGTTGAGGCACCCGTTCCGCCAGCGCCTTCTCGACCGCGCCCTGCGGGTCTTCCGGGCAGCGTAGAACTACCCGCGCCCTCGGCGGCACAACGTACCGCCCTCCGAACGGGTATTCGCCCTGCAATCGCTTGCCCGTCGCGTTCCGCAGATAGGTGGTCACGTCGTCAGCCTCCTGTAGGGTTCCAGCATGGTCGCGATGCTCTGCGGCACCCCGCGTTTGAGCTGCTCCTTGGTGCGCGTGTAACCGTCCGTCGAGTCCTGCGTCGTGCCCGCGTCGCCCCGGTACCCGAGCCGCCAGCCGGTCAACTCCAGCAGGGCGGTGTACAAGGTCTCGGTCTGCACGGTCTGTTCGGTCCATCCCGCCGTGTACTGCGCCCTCACCGCCCGCCGCCCGGCTTTCCACGTCCGCCCGAGGCGGGTCAGGACGCCGGAACGCGCGTTGGCGGCGAACTCCGTGTCCTCGGCCAGGGCCGCATACACCGGCACCGTCACCGTCCCCGCGTTCTCGGCGATCTCCGCGATGACCGTGACGGGGAAGGCGGGCAGCACGAGCTGCGCCGTGCCTGCGTCAACGTCGAACATGGTCTCCCGTTCCGCCGACTCCAGCGCGTAGCCCACGTAGGCGTCGGCCAGGGCCTGGGCCTGTCGCGCCGCCGAGACGGCGAGCGCGATGTTGCCCTTTGCCTGCGGCACCCATTCAAGCACGTCGCTTTCGGCCAGGAGCGCCACGGTCAGACCCCCTCGAAACCGCCGACCAGGATGCACCGGCACTGGCAGGCGTCCTCCGCCCCCATCGCCGGGTCGTGCGGTCCATCATACTCCCCGGAATCGAGGCGGAAGTTCTCCTCCCAGGGGATGGTCTCCCCGTCGAGGTCCGCGTGGTCCGGGCGACTGTTCTCGTCAACGATGGACAGCCACGTCTTCACCGTGCACCCGGCCTCGCGGTAGCCCTCTTTCGCACCCTCGTTGAGCGCCGAGGCCGTCTCGGTGCGGGCCACGTTCTCCGCGTAGCCCTCCCGCCCCGTCGCCGCCCACTCGCGGGCGCGGGCAATCAGGTCGCCCTGCGTCTCCCCGTTGCGGATGCCCTCGGCGATGGATTCGCGGAGGCGCTCCTGGGCGTCGGCGGCGACGGTCTTCATGGGTACGTCGCGCTTCGCCAGCGCCTCCAGGGCGCGTTCGTTGACCAGCGCGAACGGGTCCGTCGAGACCGACCCGAAGGCGACCCGCGCGGCCTGCTCGTAGGCATCGCGGTACAGGGGGCGCAGGGACTCGGCCAGTAGCCCGTAGGCCTCGTCAGAGGAGAACAACAATGCCTCCACGAGGTCCTCGACGCCCGCCTTGCTCGCCGCCCCGAAGTGCTGCGCCAGCTTCTCCTCGACCTCGGCCAACAGCCCCTCGTACCACGGCTGTTGCGCCGCCAGGAACTTCGCCGCCCAGGCGTCAAGCTGCTTCTCGTGTTCCCGCTTGCGGCGCTCCCGCTCCGCCGGGGAGGGCGCGGACGCCTTCGCGACGACGCGCCGCAGCGCCCTCTCCAGCAGGGCGAGTTCCTCGTCGGTGGCGGTTCGCAGGACGGCGGCGGTGCTCATCAGGTCCTCGGGTAGCCGACCTCGACGTACAGGAACAGGTCGGCCATCTCCTCCTCCGGCGTCGTGCGCGTGACCTGCCAGGAGCAGGAGATGACTGCGTTCTCCGACACCGGTACGTCGTCCCGCAGGACTCCGGCGGTGATCCCGGTTCCGTTCGCGAGCGTCCAGGCCGCATCGGCGGCGGCCTTCGTCATCTCGGGCCGCACCGAGAACACGGAGGCCCCGCCTACGTAGACGTTGCCGATCACCGACAGCGGGTCTGTCGCGTCCGCCCCCGTGTTCCCGAGGGTGAACGCGGCCTTCGTGATATAGCCGTCGCCGAATCCGAGACCCAGCGGCATTCCGGCCACGTCCGCGTCAACGTAGCCCGCCTGCCGATAGGACAACGGCACGACCAGCTCTCGGTGTCCGTCCGCGTCGGCCTTCGCGCTTTCGAGGATCGCCTGGACCGTTCCGCCGACCCACCCGCTGATCGCGGTCGCGCCCACGAGGTCCGCGCCGGAACTGCCGTCCGCCACGGCCTTGATCCGGGCGACGAGGGCCTCGATCACTTCCTGGATCGTGGCCGCCCCGCCGGTCTCGGCAATCGGCGTGAGGTGCACGTAGTTCCCGCCGGAGTAACCGTCGGCCTCGGAGGCAAGCTGGTCCGTCAGCGCGTCTATCGCCGCCTGCACCGTGGCCGCCGCGCCCGTCAGCGCGTTCGGCGTCAGCCCGATTGCATCGGCCCCGGAGGCTCCGTCGGCTACGTCGTCGAGCAAGTCCTTCAACTCGCCCAACTGCGCGAGGGCGCTCTCCACGTCATCCGTCGTGAAGTGCGTGCCGGCATCGGCAATCGGCATGTCCGCCGCCGACACCTCTCCCGCGCCGGTGCCCCAGTTGATCTCAGAATCGCCGATCGAGTCGGCGGGCAGGATGCCCTGCAGCGCGTTGTCGAGCTGCGTCCCGAGGCCGTCCGTGGTAGCACGCCCCGCCGGACGTATCCGGTTCAGCGTGTGGATGAGATCGTTATCCAACACGTACCCCATCGGACTCACCTCCTAGACGCGCTGCGTGAAGTAGCAGTCAACGTTGGCGTATTCAGTGGCGCCGTCCTCGCCGATCTGGACCACGATCACCTGATCGTCCTGCGAGACGCCTAGGCCCATGTCGGTCGTGTACCGCCCGACGTTGAGGGCCTTCGTGATCGTGAACGGCGCGCACGTCCCCTGCGTGAGGTTGACGAGCAGGAACTTCGAGTCGGCGTTGGTCCCCGAGACCGTCGCCGCCGCCCACTTGACCTGTTTGATCGATGCCGGTACCGGCCACTGGTACCCGATGCCGTGCGTCAGGTCACGCATGTAGATGCGCGTGATGAGCGGTTCGGTCGTGCTGCTCGTGAACGCGCTGATCCGGCAGCGGATCAGGTAGTACAGGGTCAGGTCCTCGGTGAGGCCGGAGAGGCACGGCGCCCAATCGGTCGGCGGGTTGAACCGCAGCTTCTTGACTCCCGTCCCCGCGACTTGCAGGATCGTGGACTCGTCGAGCGTCGGCGTCAACGTGCCCCAGGCTCCGGTCGTCTTGTAATACTCCCAGATCGTCGTCGCGGTCATGTTCGCCTGGGTGCCGATGTTGATGTCGGCCCCGTACCACTTCGCGGTCTGGCCGAACTGGAAGGCGTCGTGCTGTGCGGGCGAGGTCGGGAACGGCAGCACGTCGTTCGCCCCGGCGCTGTTGGCCTCGGCGGTGTAATCCGTGTAGACGGGCGTCGCCGCATAATCCTTCTGCACTGCGACGGCGACCGCCTGTTGCGGGCTGGTCCCGACGTGAACCCCGTCCGACCCGAGGCCGGTGTCAACGCCCAGCGTCCCCGGCAGGCGAAGGTACTGCTCGACGTAACTCAGCGGATACCGCGTCCAGCGTCCGATCATCGGTCGGCCCTCCTCGGGCTCTGCCGGGAGCCCCGTTGCCGAGGCCCCCGGCGATCATGCCCCGCGCCCACGGCGGCGGGGCTACAGGCTGACGGTGAAGTTGTGGAACACGCCGTGCGCCTTGAAGACCTTCGCGCGGATCGTGCCCTCGTACAGCAGGTTCGCCTGCTCCAGGTCGGGAACGTGCGGCAGCCGCTCCATCACGACGCCGCCCTCGTCCGGTGCGCCACGGAACGGCGCGCTCGCGATCTCCGGCTCGCACAGGGCGGCCAGCCAGTTGTTCGCCGCCGTCACCGAGTGCGCGTTCTGCGGCTCGTACACGATGTCGATCACCGCGCCCCACGGCGCAACGTACTTCGTCACCCGCGCCCCGGCGGTCAGGTTGGGCAGGTCGCCGGGGGTGTACTGCACGTTCAGCATCCCCGCGAACTGACTGATCTTCTGCTGCACGGTGAGCGAGCAGTAGACCGCCGTCGGGCGGAACTTCGCCCCGGCCCCCGCGTCCACGATGGTGCGCAGGAACGTGTTGAGCACGTCCTCGTCGAAGGCCGCGCCCGCGTTGTTCGTCACGGTCGCCCGCCCGGCAGTGGTCAGCAGGCCGTCGTCGAACCCACCGGCCCCGACCGTGCCGACGAGGCCGCTCATCTTGCGGGCCGCCGCCTCGGCCGCCGCCGCCTGCGTGACTTCGAGGCCAAACCACGATGAGTAGGCGATGGACGCCACGAACTTCGGCAGGATCACCGACGCCTGTTGCGCGATCTGGTCGGCCACGTCCTGCGCCGCGCCGTAGACGCCGTTGCGCGCCTCCTGCATCGCGGAGCCGGAAACCGTGATCAGCTCCATCATGAGCTGGCAGGTGTTCGTCCGCACGACCGGCGCGACCGGGTTCGCGGTCAACGAGGTGGCGAGGGTCCCTTCGATCTGGGCGTTCTCGCCGGGGGCCGCCACCTGAATGTCGCGCCAACGGTCGGTGATCGCCACGGCCCGTTCGGTGCCGGTGCGTGCGAGCAGGGGCGTCTCCAACCCGCCCCAGACGGTGATGAGGTCGGGGAACGCGATCTGGATGGCGGACGCGCCGAGCCAGTCGTTCGCGCTCACGCCGGTCGCCATCGCCTTCGCGACGGCCTCGCTCCACCCGGCCAGGAACTTGTCAACGCTCTGCGTGGTCATGTTCGTCTCTCCTCTCCTATTGGCCCATCAACAGACGGGCGGCGGCATCGCCCAAGGCCTTCTCGGCGGCCTTGGCGGCGTGTGCGGCTTCGACGGTGCCGGGGTTCGCGCGGGCCTTGGCGACGGCATCGGCGAACGGGGTGCCCGCCGGGGTTCCGGTGAGCTTCGTGTCGTCCTCAGCCGCCGCGGTCGAGACCGGGCCTCCGGCTGTGGGTTGGGCTTCGAGGGCCGTGACCTTGGCCGCCAACGTCGCGTTCTCCGCCTTCAGGTCGGAGAGCGACTTGGCGACCGCCTCGGGCACTTCGGGTTCGGCGTCCGGTTCGGCTTCAGGTTCAGCAACCGACTCCGCGTCCGCCTCGGCGAGCTTCTCCGCTTCGGCCTCCGGCGCGGGGGTCTCCTCGGTCTGCTCTTCGTCGGTCTTCTCTGACTCGGCGTCGGCCTCGTCCTGCGACTTCGCGACCGCCTCCAACGCGGCGAGGCGCTCCGTCAGCGGAGCCACGGCGTCACCGACCGCCTTCGCAACGACTTCCGCGATCTGTTCCGGCGTCATGTCCTCACTCTCCTCGTTTCCGGCCTCGGGGGCCGAGGGCTCGGCGGCCTTCGAGGCCGCGTCTTCGGCTTCGACTAGGGCGGCCACGGAGTCCGCGCAGGACCCGCAGCCGCAGGCGTCCATCAGCGTTCGGATGGCCTCGTGCATCAGCTTGTGGTCGCGCCGCGAATGGCGCGCTCCCGCCTTGGCGACGGCTTCGACGGCCTCCCCGAAGGCCTCGTCTTCCGCTTCCTCGGCGGCGGACTTCGCCACCCACTTCCCGCCCTCGGCCTCCGGCGGCTTGTACTTCTTCTTCACCGCCGCCCAGGCTACGGCGTGGGCGCGCGCTTCGCCGACTTCCTTGAAAGCCGCGTTGAAGGCGCCCATGTAGATGCGCAGGGCGTCCTCGGGCAGGACCTTCCGCACCTTCTCGTCGATCTCGCTGGTCTTGCCGTAGGGCATGACCTCGCCTCCTACCTCGGCGTCTGCCGACGCCGCCTTCGAGACTGCGGCCAACCACGTGTCCGGGTTCGCCGCCGGGTTGAGCAGCGAGTTCCCGCGCGTCACCGCGATGTGGTCGAACCGGATGTCCTCGAAATACCGCCCCGACTTGCCCGTGACCGGGTGCCGCCCGAAGGCGGCCTTGACCGGCCCCGTGACCGATAGCTGGTAGGACTGCCCGGCCAGCATGTTCACCATGATCGCGCGGGCCTGCTCGACCTCGGGGCTGAGTTCGCCTTCGACGCCGAGCTTCTTCACGTCGCCTTCCTCGAAGACGGCGAACGACTTCGCGACGCCGAGTTCGCGACCCGGCTCCACGCCCCAGTGCTTCCCCTCCGAAGGGCAGGGCACGAGGTCAACCGGCCCCTGCGTCGCCATCGACTCCAGGCACTTCGAGGAGAACCACTCGCCCTCGTTGTCTACCGCCGTGCTCGACGCGACGCCCTCGATCAACAGCGGTTCCCCGACGGAGACCATCTCCTGTACGCGCCGCCGCGCCGCCGCGAGGCTCATGGGCTTGCCGTCGCCCGCCTTCGCCACGACCGGAACGCCGAACGTGAACTGCGCCATTCTCCTCACCTCCCAAACGCAAACGGAGCGCCTCGGCGGGCTTGCCGCCAAGACGCTCCGTGTAGCGTCTGGTTTGCCGAGTCCCTGCACGGAGGACTCATAACCCGGTAGCTGGCCGGGGTAGGCGTCTTTGGTTGTCAGACCGACCGCGCCGACTGTTCCTCGCGCACGGCGGCCAGGAGCGACTTCGCGACCTCCTCGGTCAGGCCCTCGCGCCCGTTGCCGTTGTCGCCGACCTCGAAGGCGGCCCGCACGTCCTCCGCCGACTTCGCCACTGCGAGCCTCCCCGCGACCGACTGTACCACACTCGGCGGCAGGCTGTCACTGCTGAACGCGACCGCTTTGGCGAGGTGCCCCTCCCGCAGGAACTTCAGGGCCTTGGTCCGCCACTTCGCGAGGTCGCGGTCGGCGGTCTCGCCGAGGGACTTCGCGGCGGGCGGAGGAGGTTCCTGCGCGAGCGGTTCCTCGGGCGTCTCCGGCGGCGGAGGCGGAGGCACCAACGCTGCTTCCGGCTCCGGTTCCTCCTCGGGCGGCGGCTCCGTCCCCGGCGTCCAACCCAGCACCACCGGCCCCGTTTGCGACATGACGAACACCGCATCCACGTAGGGGCCTTCGAGTCCCGGCAGGCCCAGCTTCTCGCGGCCCTCGTTGATCGGCACCAGCGTCGTGCCGACCGTATTCAGCCACGTCGCGACCTCTGACAGGTCCTCCCCGCCCTCGTCCCACCCGGCCTTGACCTTCGTCAGCCCGAGGTCGTCTTGGAGAATGTCGGTCAGGAGGTCGGACAGCAGCAGCTTCGTCACGTCCGCGCCCCAGAGCACGGCCTGCTTCTCGCTGCCCTCCTGAGTGACCTTGTACTGCGCCCCCTCGAAGCCGAGCACCGAGGCGTTCAGCCCGAACGCCCGCGCGATACGGCGGACGAGGTGAACCTGCGTCTTCTCGAAGGACGCCTCCTTGATCGGGCGCTCCTTCACCCGCTTGGGTCCGGCGGGGATCGGCTTCGTCGCCATCGCCTGCTTGCCGGCCATCGCCGCGTTGAGGCTGTTGATGAACGCGGTGAACTCCTCGATCTGCTGCACCGACCACTCGGAAGGGACCTCCCAATATGAGAAGTCCGCGTCGCCGTCCGTCGCCCACGAGAGGTTCCAAGCATCGTAGGCGAGGTACTGGAGGATCGCGACGAGGACGTTCTCGGTTGGGCTGCGACCGAATCGCGACGTGAGCGCGCTGTTGTAGCGCACGTAGCGCAGCTCGTCGGCGGTGAACTGGCCGACCTTCTGACCGCTGCTGAGGTTGTACTGCTCGAAGGCGAAGTCCGGCGGCTGCGGCGGCCAGCCGCCCGGCGTGAGGAGAGGCTTGATCGTCGCCGCGTCAACCAGTTCGAAGGCGAACATCCCGCCGCGCTTGTTGGCGCGCCGGTACCCCGCGAGCGCTCCGACCGTCAGCAGGTCGTAGACGCCGGAACAGATGAACTCCTGCCACGTCACGCCCGGCCCGCCCAGCCCGCCGGTTGTAGCGAGGAACTCCTGCGCCTGCTCGATCTCGCTCTGCGCCTCCGACTCGTCGAGTCCGTCAACGGGGAGAACCTGAAGAGGGGTCGCCCGCACTTGGTCGATCCGCAACTGCACCGCGTTCGCTACTACGTCGCAGTTCACGGCCAGCGTGCGGAGCTGCTTCATCGTGGTCAGCCCGCCGCGCCAATTCGCGTCTCCGTGCTTCGCCTCGTCCGCCATGCGCTGACGCTCGCGTTGGTCGGCGGCGATGTACTCCGCCTCGGCCTTCGATATGTAGCCGATGCGGCGGAGGGTCTTGGCCGTCCAACGCTCGATCAGGCTGCTCACATACTCACCCCGTGGGGGTGTCGATCTACGCTTCGCGCGCTATACTTGCACACGGCGGCGGGTCTGTCAAGAGGTTGTCTGCGGAACGAGCGTCTGTAGATAGGCCTCGTCGGCCCACCAAGGTTTGCTTTCGGAGAGCTTCGAGAAGGCCCCGCTTGCACCGTCCACTTGGTCATCATACTCGCCGAAGGGGAAGTTCGCCAGCTCCTCCAGGAAGGCCTCGTTCCACGAGCCGCGCACGAGGAGGACGTTCCCTGCCTCGGCCTGTGCTGCCAACGGGTCGGCGCGCGTGAGCTTGTCGCCCGTGGAGCGTTGCCCCCGGAACGAGAAGCCCGCCAGGACGTGCCGCAAGTAGTGGTCGATGGTGTCCACGCCGGAGGAACCCGGCTCCTGCTCCATCCACACCGGAACCTCGCGACCGTCGAGTTCGGCTGTCTGCCGCACAAGCTGCTCAATCTCCAGTGGTGTCCCCTGCATCCGGCGCACGTCTTCGATGTAGAACCGCCCCGTCCCGTTGCGTGACATGCGCACGCCCACAGTCGGGTCGCCCGCCTTCGTCGCACCCCGATCCCAGAACCGCACGCGGGTCGCCCCGACCGGCGCGGCGTCTACGATCTGGAACCACTGCCTGCGGAAGGCCGCCCCTTCGCGCGGCGTCGGGCTTCCTTGGTAGAGGGCCTGGAACGCATAGCTCCCGATCTGCGCGCGGATGGCCTCCAAGGCTTCGAGCGGGTACCGCGCGGGCCACAGGGCCTCGCCTTCTGGCCGGCCTAGTGGGTCGCCTTCGAGTGCGAGGGCGGGAATGCGCACGACCTCCCACGGGATACCGCCGAACTCCTCGCCGCTCATCCCGCGCTCGATGCGCCCGCCGAGGTCGTCTTGATGCCAGCGGGTCTGAATCAGAATCGCCGCGCCGCCCGGTTCCAGCCGCGTGAATGCCGTCGTGCAGAACCACTCCCAGGCCTTCTCGCGATACGTCTCGGAGTTCGCCTCCTCAGCATTCTTCACGGGGTCATCTATTAGCAGGATGTTCCCGCCGCGCCCGGTGATTGCCCCGCCGACGCCTGCCGTGACCATGCCGCCGTTGTAGCCCTCGGTCTGCCACTCAGAGGCCGCCGACACGTCGGAGCGCAGGCGCGTCGAGAAGACGCTCTGCTGTCGCGCCTCCACCAGTGAGTCGCGGACCTTCCGGCCCCAGGACGCGGCGAACGAGGCTTCGTAGCTGGCGAGGATCACGCGCTGCTCGGGGAAGTTGCCGATGAGCCACGTTGGGAACCAGTGGGAGAGGAGTTCGCTCTTCCCATGTCTCGGAGGCAGGAACACACAGAGGCGCAGCAGGTCCCCCGCCGTGACTGCGAGCAGTTTGCGGTTCAGGAGGTCAAGGTGCCGAACGAGTCTCCATCGTCCCCGCGTCAGCACCTTCGCCAGGGCCGCCGGGCTGGTCTTCGCCAGTTCCCTCTGCCTCGGGGTCAGTCGCAAGGTCGGCCACCTTCTCGCGCTTCTCGGGGTCGCCCAGGATCACGCGCAGGTCGATCACGCCGGGAGGCAATGGGTTGTCGGGGTCGTTGCCAACCAGGACGCCCTCCCGCTTCGTCACGACGCCGCGCGCCTGAGCGATGTCCTTGCGCACCGCGCTCGCCTCTTTGCGGGCCGCGACGCGGGTCCGGTAGTCGGGCGTCTCGACGACCTCGCC
>Ga0194112_10007926_pt1 | contig 13746 bp, 16 predicted proteins | sample TA2MahC400mmetaG_FD_146191 | JGI IMG/M metagenome (GOLD analysis project Ga0194112, IMG submission 146191) | Freshwater microbial communities from Lake Tanganyika, Tanzania - TA2015016 Mahale Deep Cast 400m | ecosystem: Environmental > Aquatic > Freshwater > Lake | place: Tanzania: Lake...
CACTCCCGAGTTCCGCCAGCGATTCCAGCAACAGGCGCGGCACGCGGCTGCGAACTCCGCTCTTATCGTGACGGTCTCGGAGTTCACCGCGCGCCAGGTCGAGCGCCTGCTGGGGGTCGAGCGTGCGCGGTTGCGAGTGATCCACCATGGAGTACGGCTTTACCCTGACGACAGTGGCGCCGCCAGGGAGAACCTGGTGCTGCACGTGGGCGCCCTCCAGCGGCGCAAGAACATCACCCGTCTGGTCGAAGCCTTCGCCCGGCTGGGACCCGATTGGCGCCTGGCGCTGGCCGGCTCGCCGGGTTTCGGAGCCGAGGAGATCCTGCGCCACATCGAAGCCTCGCCCGCCCGGGACCGCATCCAGGTGCTGGGCTACGTCTCCGAGTCCACCCTGAGACACCTGTACGGACGCGCGCGCATCCTCGCCTTTGCGTCCCTGGACGAAGGTTTCGGCATGCCCGTTCTGGAGGCCATGGCGCAAGGAGTTGCGGTGGTGACTTCCAACCGCTCGGCGTTGCCGGAAGTGGCTGGCGACGCCGCCCTGCTGGTGGACCCTCACGACGCCGAGGCCCTGGGCGCGGCGCTGCACGCACTTGCCACCCAAGAAGACGTGCGCCGCGACTTCATCGCGCGCGGCCGGCGGCGCGCCGCTGCATTCTCGTGGGATACGGCGGTGGCCCGGACCTGGGCGGTCTATCAGGAGCTGATGCGGGGTGTATGAAGCGGCCCCGCCTGCTCAGCGGTGGTCCTCTTCCAGGGAGATGCGCAGAGCCTTGAGGAACTTCTGGTCCTGCGAGGTCCACTTGACCCGCGTGGTGGATTCGTAGCGACGCTCCCGGGGGCGGCGCCGCTCCGGCTCCTCTTCGGCGGGCATATCCTCTTCCGCTTCGCTCTCGCCCCGCCGGTTGAAGCCGATGGTGGCTTCCAGCACCAGGAAGACATCGTAACCCGCCTCCCGGATTTCCCCGATCACCTCGGCGATGCGGTCGGACTCGGAGAGCGACTCGTTGATGGCGTTGCTCAGTTCCTGCATCAATCGCCGGAGTCTCTCTTCCACGTCCTGCCCCTTTCTTCAGGCTACTTCCAGGATACCATTCTGGCCCGCCCGGCCACCCGGCGCCCGAGCCGCCCTCTGCCAGCTAATCCACCCTGATTGTAGTCCTGTCCGCGCAACTTCACAAGCCCTGTTTTCCCTTATCGGCAGGGCGCGCCCCAAGCCGAAGTGAGGATGGCCCCGCACGCTCTGCTACCATGGGGACTGGACCAGAAGTATGTTGTGGCTGACTCGCGGACGCCAGTTCCTGGAACATGTGGTGCCCGCCGTTCTGCGCCCTCTGCGCGTGCTGTGGAACCAAGTCATTGGCTTTGTCTTCCTGGTGCTGGCGCTGTGGGCGGTTCCCTCCGCCATCCGCAGCCTGCGCGAGTTTGACGGCGACCCGGAGAGCCTGTTCCGCGTGGTGCTGACTGGTCTGTTCATCGTGATGATGGGCGGCTTCGCCATTTACAGTTTCCGCCGCGCCCACCGGGCGTCGCGCTGAGCGCCTCCAGAGGTGTCTCCTGGCCGGCGTTGATTCCCCCGTGCATATCATCGGCGGAGGACTGGCCGGATGCGAGGCGGCCTGGCAGGTGGCCGAAGCGGGTGCGCGCGCGGTGCTCTACGAGATGCGCCCGCGCCGGTCCACGCCCGCCCACCGGACCGCGTTGCTGGCTGAGTTGGTGTGCAGCAACTCGCTCAAGTCCGAGCAGCCTTACGGCGCGTCCTGGCTGCTCAAGCAGGAACTGCGCCGCCTGGGCTCGATCGAGTTGCGCCTGGCCGGGGAAGCCCGCGTTCCCGGCGGCCACGCCCTGGTGGTGGATCGCGAGCGGTTCGCCGCCGCCGTCACCGCCGCTGTCGGATCCCACCCCCGCATCGAGGTGCGCCGCGAAGAGGTGGTGGCGATCCCGGACGGAGTAGTCGTCCTGGCCAGCGGGCCGCTCACCAGCGACGCGCTGGCCGCGGAGATCGCCCGCCTCACCGGCAGCGATGCGCTCTTCTTCCACGACGCCATCAGCCCCATCGTGGACGCCGCCTCGGTGGACACCGGCATCGCGTTCCGCGCCTCGCGCTACGGCAAATCGCTCGATGCCGGGGCCGACTACCTCAACTGCCCGCTGGACCGCGCGCAGTACGAGCGCTTCCTCGAGGCGCTGCTCGAAGCCCGCGCCGCCGCCTCCCGCCTGCCGGATGACGTTCCCTTCTTCGAAGCCTGCCTCCCCCTGGAGGAGCTGGCCCGCCGCGGGCGCGACACCCTGCGCTTCGGTCCCATGAAGCCCACCGGCCTCATCGACCCGCGCACCGGCCGGCGCCCCTACGCCGCCGTGCAGCTCCGCCAGGAGAACCTGCGCGCCGGCAGCTACAACCTGGTGGGCTTCCAGAACCACCTGCGCTTCGGCGAACAGGAGCGCATCCTGCGGCTGATCCCCGGGCTGGAGCACGCCGAGTTTCTCCGCCTTGGACAGGTTCACCGCAACACCTATCTCAACGCTCCGGCGGTGCTGAACGATTGCCAGCAGCTCCGGGAGCACCCCCGCGTCTTCGTGGCCGGCCAGCTCTGCGGAACCGAAGGCTACGTCGAGGCCATCGCCGCCGGGCTGATGGCGGGCCGGCACGCCGCCGCTCTGGCGCGCGGCGCCGCGCCGCGCCCGCTGCCGCGCGCCACCGCGCTGGGCTCGCTCTCTCACTATCTCTGCAACGCGGACCCGCGCCACTACCAGCCCGCCAACATGACGTTCGATCTGCTGCCCGCCCCGGAGCAGGCCTCAGGCCGCCGTCGCGACAGGCAGGCCCGCCGCGCCCAGTCCTGCCGCCGCGCCCTCCAGGCACTTGAGGACTACCTGCGCACGCCGTAAGCTGGTAGCAGCTTGGCGGAACTCGAGCGTCACATCCAGCGGTTCCTGGAAGAGTTGCGACGGGAAAACAGCTCGGCGCACACCGTGCGCAACTACGCCGGTGATCTGCGCCAATTCGCCGCGCACCTCGCCGCACCGGGCGGCGCTCCGCCTGCCCTGGAAGAGTTGGACACGCTGGCCCTGCGCGGCTGGCTTGCGGATTTGCACCGGCGGCGCCTCAGCCCTCTCACCCTGCGCCGCAAGCTAGCCGCCTTGCGTTCGTTCTTCCGCTTCCTGGTGCGCGACGGGATCGTCGAGGTCAACCTGGCCCGCCTGCTGCGCACCCCCAAGGCTCCCCAGACTCTGCCGCGCGTGATGACCGCCGAACAGGCCAACGTGCTGCTCGACCAGGTAGCCGAGGGCAAGCTCGAACGTCCTCATCCCGAGCGCGATGTGCTCATCTTCGAGATGCTTTACGGCTGCGGCCTGCGCGTCAGCGAACTCAGTGCCCTGAACCTGGCCGATCTCGACACGACGGAGCGCTGGCTGCGCGTGCGTGGTAAGGGCCGCAAGGAACGCCAGGTGCCTTACGGGTCCAAAGCGGGTGCGGCGCTCGAGCGCTATCTGGCGGTGCGCCGGGCGGCCGCCGGCGAGCAGGCCCTGCTGGTGAACCACGGCGGCCGCCGCCTCAGCGCCCGCGGCGCCCGCGGCATCGTCAAGCTCTATGCCCGGCTGCTGGCCGGAGACGCCTCGGTGCACCCTCACAGCTTCCGGCACGCCTTCGCCACCCATCTGCTGGCCGACGGCGCCGATCTGCGCGCCATCCAGGAGCTGCTTGGCCACGCCCGCCTGTCTACCACCCAGAAGTACACCCAGGTGTCCCTCACCGACCTGATGGCCGTCTACGACCGCTCGCATCCCAAGGCCTGACGGGCGGCAGCGGGACATCCCGATGAACGCGACCGCGGAGGGCGGGCCTTCAGCCCAGCACATCCAGCAGGTGCTCGTCCATTTCGAAGGCGGTGCGCAGGACGCGGGTGTTGATCTGGAACAGGTTGCGGGCCTCGAGGAGGTTCACCATCTCGGCGGAGAGGTCCACGCAATCTTGCGGGGCGGGTTGCTCGAGAGCGAGGGGCAGGCGGGCCAGCCGGTATGCTGTCCCTTCCAGCATGGCTTGGGCCTGGGTCAGGCCGTCCAAAGCTGCATCGACGACTCGCACGGGTCTCCAGCCGGGCTTATCGGCCGCGGCGGGCCGAGCTTGAGCGTCAGAAGTGCCTCCGCAGGTCGGAGAAGTCCTGGAGCACGAGCAGCCGGCCGGGGCCGGGGCGGATCTGCTCGGTCTCCAGCGACCAGGTCCGCGGGTGGGGGATGTACACGGCGTTGAGGCCCAGTTCGAGTGCCGGGTTGATGTCCGAGCGGGGCGAGTTGCCGATCATCCAGGTGCGCGCCAGCTCCAGCCCGCACTGCTGGACCAAGCCGCGGTAGGAGGCCACGTTCTTCTCCTTAACCACCGCGGTGTGGCGGAAGCAGGGGCCCAGCCCCGAGCGGTCGATCTTCAGCTTCTGCTCGTCGGGATGTCCCTTGGTGAACAGCAGCAGGTCGTGGCGCGCGGAGAGGCACTGTAACGTCTCTTCGACGCCGGGCAGCAGCTCGACCGGCTGCTCCAGGATGCGCCGGGCGAAGCCCATCACGCGCTCCAGGTCAGCCTCGGCGATATCGCGTTCAGCCAGGTGCTGGTAGCACTGGCGGAGGTTGCGCCCGAAATTCTCCGCGCCGTAGCCGTGGATGTGGCGGTTGACCAGCTCGATCTCGTCGAGCACCACGCGCACCTCCGCGGGGGAGAGCTTGCTGTGGTCCAGGAACTCGACGAACTCCTCGAAGGCGCGCTCGAAGTAGATGTTGTTCTCCCAGAGGGTGTCGTCGGCGTCTACGATCAGGTGCTGTCGCACGGGCACCCACCATTGTGACGCACCCCGCGCGCGGGAATTGTTACCATGAGGGCTGCGCAGTGATGCGGGTGGACGGCAGAGTAGTCCTGATAACCGGCGCCTCGGAGGGGATCGGGGCGGCCTGCGCCGGGGCCTTCGCGCGCCGCGGCGCGCGCCTGGCGCTCACCGCGCGGTCCCGTGAGAAGCTCGAGCAGGCGGGCGGCTCCGAGGCGCTGATCGTGGCGGGCGACCTCACCCGCGAGGCGGTGCGCCGCCAGGTGGTCGATGCCACGCTCGCGCGATACGGGACCATCGACATCCTGGTGAACAACGCCGGCGTGGGGCTTTACACCGCGGCCTGGCGGGCCTCTCCGGAGGCGGCCCGGCGCATGTTCGAGCTGAATTTTTTCGCGCTGCTCGAACTGACGCAACGGGTGGTTCCGCACATGCAGCGGCAGCGCGGCGGAGCCATCGTCAACGTGGGCTCGATCGCCGGCAAGGTGGCGTTTCCCTGGCTAACACTGTACTGCGCCACCAAGTATGCGGTCGGGGCGCTGGGGGACGGCCTGCGCATGGAGCTGCGCCCCTACAACATCCAGGTGACCACGGTGTGCCCCGGCCACGTCGAGACCGGCTTCGGCGCGCACGCGCTGGAGGGGGGCCTGCCGGAGCGCATTCGTCGCGCGAGCAAGTTCTCGATCACGGCGGAGCAGTGCGCGGAGGCCATCGTCAAGGGTGTCGAGCGCGGGGCGCGCACGGTGATGACGCCGCGCGTGGGCTGGCTGCTGGTGGCGCTCCACCGGCTGCTGCCATCGCTGGTGGACTCCCAGATGGCGCGCCTGTATCACGCCGCGGAGCCTCCGGTATGATGGTCAAGCTGGCCCGCACGCCCGCCATCTACCTGGTCGGCTTCATGGGTTGCGGCAAGACTACGGTGGGCCGGCTGCTGGCCGAGCAGTTGGGATGGAGCTTCGTGGACCTGGACGCCGAGATCGAGGCCCAACAGGGCCGCACGATCGCCGACATCTTCGACCAGGAAGGCGAGGAGCATTTCCGAGGTCTCGAGGCGGAGGCGCTGCTCCAGCGCGTGCGCCTGGCGCAGTCGGGCCGGCCGCAGGTTATCGCGCTGGGAGGCGGGGCTTTCGCGCGGGACTGCAATTTCGATCTGGTGGAGCACAACGGAGTGACGGTGTGGCTGGATTGCCCGCTGGAGACCGCCTGGCGGCGCGTCGAGTCGTATTCCGACCGGCCTCTGGCGCGCGACCGGGAGAGATTCGGCGCGCTGTACCAGGCCCGGCGGGACTGCTACGCCCGGGCGGACTTCCGGGTGGACGCCGCCGGTGCTGCGGAGAACGTGGCAGAGGCGGTGCTGGCGCTGCCTCTCTTCTAGTGCCGTTCCAACTTGGTTCGCCTATGTACTATACCTACGTGCTCCACAGCCAACGGGACGGTCAGTGGCATACGGGAGCTGCGTCGGATCTTGGGGCGCGCGTCCGCGATCACCAGGCAGGGCGGGTTCGCTCTACCCGGGGACGGCGGCCGTTCGAGCTCACCTACTATGAGGCGTCTGGGAGCCAAGCCGACGCGTTCTGGCGCGAACGGTATCTCAAGACCGGAAGAGGGAAACGGTACCTGCGTCAGAGGCTCAAGGTGTGGCTCAACTCAGTCAGGTCCAAGAAGTTGGAACGGCACTAGGAGGCCCCTACTGTGGAGCATGCATCGTTGAGAAGGCTGCGCAAGGCGGCGATGGTCATTTTCCGGGCGGCGCTGAAGGCGGCCGATCCGCTGGAGGCGGTGCGCCGCCACCTGGCCCTGGACGGGCACACGCTGGTGGCGGGCCGGCGGCGGTATCGCCTGGACGCCTTCCGCAACATTTACATACTCGGCGCGGGGAAGGCCAGCGCGACCATGGCCGCCGGGGTGGAGCGCCTGCTGCGGCAGCGCATCCGCGGCGGCCTGATCAACACCAAGTACGGGCATCTGGCCCGGCTGCGGCGTGTCGAGCTGAACGAGTGCGGCCATCCGGTCCCGGACGAGAACGGGGTCCGGGGCGCGGAACGCATGGCCGCGCTGGCGCGCGAGGCCGGTCCGGAGGATCTGGTCATCTGCCTGATATCCGGGGGCGCCTCGGCGCTGATGGCGCTGCCCGCCGCGCCCATCACGCTGGAAGAGAAACAAGCCGCCACCAAGCTGCTGCTGGCCTGCGGCGCCAACATCCACGAGATGAACGCGGTGCGCAAACACATCTCCGCGGTCAAAGGCGGGCAACTGGCGCGGCTGGCCGCTCCGGCCGCCGTGCTGGCGCTGCTGCTCTCCGACGTGATCGGCGACGACCTGGACGTGATCGGCTCGGGACCTACCGCGCCCGACCGCTCGACCTTCGCCGCCGCCCGGGGCATCCTGGAGCAGTACGGCCTTCTCGAGCGCGTGCCCGCGGCGGTGCGAGACCGCTTCGAGGCGGGTGTGCGTGGTGAGATCCCCGAGACGCCCAAGCCCGGCGACCGCCTTTTCGAGCGCGTCGAGAACCTGGTGATCGGCAGCAACCGGCTGGCGGTGGACGCGGCCGCGCGAGCGGCGCGCAAGCTGGGCTTCAACCCCCTGGTCCTCTCGACCATGATCGAGGGCGAGACCCGCGAGGTGGCGCGCGTGCACGCGGCCATCGCCAGGGAAATCCTGCAATCGCACCGGCCGGTGAAGCCGCCCGCCTGCGTGATCTCGGGCGGCGAGACCACGGTGACGCTGCGCGGCCAGGGGCTGGGCGGGCGCAACCAGGAATTCGCCTTAGCCGCCGCGCTCGAGCTGGCAGGCGTGCATCCCGTGGTGGTGTTGAGCGGGGGGACGGACGGCACCGACGGACCCACCGACGCCGCGGGCGCCGTAGCCGATGGCGGCACCGTCTCGCGCGCCGCGCGGCTGGGTCTGGAGGCGCGCGTCTTGCTGGACCGCAACGACTCCTATCACTTCTTCCAGCCGCTGGGCGATCTGCTGGTGACCGGCCCGACCGGCACCAACGTTATGGACGTGCGCCTGATGCTGGTGGGAGCTTAGCGGCCTTACACCCCCGGCGGTTTGCGCCGGTGGAAGTCGGTGCGCTGCTGGAAGGCATGGCCGATGGCCAGCAGGGTGTTCTCGGCGAAGGGCCGGCCCACAAGCTGGATGGCCACGGGCAGGCCTTCGGCGAAGCCGCAGGGCAGGCACAGCGCGGGCAACCCCGCCAGGTTCCCCGCCGCGCCCAGCTCGGACAGGCCGCGTGACCTGGGCTTGGCCAGCCCTGCCGAGCGGCGGTCCAGCGCCTGGGTGATCTGGGTTGCCGGGCCGCGCGTGGCCGGGGTCACCAGCACGTCAAAGCCGATGAACAGCTTGCGCAGCTCCTGCTGGATCAGCCGCCGGATGCGCATGGCTTTCAGATAATCCTTTACCCGGATCTCGAGGCCCGCCTTCAGTCCGGCGATCTGCTTCTGGTCCGCCAGCTCATCCACCTGCCCGCTCTCGATCAGCGGCTCGAACACCGCCGAGCCTTCCGCGTCGATGATCAGGCCGGCCACGGCGCTGTAAGGAAACTCCGGAAGCAGAGCCTCCTTCATCTGGAGGCCCAGCCCGCGCAGGATTTCCAAGGACTTCACCGAATCCGGGCGGCCGGCCGGCTCGATCCACTCCTCGAAGTCGGACGTCGCGAACCCTACGCGGAGGTCCTTCAGCGCGGGGACGTACTGCGGCCCGTAGTAGAAGGTCTTGCCGGCCGAGCCGGGATCCTTGGAGTCGCCGCCCGAGATGACGCGCAGCACGTGCGCGCAGTCTTCCGCCGAGCGGCACATGGGGCCGATCTTGTCCATGGTCCAGGACAAGGCCATGGCGCCGTAGCGGCTAACCAGGCCGTAAGTGGGGCGCAGCCCGGTGACGCCGCAGTAGGCGCTGGGCGTGAGGATTGACCCCCAGGTCTCCGAGCCGATGGCGAAGGGGACCAGGCCCGCGGCCACGGCGCTGCCCGAGCCGCTCGAGGAACCGCCCGACCAGCGCGTGGGGTCCCAGGGATTCAGGCCCGGGCCGAACATGGAAGCCGCGGCGTAACGGTAGCCGCCGCCCCCGGCCAACTCGACCATGGAGAGCTTCCCGGTGAGCACGGCGCGCGCCCGAGCGAGCCTGGTGAGCACCGAGGCGTCGTAGTCGAAGACCTGCTGGGCGTAAGGACGCGCGCCCCAGGTGGTGGGCAGCCGGGCCAGGCTGAGAAGGTCCTTTGCGCCGAAGGGAATGCCCTGGAGCGGCCCCCGCAGGAGCCCGCGCTTGATTTCATCATCGGCGTCCTTAGCCTGGCCGATGGCCCGGTCGCGCACCAGCAGCGCCAGCGCGTTGTAGCGCGGGCCGAGCTTCTCCAGGCGATCCAGAAAGGCGCGGGTCAGCTCCTCGGAAGAGAACTCCTTGGCGCGCAGGCGGGCGCTCAGCTCAACAACGGTCGCGAAGAAGACGCCATCTCCCACTTTGGCCATGGCTCACGCCTTGAAGGAAAACGCCGGCGCCGCATCCATGGGCACGGCATACTTGGTGAGCGTACCGGCGGTACGGCGCAACCGTTCGCCGGCGGCCTTGAGTTCCTCGGCGGGATTCTCGGGCTGGGGCGCGGCTTCCTGCGCCGTCAGCGGCGCCGCCGCCAGCGCCGCCAGCTCCCTGCGCGTCAGTAACATGTAGCCATTATATGCGCTGCGTGTGGCCCAGGGCTTCCAGCGCAGCCCGCTCCATGGCCGCGCGGGGGGCGCTCTGGCCGGTCCAGATCTCGAACTGGCGCGCTGCCTGCTCGAGGAACATCTCCAGGCCGGGGATGACGGTCTTGCCCTGCTCGCCGGCGCGCCGCAGCAGCAGTGTTTCTTGCGGGTTGTAGACCATGTCGAAGACCACCTCGGCGGGGATGCGGTCGGGGAAGAAACACTCGTCCACGTGCGGGAACATGCCCAGCGGGGTGGCGTGCACCAGGCCGTCGAAGTGGCGGCCGGGGATCTGCTCGCGGAGCAGAGGTTCCGCGCCACAGGCCCGGGCCAGCGCGCGCGCGCGCTCGGGGTTGCGGCCGACAACGCTGACCTTGGCGCCCGCCTCGACCAGAGTGAAAGCCGCGCCGCGCGCCGCGCCGCCATTGCCCGCCAGCAGAATGGAGGCGCCCGCCAGGCGCATACGACGCTCCAGCGGCAAACGCACTCCGTCCACATCGCTGTTGGCGCCGCGCCACCGGCCGGCCTTGCGCCATACCGTGTTGACGGCGCCGATGCGCCGCGCCAGGCTGTCCACCGCATCCAGGTGGCGCATCACCCGCTGCTTGTGCGGAATGGTGACGCTGAAGCCCGCCAGGGGTAACTGCCCGGCCAGCCGGAAGAAATCCGCAAGCTGCGTGCGCGCCACCAGAAAGGGCAGGTAGACGGCCGGCAGCCGCCGCGACTGGAAGGCCCGGTTGTGCACCGCAGGGGAGAGCGAGTGCCCCACCGGATGAGCCACCACGCCGTACACCTTGGCGCTGCGGGACAGCTTCTCGACGCCGTAGAGGCGCCGCAATTGCCGCGCCGAGAGCTGCCCGGCCGCCGTGCCGGCGGCATCCGTGGGGGCGGCATAGGTGTGCAAGCCGCCAAAAGCCGGCGAGAGCACGCGCGAAGGGACCCCCGCCTCCCCCATGGCCAGGATGACCAGCGGGGTGCGCGGATGGGCCTTGGCCAACGCCACCAGGCGGTAGTTATCGGACGGCTTGCGCGCGGTGGTGACCACCTTATAGCCGTCCGCGGGGAAGCGCATCATCCGCCGCAGCACCGGCTCGAGCGCCGGCGTGCCCTCCGCGTTGTGGTAGGAGAGCAGCACCCGGGCGCGCTGACGCATCTCTTCCACCCGAGCCGGCGCCGCTTCCACGCTCTCGACCTCGATGTCCACCGCGCCGGCGCCGGCCTTCACCGCCGCCTCGAGCACGCGGAATTGCTCCTCCAGGTTTCCCGCGAAACGTCCCAGGCTGGCTCGCCGCCGGCAGGTGGCCAGCACCGTGCAGTCGGCGTGCCGCTGCAAGAAGCTCTTGATCAGCTTGACGCCCTGCTCGGGACGCTCCAGGTAGTCCAGCCGGAACTCGAAGAACGTCTCCCCCGCCTCAGCTTCGCGGTGCGCGTGCTGCGCCAGCGCCTCGGCGTCGGCGAAGCCCAGCGCGACACAAATGCGGGGGAAGAAATCAAGCCGCGCCATGGCAGAGCCAGTTCAGCATAGCACAGCGCCGGGCTACTGGCCGCCCGCGGCCAGACGCTTCTTCCAGTCTTCCAGAATGGAGATGGTGGCGGTGGCGCCGAAGCGCGAGCAGCCCGCTTCGCGGACCTCCAGCGCCCGCTCCAGCGTGCGCACTCCGCCCGCCGCCTTGATCCGCACATTCGGCCCGGAGTGGGCGCGCATCAGGCGGAGGTCTTCCAGCGTGGCCCCGGTGGGGGCGAAGCCGGTGGAGGTCTTCACGAAGTCCACTCCCGCGCGCGTCGAGATCTTGCAGGCGATGATCTTCAGCTCGCCGGTCAGGTAGGCGTTTTCGAAGATCACTTTCAGGACGGCCCCGGCCTCATGGCACGCTTCAGCCATCTGCGCCAGCTCGGTCTCCACGAACTGGAACTGGCGCGAGAGGAGCTTGCCGATGTTGAGCACCATGTCGATTTCTTTGGCCCCGCGCCGCAGCAGATCGCGCGCCTCGTACAGCTTCGTGGCGGTGGTCTGGGAGCCGTGCGGGAAGCCGGCCACGCTGCCCACCGGAACGCCGCCGCCTTCCATCCAGCCGACGGCCAGGTCCACGTCCCCGGGACGGACGGTCACGCTGGCCACGTCGTAGTGGCGCGCGACGCGGCAGCCCTCGAACACCTGCTCCTCGGTCAGCTCCGGCCGCAGCAGGGAGTGGTCGATCATCTTGGCCAAATCCAGATACGTGGCGGGGGCGGGCAACTCCATCGCGGATCTCCTCGGCTGCGCGCGGCAGCTTCCTAAGACTTCTTCTTGACGGTGCGCTTGGACGGCGTGGTGACCGACAGGCCCAGCCGCCGCAGCTCGGCGGCGGCCTTGGCCGCCAGCTCCGATTTAGGGGCGGTCTTGATCAGGGCGCGGAACTCCTCGGCCCCTTCGTTGCGCTCGCCCAGCTTCACCAGGGTCATGCCCTTCATGAACATGGCGTCCAGGGTCTTGTTGTTTTCCAGGTACTTCTCCAGCACGTTGTCGAAGGCCTGCAGCGCGGTGTCCAGCTCGCCGCGGCGGTAGTGGATCTCGCCGATGTAGAACTGGGCGTTGGGGGCGGTGTCAGTCTGGCCGAAGTACCGCAGGTAGTCGGTGAAGCCCTGGAGGGCCAGATCGTAGTTGCCGCCGTCCTTGTCGCGCATGGCGTTGGCGTACAGCGAATCGGCGGAGACCCCCGGAGGCGGGCCGGTGGCCGCCCCGGGGGGCGGCGTCGGCGTCTGGATCACCTTGATGGTGTTGCCCAGATCCACCACCTGCCGCTCGAGCTTTCCCATCCGGGCGTTCATGTCCTCGATGGCAGTCCGCAGGGCCTGGAACTCGGAGGCCATCTGATCCACCTTGGTCCCGATGCTGGCCACCGGCCCCACCAGGCTGGCGGCCTGCTCCCTGAGGCGGTCCCGCACCCCGGCGTCCAGCACCGCCACGGCGGTGTTGGCCTTGGCGGTGGTGTCCAGCGACTGCTGCACCAGCACCTTCAACTCGGCCAGTTTCTCGTCCAGCGTGCGTTGCAGGGTGCGCGACTGCTCCTGAAGCTGCGCCACCTCGCGCTGGAGCTCGACATACTCTTTTCGCTGGGCCGGCAGGGCCAGCGGGAACACCGCCAGCAGGCCGGCCAGCAGCCGCAAGCGCCTCATGCGACACTCCTGACCAAAACAACCCGGACCGCCAGCGGCCCGGACGGGCAAAGCCGGAGACACACTACACACTCCCGCGCCCGCGGTGCTCCGGCCCTGCGGTTGACTCATCTACTGGGCGACGAAGTGCACCCGGCGATTCCTCTGCCAGCAGTCCTCATTGGACTCGGTGCACTGCGGACGCTCTTTGCCCCAGCTCTTCGTGGATAGCCGGTCCGCGGACACTCCCATCTGTACCAGGAAGTCCCTGGCGGCGGTGGCCCGGCGATCACCCAGTCCCAGGTTGTACTCAGCCGAACCACGCTCGTCGCAGTGGCCCTCGATGACCACCACGGCGCCGGTAAACTCCTGGAGGATGCGCTTGATCGCATCCGAATTCCGGCTCAACGTGGCGCGGGCATCCTCGCGGATGTCGCTCTTGTCGTAATCGAAGAAGGCGTCCTGCACTTCGCTGGCCAGCACCTCGCTTAGCGACCGCTTAGGCGGCGGCGGCGGCGGTGGTGGTGGCGGTGGAACGGTGACCCGTACCGAGGCGCTCCGCGAGGTTGTGCCTCCGGGCCCCTTGGCGGTCAGAGTGTAGGTGGTCGTGTCAGTGGGATAGACCTGTCGGCTGCCCCGCGCGGCCACCGAGCCTACGCCCGGAGCGACGGAGATGTCGGTGGCGTCACTGACTTCCCAGCGCAACGTCGCCGACTGGCCACGCTCGATAGCGCTCGGCTCAGCGGAGAAAGAGATGCCCGGCGCCTTGGGCGGCGGCGGCACCTCCTTCACTTCCGGCTTGGGCGGCGGGGGTGGGGGCGGCGGCGGCGCCTTCTTCTTGCAGCCGGCCGCTACCAGAAACAGAGAAACCGCTAGCATTGCAACACTGATGTTTCGCTTGCTCATCCTGAAGTTGGCCTCCTAGAGTTCAAGACCTCACTCCTACTCTACATCTATTTGGACCACACTGGCATCGTGTTTCGGCCCTGGGTAGTCAGCTGGTGAAGCTGGGTCCCATCGGCTAGCATAGTCCAAATCTGGGGGCCGCCGCTACGGTTCGAGGAAAACACCAGGTGGCGGCCGTCCGGGGCCCAGCTCGGATTCTCGTTGCGCCCGGC
>Ga0194112_10007928_pt1 | contig 13746 bp, 13 predicted proteins | sample TA2MahC400mmetaG_FD_146191 | JGI IMG/M metagenome (GOLD analysis project Ga0194112, IMG submission 146191) | Freshwater microbial communities from Lake Tanganyika, Tanzania - TA2015016 Mahale Deep Cast 400m | ecosystem: Environmental > Aquatic > Freshwater > Lake | place: Tanzania: Lake...
CATTTTTGCTTAAAAAAAAGGTGTGTTAATGGCAAAAGTAGACTGTCATGTCCATTCAAAATATTCTGAATATGTCCTGCTAACATACAGCATGCTCCAGTACATCGGCGCTAAAGACTCTTACAACGAGCTAGAAGACATCTACAAAACAGCTAAAAGCAGAGGCATGGATTACGTAGCGATAACAGACCATGACACGATAGACGGCGCTTTAATACTCAATGATAAGCATCCTGACGTGATAGTCGGTGAAGAGTTAGAAGTCAAGGCTTCTGACGAAGGTCACTTGGTACATGTAGGAGTTCTTGGCTTAGATGAAAAGATTCATAACGACCTGAAAGACTTGAAAAAAATTGGGATAAAAGAAACAACCGCTTACTTGAAAGAAAGGGACATTTTTTATTTCCTAGCACACGTGTCTTCCAGCGCCTCGAAAGAGCCCTTATCTGCAGGACTAATAAGGGAATGGATGAACTATGTTGATACGTTGGAGGTAATCAACGGGATGCTAACCAGCCAAGAGAACTTGCTTTCAAGGACTATCGCTGACCTTTATGGCAAGAAGGTGATCGCTGGAAGCGATGCCCATTCGTTAGACAAGATAGGCAAGACGTTCACTATAGCAGAAAAAGCTAACACTAAAGAAGGGTTCATGCAGGCCTTGAAAAAAGGAGAAGTCCATGTCACTGGAGAGCTTAACTACACAACTAGATGGCTTACTAATGAGTCTTTCAAAGTGATTTATCAAACTTTTCAAGAAGTCTTGCTCCACCCCCTGCAGAGGCAAAGGCACTGGACTAAGAAATATTGCTTAGACTACTTAATCACACTTGGGTCAGCACCGCCTATCGCTACTTACCTCCCCGTGTTCTTAATCGCTAAGAACTACCACAATAAGCATATAAAGCGCGCTTTAAAACTTCAGGAAGAAATACTTGAGGAGCATGCAGAAAACACCCGACGTGAAGAACTGAAAAAAGCGTTAATCAAAAGGATAAAAGAGTATTTCGAAAAGTATTCTAAGAAATAGTTTTTCTTTTTATGATAGCACATACGCGCCAGTTAGGGAACCGTAAAACACTACATTAAGAATTATCGTAAACCTTAAGTGATTATTTTCTTATTTTATAGTATTTGTCTAGCATCTCTTTTATCAAGGCCTTGCCTTTCTCAACGTTGCCGTCTTTAGTTAAGTTTTTCAGCAAGCCTTCGGGCAAGGTTTCTTCTCCTAATTTGTGACCCGCTTTCTTGTTGAACTCTATTTCCATCTTGGAGATCTTTTCGCCGGTGTTTAGAATTTCTTTCTTACCGAACTTTTTTCCGGTAGCCTTTGATAAGAGATTGTGGTACGCGCTTATGTCTATTGAAGTGTTTAATGCCATTTTTGGGAAGTTCCTGAAAATCGTGCTCTCTATCTTGTGAGGCATCTTGACCCCTTTCTTGATAAACGCATAAGCAGTGAACCTGCAAAGTCCCATACAGTCCATTGCGTTGTCTAGGTCTTCCATGAACTTTACTATTTCTGGCTTGCCCTTGATGTCGTAAGGTTCTAACGGTGCGAACAATGTCAGCTCATCCAACGCTGTTGGCGAGCTTAAGTGGCAAGCTCCTCTTGGATTTACTAAATAACCAAGAGCCTGTGCTAAAGTCCTTCCATCTGGTATGTAAGCAGCTATTTCTAAGCCTTTGATGTGCATGGCTTTTTCTTTGCCGTAGCTTTCGGAGAGTTTCTTGACACCTTCTGCTAATTCTTCGCCGTAACCCTCCCTATAGGCTATTTTAGTAACAGCCTGTTCTAAGTTAGTGTTATCGTTGAATTTTATCGGGAACAGTTTGGTCTCCATGACATAGCCTAATACTGCGCCTGTGCTTATAGTGTCAAGTCCTAGCTCGTCGCATAATTCATTCAGTCTTGTTACGCTTTTTTTATCATAATTCTTGAGGTTAGGTCCTAAGAAGGCTATAGACTCATATTCCGGTCTTTTGACGACTTTATCCTCTAGTTTTATTTTCTTTCCACAACTTATTGGACATTTTTTGCAGCTAGCATTTCCTGTCACGTCTTTTGCGAATTCTTCCCCGCTTACATTCTCAAATCCTTTAATGTCTTCTTTTGTTGGTTTCTTATAATTCTCTACTGGAGCGTATTCTAACAATGCACCGGGCATGACTAAATTAGCGGTTCCGTATTTTTTCAAATTCTGAACTCTTGCATGGTCGGCCCATTCCTTGTTTAACTTGTTGACTAGTTGTTTGAATTCTTCTCCGAAATCGTATTCTTTGTCGCCTTTGACTATCACGGCTTTCAGATTTTTCGAGCCCATTACCGCTCCTAGTCCACCTCTTCCAGCGAACCTGTGGTCTGAAGTTATCGAAGCGTATTTTACTAAGTTTTCTCCTGCTGGACCTATTATCAGTTTAGAATATTCTTTAGGCAGTTTGCTTTCAACTTCGCTTGTAAGTCCTTGTTCTAGGCTTTTAGCATCTTCAAAGAATATGTTTTCATTGTCTATCCTTAAGTATGTTAAGTCTTTGGCCTTTCCTTGAATTATTAGCCCGTCATATCCCGCCTTCTTTAACATGCTTCCGAAGCTTCCGCCACAGCTGCTAGTGCATATGCTATTTGTCAGCGGTGATTTTGACGTAACAGTAAACTTAGGAAAATAAGGATTAAGAGCTCCGGACATTATTATCAAAGCGTTGCTCTCATCTAAAGGATCAGTAGTAGGGCTTACGTAATCTGTCAAGAATTTCGTCGCTATGCCTTTTCCGCCTATAAACTCTTCGTAGAATTTCTCATTCAATGGGATGTCTACAGTCAGCTTGTTGTTGAGATTGACGTACAAAAGTTTTCCAGCATAACAATTATTCATAAGAGAAGAAGGTTGGTTTGTTTGTTTAAAACGTTTTTGGTATTTTAAAATTAGGATATAGAAAAGTATTAAAAGAGGCTCAACAACCCTTTGATTCATGGAAGAAGCGGTAGAAAACGAGGCTATTAGTTATTTAAGTAATTATTTGAAAATAAACACCACTAACCCCCCGGGTAAGGAGAGATTTGCTGCTGAGTTCTTAGAAAAAATATTGGACAAAGAAGGCATCAGCGTAGAGAGACTATCCTGGAATAGTTACAGGCCAAATTTATTAGCGAGGATAAAAGGCAACGGAGAGAAGAAGCCTTTCCTGCTGCTGAACCATATGGACGTTGTAAAAGCGGATTATGAGAACGCTTTCACCGGCGAGGTAAAAGACGGTTACGTTCACGGCCGAGGAGCTTTAGACATGAAAGGCTTTGGAATAATGCAGCTCATGGTGTTATTATTAGCTAAGAGAGAAGGTTTGAACCTGAAAAGAGACCTGATATTCTTAGCAGTTTGCGATGAAGAATCCGGAGGAACTAAAGGCATGGAATACTTAGTAGACAAGCATTTTGAAGAGATCTGCCCTGAGTACGCGCTGTCGGAAGGGAGCTTCGGAACCAAAGGGATAGCAAGCCGTGATGTCATTTATGGATATGCGATAGCCGACAAAGCGCCGGTATGGCTTAGGATGAAAGTTAAAGGCCAGCCAGGCCATGGTTCTATGCCGATAAAGAACTCGGCTATAAACCAGACGGTACTAGCCTTAGAGAAGATAATCAACGACGACTCTTGCATAAGGTTCACAGAAGAGTCTAAAGAGTTCTTCAAACAGCTCGGAAGCCTGCAAACGTTTCCAAAATCCTGCATACTAAAAAATGTTTACAAGCAGCCTTACCTCTCACTAGCGAAGAGTCAGTTAACATCACAAAAAACTCTCAATGCAGTGATAAGGGACACTATCAGCATCACATCATTAAAATCCGGTGACAAAGAGAACGTCATACCCGGATACTGCGAAGCTACTCTGGACTGCAGGATACTCCCTGGGAAGAAACCTTCAGAGTTCATAGAAGACTTAAAAACAATCGTTGATAATGGCAATATCCGCTTCGAGGTTATAAAAAGCGAAGAGCCAGTAAGCTCGCAGCCTTATACAGAATTTTATGACGTTTTGAAGGATGTTTTGAAAAAACCTTTGGTCCCTATGATATCACCGGCGATAACCGACTTAAGGTTTTTGAGGAAAAAAGGAGTGACGAGTTACGGCCTAACACCGATAGTGCTTATGAAAGACGATTTAGACATGATTCACGGCAATGATGAGAAGATCTCTGTAAAGAACTTGTTAGACGGAGTAGAGAAGACTTACGAGGTCGTAAAAAAAATGTGCGTTTAAAGGAGGAGCGGAACATGAAAAAAGTTTTAGTAACAGGCGCGTGCGGCTTCGTAGGAAGCCATCTCGTAGATTTGTTAGTGCAAAAAGGATATGATGTGAAAGCTACAGACTTGGAGAATGTTAGCACTAGAAAAATAGACAAGTACATAGCATCAAAACAAGTGGATTACAAACCATCAGACGTCAGACGAAAAGAAACTCTGAAACCATTGGTAGAAAATATAGAGGCAGTATTCCACCCTGCAGCATTGTTTAATCTTTGCATAAGCTACTCAAAGCTTTACGATGTTAACGTGAAAGGGACTGAGAACCTTTGCATCGAGTCAGCGAGGGCCGGCGTTAAGAGGTTTATCAACTGGAGCTCGAGCTCGGTCTACGGATGCTGGGATGGGGAGCCAGTAGCGAGAACAGAAGACGAGCTTATAAAGAAAGAGAACTTCGCGAATGATTACGCGTTAAGCAAGTATGAGCAGGAAAAAATGGCACACACCTATGACAAGGCGATGAGAGTTACGAGCGTAAGGCCGGGGAACATTTACGGTGTAGGCACTTATATGGGCTTAGCTATGCCGATGAAAAACCTGAAATTGGGTCTCTTGCAAAGGCCCCCTGGAAAGAAAGGATTCCAAGCCTACAGCTCCCACGTGCACGCAGAAGATGTGGTCAGAGCAGCAGAGTTCTTAGCGAATAAGCCGGAAGCAGAAGGGCAAGTCTACAACCTCGTGGAGGATAACCCTGCGTCTGTAGAAGAGCTTTTCAAGATAGGTTGCGACTTGTTGGGCAAGAAGATGAAGAAGGGATACGAGCCAGCAGTTACACTAAAGATATCAGCTCATGCGTTCTCAGCGATAGCAGGCTTGAGAAACTTGTTCGCAACAACGATATTCGGTGATGACTACAAATGGTACCCGTTATTCGATGCGGAAAGCGTAGACTTAATGGTGAAGCACCACCTCTTAAGCAATAAGAAAATCAGGGATTTGGGATTCAAATTCAAGCATGACATAAAAAAGTCGATAGAAGAAGTGATAAAGCACCACGAGTCAACTGACTGGAAAGAGATACCGTGGTTCACAAAATACAAGGCGAGGTAAAAAAATGGTGCACACGTTCGAAAGCTTAGCAAAAGCTGATAACAAGACTTTAGAAGAGGTTTTGAACAATGGCAAGATGCCCGACCTAGCATCGATGGAAGGCTGGGAATTCGACGGCTACAACTTAACATTCATGGCCAGTATACTGGGGATTAGGAAGTTCAGGAAAGGGTTTTACAGAACTAAAATAGACCTGTTTGAAGTTGACGTTTCGTGTTTTTCTGAAAAAAAATATTGGCACTATTCGGGATATAATGTTAAGATGAAGCAGAACAAGTTCGAACAACCATGGGAATACAAAAACGGGAAGCCGGAAAGGTTCGGCTGGTTCAACATATTCAGGGCATACAGGTTCGAAAAAGAAGGATTGAACATACATCCTAACGCTGCAATCTTACACTATGGCCTGGACGAAAGGAACACTTTATTCGAAGGGAAGATGCTAAGGGATTATCTAGTTCAAGTGAACGATAACGACAAGGACTTGTACTTAGGGAAGGCTTACAACGCGATAGGTAAGAACTTATTGATGCCAAGCTATTTCATCCTGAAAAGGGCAGAAAAAGTCAGTTTTTGAAAATTTCTTTTTCTAATTCTGTCTCTTCGTATTCCTGCTTGAAAGAGCCGTAAAACTTCGTGCTCAGGTGTTCTAGTAATTCTTTCTCAAGCTTAGATATCTGCAAGTCCTGTGCCTTATGATGCAAGTAAGCTATTGTCAACCCTGGAGCGACTAGCGTGAAGACAGGAGTTACTACGAATAACGAGACCAAGTAGTCTAGAAAGTATTTCCTGAGCCTAGTCCTCTTCCTCGCAGCAGGCCTTAAGACTATGTCGAATAATGCATTGCCTGTCAGTCTCAGGCTTGTCTTTAAGAATTCTTTAAAGTCGTAATTCTCACCTTCTACTAAGACATTGCCCATCCTGAGGTCTGATAAGAATTCTTTCTTAGTCTTGGCTTTTTCGGAAATAGTGTAAACGCTGCTTACTGTGCGGTCCGTGTGCGCGTCACTGCCACCTGAAACGCTCTTCCCATAAAGATACGCTACTACTTTAGCGAACCGGTTATGGATTGGCGACACTCCGCCGTTCATTATCTCTAGGCATTGGACATGTTTCATCCACTCATCTATCAGCTTGACGGACAGGTCAGGCTTTGAGGACTTATAGCTAAGATGCGCCAAAGAATGAACTATTGCGTTCTTCCTCAAGTACTTACAAGTATCCTTCAACCCTATCTTTTTAAGATCTGTTAAGTCTTCGTGTTGCTTCTCATTGATATCATAAACCAGTAAGTGAACCAGATGCCCTTCATCAGAAGCCTTAACCTCTAACTCCTCACCCATTATTATGTCCGAGTATTTGTCATTGAGTATTAAAGCGCCGTCGATACTGTCATGGTCGGTTATGGCTACAAAGTCCATCCCCTTATCCTTAGCTAACTTATATGCCTTCTCCGGCTCCAAATAACTCTCTTTAGCTCCGACTAGGTAAGCTAACGGGTGACTTATCACTACTTCCTTAGAATATTTCGTATGAAGATGACAATCCACTTTAACCATTAAAATCCACGTTGATATGGAATATCAATTGGTATATTTAAAGTTTATTGGCGGTAAGCACGAGTATTAAGGACATCTTGATTTTATGGCTTAAGATTTTTTCCAGACCCTGTACTCATTCGGGAAGCCTTTATCGTGGCGGTATCCGCCATGCTTAGTCTTGAAATATTCTTCATGTCCCGGCGGCATGAATACCCCGTTTAAAATTTCATTCTTATTTAAGTAATCTCTGACGATTATTTCTAGGTCAAGAACGCCTTTGTTGTAATAAGCTGGAGACTCGCCTATATCAAGTATACTCACCTTATCATCTAAGCCCTGTTCTTTTGTAGCTACTGCAAAACCTAGCTTGTATGCCCTAGGTGAAAGCAAAGCGAATATATGACTGTAGCGCTTAGTTTCTTCTAAGCTTAGTTTTATCGCATCTTTGAGCTTGTCTAGTTTTTCTGTGCCATGAGTCTTGGGGTCAAACTTGTTCCAGCTCGGATGCTCATCATAACCTTTTACTATAGTGTTTTCTTTTTCATGGACTAACCCTTTACCATCGATATGGAAAGCCCTTATGCAGTCGACAGCAGCGTAATCCAAAAACTTTCTTTTATCTTCTAGCCTATTACCTACAGACTGCCAATTAGGCTTGCTCCAATAGTCTCCGGTATAAGCGCCGCTGTTGCATGGAAGAAAGATAAGGATCTTTGTCATACTGCCCTGTTACCTTTATGGATTTATAAGTTTTTGCTAATCCTTTCATGAATCCGCTTTGCTCTCTCCTCAACACTGCCTGCAGGTATAAACGATACATTAAAGCCTTCTGCGGTATACATTTTTAGAAGTCTATCATTAATCCGCCTAGCCTCTTCTGTACGCTCCTGCTTCGACTTGCCCCACTTGGGCTCTTGCAGTGATGGCATAACCTCAAGAAGGAAAACATTAGCGTAATCAGCGAATTTATCATGCTTCAAATCTTTTGTTTTATTATGCCGAGTGTAGAATTCTATTATATCTACGTATCCTCGCTCTAGAAGGCTGCCTTCGCTTGCTAACTTTTCAAGTTCTTTCTGCTTTTTTAGCGCTAGTTTTGCGAATTTTAAAGGAGTGCAAACAGGGCAGATATGTCTTTTACCGTATATCTTCTTTAAAGGCATACAGGGGTCGTGACCGAGCTTTTTGCTGCCAAGATCGTCAAGGGCTAGTGATGCAGCCTCTTTCTGGATATTGTAACCATAAACGCCTCTTAAGAATTCCAACGTTGCTGTTTTCCCACAATCATGAGCCCCGGTCACAACGTACAAGTTTTTTTCAGGACTAGTCTTAAGTTTAGTTACGGTAAATACTGCAATGAGGGATTCGTGCTTAGTCTTAGGGTTTTTGAACGCGTATTGTTTTTCTTTTACTTTTATGAAATAAGATGAATCGTATACTAGTAACAATGGACGCTCGATTAGCGAGAACTTCTTCAGCGATGTCTGAAACTCAAGGTTTTGCTCACCATACCGTATTTCCGCTTCTGTAGTCGCGAATATTACGTCTTCATGAAGCAGCTCTTTTGAAAGCAGTTCTGAATAACCCCATGACTTTTTACCTGAGAACCCGCCTCTGTCGGTCCCGTGCTTAAGTATTCTTTCAAGGCTTTCCTGCTCACTCGCTCGGTAAAGGATGTTCCTGCTGTTTTTTTTGCCGAGCTTTTCTATTACTGATTCTAGAAACTTCGTGTTGTTACCGTCATAGTCTAACTGATCTATTCGTATCCCCATTTTTTAGGTTATTATCTCCTTCCATTCGCGCCAGCTTCCACACAAGTTACCGTTAGGATGGAACACTAGCTCGTAAATCACTGGCACACCGTTCGTTTTTTTTAAGCTTCGTTCTTTTTCTTTTTCAATCAAGGTAAGGTCAGCCATTTCTGAAACCATGTCTATGTTTTTGTATTTGAAAACCTCGACATAATAATAATAGCCGAGTATCTGCGTCGTGAAAGAAAACCTTTCATCCTTGTCCAGACTTTCCCATAGGGGTATCAGGTTAACGCCTTGCGATTTACAGAAATCAGGTATCCTGCCGGGCTTCACTGTTTTCTCATCAAACTTCATCAGCTGCCTGAAGACGACGTTGTCTATGCCTATAGATTCTGCCCAGTCCATGTATTTCACCATTTCTTTGACAGAGTTGACGCCTTCTTTGATTAATATGCAGCTAAGCCTTGGTCGTATATTATTCTCGTTTGATATGCGGATTATTTCTTCAAGCTCCGAGTCTGACAAGGGCGGGTTCTTAAGTCCCATAATTCGGTCATTAGTTTTTTCATCGTAATGCGCCCTGCTTATGTTCAGGTGCTGTAGCTTATAATCGGCAAGCCTATCCAGGATGGTATCATTGCTTCCTTTGACTTTTTTCAGCAGTCCAGAGCCGTTTGTCGTGATAGTCCTCTTCCTAACATTGTAACTGTCAAGAATGTTGAGTATCATGGGCAGCTTAGGGTCTAGCGTTGGTTCTCCTCCTGTGAGGGATACGCTGGGGTCAAGCGGTTTCACAGTGTCGAGCATGACTTTGAGCTTGCCATAGTACTCTTTTTCATCAGTTATTACTGGCTTGATATAGTCTACGCCGTCATGAAAATACCTAAGCTGTGCCACGCAGAAATTGCAGCTCGCGTTGCAGTAATCAGAAACGAATACGGAAAGGTTCACGTTGCCATAGGCGAGATAGTTTTTTCCGTTCGCATTAAAAGGCATGAGCTCTTTCTCGGTTATATCAAACATTTCCTGCCTTTTGTATCTCATATCAAGGTTTTGTTTTGCCATTTTTCACCCCATATCTTTCATGCCTTCGCTTCTTGCTATAAGGTCTGTGCCCCAGTTCTTACCATCCGGGCCTATAAGGTAAAACTCGACAGGGTCGGGTATTATGAACGGAAGCTCTAATTCCTCCCTATCTTTCGCGTAGCCGTACCTTTGGTAGAAGAATAGGTTAGAAATCTCTTTCAGCCCACGCCTGTCTAATTCCTTCACAAGCCATTCGTCATCATCATCGCTAAGAGGTTTCTTTCTTCTTCTCACGTTGAATACTAAGCTGTAATCGCCATAAGTTTTAAGCTGAGAAAAAGCATCTCTTATAGACTCAGCCTTGTCTAGGTGTATGCAGTCACTTTTTATTAAGTAATAATTTATACTGGGTTTTAGCGTGAAAGGGGTTTTGAATTTCAAGAAATAGTCTTTGATATTTTTTACCGATAGTTCAAAATCAAGTTTTTTATCAATGTAGGCATAAGGCAAGAGTGTTGCATTAGTTCCGAGCGTTACTTTGGTGCATCTTCCTGTCTCTTGAGCGTGACGTATCATGTCTTCGAGGTTTGGATGAAGCGTCGGCTCGCCGCCCTCGAGCTGCACCTCAAAGTCTCCTTCTTTTGGGAGGATTTCTTTGAAAGTTTCTAGATTAAGATAGGTAGATCTTGTAGGGTCTGAATAGCAGCTGCAAAGCTCACAACTCCTGTTGCACGCGTTAGTTATTGCGAAATAGTATTTCCTTACCATTTTCAGCTTATCCGCCTCCTCCATCGTTTTCTCATCCCGTTTTTTTATGCCTCTGGCTAGATAGTTAACCTTGTGGATAATCCTACATAGACCGATTCGCAGCGAGTACTCATCGCTTTTTACCAGTAAGTGTCTTTATCGTATAATTCTAATATGCTCTCTGCTAGTAAGTTTTTTTGAGGTTTTACGTAATACTTCTTCCTGTTTTCCTCGTTGAAACCTAGGATCTTTAAAGGCTTGCCAGGATAGACTTTCAGCTTCGCGCCAAGTCCGAAGGGGTGTTCTATATGTTTGCCGTCTATGTAGAGCATGCCTTCTCTCATTTTTGAGAAAACTTCTAGCTTGCTGGCTGTTCCTGTTTCCATCTTAGGATTCGGGTTGAGTCTTCCTATGTAAAGTTCTCTTGTGACGTATTGGAATTCTTTGCCTTCTATCGGCAGGGCTTTTCCTCCTGCTTTTATCGCCCAGTTGCTAGCAGCAGTCGCTATTATAGTTCCTGAGCTTTTCTGGAACTCTTCTAAGTTGCCTTTCTTTAGTACCATTCTTGACGTAGCCGCAGGGTGCTTGTGAACCACGAGAACATCATTGAGCACTAGCTCTTCCAGCTTTTTTCCGTTAAGCTCTAACTGTAGCCTGTTGAACTTGTATTGTTTCAGCTTTCCTTCTTGCAGTTGCTTGTATTTTTCTGGGAAGTTGTGTTTGTTCGCTGCCAGGAAGAACCCTTCGCTACTGTCAGCTTCAGGCCTGTAGTCAGAATTTATGCCAAAAACCGGCTTATTACTTATATAATGAGAAGCTTCCATTAAAGTGCCGTCGCCGCCGAAAGTCATTATTAAATCATATTTTTTTACAAGATTTTTTGATAATTCTCCTCTGTATTTCCAGTCAACCTTGACATCTTTGTCTTTTCCTAAAGTTTCTTCTACGACTTTTCTTGCTTCCTTGTCTTCTTCAAGTTCTGCTTCTAAATCTTTGACATCAAGCCCTTCTTCCAGTATCATCTTCTCTAGCTCTTTGTTCTTGGATTTGTACAGCTCTAGCACTGGTGTTTTGTATACGATGAGTATTTTTTCGTATTTCATTTTTTATTAGGGTATATCTTCTTCTTTTTAACCCATATTTCCCCCCCGCGTAGGATTTCGGTGTGTAAGTCTATTGGTTCTCTGTTTAGCATTATTTTTCCGCCGCGCATGTCATATCCTGTCCAGAAGGTTGTATACTTGGCTATTATCTTTCCGCCAGTCATGTGCGCTCCGAGGTAGTCTCCTGTCCCGCCTTCACCTTTTACCTCGAGTATGCCTTTTGAATGATTATACCCGAGGTAGGGTAATGGTTCAGTGCCGCTTTCATGCCAGATTGTTATCTTTTCATTTTTCTTTATTATTTTGTTCACTAAGGCTGATACGTATAATCCTTCGCGGACTCTCATCTCTCGGAACTGTCCTTCCAGTCTAACTCCGAAGTCTTTAAGAATAGCAGTTTTAATATTGGCATATTTTTCGCTGCAAAAGTCACTAATGTCTTCTTTTGTGTATGTGATAGTTTTAGCGATGTCAGATGCTAGCACGTAATATTCTCTTAGGTTTGGGAGGCTAATACTCCTTTCTATTCCTGTTTTGTAACCATTTAACAACGCATCTATTGCCTCTTGTTTTTTCACATTATCATCTGTAAGACTCTTAATCTTTTCTTCTAGTTCTTTTTCAGGAACGAAACCATGAGGTATTTTCATTTTTTGTCATCCTCTCGGAAGTGGCATCCTAAGCTCCTCTTCCTTTTCAAGGCGGCTTTAGCGACCAGCATGCCTGTGTCAACCATGTTTTTGGCTTCTATTAATTCTTGGTTCACGCCTTCTGGTAAGTTTTTCTTTATAATGTTCAGTTCTTTTATCGCAGTTTTTAAGCCTTTCTCATTCCTTATCAGCCCTGCGTAGTTCCACATAGCTGCTTGTATCTCTTTCTTTGTTTCAGCAGCGTCAAATTCTACATACTTGGGCTTGTGAGTTTTTACTATTTCTATTTTGTCTTCTAAGCTTTTTATGACTTCTAAGACCTGGTTGCTGAAGACTATCGATTCTAGTAACGAGTTGCTTGCTAGCCTGTTAGCTCCGTGGACTCCTGTCCTTGATACTTCTCCGAAAGCGTAAAGGTTCTTTATGCTAGTCTCGCCTTTCAGGTTTACTTTTACTCCTCCGCACATGTAATGCGCTGCTGGCAAGACCGGTATGGCCTGCTTAGTCATGTCTATCCCGTATTCTAAGAGCTTGTTGTAAATCGTCGGGAACCTTGTCTTGATAATCTCTGGGTCTTCGTGGCTTATGTCTAAGCTTACTTCTCCGTTTTGTGCTTCTTTGGCTATCGCCCTTGCCACTATGTCTCGCGGTGCCAGTTCTTTCATCTCGTGATAATCATGCATGAACGTTTCACCTTTGCTGTTCTTCAGCTGTCCGCCTTCTCCCCGTACTGCTTCTGATATCAGGAATGGTGGTGCTCCTTGCTTGTTCAATGCCGTAGGGTGGAACTGGACGAACTCTAAATCTTCTAATTTTGCTCCTGCCCTGTAGGCCATAGCCATTCCGTCGCCGGTCGCTATGTCAGGGTTGGTAGTTTTTTTGAAGAGTTGCCCTGCGCCACCAGTCGCGAGTATCACTGCCTTGCCGTAAACCTCTTTTATTTTCTTTCCTTCCAGGTATTGGACTCCGTGACATTTATTGCCCTTGACTATAAGGTCTGTTGCTATTGTTTGTTCTAATACGCTTATGTTCTTGTGATTTCTGACTTTTTCTACTAAAGTTTTTTCTATCGCGTGTCCTGTAGCGTCTCCAGAGTAGGCTACCCTCCTGCAGCTATGCCCTCCCTCGCGTGTTAGTTTTAAGACCCCGTTTTTTTCTTCGAAAGGAGTGCCTAAGTCTAAGAGTTTCTTGATCATCTTAGGGCCTTCTTCTACCAAGAACTTCACAGCTTCTACGTCATTATGGTAGCAGCCTGCTTTCAGGGTGTCTTCTATGTGTGATTCGTAACTGTCATGTGCGCCTAGCACGGCTGCTATTCCGCCTTGCGCGTAGTTAGTGTTCGACTCCATCATGTCCTTCTTGGTCAGCAACGTGACTTTGCCATACTTCGATGCTTCTAATGCGAAGTTCAAGCCAGCGATTCCTGACCCGATGACGATGAAGTCGGACTTTTTCATCCTTCCCTCCGGATTATTTTCTGGCTTATGTCTAACGCTTTCACCGAATGTGTCAGCTCTCCTACTGAGATTACGTCAGCTTCGGTTGATGTGTATTCCCAAAGGTTTTTTTCTGTT
>Ga0194112_10007935_pt1 | contig 13742 bp, 10 predicted proteins | sample TA2MahC400mmetaG_FD_146191 | JGI IMG/M metagenome (GOLD analysis project Ga0194112, IMG submission 146191) | Freshwater microbial communities from Lake Tanganyika, Tanzania - TA2015016 Mahale Deep Cast 400m | ecosystem: Environmental > Aquatic > Freshwater > Lake | place: Tanzania: Lake...
TCGCGAGGGCGGGAGTCTATCTCGTCCGACCCGCCGGACCCACGAACTTTTGCCCGCTCCGCCGGCCGCCGCGCCGCCCGGTCAGGCGCCCGGGCCCGGGCCCGGCGAGCCTCGGAGGCTCTCGGCGATCGCCACCTCGTGGAGTCGCATCGACGCGCGGTTGAGCGCGTCGCGGGCGGCGCCGAACGCGTCCGCGTCGACCCCGTCCACCTCGCGGGTGGCGAGGTCCACGAACCGCCGGACCTCCGCGAGGCGCTCCTCGAGGCTCGCGACGTACGCCGGCTCGAGCCGGTCCCGGACCCGCCCGAGCGCCTCGCCGGTCCACTTCGCGTCGAGCGCCGCGTTCACCCGCAGGTCGATCACCCGGTGCCGCCGCATGTCCTCGCGGGCGTGGGCGAGGGACTCCCGCTCGATCCGCGCGACCTCCTCCGCGGTCAGCCCGTAGCTCGGGACCACCTGGACCGCCGCCCGAATCCCGGTCCGAGCCTCGACCGCGGCGACCCCGAGGACGCCGTTCGCGTCGACGAGGAACTCGACCTCGATCCGGGGGATCCCCGCGGGCATCGGGGGCAGGTCGCGGAGCTCGAAGGTCGCGAGGCTCCGGCAGTCGGAGACGAGCTCCCGCTCCCCCTGCACCACGTGGAGGCGGACGTGTCGCTGCCCATCGACCTGCGTCGAGAACTGCTCGGTCGCCCGGGCGGGGATCGTGCTGTTGCGGACGACGAGCTTCGCCACGCCCCCGCCCGCCGTCTCGAGCCCGAGGCTGAGCGGGACGACGTCGAGGAGGAGGAGGTCCGCGCGGCGTCCGGCGATCACCGCCGCCTGCACCGCCGCCCCGAGGGCGACCACCTCGTCCGGATCGAGCGCGAGGTAGGGCGACCGCCCGAAGAACTGCTCGACCTCGCGGCGGACGAGCGGGATGCGGGTCGAGCCGCCGACGAGGACCGCCGCGTCCACCTCGCGCGGCTCGATCCCGGCGTCGCGGGCAGAGCGCCGGCAGTGCTCGATCGTCCGTGCGACGAGCGGTCGGGCGATCGCCTCGAGCTCCGCCCGCGTCAGCACCTCGGCGATCCGTCCGCTTGGAAGATCGACCTCGACGAGGGTCGACTCCGCGGCGGAGAGGGCGATCTTCGCCGCCTCCGACGCGAGCCGCAGCCGCTGGCGGGCGAGGATCGAGTCGGCGTGAAACTCCGCGCGACCGCGGTCGATCCGCGCGGTGATCGCCGCCGCGATCGCCGCGTCGAGGTCGTCGCCGCCGAGGTGGGTGTCGCCCGCGGTCGCGAGCACCTGGAAGATCGCCTCGTCGCCGTCGGTCGCGCCCTCGACGATCCGCAGGATCGAGACGTCGAAGGTGCCGCCGCCGAGGTCGTAGACGGCGATGGTGCCGCCGGCGCTCGCGCGACCGAGCCCGTAGGCGAGCGACGCGGCGGTCGGCTCGTTCACGATCCGCACGACCTCGAGTCCGGCGAGCCGCCCCGCGTCGCGGGTCGCCTGCCGCTGGGCGTCGTCGAAGTAGGCGGGCACCGTCACCACTGCGCGGTGCACGGGGCGCCCGAGGCTTCGCTCGGCGATCTCCCGCAGCCTCCGCAGGTAGAGCGCGGAGATCTCCTGCGGCGTGCGGATCGCGGTGCCGTCCCGCACGCAGGCGAGCCCGCGCGGACCGGCGACGACCGGATAGGGAAGGCGATCGACCTCGCGGCGGACGTCCTCGAGCGATCGGCCCATCAGGCGCTTGATCGAGTGGACCGTCCGCTCCGGGTCGCGTCCCGCCGACTCGCGGGCGAGGTGCCCCACCACCGCTGGCTCCGCCCCGCCGCCGAGCCGGGCGATCGAGGGCAGGAGCGTCCGCCCCGACTCGTCCCGCAGGATCCGCGGTCCCGCCTCGTCGCAGTAGGCGACGAGGGAGTTCGTGGTCCCGAGGTCGATGCCGACGATCGGGTCGTCCGCGGTCGAGCGGCGGTCGGTCATGGGGCGGATGGTAGGGACGCGCTCACCGCGGAAACGCCTCGCCCGCGCGAGGGAGCGCGTCGAGGTTGGGGTTGAACCGCGCCATCGCGATCGAGCGCATCGTCTCGATGATCGGCGTGACCTGCGGAAGGCTCCCGTGGAAGGAGATCTCCTGATCGGCGCCGGGACCGAGGAACCAGATCTGCGTCCGCGGAAGATCGTCGTCGTCGGGCGATCCCTTCGCCGCCTCGCGAAGCTCGGTCCACCACGCCTTGCTCGACATCGGATCAAGAAGCCGCGCGATCTCCTCCGGCGTGAGCTCGCGTGCCCAGGTCACCTGCTGCCCCTGCGCCGCGACGCCGCCCGAGCAGCCGAAGACCCCTTGGTTGCTCACCTCGAAGAACTCGATCCTCTGCTCCTTCGGCTGCCACACCTGGATCTTCACGCTGCGACCGGCGGTGCGGGTCTGCGAGACCTCGGTGCCGGAGGCGCAGCCGCCGACGAGCAGGGCGACCACCACCGCGACCGCGAGCGAGGCGCAGGCGAAGGCGAGGCGGGAAGCGGCGCGGGGCGTCATCACGGCGTCGGCTGACCTCGGTAGCGGGCGTAGGGATCGGGTCCCATGTCGTAGCGGATCGCCGCCGCCGGATCGAGCTCCGCCGGTCGGTCCTCCATCCACGAGCGCTCGGCGAGCGCCCGCAGGAACGTGCCGAGCACCTTGTCGCCGCCATCGGCGGCGGGGCCGCGGGCGACGAAGCCCCATGACTTCCCGGCGCCATGGAACTCGATGATCTGCACGAGCTCGGTGGGCCCCGCGGTGATCGCCCGGGCATCGCCCACCGGATCCCCCGCCGCCGGATCGCCGATCCCAAGCCGAACCGCGAGCGACCAGAGCTCGGCGATCTCCGACTCCTGCAGGTGCCGGACGACCCCCGGGCGGGAGCCATGGTCGGGCTGGGCGGTGGAGGACGCCCGCAGCGAGCCATCCGGCAGCAGCACCCAACGACCCGGTCGCTGCTCGACCCGCGGGACCGGCGCGACCGCGGCGCCGCGGAGGACCGTCGCGTTGATCGAGAACTCCTCGGGCACCCTCTCGGCATCCGGCACGAAGGGCGCCGTCGTGCAGGCGGAGAGGCAGGCGACGGTCGCCGCGGCGACGATCATGAGTGGCGCCGCCGAGCAAAGGACACGCGGCGATCGCAGGACTCGGAGGACGGAACGCATGGACGGCACCGCGGAAGGGTACCGATCGTCCCCGCCGCCGCCACGCGGGCGGTACCTTCCGCCACGATGAAGACCGGCGTCTCCTGGCTCAACGACCATCTCGACCCCCCCGCCACCGCCGAGGAGGTCGCGCAGGTGCTCACCGCGGTCGGGTTCCCGATCGACGACGAGGGCACTGCCTCCGAGGGCGAGCGCTGGCTCGAGGTCGAGCTCACGAGCAACCGCGGCGACTGCCTCTCGCACCTCTCGCTTGCCCGCGAGATCTCCGCGGCGACCGGAAGGCGCCTGAAGACGCCGGCGGCGTCCCGCGGGGTGTCGACCGCGACCTCGAGCGTGGCTTCCTCCGGCGAGCCGTTCCCGGTGGTGAACCGCGTCCCCGACCGCTGCCCGCTCTACACCGCGCGGGTGATCGAGGGGGTGCGGGTCGCCCCGAGCCCAGCGTGGCTCCGGAAGCGGCTCGAGTCGATCGGGCAGATCCCCCGCAACAACCTCGTCGACGCCACCAACTTCGTCCTCTTCGAGCTCGGGCAGCCGGCGCACGTCTTCGACCTCGCGACCCTCCGCGGTCGCCGCATCGAGGTGCGGATGGCGCGGGAGGGCGAGTCCTTCCTGCCCCTCGGCGAGGGCGCGAAGGCGGCGAGGCTCTCGGCGCAGGACCTCGTCATCGCCGACGCGGAGCGACCGGTGGCGCTCGCCGGCATCAAGGGCGGCGCCGAGACCGCGGTCACCGACGGCACCACCTCGATCGTCGTCGAGGCGGCGACCTTCGATCCGGTCGCGGTGCGCTCCTCGAGCCGGCGGCTCAACATCCGAAGCGACTCGAGCCACCGCTTCGAGCGGGGCGTGCATCCCGCCGAGGTCGGCCCGGCGGCGGAGCGCCTCGTCGCGCTGATCCTCGAGCTCGCGGGCGGCACCGTCCGCGGTCCCGTCGCCGCGGATGGTCGCCCGATCCCCGACCCGCGGAGCCTCTGCCTGCGTCTCTCGCGCGTGCGTGAGGTACTCGGCATCGACCTGCCGGAGCGCCGCGTCGAGGAGATCCTCGAGCGGCTCGACCTTCGCCCAAAGCGCGAGCGAGGCGGCGAGGCGGGCGCCGTCTTCCGCGTGACGGTGCCGCCGCGGCGGCTCGACCTCGAGCGGGAGATCGACCTCGTCGAGGAGGTCTGCCGCATCCATGGGCTCGACGCGATCCCGGTCCGGGAGCGGCTCGAGATCCGCCCCGCCGCCCCGCAGCGCGAGGTCGAGGCGGTGCGGCTCGTCCGCGACTCGCTCGCGGCGATGGGCTTCATCGAGTCGGTCACGCACTCCCTCGTCTCGCCGCGGGTCGCCACCGCGTTCCTCGCCCCCGGCGAGTCGATGCTCCACGTCGACGACGAGCGGGCGGGCGGCACGCCGAACCTGCGACCAAGCCTTCTTCCGAGCCTGCTCGAGGTCCTCGCCCGGAACGAGGGCGTCGGCGAGCGCGACCTCGGCGTCTTCGAGGTCGCCGCGACGTTCCGCATGCTTGCCGACGGCTCGCACCGCGAGCGGCGGATCGTGGGGATCGCCGTCGACGGCGGCGAGGATCCGCAGCTCGCCGTTCGACGCCTCCGCGGCGCGATCGAGCGGCTCGCCTCCCGGCTCTCCGGCGAGGTCCTCCGCGTCGAGCCGATCGCCGACGGCGAGGCGACCGCGATCGCCCCCGCCGCGCGGCTCGCCCTCGGCGCCGCCGGCTCGCTTGGCGTGATGGGGCTTCTCGATCCGACCGTCGCGTCGCTCGCGGGGATCGACCGACCGGTCGCGGTCGCCGAACTCGACCTCGCGCCGCTCGTCGCGTCGTATCCGCCCTCTCCCCGCATCGAGGAGCTGCCGCAGTTCCCCGCGATCGAGCGGGACCTCTCGGTCGTCGTCGCGGAGGAGGTCGCCTGGAGCGCGATCGAGCGCGCCGCGGGCGAGGCGAAGGTCGAGCATCTCGAGGCGATCCGCTTCGTGACGACCTGGCGCGGGAAGTCGCTCGGGGAGAAGAAGAGCGTGACGATGCGGCTCGTCTTCCGCCGCGCCGACCGGACCCTCCGCCACGAGGAGGTCGAGCCGGCGATCGAGCGGATCACCGCGGCGCTTCGGGCGGGCGTGGGCGGCGAGCTCCGCGGAGCCGGGGCATGAGCGCCACGACGCCCCCGAGTTCCCCGACGAGCGCGGCGACCTCGACGACCTCGACGACCGGAACCTCGCCGCTCGGCGGGCAGGTCGTCGGCGGGTTCCTCGACGCGCTCGCCGCGAAGCAGCCGGTGCCTGGCGGCGGCGCCGCGGCGGGGCTCGTCCTCGCGACCGCCGCGTCGCTCGGCTCGATGGTCCTCCGCTACAGCGTCGAGAAGCCCGCCTTCGCGCCGCACCGCGCGGAGCTCGAGTCGATCCTCGCCGAGCTCGACCGCATGCGGGTCGAGGCGCTCGCCGCCGCCGACGCCGACGCGCGGGCGTATGCAGGGCTGCAGTCGGTCTGGAAGCTCCCGAAGGAGGATCCCTCTCGTGCCGCGACGATGCGGCGTGCGGCGGAGCAGGCGATCGAGGCGCCGCGGCGGGTCATGACCCTCGCATCGCGCCTCCTCGACCTCGCGGAGACGCTCCCCGACCGCACCGCCAAGAGCCTCGCGAGCGACCTCGCGATCGCGGCGCTCCTCGCCGACGCCGGCTTCCGCGCCGCCTCCGCGAACGTCCGGATCAACCTGCCGCTCGTCGGCGATGCCGCGCACGCCGCGGCGGAGTCCGCCCGCCTCGACGTCGACCTCGCCGCCTTCCGCCGCCGGGCGGAGGCGCTCGAGGCGCGAGTCCGCTGATCGCCCGCCGCGATCGAGGAATGACTGCGGCATGAGCCTCTCCTTCGTCGCCTCGCTCCGCCCCGCCTCGGGACCCCGGCGTCGATGAACTTCGGGCTCCTTGGGCTCCTCGCGCTGGCGATCGTGATCGTCGCGGTCCTCTACGTGGTCGCGCTCCTCTGGCGGCTCCGCCATCCGCCCCGCCGCACCGCGGGGTGGGCGATCGCCCGGGGGCGACCGCTCGATCCAGGCGCCGTCGGTGCGGCGTGGCGGGAGGTGGAGGCGTCCGGGCTTCCGCTCTGGCTCGTCGGACGCGACGAGGCGACGCTCGAGCGGTCGGACGCGCCGCTTGCGGTGCTCCTGCACGGCTGGGGGAACTCCCGCCTCGACTGGCTCGGCCGCCTCGAGCCGTGGCTCTCCTCGGGATTTCGCCTCGCGATCCCGGACCTCCGCGGGCACGGCGACGCGCCGGGCGCGAGCACCCTCGGCGACGCGGACCGCGAGGATGTCCTCGCGATCCTCCGCGGGATCGGCGCGGTCGGCTCGGCGTCGTCGCCGCCGCTCGTCCTCGTCGGGCACTCGCTCGGCAGCGTCGTCGCGCTTCGGGTCGCCGCGGCGCTAGGAGACCACGAGGTCGACCTCCGCGGCGTCGTCGCCTTCGCTCCCTACGAGCGGCTCCGCACGCCCGCCGTGGCAGAGCTCGCCTCGCGCGAGGCGGAGGTCGGCGTGCTGCTGCCGGCGCTCCTCGCCGGGCTGCGGCTCCTCGGCGTGCGAGAGCACTCGACAAGCGACGCGGCGCGGGCGATCCGGACGCCGCTCGTCATCGTCCACGGCGCAGCGGATCTGATCTCGCCGCTCGAGGATGCGCGGGCGATCGCCGCCGCGAGCCCGCAGGCGGAGCTCCTCGTCCTCGACGGCGCGGGGCACCTCGATCTGTGGTCGCGTCCGGTCGATCCGGCGTCGCAGGCTCCGTCGGTCGAGGAGGTGCTTCGCTCGCGCGTCGAGGCGTGGCTTCGGTGACGGCGTCGCATGACGCGACGAGTTTCGCGATCGCACGCTCCGGAACTCCGGAACTCTGGAACTCCTCCTCGACCGAGCGCAGCGAGGTCGGGGAGGTGGCTCGCTGGCGAAGCCAGCGAGACGGAGGGGAGGTCCGATCAACGGGTTGCTCGCCTCGCGCAGCGCACGCAAGCACGCAAGCACGCAAGCACGCAAGCACGCAACCCGTCGGAGTTGGTCCCCTCCGTCCTGCTCGCTGCGCTCGCAGGCCACCTCCCCACGACTGCGTCGTGGGGAGGAGTTCCGGAGCGCTCCACGTCGAGATCGCGCGATCCGGAACTCCGGAACTCCGGAATTCCGGAACTCCTCCTCGACCGAGCGCAGCGAGGTCGGGGAGGTGGCTCGCTGGCGAAGCCAGCGAGACGGAGGGGAGGTCCGATCAACGGATTGCTCGCCTCGCGCAGCGCACGCAAGCACGCAAGCACGCAAGCACGCAAGCACGCAAGCAAGCAAGCAAGCACGCAAGCACGCAACCCGTCGGAGTTGGTCCCCTCCGTCCTGCTCGCTGCGCTCGCAGTCCACCTCCCCACGGCTCCGCCGTGGGGAGGAGTTCCGGAGCGCTCCACGTCGAGATCGCGCGATCCGGAACTCCGGAACTCCGGAACTCCGGAATTCCGGAACTCCTCCCTGACGGAGCGAAGCGACGTCGGGGAGGTGGCTCGCTGGCGAAGCCAGCGAGACGGAGGGGAGGTCCGATCAACGGGTTGCTCGCCTCGCGAAGCGCACGCAAGCACGCAAGCAAGCACGCAAGCACGCAAGCACGCAACCCGTCGGAGTTGGTCCCCTCCGTCCTGCTCGCTGTGCTCGCAGTCCACCTCACCCCACGACTGCGTCGTGGGGAGGTGTCACGCCGTCACTTCCCCGCGGGCGGACGATTGCGCGTCCGCATCACGAAGCCCTTCTCGGCGGCGGTGAAGTCCCAGACGGCGAGTCCCACGTACTGCGACCACAGGTCGGGATCGAGCGCCTTCTCGAAGTCGATGTCGTCGAAGTCCATCGAGGGCAGCGACGAGTCGTCGGCGTCCTCTCCGGCGCCTGCGTCGCCGCCGGGGAGGTCCATGGCGTCGAGGCTTCCCATCAGGTCCTTCATCATCGCCTGCTGCACGCGGAGGTTGCCGACGATGTCCATGAAGCCGAAGCCGACGACCCGCCCGGTGCCGAGGCTCTCGACGAGCGCCTTGCCCTCGGGGGTCGCCGCCATGCCGCCGTCATCCGCCGCGGGACCGCGCAGCGCCCGCTCGACGGCGCTGCTCGGACCGACGAAGAGGTGCCCCTGCCCCATGCCGATCGCCATCGGGCTGAACTCGTCGCTGTAGATCGCCTGCCCCTGGAAGTCGCGCCGCATGAGGCCCATGCCCGGCGCCATCATCGCGATCATCGGCTCGACCCGGGTCAGGTCGGTGCAGGGGATCGCGATCGTCGTCTCCATGCTGTCGACGTCGATCGGCATGCGCACGGTGTTCATCACCTGCACGCCCGGTCCCATCGCCCCGAACGCCTGCTCGAGCATCGGACCCATCTGGGTCAGCATCTGCTCGATCTGCTCGCGCTCCATCTCCCCGAGCCCCGCGGCGATCTCCCGGATGGTCGGCATGATCGCGTCGAAGCGGATGTTCATCCGCCCGTAGCCGACCGCGTCGGCGGGGAGCATCGCGGGCGGCGCCTCGATCGGCGTGTCCATGGTCAGCAGGCTCAGGAGCCCCACCTTCGGACCCGGCACGGTCATCACGATGCGCTGGTCGATGCCGCCGTCGGCGACGCTCGCTCCCACCGCGTGCGAGCGGATGTCGCCGAAGACCTTCGAGAGGATCGGCTGCGCCATCGCGAGCATGAACGCCTGGTCGCCGGTCGCGAGCATCTTCTGGAGGTTCGAGGTGAAGATCGCCGCATAGACGTCGGGGGAGCCAAGCAGCTCCATGGTGTCGCGGAAGTCCTCGGAACCGCCGAGCATCTCGCCGGTCGCCTTGCCCTCGATCGCGTCGATCATGCCCTCGATCACCGTCGGGTCCGACGCGAGCAGGTGGCGCGAGCCGCGCTTGGTGATCGTGATCGAGGCGAAGTCGAACATCTCGCCGGCGGAGATCGCCATCGGGTCGCCGAACTCGTCCTCCTCGACGACGACCTCCTCGTCCTCCTCGACTAGCGTCATCGTCCACGACGGCTCGCCCCGCAGCTCGCCGCGGACGAGGTCGCCCGCCTTCTCGCCCTTCTCGATCATCGCGTCCATCATCGCGAGGCTTCCCGCGTCGTCGCCCCAGTCGACGAACGCCATGATGTGCGGACGCTCGAAGCCGAGCTCCTCGTCGAGCTCGGTGAAGACCGCGAGTCCGATCGACGCGGGCATCGACATCGAGTCATCCGGGCGTCCGAGCTCCTTGGCGGCCTCGGCGAACCCCTCCTTCATCTCGTCGAGCGCCGGCTTCAGCGCCTCCTGCATCTGCTCGGAGGACCAGAGCCCCCAGAGCGAGGTCTCCTTGTACCGCTTCCAGGTGCCCGAGAGGTCATCCGCGCCGAGGACGAACGCGGCGGACCTTGGAGCGACCGTGCGGATCGAGAGCGGCGGATCGACCGAGAGGACGGGAAGGAGGATCGCGGCGAGGGGAGCGGCGAGGATCATCGGGTGGTTCCAGAATCCGTGGAGGAGGGTGGGGCGTCGCCGGTGCGCAACTGCGGCGCGATCCCGGCGAGCCGACGGGCGGGCGGCGGATGGTACCGGTGCCCGGAGTTGGGGTTGCTCGGGTCGAAGGCGAAGGCGGTGCGGTTGCGGATGAAGTCCTTCACGTAGCGGGCGGGGATCGCGAAGTTGAGGGACTCCCGCGAGAGGATCCCCATGTTGGTGATCCCCACCACCTCGCCCCGGGCGTTGAAGAGCGGTCCGCCGGAGTTCCCGGGGTTGATCGCCGCGTCGATCTGGATGTAGGTCAGCCCGTCGAGCTCGCGGGTCCGGGTCGAGACGACGCCCTCGGTCAGGGTCTGCTCGAGCCCGAGCGGATTGCCGATCGCGAAGACGGTCTGCCCCGGCTGCAGGAGATCGTCGACCTCCATGAACGCGAAGTCGAAGCGCTTCGCGTCGGGATGGGTCACCCGGACGAGGGCGAGGTCGTAGTGGTTGTTCAGGGCGACGAGCTCGACGTCCTCGATGGTGGTCCGCTTCAGCGTGCCGTCCGGCTCGGGCAGCCAGACCGTCGCCCGGAGCGCCGTCTCCCCCTGCACGACGTGGGCGTTGGTGATCGCGTAGCCGTCCGGATGGATGATCACCCCGGAGCCGAGTCCCGCGGGGGTCGAGACCTTGATGACCGCCGGTCCGAGGATCCTCGCCTGCTCGCGCGAGTTTCGCTCCGGAAGACCCTCGGCGACGGAGAAGAGCGTCGCGGCGTCGGTGGTCGCGGAGACCGGCGCGTCGCGCTCGACGATCTCGAGCACGTCCGCGATGCGGAACTCGAGGACCTGCGGTCCCACGTCGATCCAGAGCGACTCGTCGGTGCGCTTCACGATGTCGCCGACGACCACGGCGCCCCCCGCGAGGACGAGGCGGTCGCCCTGCGGCGAGTCCTCCTCTTCCGCGGCGAGGAGCGCCGGGACGTGGAGCGAGGAGGCGAGCAGGGACGCGACCGCGGATCGAACGAGGGTGCTTCTCATGGCGATCCTTACTATACGGAACGCTCGCCCGCGCTTCTCGCGGGCGGCGACCTTGGAACGAGGAATCCGATGACCGTCCATCATCCCGCCGCGAGCTTGTCGATCATCGCCGGCGTCGCGCTTCTCCCCGCCGGCGTCGCGCTCGCCTTGCCGCAGGATCCGTCCGCCACGCCGAGCCCGACCGTCGAGGAGGCGCCCTCCCTCGCGGAGTACTTCGGCTTCGACGGGCTCGACATCCTGCCGGTCGGCGCGGCGTGCGGTCCCGCGGTCGTCGCGGACTTCGACGGCGACAACCTGCTCGACCTGATCGTGGCGAACAACCGCTTGAGCCGGCTCGAGCTCTTCCGCCAGAAGCCCGGCGCCTCGCCCGACGATCCGGTCGCGCCGCCGATCCGCGTGAACGAGTTCCCCGATCACTGGCGGTTCGACCGCTCGTGGGTGCCGCTCGGGCATGAGGTCACCTCGCTCTCCGCGGGCGACTTCGACGGCGACGGCGTCCTCGAGATCGCCTATGCCGGGCAGCCCGGCACGATCGCGTTCCTCGAGCAGACCGAACCGGGCAAGTTCGAGGTCGTGCGCCGCGAGACGGTGCGAGGTCTCGTGCCGAGCCGCGAGGGCTTCGTCGTCGCCGACCTCGCGGGAGATGGAGGTCTCGAGGCGGTCGGGATCGTCGCGGGTCGCGTGCAGGTCTGGCCGATCCTCGACGGCTTCCGCCTCGGCGAGGCGACGGTGCTCTCCTCGGGCTCCGGCGCGGTCTCGTCGATCCTCGTCGAGGACGTCGATGGCGACGGGAACCGCGACCTCATCGGCGTGATCCCCGAGGACACCGCGCCGCTCAGGATCTGGCTCGCCACGCCGAGCAGCGAGGATGGCGAGCGTTCGTTCGGTCCGCAGCTTCGCTTCGAGATGCCCGCGCTCCGCCGCGCCGAGGCGATCCGCCTGCCCGACGAGAAGGCGGCGCGGCTCGCGGTGATCGAGCGGGCGTCGAAGCGCGTCGCGACGTTCGAGCTCCTGCCCGACCAGACCGACGAGGGCGCGGGTCGCGAGTCGCTTCGGTACTTCGGCTTCGACGATCCCACCGCCCGCAAGCGCCTTGCCGCCGTCGGCGACCTCGACGGCGACGGACTGCTCGACCTCGCGGCGTCGAACATCGACGCGAACAGCGTGGTCATCTACCGGCAGGTGCCTGGTCGCGGCTTCGAGCGGGCGCAGTCCTTCCCCTGCTACGCCGACCTCGAGGGGCTCGCCATCGGGAACCTCGACGCGGATGGTCGCGCCGAGCTCCTCCTGCAGAGCGAGAAGGAGGGCGTCGCGGGCATCGCCGACTTCGACGCGGGCTCGCTCTCCTTCCCGCGGGCGCTCGCGGTCACCCCGGGGCACGTCCCGCTGACCGTCGGCACCGTGCCCACCGCCGCGGGCGACCTCGCCGCGGTCGTCGTCCGCAAGGAGAAGTCGTGGGTGCTCGAGCTGATCGGCGCCGAGCGCACGAGCGTGCCCCTCGGCGACCTCACCCGCGCCCCCGCCGTGATCCTCCCGCTCGACGCGGACGGCACCGGACGACCCGACCTCCTGCTGCTCACGCCGGATCGACCGATGATCATGCTGCAGTCGCAGGAGGCGAAGGATGGCGCGTCGCCCTGGCGCCTCAGGACCTCGCAGGACATGGGTCAGTTCGGGCTGGTGCAGGCCGCGAGCGCCGACAACACCGCGGTCGTCGACCTCGACGGCGATGGACGGCAGGAGCTCCTCGTCGCGGACCGCAACTTCGTCCGCGGGCTCCGCTTCGACGACGCGCCAAAGGATGGCTCGACCGCGGGGTGGCAGGTGGTCGGGCAGCTCAACGCCGACCGCGCGGACTCGAAGCTCGTCTCGCTCGCGGTGCTCCGCGACCGGGTCATCGCCGCCGACCGCGAGAACAACCGCCTCGTCGTCTTCGGTCGAGGCGCGGAGGGCGGGTGGTCGCAGGTCGAGTCGATCGAGCTCGAGGGCTTCCGGGTGCGGTCGATCCGCGCCGGGAGCTTCTCCGGCTCCGCGGGCGACGACGTCCTCGTCATCGCCGACGACGGCTTCGCGGTGGTCCGCCTTGATGGCGGCGGTCCGGTCCTCTCCGAGGTCGGCTCGTGGCGACCGGAGGATCCGCGGGCGCTCCACCATGACCTCGCGGGCGGCGACCTCAACGGCGACGGCTTCACCGACCTCGTCGCGGCGGACGCGGGGAGGCAGTCGATCGACCTCCTCACCTTCGCGGAGGACGGCTCGATGCTCTTCGCGACCGGCTTCCCGATCTTCGAGACGAAGATCTTCTCCGCCGGCGAAGTGCGGGAGTTCGAGCCCCACCAGATGCTGATCGAGGACGTGACCGGCGACGGGCTCGACGACCTCGTCCTCCTCTGCCACGACCGCGTGCTCGTCTATCCGCAGGGCGCGGGGGACGACGCCTCGCCATGAGGCGTTCTCGGTGCTGATCCCCCTCGGCTGCGAGCCGCCGCCCCGACGGTCGCCCGTGATGGTGCCGCTCCTCGTCGGGGCGAACCTCGCGGTGACGTTGGTCGGTCTCTTCGGCGAGCGGCTCTTCGGCTGGCCGGTCGAGCGCCTCGCCGATGCGGGGATGCTGCGGGGCGGCGAGGGCTTCCGCTGGTGGCAGCTCGTGAGCTACCAGTTCCTGCATGACCCGTGGGGGATCGCGCATCTGGTCTTCAACATGGTCTTCCTGTGGGTCTTCGGGATCGCGGTCGAGGACCGGCTTGGTCGCTTCGGCTTCCTCCTCTTCTACGTTCTCGGCGGCGTCGCGGCGGGCGCGGTGCACCTCGCGACCTCGACGCAGCCGGTCATCGGGGCGAGCGGCTCCACCGCGGCGACGGCGGGCGCCTTCCTCGCGCTCCTGCCGCGGGCAAGGATCCGCACGCTCCTCGTCTTCCTCCTGATCGGGATCTACCTCATCCCGGCAGGGTGGTTCATCGGGATCTACGTGGTGCTTGACCTGCTCGGCGCGCTCGGCGCCCGCGGCAGCGGCGTCGCCTACTCCGCGCATCTCGGCGGCTACGCCTTCGGGCTTGGCACGGGGCTCCTGCTCCTCGCGACCGG
>Ga0194112_10007938_pt1 | contig 13736 bp, 7 predicted proteins | sample TA2MahC400mmetaG_FD_146191 | JGI IMG/M metagenome (GOLD analysis project Ga0194112, IMG submission 146191) | Freshwater microbial communities from Lake Tanganyika, Tanzania - TA2015016 Mahale Deep Cast 400m | ecosystem: Environmental > Aquatic > Freshwater > Lake | place: Tanzania: Lake...
TCACCAGGACGAGGGGCCGTAATCGGGCTGGGAAAGTGGCCGGGCCGAGGGCGTCAGGGGGCGAGGAAGTCGTTGAGCCAGGTGGGGCGGTCGGGGGAGCTGAGGAGTTGTTTGGTGTAGGCGTAGCCGGCCTCGGCGATGGCGTGCATGGCGTCGAACTGGAGCATGCCGTAGTGGGTCACTGGCGGCGTGAGGCAGAGGTCGGCGTCGGCCTTGACCTCTTGTACCTTCCGCTCGCTGCTGATGACGACCGTGCGCATCAGGATGTCCAGGACGCTGGGGACGTGGGGCGTGAGCGCCCGGCGCCAGAGTCGGCGCCAGAAGCGGCGCCAGGGGCTGGGGAACTCCTCGCAGCCGATGGCGAGGTCGAGGAGGCGGCTCACGTCCACGACGACGACGCGGGAGCACCCTGCGGCGCGAAGGAGGTCGCCGGGCAGGTTGTTCAGCACCCCGCCGTCCACGAGGAGTTCGCCGCTCTGGACGGCAGGTGTGAAGATGCCCGGGATGGCGAGGCTGGCGCGGATGGCTTTCCAGAGGGGGCCGCGGGAGTGGGCGACCATGTGGGTGGTGGTGAGGTTGCAGGAGACGCAGAGGAAGGGTCGCCAGAGGTCCTCGATCCAGGCGTCGCCGAAGGCGAGGGCGAGCTGGTGGTTGAGCCTGCGGCCGCGGACGAGGGAGAACAGGGGGAGGGTATACTCCTTGTGGGGCTTGCCCTCGATGAAGGCGCGGCGGCTGAGCGCTAGCTCCGCCTCGTAGGGCATCTCCATGGCGGCGGCGGCGCCGATGATCGAGCCCATGCTGGTGCCGGCCACCCGGTCAATGGGCAGGCCGCTTTCAAGCAGCGCGCGGATGACGCCTAGGTGGGCGAGGCCGCGCGCGCCGCCGCCGCCGAGCGCCAGGCCCACGGCTCGCCCCGCCAGGCAGCGCGCCAGGCGCCCGAAGTCACCGTCCGAACCCTCGCGCACGTGGAAGTGCCCCCCAGCGGGCACGGCGTCGAGCCAGGCCCGCGTGCCCGAGGGCAGGGCCGTGTCCCGCGGGTGGAGCAGGGCCAGGGTGAGGGGCTTTGCCACTTCGGACTTCTGGCTCCTGGTTTCTGGTTCCAGTCCCAAACGCGCGATCTGCAACCGGCAAGCGTCAGTGTCGTCGGTGGCCCGCGCAACGAGGATGATGCGGTCGGCCTGGCGGATGCACCGATGGGTCCAGGGCGAGGGCGTGGCATCGCCCTGGAGGAGGAGGAACGTGTGGCGGGCCTCCTGCTCGCCGAGCCAGGCGGCGAGCCAGGCGTTGTGGTGCGCCGCCTCGCGGCGGGGGGGCTCGATGTCGGCCGCGCCGCGCAGCCCGGTGCGTTGCTCGAAGGACACGTGCGTAAGGTGGAGGGTGGAGCCGATGCGCGCCAGTGCGGCGGCGAGGCGCGCTGCCACGGCGTCGAGCGGCACGCCCGGGCTAGCCGGGAGGACCGCGAGGCTCATGGCGCGGGGGGGCGCCGGCTCGGGCCGCTCGCGCGCCCGGAGGCGGCGAATAACCACGCGGGCCAGGGCGGCCAGGAGCTCGGGGTGGCGGGAGTTGAGGGCCTCGAAGCTCTCGGGCGCGAGCCGGGCCAGGAGGCTGTCGCGCAGCGCCCGCACCTTCGCCGTGCGCGGCTCGCCCGTGAGCAGGGCGATCTCGCCCACGCTCTCGCCCGGACCGACCTCGGCCTGCTCCGGGGTTGCGGAGGGCCGCGTGACGCGCAGCCGCCCGCTGAGGAGGATGTAGAGGCTGCGGTCGCTCTCGCCCTCGCGCATGAGCACTTCGCCGCCGCGAAGGGGGACGTAGGAGACGCTTCGCTCAACTTCTTCGAACAGCCCAGGCTCCACCCGCCCGAGGAGGCGGCAGAGCGCGTCGGCCAGTTGGCTGCGGTGGACCCGCTGGCGGGCCAGGTCGGCCAGCCGCGCCGCGATGGCGGGCGCGGACGCCAGGAGCGCCTCGACGTCCTCGCGGCCCAAGCGAAGGAGGCGGGACGGCATCTCGGCGGCCACCGAGGCGGTCCGCGTGCCGCCCGTGAGGATGCCCAGCTCGCCCACGAGGTCGCCGGCCCGCATATGCGCCACCGTCATCTGCGTGCCGTCGCCGCAGTCCTGGTCCACCGCCAGGCGCCCCTCGGTAACGAGGTAGATGGCGTCGGCTGGGTCGCCCTGCGCGAACAGGGCCTCCCCGCGGGCCAGCGCCACCTCGCGGCACCGCTCGCCGAGGTGCTGCCGGAGAAGCTGCTCGATGCCGTCCGGTTCGCTCATGTGCCTGCGTGCCCAGAGGTGCTTGCTGGACGGGCAGAGGATGAATGGATGAGTGGACGAATGGATGGATGAGAGCCGAGGTGGCGGCAAGCGTCCCGCTTGCCGACCGCAACCGGGACGGTTGCGGCTACACCGCTCGCGGCCTTGCATCCGTCCATCCATCCAACCATCCATTCATCCTCTCTTCGGCACGATCGGGCCGTCACTGGCCACGTTTCAGGGTCGCCTGCCAACGGTGGTACTGGCCGAGCCGCCACTCGGCGTAGCGCTGCCGCCAGGGACGCGAAGCGTCGCCGGGGACCGCGTCGCTGCGCCAGGGCGCGGCCCGCCAGAGGCGCACCGTGCCGTCCAGGGCCGCCGTGACGAGCCAGAGGCCGTCGGCGCTGAAGGCGGCGAGCGTGATGGTCGCCGTGTGCCCCTCGAGGACGGCCAGCTCGCGTCCCGAAGCCGTGTCCCAGACCCGGGCCACCGTGTCGTCGGCCACGGCGGCGCGGGTGCCGTCGGGGCTGAGGCAGGCGGCGAAGGGCGTCTCCTTGCGGCCTCGGAAAGTGTGCACGGGTGGCACAGCCGTCCTCGGCTGTGAATGCACAGGCGGGGGCGCCTGTGCCACACCCGCAACGTCCCACAGCCTGGCCACGAGGATGTCGGACCTCGTGACCGTGGCGACGAGGACGCGCCGGGCGTCGGGCGTGAATGCCGCGCGCCAGGGCGAGTCGGTCTCGTCCACCCTCAGCGTGGCGAGGAGGGCGCCTGTGTGGGCGTCCCACACGCGAGCGGAGGCATCGGGCGCTGGCGCCGTGGTGGCCAGGCGGGCGCCGTCGGCGCTGAACGCGGCGTCGTGCAGGCCGCGGCCGTGGCCCGTCATCGTGGCCAGCAGCTTGGAGGACCGGGCGTCCCACACCCGCGCCGTGTGGTCGCTGGACACCGTGGCCACGCGGGCGCCGTCGGGGCTGAAGACCGCGTCCCACACGATGTCGGTGTGGCCCTCCAGGACGCCTGAGGTGCGGCCGGACGCGGCGCTCCAGATGCGCGCCGTGCAGTCGGCCGAGGCGGTGGCGACCGACTGCCCGTCGGGGCTGAACCTGGCTGAGTGAACGGGTCCCTTGTGTTCGCGGTAGGTGTGCACGATGCGGTTCGCATCGGGCTCCCACAGCAGGGCGTCGCCGGAGACCAGGGGCACTGCCACGCGGCGTCCGTCCGGGCTGACGTCTATCCCTGCGCCCACGCCGTTCGGGTGCGCCAGGGTCGCCACGACGGCGCCCGTCGCCGCATCCCACGCCGTGGCGCGCCGGCGGGCCACGGCGACGAGGCGCGTCTTGTCCTTGCTGAGGACCACGGCTTCGGCGGCCGGGGCGGCGGGGGCGCCTGGCTCGGCAGGCTGCCCCTGCCCCGGCTCTGCTGAAGTGCGGAATGCCTGCCTGGGCACGTGGAAGGTGAGCGGCGTCAGGCGCGCGGCGTCGGGGGGCGTCACGGTTTCCCAGAGCCTGGCCGTCCCGTCGGCGGATGCCGTGGCGATGCACGCGGGGAGAAGCGGCCCCTTGTCTGGGGGGCGAAAGGCGGCGGCGTTCACCTCGCCGCCGTGGCCGCGGAGTTCCAGGGTGAGCTTGCCCGTTGCGACCTCGGCCAGGGCCACCCCGCCTGGCACCGCGGTGAGCACCTGGGCGCCATCCGCGCTCGCCAGCAGGGGACGCCCCGGAAGGACCCCCAGGAGCCGCCCGCTGGGTGGGTCCCACAGGCTGCCCGGGAGGCCCTTGTCCTCGTGGGCGACGGCCAGGCGCGTGCCGTCGGCCACGAAGACCATGCCGCGCACCGGCGCGCAGCGGAAGCCGCCGGTGGCGCGCCCTGTCGCTACCTCCCACACCCGCACGTTCTGGTGGGCCGGGGCCGCGGGATCGGGCGGGCCAGTGGGATGGGGCGGGAGCCAGGCGTCCATCTCGCGCGACGGGCGCTGGCCCGCCGCCGTGGCCATCTGCTGCCCGGCGGACCAGAAGGCGATGCACGTGACGGGCCCCTTGTGCGCGCGCTCGGACCAGAGCGGTTTGCCCGTCGCCGCGTCCCAGACCTCCACCGTGCCATCCTGGGCGCCCGTGGCCACGCGCGAGCCGTCGGGGCTGAACGCCGCAGCCGTCAGCCCCACGCCCAGCAGCCAGGCGATGGCGTCCTCGACCGACTCGATGCGGCGGCCGGCGGGCGTCTCTCTGCGCGCGCGGCCGAGGTGGGTGTGGGTGCAGGCGCCGGACCTGGCGTCCCAGAGGCGCGCCGTGCCGTCGCCGCCGGCGGTGAGCACCCGCGCGCCGTCGGGGCTGAAGCGGGCGGCGGCGATGCCGCGCGACTCTTCCAGCAGCACGAACAGGGCGCCCAGCAGTTCCCGGCGCTGCGCTGCGAACCGGCTCGCAGGCCCCCCTTCGTGCCGCAGGGCCAGCGGCGCGTCCTTCACCGAGACGAAAACGTCCCAGTCCTTCTTCCCCGCCCAGGCCTCAGCCAGCGTGGCCCGGGAGCCGTCGGCCAGGAACGGGTCATCGGGCCTGCCGACGATCAGGGCCGGGCAGTGGCCCTCGAGGGCAGCCAGCGGCTTGCCCGTGTCGGCGCCCCAGAGGCGCGCCACGCCGTCGGTCGCGCAGGCGGTCAGGATGCGGGCGCCATCGGGGCTGAACGCGGCAGCGGTGAGCCACGCGGAATGGGCAGGGAGGACGAAGCGCTCGCGCCCGGCCGCAACGTCCCACACGTAGGCCTTGCCCGCCGTGGACGCGGCCACGAGCCGGCCCCCATCGGGGCTGAAGGCGAGGGCCAGCAGGGCCTCACCGCTAGCGTCCAGGGCCAGCAGCTCGGTCGAGCAGCGGGCCAGCAGGTGGCCCCACTCCCAGTTCCGGAGGCCCTCGGGCGAGGCCCAGAGGACGTCCCGGGCCGGGTCGTACCGGTCCTGCTCGATCTGGCGGGTGGCAAGGAGCACGTTGGAGAAGTACAGCTCGGCCTCCGTGCGGCGGCGGGCCTTCACGGCCTCGTCGCGCTCCTGCTGGGCGATGGCCTCCTGGCGGCGCGCGATGCGGCGCTGGACGAAGGCGTAGGCGCCCAGGGCGGCGAGGATGAGGGCCGCACCCGCGGCGACGGCCGAGATGAGGCCCAGGCGCCTGATGCGCCGCCGCTGGGCCTCGCGCTCGCGCCGCAGGCGGCGTTCGGCCAGCCGCTCGTCGTGGCTGCGGAGCGCCCGCGACAGCTCGCCGGCCGACGCCCAGCGCGCCGCCGGGTCGGTGGCGATGCACCGCGCGATGTCCTCGCGCAGCACCTCGCTCGGCACATGCCGCTCCCAGTCGCCCAGCGTCCGCTCGAGGTCGCCGCACGCGATCTGGTAGAGGGTCACGCCCAGGCTGTAGAGGTCGCTGCGGGCCGACGCCACCTCGCCGCGCCGCACCTCGGGGGCCATGTAGTCCCACGTCCCCGCCACCCCATCCACGCGCGAGACGTAGATGCTGCGCAGCACGTTCTCGTCCTCGGCCGCACCCAGGCCGAAGTCGCTCAGCTTAGCCACCAGCGCCCCGTCCTCGCGCCGCGCGAGCAGGATGTTCGACGGCTTGATGTCGCGGTGGTAGATGCCCGCCGCGTGAACCGTGTCCAGAGCGTCGGCCACCTGGGCCACGACGCCGAGCCGCTCCGCCAGCGGCGGGTCCGCCGCCAGCCACTCGTCGAGCGACGGGCCGTCCACATACTCCATTTCGAGGTAATAGGGCGGCTTGTCCCCCTCCGTGACGTCGTACACCTCGACCAGGTTCGGATGGCGGTAGCGGTGGAGGCGTTTGAGGAGGCGGGCCTCGCGCTTGAGCGCGGCCAGGCGGTCGCGCTTGAAGCAGAACTTGAAGACCTCGCGGCTCTTGTCGCCCGGGTTGAACGCCTCCCACACCTCGCCGAACTCGCCGCGATACCGCAATGCGGAACGCGGAACGCGGAATGCGGAATCACCTTCAGACTGCGCGCTCCGCACTCCACCCAGGCGCTCCTCCAGCACCCAGTTGGTGCCTGGCACGGTGACGCCGACGGCGGGCCGCCAGCCCAGCTCCTCGGCGGCCTGCTCGGCGGGCCAGCCCTTCGCCGTCGCCGCCGGCGGGGCCAGCGGCGCGTGGGTCCGCTCCCCAGCCTCGCACACCTCGTAGGCGTCGGCCACGCCCTTGAAGCGGTACGGCCCGTGGTTGCACCAGACCACGGGCTCCAGGCCGGCCAGGTCAGCTCCGCTCAGGATGGCCCGCGCGTCGTCGAACACCGCCCGCGAGCAGAGCACCTGCCCCCCGCGGGCCAGGTCCGTGATCCGCGCCGCGGCGGAAATCTGGAGGCCGTAAACGTCCAGCCGCTTTGGCCCCTCCTCGTGCCGCTCCACCACCACCTGCCCCTGGTGGATGCCCACCCGCACCTGCGGAAGAGGTGTCGCATCTTCAATTCGCACATGGCCGCTATGTGCCAATTGAAGATGCGACACCACCCCCGCCCTGGCCGCCCGCATCGCCGCCTGCATCCGCAGAGCGAACCGCACGGCCTCCGACGGCGTGGCGAACACCACGAGGAACGAATCCCCCGCCGTCTCCACCTCCTCCCCGTCCATGCCCGCCAGGGTTGCCCGGAACACGCCGCGGTGTGCCTGCACGAGTTCCGCCGCGCGCACGTTCCCCAGCGTGGTCTGTTGTTTGGTGGACCCCTCCAGGTCGCTCAGCAGGATGGTGAGCACCTGCGTGTGATGTGCGGCGCGGAAGCGCTCCATCTGCTCCCGCGAGGCATCGGTCAGCCCCACGGAGTCAGAGGCGCTTGCGCTGCGTGCGGCATCGGCAGGGTCGGCCATGGCGACGCACTCCCATCGCCACTCTCATACCGCTTTTCCCCTCCCCTGTCAACCGCAAGGGCGCCCGGTCCACCCTGTCCACCCTCGCCATGCCCCGGCCGTGGCGCTCCCTAGCTCAGCGCCGGCGCCTCTGCTTGGAGCCTTTGCAGCTCCCCGTGGAGTGCGGCGGACAGTTCGGTTGCCGACTGCCATCCGGCCTCCTCGATCCTCCGACACAGTTGCGGACCCCAGAGTTCCCCCCCATTCCTGGCGCTCTGGGGTATTGGCAAGCTCCAACCCTCCCCCTACCCCCTCCCTGAGAGGGAGGGGGGTTCGGACCCCTCTCCCTTGTAGGGAGAGGGTCGGGCTCAGGAGCTTTCACCAAACTCACCAGGATTGGGGGCCATACTCCAAGTCAGACCTTGCTTTGACAAATGGCAGGCATCATTGCTATAATCCGCCGCAGGTCAGACGGAACCCATCCGCACGCCGCGTCGGCAACGGAGTGACGCATGAGCGACGAGCCGGAACGGGCGGAGAACGCCGCGTCCGAGGACACGCCTGCCACGCCCCCCGCCGAGCCCGAGACCGCAACCGGGACGGCTGCGGCTACGTCGGAGGGGAAGCCGCCGGCCGACGAGCTCCCGGCGGGCCAGGCCGCCGCCGAGGAGGCGCCGACGCCTGTCGCCGAGGAGCCCCCGAGCGAGTCTGCCGAAGAGCCTGCTGAGGAGCCGGAGCCGCCCGTCGAGGAGAAGCCGCCCGCGCCGCCTGCCGCGCCGCCCCCGGCGCACTACGATGGCCTGGAGAGCGGCCTGGCGTGGTTCGGCTTCGAGCGGTTCGAGCCGCCGGCGCCCGTCGGCTACGAAGCCCCGCCTCGCGAGGCCGTCCGTCCGCCCAGGGAGCTGTCGGTCGAGGAACGCCGCCGCGTCCACGGCCGCGCCGCCGCCCGCCGCCAGGAAGTCGAGTCGCAGAAGAAATGGCATCAGAAGATTCCGATGGGCGCCCTGAGCATGGTGCCCATCCTCGTCGTCCTCCTCGTGGTGGCCATCATATACCCGCCCTGGCGGACGGGCGGGCTCCCCAGCTCGAAGGAGCCGCTCGACGAGGGCCTGCTGACCGCCCAGCCGCCCGCCGAGCAGGCCGAGGCGCTCCGCCAGCTCGGCGTCGCCGAGGCCCTCCCCAGCAGGAGCTGGGTCGTGCTGCCTGGCGGCGTCCTGGCCATGCCTCTGGCCGAGCCGAACGCCAAGGTGACGTTCGCCCTCCCCCGCGGCCTGGCCCAGGCCGAGATCAGTTGCGACCTGTGCATCCTCGACCGCGTCGCCGGCGCCTGGGGCGCCACGCTCACGGTGGACGGCGGGCCGGAGATCGCCCTCAAGGCGCATCCGGAGGAATTCGGGAAGGACTGGGTGGCGGCCCGTCGGGCCGACAACAAGCTTGGCGGCCCGGCCCACGAGGTGAAGCTGCGGATGTGGGACAGCGTGAGGCTGGTCGTCGGCGCCGGGGGCACGAGCTACTACTTCAACGGCTCAAAGCTCAGCGCCGAGGGACGCCCCCCCCGCACCCTCAGCAAGGTTGAGCTGACCACCTACAACACCGGCCTCCTCCTGCGCAACTGGCGCGTCGAGCCGGCAAAGTAGCAGACTGGGGAGAAACTTCTTGTAAGACAGTTTCTCCCCAGACCCCTCTTCAAGAACTTCCACATTGGGGCGGCGGCTGCGCCCGGCCGCGTGGCGTCGCTCTCCTGCCCGTGGCCAACGTGAACGGCGGCCGGGCGCAGCCGCCGCCCCAATGTTGGAGTTCTTGGAGGGGGCTTGGGGGAACCTTCTTGCAAGAAGGTCCCCCCATTCTCACTCCACGTGTTGCGCGAGGAAGGGGTCGAGGGCGTTGGGGTCGCCGAAGACCCATTCGGCAGCAGCGCCGCAGCCGCCGCGGCAGCTCGGGCCGTGGGGACACTCCTGGCAGAACGCCGGCCGCCGGGCGCGGAACCGCGCCGCCGCCTCCCCCTCGACCAGCTCGCAGAAGCCATGCTCGAACAGGTTCCCCACTGGCCGCCGCTGAAGCGTGCACAGCTTCAGATTCCCCGACGGGTCCACCGCGTACTCCGCCTGCTCCGTCGCGGCGGAGCAGACGCCGAACTCGACGTTCGGGAACTCCGCCTCGTCCGCCATGCAATGCGGGATCGGCATCGTGCAGTGGACCCGCAGCCCGTGCGCGCCCGTGAAGGCGTCGGCCTCGCCCAGCGCGGCCAGCACCTGCGACCGCGTGGGCAACAGCTCAGCCACGCGAGCCGCTGCCGGCCCCGACGGGTTGAAGCGGTTGAACGCCACCTGGTCCCGCATCCCGAGCCGCCGCATGAGCGACAGCGTCGCCCCTGCCGCGGCGAAGTTCCGCCGCGTGCACAGGAACGACCCGCCCACGGCCACCCCCGCCGCGACGAGCCGCGCGGCGGCACGGGTCACGCCGTCGAAGCTCCCCGCGCCGCACAGCGCATCGTGCGTCGCCGCGTCCGGCCCCAGCAGCGTCACCTGCACGTACGCCACGTCGCGCGCCGCCAGCGCGGCGGCCAGACGGTCGTCCACCAGCCGCCCGTTCGAGATGATCGCCACGGGCAGCCCGCGGGCGTTCACGTGCCCGATGATGTCGAGCAGATCGGCCCGCAGGAACGGCTCGCCCCCTGTCAGCGTCACGTGCCCCAGCTCCGCCTCGGCCAGCACCTTATCCACCAGCCCGCACACCTGGCCCGTGGACAGCTCGCCCCCCACTGGCGCCCCCTCCTCGCGCCAGGCATTGTAGCAGTAGAGACACCGCTGGTTGCACCGCGGCGTGAGCTCGAACGCGACCGAGCGGAGCTTGAGCATTGAGCAACGTGTCCCGATCCGTGGAGCCGGGCTCGGCGGCTCATGCCAAAGGACTGCCAGCGAAGAACGACGCGGCCTCCTGGATGTGCGGGGGCTCGATCAAGGGTGAGCCCTGCAAGTCGGCGAGTGTCCTCGCCACTTTCGCCATCCGGTCAGTGGCGCGGGTCGAATAGATGCCTTGGCCGATCAGGACCTTATACTGGTCGCGCGCCACGTCGGTGAACGTACACCACTTCAGAATCTCGCCGCCAGGGATGGCCGCGTTGCAGGCAATGCCCGTCCCGGTGAAGCGCGTGTGCTGCCGGTCACGGGCAGCTTGCACCGCGCCCCGAAGAGCGTTCGACGGTTCGCTCTTTGTGTCCGAGAACTTCTCGTCCACGGAGAGGTACCTGACCTCGACGTGAAGATCAATCCGGTCGAGCAGGGGGCCACTTATGCCCTTGCGGTAGCTCTTGACCCTCGTGGGCTTGCATTCGCACCTTGACCTCAGATTACCTTTGCCGCAGCGCGGGCACGCAGCGCTCTGTTCGGCGAGGACAGCCAGGCAATCCGCGCACACGTACTGGCCATAGAACCCGCATGGACATGGGTTCATTGCCGCGACCAGAGTGAAGCGGGACGGAAATGTGAAGCTCGCGTCCACCCTGGACACGGTCATGGCGCCCGTCTCGATGGGCTGCCGCAGGCTCTCGATGGTGCCCCGCGAGAACTCAGGGAGTTCATCCAGGAAGAGGACGCCGTGATGCGCAACCGTGATCTCCCCTGGCTCGGGGACGCCAGAACCGCCGCCAACGAGGGACTCCCTCGACGCCGTGTGGTGGATGGCCCTGAAGGGACGCCGTGCGACGATCATGCCATCCTCGGGCAACAACCCCTTCGCGCTGTACAACTTCGTGAGCTCGATCTTCTGTTCGTTCGTCAGCGCGGGGAGAATCCCAGGGAGCGCTGCCGCCAGGAGGGACTTGCCTTCGCCCGGAGGCCCGACCATCAGCACGTTGTGGCCTCCCGCGGCCGCGATGACCAATGCTCGCTTAGCCTGGTCTTGGCCCTTGATGTCCGCGAAGTCCGGCGGCTTTCCGATGATGCTCTCGAACTTTGGCGTCACACTCATCGCGTTGGGCAGATTGCCTCGGCCTCGCATGAACTCGAGAACCTGCCAGAAGCTCTCGGCGACAGCGATGCGAGTGTCACGGTGCTGCGCGAGGCCCCGAACTGCGCAGCACTCCTTCTCATTCCCTCTGGGGACCACGATAGTGTTGCCTGGGGGAGCGCTCATCGCGATCGGCAGCGCGCCGGGCACCCGACAGACGTCGCCGTGTAGACTCAGTTCCCCGATGAAGAGGTAAGATTTCTCGATCTGTGGAGCGAGGTCAGGAGCGTAGCCCGCCGCTTGCATGCAGATCATGGCGATTGGGAGATCAAGGCTTGTCCCTTGCTTGGGCAGGTCAGCCGGAGCGAGGTTGATGATGATCTTGCCCGTGGGAGGACGCAATTGGTACTTGGCGAAGGCTCCAGCGAGGCGGCCCTGCACCTCCCGGACCGCGCCCTGCGCTATCCCCGTGATCCGGATGTCCCACGCCCCTTCCTCGTCGTAGGCATCTTCGCCGAAGTACCGAGCCTGCAGCTCGATCCTGCGGCCCTCCACCCCGTACAGGATGGCCCCGTAGAGGTTGTGCTCGCGTCTCTCCAGCGTGCGTGCAGGCGCCAGTTTCATTGCCTTCTCCTCACTGCAACCCTCTTGAGCCGGACCTGCCAGCCTCACGGCGGGTCGCGCCTACGCATTCTATGGAGGCCCCGACCGGTTGTCAACCGACGGCTCGTGAACGGCGCCCATGTAGGGATGACTGGCAGCGTGAATGGGGCGGTTTGGCATCAGCTCGTCTTCGACGCTTGACAGCAACTGCCGGCGAGGGTATGACAGTTCACAGTATTCATGGTTGCTCCGCTCTAGCTCGTCGTGGAGGCCATTCCGTGAAGAAGAGGACGTGGGAGATCCTGGACCTCGCCAAGCCGGGTGACAGGGCAAGCCGGGCATTCGACATCTTCATCCTGTCGCTGATCGCGCTGAACGTGGTGGCGTTGGCGCTCGAGACGGTTCGGTCGGTCTACGCGAGAGCGGCGCGGTTCTTCGATGGGTTCGAGGTGTTCTCCGTGGTGGCATTCACGGCCGAGTATGTCCTCCGCATCTGGTCGTGCACGGTTCTGGAGCGCTTCGCCTCCCCGGTCCGAGGGCGGCTGCGCTTTGCCGTCACGCCGATGGCCTTGGTGGACCTCTTCGCGATCCTGCCGTTCTACCTTCCTTTCGTCGGGGTGGACTTGCGCTTCGTGCGGGCCGTGCGCCTGATGCGCCTCTTTCGGGTGGTGAAGGTCGCACGTTACTCGGAGGCGCTTCGGGCCTTCGGCCGGGTGTTCCGGGCGAAGAAGGAGGAGCTACTCGTCGCCGCCGCCGTCATGTTTCTCGTGCTGCTCTTCGCCGCATCGCTCATCTACTTCGCGGAGAACGACGCACAGCCGGAGCACTTTTCGAGCATCCCGGCGGCGATGTGGTGGGGCGTTGCCACGATGACAACGGTGGGCTATGGCGACGTGTGCCCAGTCACCACGCTCGGCAAGGTGATCGCCGCCGTTGTGTCGGTGCTCGGCATCGCCATGTTCGCCCTTCCGACGGGGATTCTCGGCGCAGGGTTCGTTGAGGAACTGCGGGGGCGCAACAAAGCCACCAGGAAATGCCCGCACTGTGGCAAGGACGTGGATGCAGGGGGATGAGTTGGCCGGGGCGGTGTCCCGCGTCGCTCGCGCGACGGGCGCCGTCAGTGCGTGAGGCACATCCTGCGATAGCTGCGAGGCTGCGAGGCATGCATCGGGGGGAGGCGCGGGGCAAACAGGCCGGCAATGGGCTTCCGCTGCGCGGGAGGCCCGGGCGGCGACACGGGAACAAGGTAGCGCCGTTCGTCGCGCCACGCGCTCTGGTAGCTTGAGGACAACGGCCTGCCCGTGTAGCCCGACACCTGCGCCTCGACCTGGCCCCGTCGGGAGAGGAAGTCGAGCGCCGAGCCAACGGGCCGCCTGTCCTGCGGTCGCGCCTTGCTGTCGTGCCGCCACACATCTCTGGGCTCAGGGGGTGGCCAGTCGAGGGGCGGGATGTCCGGCCCCATGCGCTCCCGGGGCCGGCGGTCCTTCTCGAAAAGGGCCTTCAGCCTGCTGCGCGAATCCTCCACAGAGGAATCGGCCTCGTCCTGCGGCTCGCTTGCCTTGCCGGAGATGGAGGCAAGGAACTCCTCGACCGTGAGCGCGGGGCGGGGAGCAATGGGCGCCGAAGCGCCGCCAGCCCATGCAGACACGGCGTGCAGGGCGCATAGCGCAACGCACAGAGCCGACAGCCTTGGCCCCAGTCCCCGACGCCTGAGCGCACCCATAGTCACCCCCCAGCCGCCAGCGGGACGCGCCCCTCAGGGCGACCGTGGGTAAGTATAGCGCCCGGAACACGGCTCGTCAAGGGCGCGTTCTGCCGGCGGCATGGCCCCCAATCCTGGCAACCAGCCTGGGTTGTCCTATCGTGCTCGTCCTCGTCCTTCGTCCTCGTCCTCGACTCTCTTGGCTTGCGCGCAGCGGAATCGAGGACGAGGACGACGGACGAGGGACGAGGACGATTCAAGAACACATCGGGCGCCAGGATTAGGAGACTATCTCAAAACCCACGCGGGCTGCGTTGCCGGCGTCAGCGGGGCGGATGCAAGGCGCGGCGACGAGGCGATGCAACGGAGAGCATCGTCGAGGAGCCGCAACACAGCAGACGCCCCGCTGCCG
>Ga0194112_10007939_pt1 | contig 13734 bp, 13 predicted proteins | sample TA2MahC400mmetaG_FD_146191 | JGI IMG/M metagenome (GOLD analysis project Ga0194112, IMG submission 146191) | Freshwater microbial communities from Lake Tanganyika, Tanzania - TA2015016 Mahale Deep Cast 400m | ecosystem: Environmental > Aquatic > Freshwater > Lake | place: Tanzania: Lake...
GCCAGGCGAAGGATACCCGCGCGGCCAGCGCCTCGAGCTCGGCGCGCAGGTCGGTGTTGCGCAGTTGGGGACAGGCTGCACCGTCCACGGGGGGACGGTGTGGCCTGTCCCCAACCGGCAGGCCCTGAGAATCCTGGGACAGGCCGGGGTGTCCACGGGGGGACACCCTAGCCTGTCCCGGATGCTCCCCAACCCGGAGCCACAGCAGGTCCTCGAGCAGCACGTAGAGAATGCGCAGCAGGTCCTCCAGCCGGTCCTTGCGCGCCGCCGCGGATTCGGCGTAGCGCAGCCAGTTCTCGAAGGGCGCGGCGCCCGAGGCGGCCTCCAGCAGCGCCAGCATGCCACCCCGCCCGCGCTCATAGGCCGCCAGGTCCACCGAGACCGCCAGCCCCGGCGAGCCGCGCGCCAGCGCGACCCGCCGCTCGACCTCCCCCAGTTCCCGCGCCGCCACGAACCGCCGCAGCTCCTCGTCGCTTAGCGGCGCAAAGTGAAACCACACCGCGCGGGAACGGATGGTGGGCAGCAGGTCGTAGGGGTTGGCGGCGGTCATTATCAGGATGAGGTACTCGGGAGGCTCCTCCAGCGTCTTCAGCAGCGAGTTGGCGGCCTGTTCCCCGGCCCGGTCGATCTGGTCGATCAGGAACACCCGGCGCTGGCCCTTCAGCGGCCGAAACTGCGCGCGCTCCTTGAGGAAACGCATCTGCGGCAGCGAAATCTGCCGCAGCGGGCCGTCCGGCGGGAAGGTGACGAAGTCCGGATGGGAGCAGAACAGCAGGGGATCTTGATTGCGCTGCTCCGCCGGCCACTTCTCCCGCTCCGCAATGTAGTCGGCGTTGTAAGGCCGGCTCAGGTCGTCACGCTCGATCTTGTCAGCTCCGCCCAGCAAACGCGCGGCGAAGCGCCGCGCCAGGGTGGCCTTGCCCACGCCTTCCGGCCCCGCGAACAGCAGTGTCTGGGGGATGCGCCCTCCCGCGACGGCCTGCTCGAGGGCCTCTACAATCCCCCGGTTGCCGTGGAAATCAGAAACCACCACGTTCCTCCAGAAGCGGCGCGACGGCCTCCCACACGGCACGCTCGACGCTGTCCGCGTCCGGCCGTCCGTCGATGATCCGCACCCGCCGCGGTTCGCGCTCCGCCAGCTTGAGGTAGCCCTCACGCACGCGGCGGTGGAACTCGACCGCCTGCTCGTCCATGCGGCTTTCCTGCTTGCTCAAGCCCCGGCTTCGGGCGCGCTCCAGGCTGGTCTCCAGATCCATGTCGATCAGCAGCGTCAGGTCCGGGGCGAGCCCGCGGCAGGCGATGCGGTCCAGCGCCAGCACCGGCTCCTCGCCCACGCCCCGCGCCATGCCCTGGTAGACCAGGGTCGAATCGGTGAAGCGGTCGCACAGCACCACCGCGCCACGCTTCAGCGCCGGCACGATGCACTCCTCGACGTTCTGGGCGCGCGAGGCAAAATAGAGGAGCATCTCCGCGGTAGGACACAAATCCTGGTTGGCCGAGTCCAGCAGGATGCGCCGGATCTGTGCCCCGATGCGGGTCCCGCCCGGCTCCACCGCGTGCACCACCTCGTAGCCGCGCGCGCGCAGCCGCGCCGCCAGCCGCTCCAGTTGCGTGGTCTTGCCGCAGCCGTCCGTGCCCTCGAAAGTCAGGAAGTAGCCGGGATAGGGTCGGGCCATGGCTCAATCGTAGACGTAGTGGAGGACCTTCTTCAAATCCTCCCAGGCCTCCCGCTTGGCCGCGGGGCTGACCGAGCGCAGCAGGTAGGACGGGTGATAGGTCACCATCACCGGGATGTCCCCCCAGCGGTGCCACTGTCCGCGCAGCCGGCCCAGCGCCTCTTTGCTGCCCAGCAGGTGCCGCACCGCCGTAGCTCCCAGCGCACAGATGGCCTTGGGACGGATGGCGGCAAGCTGGCGCGCCAGAAATCGCCCGCAGATCTCCATCTCCTCCGCCTCGGGCGTGCGGTTTCCCGGCGGGCGGCACTTTACCACGTTGCAGATGTAGACATCCTTGCGCTCGATCGGGATGCCCTCCCGGCGCGCCGTGTTGTCGATCATCTGGGTGAGCAGTTGCCCGGCGCGTCCGACGAAGGGCAGCCCCTGCGCGTCCTCGTCGGCGCCCGGACCCTCGCCCACGAACACCAGCCTGGCCCGCGGGTTGCCCGAGCCGAAGACGGTTTTCGAGCGCCCCTGGTGCAGCCCGCAACGCCGGCAGTCGCCGAGGTCGTTGACGATGTCCTCGAGCCTTTCGCCTGCCGCCGCCGCCGCGGTCTCCCGCCGGTACAGTGTGCGGATGCCCAGATCCCGGTAGTAACTGAGATATTGCCGGAGCAGATCGGAGGTCATCGCGCGGCGTGGATGGTGAGCCTGAGCTTCAGCAGCTCGTCGTAGATGCGGTCGGCCAGCTCGCGCTTGGGCGCCCGCGGCAGGGGAGTCACCTCTCCGGTGCACGACACCAGGGTGACCTCGTTATCGTCGGACTCGAAGCCCACTCCTTCCCGGTCCACGCGGTTGCCCACGAGCAGGTCGCAGCCCTTGGACACCAGCTTGCGCCGCGCTTCCGCCACCAGATCCTGGGTTTCCGCGGCGAAGCCCACCAGCAGCCGGCCGCCCTTGCGCCGGCCCACTTCGGCCAGGATGTCCGGCGTGGGGTCCAGCTCCACGGAAAGCCGCGCCGCGGTCTTCTTCATCTTGTGCTCGGGGACCCGGGCCAGGTGATAGTCCGCCACCGCGGCGGCTTTGACGATGATGCTGGCCCACTCCAGGTGCGCCAGCACCGCCTCGCGCATCTCCACCGCCGTTCGCACCCGCACCACCTTCACGCCCGCCGGCGGGCCTAGCGCCACCGGCCCGGAAACCAGAACCACCTCCGCGCCGCGCGCGCGGGCGGCCTCGGCCAGCGCGTAGCCCATCTTCCCGCTGGAGCGGTTGGAGATGAACCGCACCGGATCCAGCGGCTCCTGCGTAGGGCCCGCGGTCACCAGCACGGTCTCGCCTTCCAGGTCACGCCGCGCGCTCAGGACCGCGCACACCGCGGCGGCGATCTTCTCCGGCTCCGACATGCGCCCCGGACCCACCATGCCGCAGGCCAGCTCCCCTTCCTCGGGTCCCACGATGTGGTGCCCCCGCTGCTGGAGCGTCTCCAGGTTGCGCTGCGTGGCCGCGTGCCGCCACATGTTGGTGTTCATGGCGGGGGCCAGCACCACCGGCCCGGTGAAGGCCAGATACAGCGTGCTCAGGAAGTCGTCCGCCAGGCCGTGCGCGAACTTGGCCATCAGGTCGGCGGTGGCCGGCGCCACCACCAGCAGATCGCTGGAGGTGGCCACCGCGATGTGCTCGACAGCGCTGGCCAGCGTATCGCCGCCGGTCTGCGCGGGGAACATCCCGGTGATGACCTTGCGCCCGGTGAGCGCCGCGAAGGTGAGCGGGCGCACGAACTCCTGCGCCGCCTGGGTCATGATCACCTGGACTTCGTGTCCCGGCTCCAGCAGCGCGCGCGCCAGCTCCGCCGCCTTGTACGCCGCGATTCCGCCGCCGATGCCGAGAACGATCTTCACCGCTCCCTCGCGCTCATCCGGGGCTATGTGGGGCGGCTCCCCTGAGCCGGGGCGCCCTCTGGGCCCGGCCCCTGGGCCGGCGTCTTCAGGCCCCGAGTGAGCCGACCAGGGGGTCGGCTCGCAGGCCGGGGGCCTGCCCCACGAAAACTATGTGGCATTGGCCGTAGAGCCCCCCGGACTCACTGCTCTTCCACCGGCCCCAGGATGTCTTCCGGTGCCGGCGGTGCGGTGGCCGCGTCTTCGTACTTGACCAGCCCGCGGCGCACCTCCTCCATGGCGGTCACCGTGGACTTCTTGGAAGTGGTGGGCAGGAAGGGCCGCGCTCCGCCCTGAAGCTGGCGCGCCCGCTTGGCGGCCACAATGATGAACCGGTAGGTGCTCTCCTCGGCGTCATCCGGGATGGCCGCCACCAGGTTGTCCTTCGATGCTGTGTGATCCATAATCACTCTGTCTCAGTCCCCGCGCTCTCCCGGTCCGCCTCGAAACTCTCGAGGATGGGCCGGACCTGCTCCTCCATCCTGCCGCGGCGGCAACGCTCCGCCCTTAAGATAGCCTCGAGCGTCAACAACGCGTCGTCCACCTCGCGGTTCACCACCGCGTAGTCGTATTCCCTCCAGCGGGCGATCTCGCCGGCCGCCTCGCGCAACCGCCGCTGGATGGCCTCCTCGGAGTCCTCGGCGCGGGCGCGCAAACGGCGCTCCAGTTCCGCGCGCGAGGGGGGCAGGATGAAGACAGTAACACCCTCCGGGAGCTTACCCTTCAATTGTCGCGCACCTTGCACGTCAATGTCGAGCACCAAGTCCCGCCCCTGCAACCGGGCCTCCTCCAGGGCGCTGACGTGGGTCCCGTAGTAGTGTCCAAACACCTGGGCGTGCTCCAGGAACTCCCCGGCCGCCAAGCGCGCTTCAAACTCCTCCCGGCTCACGTAGTGGTAGTGTTCCCCCTCCCGTTCCTGTCCCCTCCGTTCCCGCGTGGTGTAAGAGACCGAGAACATCAGCTCGGGATGCGCCGCGAACAGCCGCCCCAGCAAGCTGGACTTTCCCGCCCCCGACGCCGCCGAGATGACCAGCACGAGCGGAACTCCGGCCTTCTGACTCCTGACTTCTGACTCCTGACTCCTCACTCCAGATTCCCCGCCTGCTCCCGGATCCGCTCGATTTCCGCCCGCGCGGCCAAGGCACGTTCCGTGATGGCCAATCCCGCCTCGCCGGCGCCCGCGGCTTTGGCCAGCACGGTGTTGGCTTCCCGCTGCATTTCCTGGAGCAGGAAATCCAGCTTCTTGCCCAGGTCCCCACCCGCCTGGAGCAGCCCTTCCACCTCGGCGGCATGCACCTTCAGGCGGGTCAGTTCCTCGCTGATGTCGCTGCGGCCCGCCAGGAAGGCCGCTTCCTGGGCCAGTCGCTGCGGATCCAGCGGCACGCTGGCCAGCAGTTGCGCCAGACGCTCCTGGAGCCGGGCCTCGAAGGCGGGCATGACGCCGGCCCGGACCTCCTCCATCCGCGCCACGTGCTCCTGAAGGGCCTGGTTCCAGGCGCGCATGTCGGCAGCGATCTCTCCGCCTTCCCGGCGGCGGAACTCGTCCAGGGCCTCCAGCGCCTCCTCCATAGCCGCCAGCAGCGCGGATTCCATCTCCGGATCGGGATCGCTCTCGGCCGACTCGAACATGCCGGGGACGCGCAGGGCCGCGTTGAGGTCCGGCTCCCCCACCAGGCAGTGCGTCATGGCGGCCTGCCGAAAGGCGGCCAGGTAGGCCTCCAGCATCCGCTGGTTCAACACCACCGCCGGCGCGCGCGCCGCTCCCCGCACGCGCACCTGCACTTGCACGTGCCCGCGCCGCACCCGCCGCTTAACGGCCCCGCGCACGGCGTTCTCGAAGACCTCCAACTCCGGCGACAAGTGCACGTGGATATCCAGAGCGCGATGGTTCAGGCTCTTGACCGCCACCGTCACCTCGCCCTCGCCCGCCGCCCGGCGGGCACGCGCGTATCCGGTCATGCTGCGCACGCTCATAGACTGGCTGGCTGCTCCTCTTCCAGGAATTGAAGCTCGTGAAGTCGCTGGTAGATCCCGCCTCCGCTGACCAGCTCCTCGTGCGTGCCGATCTCGGAGATGCGCCCCCGGTCCAGCACCACGATCTTGTCGGCCCGCCTCACCGTGCTCAGCCGGTGCGCGATCACGATCACCGTGCGGTCCGTCATCAGGTTGGCCAGGGCCCGCTGCACCAGCCGCTCGGATTCCGTGTCCAGGTGCGAAGTGGCCTCATCCAGGATCAGGATGGGCGCGTTCTTCAACAGCGCCCGGGCGATGGCGATCCGTTGCCGCTGCCCGCCGCTCAGCTTCACTCCCCGCTCTCCCACCACGGTGTGGAACCCTTCCGGGAGCTGCAGTATGAAGTCCTCGGCCATGGCGTTGCGCGCCGCCGCGTGCACCGCCTCCTCGCTGGCTTCGGGCCGCCCGTAGCGGATGTTGTTGGCCACCGTGTCGTTGAACAGGAACGGATCCTGGGGCACCACGCCGATGGTCTCCCGCAGGGAAGCCAGTTGCAGGTCGCGCACGTCGGCGCCGTCCACGCGCACCGCCCCCCCGGTGACGTCGTAGAAGCGCGGCACCAGGCTGGCCAGGGTGGTCTTGCCCGCCCCGCTCGGCCCCACCAGGGCCACGATCTCCCCAGCCCTCACCTCGAGCCGGATGCCGTCCAGCAGAAAGCCGTTGGGCGAGGCCGGATAGCGGAACGTCACGTCGTCGAATAGAACTCCCTGGCGGAACTCCTTCAGCCGCCGCGCGTTCGGCTTGTCGCGGATGTCCTCGTGGCGGTCCAGGTGCTCGAACACCTTTTGCGAGGCCCCCAACGCCTGCTGGAAGATGTTGTGGATGCCGGTCAGCCGCTTGACCGGCTCGTACAGCATCAGCAGCGTGATCACGAAGCTGATGAAGACACCTTCCGTCATCTGCCCGGCCTTGATCCGGTCGCGGGCGTAGCTGAGCAGGGCCACGATGGTCAGCGCCCCGAAGAACTCGATCAAGGGGCTGGCGATGGCCTGCTGCGCCACGTAGCGCAGGTTGGCCGTCCGCAGCCGGCGCGCGGCCACCCTGAAGCGTCCGCCTTCGTACGCTTCCGCGCCAAAGGCCTTCACCACCTGGTGCCCGCTCAGGGTCTCCTGCAAGATCTGGCTGAGCTCGGCGGCCGCGTCCTGGGCGCGGCGGGTGGTGCGCCGGATCCGCTTGCCGATCCGCACCGTGGGCAGCAGCACGAACGGCAGCAGCGTCAGGCTGATCAGGGCCAGCCGCCAGTCCAGCGCGATAAGCACGTACAGCAGCCCCACCACCGAGAAGGTCTGCCGCAACCAGTCCGCCAGCATGTGCGAAGTGGCCACCTGCATCTTCTCGATGTCGTTCATGATGGACGACATCAGCCGCCCCGTCGAGTGCAGCTCGAAGAACTGCGAACCTTGCCGCAGCACCTTCTCGAAGACCCGCTGCCGCAAGTCGGTGATGGCCGAGAAGCCGACGTAGTTCACCAGGTAGTTGCCGCTGAAGTCGCTCAGCCCCTTGATCAGGAAGACGGCCAGGATCCAGAACGCCACCATGCTCCATACGTTCTGGAACCAGGCCGGCGTGATCTGGTCCAGGTACACTTCCTTGCCCCAGCCGGGCACCTTGAACAGCAGCACCGGCAGGTTGGAGGAAACGGGCTTGAGTACGCGATCGAAGACCGGCCGCAGCAGCAACGCCACTGCGGCGTGGGCCGCCCCGGCCAACGCCATCAGCAGCACCGAACCCAGCAGGGCGTGCCAGTACGGGCGCACGAAGCGGAGAATGCGCCCCAGTTCGCTCACGCCGTCACCCCCAGCCGCTCCAGCGCCCCCAGCACTTCCTCAACGCCCACGTCCGCGATCGGCCCCCGCGCCGCCACCGTCTCGGCGGTGGCCTTCCACGGCCCCCAGATCCGCGGATCCGAGTTCCCGAAAACCACCACCGTGGGAACGCCCAGCGCCGCGGCCATGTGCGCCGGCCCGGAGTCGTTGCCCACGAACAGCGAGGCCCGCGCCAGCAGCCGCTTGAGCTGCGTCAGCGGCGCGCCCACCAGGGTGCGAAACTCCCGGAAGGCCGCCAGGTCCTGGCCCGCCCCGGCCACGAAGATGCACTTCATCCGGAGCTGCCGGGCCGCCGCCAGGAACTTCTCCGCCGGCCAGGTCTTGCCGGGCTCCGAGGCCAGCGGATGAATCACCGCGTAGGGCGGGCCGATCAACGGCTGGCCGGGGTCCACAAACACGCGCGCACGCGGGATCTCCACGCGCGGGGCGCCCAGGAAGAACATCGCCGACGCCATGTGCTCGGCGGTGTGCACCACGCGCTCTTCTCCCAGGATCTCCTGCGCGCGCGGGATCTTCACGTTATGCACCAGGCCAAAGCGGAAGTGGCCGAAGCCGGCCCGCCACCGCGCGCCCGACAGCGCCGTCAGCCGCAGGCTGCGCGTGCCTCCGTGGAGGTTCAGGCACAGCTCCGGCTGGAAACTCTTCACCGCCCGCAAGCGCGGCCCCAGCAGCGTATCCACGTCCGGGTTCCCGTGAAAGACCTCCGCGAAGGCGTCCTCCACCACCACTCCCACCCGCAGGTCCGGCCGGGCACGCTTGAGGATCTCCAGCGCCGGCGTCAGCAACACACAGTCCCCCAGCGAGCGCAGGCGTAACACCAGCACTCGGGCATCCCGGGGAAGCTGTTCCAGAATACTGGCCATCGAGCGAACCAGGCCTTACGATCCGTAGCACAACTGCTGGCAGGCTGAAGGCCTGCCCCACGGGCTTTATTCCTCGATGCGGGCCTCTTCGATCAGCATCACCGGAATGTCTTCGCGAATCGGGTAGACCCGCTTGCACTCGACGCACTTGAGCCCGCTTCCGTCCTCCTTGAGCTCCACCGTCGCCTTGCACAGCGGGCACACCAGAATCTCCAGCAAATCCTTGCTGATAGCCATAACCGGCTTCCCAGTGTAGCAGATCCGATGCGGTGTCAAGCTGCTGACGGGGCATGGGCCGCGGTTGCCGATTGCTGCGGCTGTACCTAGCCCGACAATTGGGCTAATATGGAGGCGTGGGCACTTTGGTCAACATGCACGATGCCAAGAGCAGCCTCTCCAAGCTCGTGAATCGCGCAGCCGCGGGTGAGGACATTCTGATAGCCCGCGACGGCAAGCCGGTCGCCCTGCTCACGCGTCTTCCCCGCCGGGACCACCGCTCCCCCCTCGGCCTGCTGAAGGGCAGGATCCGCATGGCCGCGGACTTCGACGCGCCGCTCGAGGAGTTCACTGGCTACCTGTGAAACCCCGATTCCTGCTGGACACCCACGCGCTGCTTTGGCTGCTGGGCGACGACCCACGGCTGTCGAAGGTCGTGCGGCAGGCCCTGCGCGATGCCTCCACTCTGGTGGTGAGCGTGGTGAGCCTCTGGGAGATCGCCCTCAAGCACCAAGCGGGCAGGATCGAGTTCGGCGTCGATCTGAAAGAGTTCCTGGACTTGGTCGTCCGTGAGCCGACTTGGACGCTGTTGCCGGTCTCGGCGGCCCACATCGCTGGCCTTTGCGACCTGCCCCGGCTTCACAAGGACCCGTTCGACCGGCTCCTGGTCGCTCAGGCGCGAATCGAGGATCTGACGCTATTAACTGCGGACCCGATCATCCCGAAATGCCCGGTGCGCACGGCTTGGTGAGCTGGCGGCAAAGAACCCTGGTGGGCGGCCGGCTCTCAAGAGGTCGTTCGCGCCTTCGCCCGCCCTGGCCCTTCGGGGGAAGAACTGGCCCTCCTCGGTTTGACTGGCGCCTCCGGCGGGGCCTCAAGCTGCCCTGTCTTGGGGCTCGCCTGTCAGCACCCACTCCCCGTTCAACCGGATCTGTTCGTACATGGCGTCAGGCGCGAGGTCAAGCTCCCCAGGTCATGCCACAGCCCCGTGGTCCACGAACACCTGCGCGAACTGCGCCGGATCGCGCAGGCGCTCAAAAACCCCGGTGAAGAAATCTGAGGTGAAACGGACCTGCCCGGTCAGGCCGTCAGCGAACCGGACGACCAGCCTCCAACCCGGTTCGGGCCGAACCTCCATTACATCCCAGTGCACGCTGCCTTCCCGCACTTCCATCATGCCGCACGCTAGCGGAGGGGGTCAATCCTGCGCGGCAGCTGTTTGTCCCGGCAGCGTTTGGCCCTGCGCGTTGCCCGGCGGGTCGCTGCCGCCCCCGTGGCGCTCACTGGATCGGAATCTTCGCCTCCGGGCGTTGATCCAGGCCCCTGTCAGCCTGCGTCAGCGCCCAGTGCCGCTGGGGACCTGTCAGACAGAAACGCTACCGCACCGCCACGGTCACTGTGTTCGAGGTGGCCGTGCCTGCTTTGAGGACCAGCGGGACGCTGCTGCCGGGGCCGGTGCCCGCGGGCACCTGGAGCGCCACTTGGTAGACGCCGGGGAGTCCCGGAGCAGCCGTCGAGGACAGAACCTCGGCAGCCTTCCCCCCGAGTGTGGCGGTCACCGGAACCGTGGTGTAACTCCTGGCGGCATCCACCAGCTTGCCCGTGGTCAGCGCCGGTGTGGTCTGCCCCATCCCGGTCAGGTAGACCACGATCACATCTCCCGCCTGGGCCGGGCTTAGGGCGCTTACCAGGGAACTGTCGGCGCGCTTCAGGATGGCCCCGGCGAACAGGGCCGGCGCCACCGGAGCGACCGGGATGCCCACGACGTTGCTCATGCCGTTGCCGTTGTTGACCGCCAGAGCGTGCGCGCCGGGCGTCAGCTCGAACGCCAACTGGGCGGTGATCTGGGTTGGGGACACAAATAGCAACCGGGCGCGGTGCGGCCCGGCGCCGACTACCACGGAGTTCAGGGACTCGGGGATGACCTGCCCTTCCCACCCGCTCAGATCCCCAGCCGCCTTCGCCAGGTTTCGGCCAAGGATGGAGACCAGCGCGCCTGGGGCCAGGGTCCGGCTGGCGGGATCGAGGTTCGCGCTGGCCACGGTGTCGATCACCGGAAGCTCGGTCATGGTGCTGAACTGGGCCCGGATTGCACCCTTGTCCGTAGTCGCCTCCATGTAATATTCCTCGGGGTGCTGCACGAGGTCGTTGATGAAGTTGTTCAGGTCTCCCTCGTCGTAGTGTGGGTTCCGGAGGCCGCTGTTGTCGTAGTGCCCGGTGGACAGGGTCTCCGGAGTGGACGATATGGTCTCCACCACCGGCCCGTTGATTCCTGCACGCCCCCTGCGGACGAATCGGGACCGCAGCTCACACGGCTCCGGGAAACGGTATTGGTATTGGACGAGCCACGTGGCCGCCGCGACGGAGCCGTCCTCCCGGCGGAGAGTGAAAAAGGTGTTCACCGCGGTAGACCACGTGTCCCAGTTGGCCGGAGGCGGCACCGCGTTGCGCGTGTTGAACTGCAATAGAAACGTCACGCGGTCCGTCCGGCGTAGCCGGCCACGCACAATCCCCTCCGGTTGCGTCCCGGCTTCCAGGGTGACTGAGAAGTTCTCCGGGGCTCGCACGATCTCCAGCAAGGTGCGGAAGGCGGCCTCGTTTTCCAGAGGTATCTGTGTCCAAGTACCGGCCAAATCGCCCGAGCCGGTTGCCGCGGACGCCACGGAGGTCATTGGAGCCGGAATCACGATGGGGCCGGTGCCGTCGGGGCCGGCACGGACGTGCAGGCCGGTAAAGGTCACCTGCGCCGGGTAATGGTAAGTGCCCCTGCAAAGTAGCTCGCCAAACACGGCTTTGCCCGAGGAATCGCGGGCCAGGAAAACCTCCACCTCAAGGGCGGCCCTGGCCCGCCCCTCGGCCGGGATGGTTGGAGGCGCGCTGGCCAAGCTCATCAGGACCGTGTATTCCGTCTTCCAGATCGGGCCGCGGAAGCCGCCCTCCGGCTGTTCTCCCGTCACCAGAGTTACATAGTGACCAAACGGGTCATCGAGGAAGCGCCGAAGGGCTTCCACGGCCTGGCGGTCACCGCGCCTGACCTGGATCTTGTCGTTCGTCGCGGCCATGGTGGAGCCCGCACCCCGCATGACCGTGGACGGGAACCTGGCCTGAAAGACGACGCTGGCGTCAGAGGCCCGATGAATCCGCAGCGCGGTCAGCGTCATCGGATCGCGCAGGTTGTAGCGAAGCCGGACACAAATGCCTCCGGAGTCGAGCGCCCCGCTGGCATCCCGCAGCACGTGCACGCGCAGGTCGGCAACGATCCAGCTTTCGGGCTGGGCCGGTGAGCGCAGGTAAGCCCAGAAGAACGGCATCTCGGCCGTCTGGGCAAACAGGCCGGGGACCGCACCCCAGGCCAGGATAGCGATGCCTATCAGCACCCTATGCATGGCTTTCTTCCTCCTTGCCAGGGGCGGAGCCGGCGAGTAGAATTGCCTTAGAAGCGGGGCTTCTCACGCCAGGTTCCGTGCACCTGCTTTCCGAGGCTAGTGGAAGCCTGGCCGGGCAGTCTTGGGGACAAGTTGAATTAGTTTGAATTAACTTGAAGATGCCGGTTCCACAGCCAGCCCGGCGCATCTATCGCTTTGGACGGTTCTGCCTGGACCCCTCCGCCCGGCTCCTGCTCAAGGACGGCCAAGCCATTCCGCTTCAACCCAAGGTTTTCGACACCCTGGTCCTGCTGGTGGAAAACGCGGGCAATCCGGTGGACAAAGACACCCTGCTGCGCGCCCTCTGGCCCGACACCTTCGTCGAGGAGGGGAACCTCGCCCACAACATCTCGGCGCTCCGCAAGACGCTGGGAGAGGCCCCCGGGGGCCGGCCCTGGATCGAGACCCTCCGCAAACGCGGTTACCAGTTCGTCGGGCAGGTGACCTTGGGCTGGCCGGAAAGCCCTTCCGCCGATGCGGCCCCTGCGGCAGCGCCTCAGGTCATTCCGAAGGCCCGCACGTGGCGCCGCATGGCGGGGGCTTGTGCGCTCTCCGGAGTGGTCCTTCTGGCGGCGCTCGCCGGCTACCTGCTCCTGCGTCGCGGTGCGAAAACTCCCCTGAGAAACGCCACCTTCACGCAACTTACGGATCAGGCCGGGCAAGAGCTTTTCCCGAGCCTTTCCCCGGATGGCAACTACTTCGTGTACGCCAGCCCCGCCTCCGGCAACTGGGACATCTACCTGCAACGCCTCGGCGGCAAGAATCCCATCAATCTCACTAAAGACTCTGCCGCCGACGACACCCAGCCCGCCCTTTCGCCCGACGGCCGTCAGATCGCCTTTCGCTCCGAACGCGACGGCGGGGGCCTCTTCGTGATGGGCGCCACCGGCGAATCCGTTCGGCGCGTCGCCGGCTTCGGCTACTTCCCCGCCTGGTCTCCCGACGGCCGGCAGATCGCCTGCTCGACACAGAGCGTAGAGCGGCCCGATTCCCGCCGCTTCACCAGCCGTGTTTTCGTGGTTAGCCTCTCGACGGGCCTGAGCCGGTTCCTCACCCAGGAAGGCGGCGATGCCGTTCAGCCGCAATGGTCTCCTCACGGTCACCGCATCGCGTATTGGGGCGTCGCGGGCGCATCCAGCCAGCGCGATATCTGGACGGCGCCGGCCGCGGGGGGAGGCAACCCGGTTCCGGTGACCAATGACGTGCACCTGGACTGGAATCCGGTCTGGTCGCCGGACGGGAAGTATCTGTACTTCTCCAGTGACCGGGCGGGGGCCATGAATTTGTGGCGGGTGCGCATGGACGAACAATCCGGGAAGGTCCTCAGCAGGGCGGAGCCGGTGACCACACCCTCGCCATACAGCGGTTACATCTGCATTGCTCGCGACGCCACCCGTATGGCTTATGTGCACCAAGTCACCACCGCGAACCTGCACAAGGTGGCTTTCGATCCGGCCAGAGAAGCCACCGTGGGGACGCCGGCGCCGGTCACACAGGGCTTACGGGAGGCGGTGAGGGCCGACCTGTCCCCGGACGGCCAGTGGCTGGCCTTCAACACCTGGGGCAACCAGGAGGACATCTTCGTCATGCGGGCCGACGGCACGTCCGTGAACCAACTCACCAACGACCTCCATAAGGATCGCGGAGCCCGCTGGTCGCCTTCGGGCGAGTGCCTTTCGTTTCACTCTAACCGCGGCGGCAGGTGGGCCATCTGGGTGGTCCGCCCGGACGGCAGCGGCCTCCAACAACTGGCCCCTAGCCTCGGCTGGAACATTACCGGCGGGGTGTGGTCGGCTGAG
>Ga0194112_10007940_pt1 | contig 13734 bp, 12 predicted proteins | sample TA2MahC400mmetaG_FD_146191 | JGI IMG/M metagenome (GOLD analysis project Ga0194112, IMG submission 146191) | Freshwater microbial communities from Lake Tanganyika, Tanzania - TA2015016 Mahale Deep Cast 400m | ecosystem: Environmental > Aquatic > Freshwater > Lake | place: Tanzania: Lake...
CCCGGTTCCGTGGGCCTGAAGCACGCCCGCTTCGATCATCCGGCGCAGCAGCCGAGTGGCCTGCGCGGGCTCTACAGAGTTCGGCCGCCTCTCCTCGGGTGACCCGGCCGTGGGATCGGAGGGCTGCGTTCAGGATGATCCTCTCCTGGTCCATCCTCTCGGTCTTCGATGTCCGATGGAACCGGCGTTCTCTCCGAGACGCCGGCACGTCGCCGCCGCCAGGTGATAGCTCCGGGCTCTCCTTTCCCCGCGAGCCTCGACCAGGCCGCGTTCGACAAGGTGATCGAGCCGGCCGCGCGCCTCGATCTCGGGCTTCTGGATGAGCAGGGCCGCATCGCCCGCCGAGAGCTGCCGGTCGAGCCGGAGACGGTGGAGGAGCATAAGGTCGTCGAGTGTCAGGGGTCGATCGGCGAGGCCCTCCTCCGCCGCAAGCCGGGCGAAGGCGAGGTCCGCCTTGCCCCCCGGCAAGACGAGGACGACGCCGGCCTCCGTGCTTCGATCGTACCAAGGCGGGCGCCGGCCGGTCCGGAGCTGCTCGAAGAAGATCGTGTCGATTCCGCGCGCCGTGCGCTCGACGATCCCTGCCCGCTTGAAGGCATCCGCGAGGAGCGGGTTTCGAGGCCGCGGCTGAGTGACCAAGAGATTGTCGAGATGCACGCCCTCCGGAAAGCCCCCGGGACTCGAGATCTCGACGCGATCGTCATGCCACTGGATGTGCACCGCACCCAGGCGGGTGTAATCGCGATGGATGAGGGCGTTGGCCACGCCTTCGCGGAGCGCACGCTCTGGGTGATCGGGGATGCCGATCCTCACGAACCCGACGAGGATCTCCTCCTCGCGCTTCCGGGCGCGGAAGCGTGCGTCGATCTCCTCCATGATCCGAAGGAGTGGCCACCGGAAGAAGTCGTTGACTTCGACGCGGGTCCCGGAGAGGACCTGGAAGGCTACCTCGTGTGCCGGAATGGCCCGGCGTAGGGCCTCCACCTTCCCGAAGAGGAGGAGGCCGACCACGCGCACGCCCAAGGCGTCGCCATCCGCCTCGACCGCACCCAGTGCTTTGGCGAGATCGATGTCCGACAACGCGAGGAGGGCATCATCGCCTCGGCCAGGGCTCTCGCGGATACTCCTTCGAAACCGCTCGATCTCGAGGGGGTCGAGATCCTCCCAGGCGATATCCGTGAGGCGCAGGGCGGTGTAGTCCAAGATCCCGCGCTCCGCCTGCCGTGATTGCGCCTCGTGGAAGTGGAAGGGAACACACGTCGGCTTGCCGTCGCCGCCGATCGCGCGACGCACGTACCGGCCATCCGAAGTGCCCACGGGGACGCGCTCGGCCGGCACTGCGACGACGAGGACGCTCTCTTCCTCGAGGGCGACCGATTCGACGCGGACGGCGAGCGATGGACGAGTCCGGCCGGCGATCAACGCCTGGACCCCGAGGGGGTCTGTACGGCCGGCGCCGTGACGCGGTCGCGCGCCGGTCACCCGTCCGTCGTCTTCGACCCCCACGATGAGCCACCCCGGCCGGTCCCCGGACCTGTTGGCAAGGCAGACGACCGCTTCGACGAGGTCGTCATCGGCAAGAACCTTGCGGCTCTCCCCCTTGAACTCGACGTCCAGGGATTCTCCGCTGGCGATGAGACCCCTCAGACGGTCCGGAGTCATCAGCCTCCTCCGCACCTTTAGCATGGCCGCAGATAGTCAGCCCCCTACCGGCCACGCATGAATTCAGGTGCCGGACGGACAGGATATGCCTCCGTCGGGCCCGATTCAAGATCGAGAGCCTCACCGGCAGGATTCGTGGCGGCCGAGGCCCAGGCGGGGCGAGGTCCCGGCCAAGGCGCACGCCGGGAACGGCGTCGGCGGTTCCGGTCCGGGTGCGAAGAGATAGCGGACATGGCTAGGATGACGCCCGCGCACAGGATGGCAGGCCCGCCGCCGAAGGGGATGGCTCCTCGATCCTTGACACGCATACTGAGATTCCGTATGCTCGCGACGCGATGGACCTGCTCTTGGACTGGAGCGACGAGAAGGCCGAGCAGAATGTGGCCAATCACGGCCTCGACTTCGAGGACGCCGTGGCCGTCTGGGATGACATCCTGCGAGATGAGTGGTTCGACGAGCGGAAAGAGTACGTCTGGCTGATCTCGGCCTCGTCGTCGACCCGAAGTGAGTGCGAGAGGTACTTTGAGAGGCTGGGACGATGAGCCGAAGACGGGACCCAAGCAGACCGCGGAAGGGGCGCACCGACTGGGATCGGATCCGGGCCTTGACCGAAGAGGAGAAGGAGGCCCAGGCACGTACGGATCCCGATTTCATGGATGTCGATCGCCTCGAGCGCGTGCCGAACGTCGCGCTCCTACGAAAACGCCTCGGCGGGCTCTCGCAGGATCAGTTCGCCCAGAGATACGGGATACCCGTGGCGACGGTGCGGGACTGGGAACAGGGACGCTCCCGGCCCGAGAAGGGGATGCGGAGCTACCTTCGCGTGATCGCGAGAATCCCCGACAAGGTTCAGGAAGCGCTCCGAACGTGATCCCAAGCGCGCCGGCCGCGCGGCGCGGATCCGGACTCGCAGGGGTGAGTCTCAGTCCCTCCCCCAGCGCGCGACCTCATCGCGAATCTGGTCGAAGATGATGTCGTCCAGGTTGTTCGCCTCGACCTTGCCAGCGACGCCGTGGGATTTCGCGGTCTCGCCGGGACGCCCGTACTCGATGAAGATGAACTTCCCCCGCGCGAACTGAGCGATCTGGCGGAAGATGAAGGTCCCGACCGTATCGAGGCCGCTCGCAGCGACCGCGTGGATCCGGATCCCGCGCTCGACGGCGCCCTTCAGGCTCGCGCCGTAGAGGACATCGCCCGCGTAGTCCATGTGCGGCGGCGCATCGGCGATGAGGAACACCACCTTCGCAGCGCCGTCCCGCCAGTCCGCGCGGCCGACCGCCTCGGCGAGCCCCTGATTGAGCGACTCGGGCATGTCGCCGCCCGCGGCCGCCTCGACCGACCGGAGCGCCTCGTCGAAGCCCTTGAGGTCGGACGTGAAGGGATGCGCCCGCGTCACGTACTCGTCGCCGAGGTCGCGGTAGAGGACAGCGGCGTAGCGGAGGTCGAACTCGCGCTCGAGCCCGCGGAGCCTCTCCGAGACCGCGAGCAGCGTCGCCTTGATCTGCGCGATCTCATCGCCCATCGAGCCCGTCGTGTCGATGAGGAAGAGGGTCTCGAGGGCGATCGGCTCGGCGACGGGCTTCGGGGCGTCGATCTCGATGACGAACTCGTCGCCGCCGCCATCCCACGCCAACCGCGCGCGCGCACCGCCGAACGCCGCCTCGACGACCAGGCGATCGCCGGGCGCATACGAGACGGGCACGGGGCCCTCGGCCTTCTCGATGCGCGGATAGAACGGGACGCGGCCGTCTCCGTAGGTCGTCCCCGAGAGGAGGACACGATCGCGGGTCTCATCGACGACGAGGACGCGCGCGCCGGGCACAGGCTTCCGGTCCCGGTTGAGGACGCGGATGAAGCGGCGGTCGCGGACATCGATCCACTGGATCCGATCCGCGAGGTCCTTCTTCTCGAGCCACTCGCCGAGGAAGGCGATGAACGTCTCGTAGTCCGCATTGTCGTCGGTCGCGCCGGCACGAAGGGGGGAGCCGACCGCCCCTGAGCCCGGATCCGCGCGCTCCGGCCGCTCGGGCCGCCCCGGCGCAGGGGGCGGGGATGGGGCGGCCTCAGCCTCCGCGGCCGGAGCTCCGCCCGGCCCGCCGGGTGCGGGTGCAGCCAGGGAGAGGGGCCGCCCGCCGCCGCTCCGGCCCGCGATGCGCCGCACCGTCCACGGCCCGTCGGCCGACGACTCGACCCTCAGACCGGAGAGTTCCGCGCTCTGGGGGATGGCGGTCACCGCTGGAAGCGGTTCGGCCGGCTGCTTGGGCGGCTCGGGCGCGGGAGATGAGCATGACGACGCGATGAACGCGATGAGGATGGCGATGGAACTTCGCATGGCGGACCTCCGGCGGCTTGGCACAGCATTCACTTTCCAGCAGGTGGAAGTATACTGCTCTGCCAGCGGCCGAAGCACGAAGGAACTACGGGTCCCTTCACTGAGGTGAGAGAAAAATGGAGCCCCGCGCCGAGTCCCCGCGAGGAAGGTCCGCGCGGCGCGAGCCTCGCGACGCCGAGATGTCGCGGGCCCTCGCGCGCGCCGCCTCCGCTGTCCGCCGCCTGATCGCCGAGAAGAACGACAAGAAGGCCGTCGAGGAGGCCAAGCGGGCGCACAAGATCTACGCGACCGCGGAGTCCGAAGCGCTCCTCACCGAGGCCTACCTCGCCCGCGCGAAGGGTCTCGCCGGCCGGGGCCTCGTGGCCGAGGGGCGCCTGGTCCTCGACCTCCTCGACGAACGCCATCCCGCATCTCGGGAGCGCGTCGCGGATCTCCGGATCGCATTCGCGGGCCGCGCGGGGGATGTCGATTCGCTCCTCCGTCCCCTGTGTGATCCCGATCTCCCGGCCGCCCGCCGCACGGCGATCGAACAGGCGATCGCCCGCCAGCTCACGGACCCATCCCGCATCGCCGATTCCACCGTCCTGCCGGCCGGCCATCCCCTGAGGGAGGCGGCGCGCGCGCTCGTGCGCGCATTCGAACTCGCGACGAGCCGGCCGGTCACGGACGACGAGATCGCCCTCGCCGAGATCTCGCGCCGGAGCCCCCTCTCCGCCTGGAAGCTCCTGGTCCGAGCGATCGCTCTCTTCCACCGCGGCGACGATGGAGGATGCCGCCGGAGTCTCGCCGCCATCGATCCCGACGCGGCGCCCGCACGGCTTGCGCCCATCCTGGACGCGCTGATGTCGGGCGAAGGCACGGAGAAGCTGCGCGGAGCGGCCGCCCGGCTCGCGGCGCGGATCCGAGGGGCGGATGATCTTCTCCGCGAGCCCTTCGCCCTCCTGGATCGAGCCCTGAGCGAGCGGAAGCAGAAGGAGATCTTCCAGCGGATCCAGGACGCCGTCCGCGCGTGCGGCGAGTCCGCGCCCGCTCTCCTCGATCCGCTGAGGCAGCGCATCAGCATCCGATGCCTCCTCCTCGGACTCGATGCGAATCGCGTCGCCTCGGCCTGCGGAGGGCCATCGCTCAAGGACGCGCACTTCTGGCGCCTCTTCGCACGCGCGGCGGAGATCAAAGGGGATCCGGCCATGGCCGCAGGGCTGTGGGAGGAGTTCCGGCGGAACGCGATCGCGCAGGGGTGGTTCCGGGCGGGCGGGATCGAAGAAGCCGCCGTCTACCTCTATATGGCCGAGATCGTGCGCCGCTATTCGCCCGATGAACTGCCGGACGTGCGGCGATCCTACGAGATGCGCATCGGCAACGGATTCGCGAACTACTACCGCGGGCAGCCGGAAGAGGTCCGCGAGGCCGCTCCGAAGGCGTCGAGCCCCGGGGACCGGCTCTACTTCCTCGATCCCGACCGCCTGTACGCGAAGGCCTGCGCCATCGATCCGGACGCCGAGGACTTCCGCGCATGGCTCGAGTGGACGAAGGAGGGCGGCGGCGATGCCGCTGCCTTGGACCGCGTGGCCGAGAAATGGCGGGACTCCGCTCCTTCGGATCCGCGTCCGATCCTGGCCCTGATGGAGTCCGCGGAGAAGCGCAAGGCTCTCCAGAAGGCTCTCGGCCATCTCGAGAGGGCCGAGGCCATCGACGGACTGAATCCCGAGGTCCGCCGCGCCCGCCTCCGGCTGGAGATCGCGACGCTCGTGCGCCACCTCCAGCAGCGGAAGTCGCACCTCGCCGACAAGGACTTCGCCCGCCTCGACGCGCTCCCACAGGCGAAGGATGGAGACCGGCCGAGCGCCATCGCAGCGTTCCGGTGGGTGTGCGCCAAGATCCGCGGCGATCAGGCTGGGCTGCGCGCGAGCGAGGAGGAGATCGCGACAGGACTCCGAAGCCCGGCCGCCGCCGCCCTCGTCGTGCGGGCGGCGGCGAGGGCCTGCTCGCTCCCCGCGCCGCTCTTGCCTCCCTTACCCGCGCCGCCCGCCGCCGCCGGCGACGGGCGCAACCTCGCCGACCTGGCGCGCGCGTGTACCCTCGGTCGAGACCTCAACCTGAAGATCGAGATCCCCCGCCCGTGGCGGGAGACGCTGATCGCGGAGACAGCGACGGCCGCGGGCGCCATCGCGGCCCGTCCCCTGCGATGGCTCGCGGAGTCGGCGGTCGACCAGGGGGAGGATCAGCTCGCCTTCGCGCTCTCCAACCTCGGCCTCGCGCTCGGGGAGAGCGAGGCGGGGTGGTCTCTCCTGGTCCGGGCACAGAGCCTGCCGGAGACCCTGTCCGAGCGGCGCTGCCGGTGCGCGGCGACGGCCGCCGAGATCGGGCGCACGCAGGGCGACCGCGATCTCGTCGAGCAGGCGATCGAGCTCGTGCGCGAAGAGGTGAGCGGGCCGTTCTCCATCTTCCCGAGCGGGGCCCCTCTGCCGCCGGAGTTGACCTCGTTGACGCCGGATAAGATGCGCAAGACCATCGCGGAGGAAAGGAAGGCCTCGGCCTATCCGAAAGCCGGCGAGGGAAGGCCGTCCTGGCTCGGGGAAGACGAACAGGAGGAGGAGCCGCGACACGAAGACGAGTCCCCGTTCGACGCGGTCTACGATTTCCTGGAATCGTCGGGGGTCTTCGACGAGGAGTCCGGCGAGGACGAGGACGATGATGATGACGACGATGAGTTCATCCCCGGGATGCCTCGGGGACTCCCGCCGGAGATCACGAAGGCGATGTTTCAGGCGATGCTGCGGCAGGTGAGCCAGGGCAGGATCCCCGAGAGCTTCGAGGATCTCGTCCACCGGGATCCCACCCTCCGGGCCACGATGGAGAAGTTCCTGGCGGAGCAGATCGGGAGGTTGAAGCCGCCGGCGCGGAAGAAGCCGCCGAAGAAGCGAAAGGACCGGTGAAAGGAGAGGCGGGGGCGATGTCCGAGCGAGAGCATCCCTTCGAGATCCTGGGGCTCTCTCCCGAAGCACGGGATGATGAGATCCGGGAGGCCTATCTCCGGAAGGTGAAGGCGCATCCGCCGGAGCGGGATCCGGAGATGTTCGAGAGGATCCGCGATGCCTACGAGGCCCTCCGCGATCCGCGACGGCGCGCGCGGTCCCTCCTGCGCGGCGCGGATCCAGAGGCCCCGATCTCATCGCTCCTCGACGGGCGCGCACCGGAACGGCGCTTCGCCGGCCCGGGGCCGTGGTTGGGTGCACTGGCGGAGAGATGACCATGGAACGACCCGAAGGACCGGCGGCGCCGGAGCGGCGCGACGCCCTGCGGGAGCGACTCATCGCGCGATTCGCGACGTGGCTCGACGGCATCCTCGCGGGGGAGGCTCCGCCCGCCGGTCTCGCGCCGGAGATCATCGAGGAACTCGAGCGCGATCCCGATATCGGGCAGGCCGCGGTTCCTGATGAGCGGTGCGATCTCTATGGCGTGTGGGCGGGTCTCACCTCCCTGGCCCAGGAGGTCAAGCTCGAGGGACGGGCCTTCAAGGAGCTCTCCGAGAAGACGGCGCCCATCGCCGATCTCGCGGCGCGGGCCGATGCGGCCCTCCGCGGCCACGCGGAGGCCCTGGCCGAAGCCCGGCGGATCGCCGAGGACGGTGCGCGCGAGGCGGAGCGCCGGGCCCGAAAGGAACTGGCCGGGCATCTCATCGACGTGCGGGATCGCCTGAAGAGGGGCCTGGAGGTCGCGCGCGACCATCTCGAAGCGCGCGATCGACAAGATGTGCGCGGCGGCGGACGCTGGTGGGAGCGGCTCCTCCCCAGGCGGCCGGACTCCTCCCGCGAGATCATCGACGCGTTCGAGAAGGGCTACGCGATGGCGCTCGAGCGACTCGAGGAGACGCTCGCCGGGCTCGGGATCCGGGAGATCGAGTGTATCGGACGGCCTTTCGATCCGCGCCGCATGGCCGCGGCCGAGGTCGAGGAGACCGATCGCGTCGAGGAGGGGACGGTCATCGGCATCCACCGGCCCGGCTATCTGTGGGACGGCGAGACCCTCCGCGCGGCGCAGGTGAAGGTGGCGAGGATGCCCGCGCGCGCGGCGGCGGCGGCTCCGGGAGGCGAGGGGGAGGAATGAGCGGGAAGGACACGATCGTCGGGATCGATCTGGGGACGACGAACTCCGAGATCGCCGCCTTCGCGGGCGGCGAGGTGCGCGTGCTCGGGCGCGGCGATGTGAAGATGCTCCCATCGTGCGTGGGGATCTCGCCGAGCGGCGAGCTCCTCGTCGGGGAGACGGCGCGCAACCAGCAGCTCGTCTACCCCGAGCGGACGATCCGGAGCGTCAAGCGCCGGATGGGGAGCGCCGAACCGGTCTCGCTGGGGGACAAGACCTTCACGCCGCAGGAGATCTCCGCCCTGATCCTGCGCGAGCTGGTCGAGTGGGCGAAGGGCTCCCTCGATGCCCCGGTCCGCAGGGCGATCATCACCGTCCCGGCCTACTTCTCCGATGCGCAGCGGAACGCGACGCGCGAGGCCGGAGAGCTGGCGGGACTGGAGGTCGTCCGCATCGTCAACGAGCCCACGGCGGCGAGCCTCGCCTACGGCTACGGCGAGGGGAGGCGGCGCACGGTGATGATCTACGACCTCGGCGGCGGGACCTTCGATGTCTCCATCGTCACGATCGAGAACGATGTCACCGAGGTCCTCGCGAGCCACGGCAACAACCGCCTCGGCGGGGATGATTTCAACGACCTCCTCGCCGGCCGGCTCGTCGAGATCTTCCGGGAGGAGCACGGGATCGACCTCCGCGACGAGCACCCGGCGGCCTACTCCCGGATCTGGTGGGCGGCGGAGGAGGCGAAGAAGCGCCTGAGCTTCGAGCACTACGTCAAGGTGCGCGAGGACGCGCTCGTCACGGCCGGCGGCAAGCCGCTCCACCTCGAGGTCGAGATCGCGCGCGCCGACTACGAGGAGATGATCGGCTCGCTCGTCGAGTCGACGATCGAGAGCGTGTCCAAGGCGATGGACGATGCGGGGAAGCGCCCCGAGGACCTGGACGCCGTGATCCTGGTCGGCGGCTCGACGCGAACGCCGCTCGTGACGCGGATCCTGGAGGAGCGCACGGGACTGGCTCCCCGCCAGGAGATCCACCCCGATCTCTGCGTCGCCCTGGGGGCCGGGGTCCTGGCCGCCCGCCTCTCCGGCGAAGAGATCGATCGCGTGCTGGTCGATGTGTCGCCCTTCTCGTTCGGCCCCTCGTACCTGGGCGATCGAGACGGCTACCCGTACCCGTACTGCTACAAGCCGATCATCCAGAGGAACACGCCGCTCCCGATCACGCGGAGCGAACGCTATTGCACGGTGCACCCCTACCAGACCGAGGTCGACCTGGAGATCTTCCAGGGCGAGGATCCGGATGCCCTGAAGAACATCCGGGTCGGGCACTTCCGGATCGAGGGACTCACATCGATGGAGGAGCCCAACGAGATCCTCTGCCGGATGGGGCTCGACCTCGACGGGATCCTGCACGTGACGGCGATCGAGAAGTGCACCGGGAAGTCCAAGCACATCGCGATCTCGAACGCGATCCCGAAGAAGAGCGAGAAGGAGATGGCCGACGGCCGCGCGCGCATCGAATCGCTGTACGCGATGCGCGCCGAGGAGGAGATCGAGGCGTCCGGATCCGCGCCGCGTCCGGCCTCGGGCGGCGTCGAGGATGGGGAGTCGATCTGCATCGTCCGGCCCACCGAGCCGGCGGCCGCCCCGCGGGGGGACGAGTGGGAGCGCTTCGCCGGCGAGGCGCGCGCGCTCGTCGAGCGCGTGCGGGGGCTTTTCGCGAAGCTCCACGACGAGGACCGCGAGGAGGCGATCGACATCAACGAGCGGGTCGAGGCCGCGCTCGGCGCGCGCGATGCCGAGGCGCTGGCGGCGGCGGTCTCCGATCTGAAGGAGCTCGTCTTCTTCGTGGAGGGGCGATGACCGCCGAGGCGCCTGCGCGCTGTCCGGTCTGCCGGGCGACGTTCCGCGGGACGGCGGCCTGCTCGCGATGCGGCGCGGATCTCGCCCCCCTGATGGCCCTCTCGGCGAAGGCCTACCTCCTCCGCCGGGCGGCGCGCGATGTCTTGCGGGCGGGCGATGTCGTCCGCGCGGGTGATCTCGCAGCGCAGGCCCAGCGCCTCTGCGCCACGGAGGGGGGCAGGCGGCTCGGCGTCCTGGCCCGGTGGCTCCTCGAGTCCCGCCGCGCACGGATCGCCTGAAATCGCTCTGGCGTGGGACGACCCTTCCCGGCTATCATAGCGGCAGGTCTGGAAAGGAGGGCTGCGATGTCTATCTCCATCATCGCTCTCGCCGCGTCGCTCGTCGCAGGAGATCCGAACGCGACGTACTACGTCGTCCACGACTATGCATGTGCCGCCCCGGATGTGCAGGCCCAGCCGGAGAGCTTCGACGTCCAGGTCGCCGGCAGGAGCGTCGTCGTCACGCACCGATGGGTGAAGTACAACTGCGGCCTCGCCTTCGGGGTCGATATCCACTACCAGGGGGGCGGGATGATCCTCTACGAGACGCAGACCGGCGAGGATCAGGACTGCAAGTGCATCTATCCGGAGATCCGCTACGAGATCCACAACTTCGAGCGCGGGGGCGTCGTGTCGGGGAACTTCGCCGTCACCATCTTCCGGGTCGGGGAGTTCAGGGCGGCCTGGAGCGGCATGTTCACGGTCGGGGAGAAGACGCGGTGCGCATCGGGCGTGAGCCTGGAGAAGCCGATGCCGCCCGGCGATCCGCCCGAGGAAGAGGTGATCATGACGCCCGAGCGCTGGGCGATCCGCATCGAGCACCGGAATGTCGTGACCCAGTGCTGCGTCCAGGTCGCACACACGTGCGAGATCGATGGCAATCGGATCCGCGTCGCGCTCCGGGACGTGGGACCTCCGTGCGACTGCGTCGGCCTCTTCGATATCTGGGCCGTCGTGGGGGATCTCGGGGTGGGGACGTACGAGGTGACATTCGAGGGGCTCGGGGGCCGGACCGTGACCCAGGAGGTCTCCTTCGACATCTTCGGGCTCGCGTTCTTCGTGCGGGGCGATGCGAACGGCGACGGCCTCGTCAATGTGGCCGACCCGGTCTTCATCCTCCTCTACGCCTTCGCGGGGGGACGGGCGCCGGCGGTCCTCGACAGCGCCGACGTCAACGATGACGCGCGGATCGATCTCGGCGACGCGATCGGGCTCCTCAACTACCTCTTCCAGGGGGGGCCGCCCCCGGCGCATCCCTTCCCGAGACCCGGCTTCGACACGACGCCGGACAAGCTCGACTGAGCGGGTCGCGCGAGATCGCTTCCGCCTGTTATCATGCGCTCATGATCGGGCGGCAGGTCCAGGAGTACGTCCTCCAGCTCCGGCGCTTCTCGCCGAATGCGAGGCTCTACCTCGGGGCGACCTTCATCCACGGCTTCTCGTGGCAGGTCATGCTCACCCTCTACAACCTGTACCTGAAGGAGCTCCACTACGCCGAGGGGATCATGGGCGGGCGGCTCTTCTTCCAGGGGCTCGGGACGGTGCTCGTCGCGATCCCGGCGGCCGTCGCGCTCGATCGACTGCCGCTCCGGCGCGTGATGATCGCCGCCTGCGTCGCGAACGCCGCGACGTTCGCCGCCCTCGCTTTCGCGACATCCATCCGGCTCCTCCACATCGTCTCTCTCCTCTGGGGCGCTGCGATGACCGTCCACACCGTCGCCGCCTCGCCGTTCTTCATGCGGAATTCGTCGAACCGGGAGCGCATGCACCTCTTCAGCATCAACCAGGCGCTCTCCTGGCTCGCGGGCTTCCTGGGGGCGCTCGCGGCGGGATATGTGCCCGGGCTGGTCGTCGCGCGCGGCGGATCCCTGCTCCTGGGGTACCGATGGGGACTCCTCGTCGGCGCGGCGGTCACGCTCGCCGGGATCGGTTTCTACGCGCGTCTCGCGCCGGACGGTGCGGATCGCCGAGGCCCGGTCGCGTGGCGGGCGTACGTCACGACGCGGGACTGGGGCACCACGATCCGCCTCTGTCTCCCCCTGGCCCTGATCGGGATGGGCGCGGGCCTGGTGATCCCGTTCTTCAACATGTACTTCGACCGGCTGTTCGCCCTCGATGCCGCTGCGATCGGGCGGGTCTTCGCGGTCGGGCAGCTCTTCACGGTCGTCGGCTTCCTCCTCGGCCCGCTCGTCGGGCGGAAGATCGGCCTCACGCAGGCCGCTTCGGTCACGCAGCTCGCCTCGATCCCGTTCTTCCTCATCCTCGCCTTCACGGAGAGCGCGCCGCTTGCGATCGGGGCCTACTGGCTCCGGGGGAGCCTGATGAACATGGCCTGGCCCCTCTACAACCACTACGCCATGGAGTCCGTCGCCCCCGACCATCAGTCGGGGACGAACAGCCTCCTCACCCTCTCCTGGAACGTGGTCTGGATGGTCTCGACCCTCGCCGGCGGCGTCTGGATCGAGGCGCACGGATTCGTGCCGGTCATGCTCGCCGCGATCGCGATCTATGTCATCGTCTCTGCGATGATCCTCGTCTTCTTCGGACGCGGACGGCGGGAGGAGTGATATCGAACCGATGGGAGGTCCGGTCATGCGCCCCATCGAGCCGCCGGACAACACGACCTGGGGGACGCACTTCATCATCCAGGGCCAGGGGACCGATGTCCCGCCGGGCGAGTACGTCTTCCAATGGAGGCTGGGGAGGTTCGGAGCCGAGGGCTTCGCCGGGCCGGTGACGCTCTTCGGCCAGCCGACTCCGCGACGGGTCATCCGTGTCGAGGCGCGGCCCGAGGAACCGCCCACCCCGCGTCGGTCTCCCGATCCCTCGGAGAAGCAGGTCATCGGATTCGACGACTTCGAGTACGCGGGCTCCTTCCAGGTCCCGGACCGCGAAGGGCACGACCTCCCCTTCTCGCACAGCGGCCTGGCCCTGCGGAAGATGGGGGACGGCTCCAGACGGATCTTCTTCAACTACACGCACCCCAAGCTGACGCTCGTGGAGCTGGAGATCCCGCCCCTGGTGAAACTGGCCCGGAAGCACGCGTTCGTAGCGTTCGTGAATCTCCAGTCCGGGAGGATCGGATACGACTACGGCGGAGGGACATCCGCGGGCAAGGCGAACGTCTGGTACTTCTACGATCCCAAGGACCTGGGAGCGGCGGCCAGTGGATCGAAGAAGATCGCGATCATGCCCCACTCCAGGACGAAGGTCCTCCAGCCGTGGGGAGAAGAGCCTCCGCCATCGCTCTCCGACGCGATCACCGGGAGCTGCTTCGACGACGAGACGAAGCTCCTGTACGTGTACGCGTTCCTGAGCTCGAGGGGGTGCATCCACGCCTATCGGCTGAAGGACTGACGGTTCCGATCCGCGGCACCCGCGTTCACGAGATGGCTTGCGCCCGGCCCGGAGACCGGTTATTATGCTTGAGAAACATAATGTCCCTCGAGCATAATCCTTGCCGGAGGGCGCGATGAGACTCCCGTTCGTAGATCGCTCCGAGGAGGCGGCCCGGCTCAAACGCCTGCGGGCGGGCCGGGAGGGGGCTCTGGGCGTCGTCTACGGGCGGCGACGTTGCGGCAAGACGAGACTCCTCCAGGAGATCCTGGGACCCCACGCCTCGATCTACTACCTGGCGGATGAGCGGGAGCCGGCCCTCCAGCGGGTCGCACTCGCCGTCGAGATCGCCCGCCGGCTCTCGGGCTTCGACGGTGCGGTCTACCCGGATTGGAGCTCGATCTTCGAGCGCTGG
>Ga0194112_10007946_pt1 | contig 13728 bp, 7 predicted proteins | sample TA2MahC400mmetaG_FD_146191 | JGI IMG/M metagenome (GOLD analysis project Ga0194112, IMG submission 146191) | Freshwater microbial communities from Lake Tanganyika, Tanzania - TA2015016 Mahale Deep Cast 400m | ecosystem: Environmental > Aquatic > Freshwater > Lake | place: Tanzania: Lake...
GGGCGTCGCTCGGCCGCGGGCGCGTCACGGCGTCCGGCTTCGCCGAGCCGCTGGGCCCGGGCGCGCGCCCGTTCTGGCTGCGCGCCAACCTCGAGTCGCCGGAGTTCTCGGTCCCACAGACGCTCGACGCACGGCTGGGAGGGTCGGTGACGTGGGCCGGCACGGACGCGGCCTCTCGGCTGTCGGGCGAGGTCACGGTCGAGAGGCTCACCGTCACGCAGCAGGTCGGCCTCGGCGACATCATGGGAGGCGGGCCGGTTCGCTCCGTGCGGCCGCGCGCGGACGACAAGCGGGCGCGCGTCGCGCTCGACGTGGACGTCGCGGTGAAGGACAGGATCGGCGTGCGGAGCAACCTCGCCGATCTCGACCTCGCGGGCGCCCTCCATCTCGGAGGCACGCTCCTCGCGCCGCAGCTCTCCGGCGGCATGTACGCCGAGGACGGCACGTTCCGGTACCTGGACAACGAGTTCGTGATCGAGAACCTCAACGTGAGCTTCACCGACCCCCGCCGGCAGGACCCGTACGTGGACCTCCTCGGGACGGCGAGCGTCGTCTCGCGCTCGCGCGAGGAGTACGACGTCACGCTGCGCGTCACGGGGTTCGCGTTCGACGCGCTCCCCGAGCTCTCGAGCGCTCCGCCGCTCTCCGAGCCGGACGTCCTGGCGCTCCTGACGTTCGGGGACACGGTGGGCGAACTCGCCGCGGGGGGCGGCGCGGCGGTGGGCTCCTCAGGCGAGCGGCTCGGCGCGCTCACGCGGAAGGCGTTCCTCGGCAGCCTGTTCGGCGTGGCCGAAAGCACGATGGAGAGGCTCCTGGACCTCGACACCGTGGAGCTGGACCGCGAGGCGGCCGAGGCCGGCGACCTCGCGGGCGCTGAGCTCACGCTCGGCAAGCGGTTCGGCGACAGACTCCGCGTGGACTACCGGACCGCGCTCGGGAAGCTCGACCAGCGCGAGGTGGACATCTCCCTCAAGCTCACGCGCACCCTGTCGCTCGAGACCAGGGCGGACCCGGAGGGGAACCATGCCGTCGGCCTCAGGGCCAGTCTGCTGTTCGAGTAGGCGGGCCGTCGGCGGCAACGCGCTGCTCGCGCTCGCCGGCGTCCTCGCCGTCGCCGCGTGCCTCGCGGCGGCGCCCGGTCCGGCGGCGGCCGGCTCGCCGAACCCCGTTCTTGAACGCTGGCGCGTGGAGCGCATCCGGAGGCTCGGGCCGCTCGTCCGGGCCGTGCACTTCGTCGGCAACGAGACGTTCTCCGAGCGCGAGCTCCTGACCTACATGAGAACGACGCCCGGCGGGTTGTTCCGGGCGGTGCACCACTCCAGGGGCACGCTCGACCGAGATCTTGCGAACCTCGAGCGGTTCTATCGGTCGCAGGGTTTCCTCGAGGCGACGGCCGGCCTCGAGGACATCGCGCTCGCCGCGGACGGCCTGTCGGTCGAGCTCCTCGTCGGCATCGACGAGAGGGACCGGTGGCGCGTGACGGCGGTGGTCTTCGAAGGCAACCGGGCGCTCGACGAGGCCCTGCTGCGTTCGGTGATCTCCGTCAGGGAGGGCGATCCGCTCCTGTCGGAAGCGCTGGCGGCGGACCGGGACGCGGTCCTGAGCGAGTACGCCCGCCGCTCGTACCTGGACGCGCGCGTCGAGCAGACCGTCGAGCGTGACGACGACGCGCGGAGCGCGACCGTCCGCTACGCGGTCGTCGAGCGCGACCCGGCGACGATCGGCGGCATCGCCATCGAGGGCGCGCTGAAGACGCGCGACCACGTGCTCGAGCGCGAGTTCCGGTTCGCCGTGGGGCGCCTCTTCGACGTGAACGAGATCGGCGAGACGCAGGCCGCGCTCTACAGGACCGGCCTGTTCAACTCCGTTCGGATCGAGCCCGCGCCGGGAGACACCGGCAGGCCGGAGCGCCGCCTCCTGGTCCGCGTGCGCGAGCGGCCGAGCGTCAGGCTGGACCTCACCGCCGGGTACGCCGTCCTCGACGGGTACGAGGCCGGCTTCGAGGTGTCGAACCGGAACCTCCAGGGGCAGGCGACGACGGCCGGGCTCAGGGCCAGGGTCTCCGAGTTCGTCCGCGAGGCCGAGGCGTCGGTCGGCGACCCGTGGTTCCTCGGCGTCCCGCTCGCGGTGTCCGCCGGCGCGCGCTACGCTTGGCGCGACGAGAGCGCCTATGCGGCGGAGACCGTCGGGCTGGACGCCGGCGCGTCGAAGCGATTCGGCCGGTCGCTCACGCTCATGGGCGGCTACACGTTCGAGCGCACGGTCGTCCTCGAGACCGTGGAGGGCGGCGGGCTGGGCGCGAACTACACGAGCAACGTCACCGTGGGCGCCTCGCACGACACGCGCGACGACATCCTCAACGCGCGGCGCGGCGCGTTCGCCGGCGCGCGCGTGGACGTCGCGAGCTCGAGGCTCGGTGGAACGAACAACTTCGTGAGGACGGAGGTCTTCGCGCGCGGCTTCGCCCCGGTGGGCGGGCGCGTCGTCGGGGGGCTCGCGCTCCGCTTCGGCTGGATCCGGCCCGGGGAGGGCGGAGGCGTGCCGGTGAACGAGCGCTACACGGCGGGCGGGGACGGGTCGGTCAGGGGATACGACCGGAACTCCCTCGGGCCGTCCGCCGGCGGCGCGGCCGTCGGTGGGCTTGCGCTCCTCGAGGTCCGCGCGGAGGCCAGGGTGCGGGTCTGGAGGGGGTTCTCCGTGGTCGCGTTCGCCGACGCCGGGCAGGCCTTCGCCGAGACCGACGCCGTCCGGCTGGACGGCCTGGCCGTCGGCGCCGGCGGTGGCCTGAGGTACGACACCCGCATCGGCGTGCTCCGGTTCGACCTCGCGGCGCCCGTCACGGAGCCCGGGCCGTCGGCCTTCTACGTCGGCGTGGGACAGGCCTTCTAGGGCTCTCACGGGGCCCCTTCCGCCGCCCGCCGGCCGACCACCGGGACCCGCCTGAGGGGTTGCGCCGCCGCCGGCAAGCGTCTAGAATGTCTGGACGGTCCGCGACGGGTAGGTTGCGGGAAGCCGTCCTAGAGGGCCTGTCACTTCGAAGGGAGGAACACGCATGCCGGCGAAGGAGCTTCTGTACGGAGAAGAGGCGCGGCAGGCTGTGCTGCGAGGCGTGGAGCAGCTCAGCAAGGCCGTGAAGGTCACACTGGGTCCCAAGGGGAGGAACGTCGTTCTCGACCGCAAGTGGGGCGGGCCCCGCATCACGAAGGACGGCGTGACGGTCGCGAAGGAAGTGGACCTCGAGGACCGCTTCGAGAACATGGGCGCCCAGATGGTCCGCGAGGTCGCGTCGAAGACGAGCGACGTCGCCGGCGACGGCACGACGACCGCCACCGTGCTCGCCGAGGCCATCTACCGCGAGGGCCTGAAGAGCGTCACCTCCGGCGCCAACCCCATGTACGTCAAGCGCGGCATCGAGCGCGCGTCGCAGGCGGTCGTCGAGGAGCTCGAGAAGGCGTCGCGCAAGGTGCGCGACCGCAGCGAGATCTTCAGCGTCGCGAGGATCTCCGCCAACAACGACACCGCCGTCGGCAACCTGATCGCCGACGCGATGGACAAGGTCGGGCGCGACGGCACGATCACGATCGAGGAAGCCAAGAGCATCGAGACGACCCTCGAGGTCGTCGAGGGCATGCAGTTCGACCGCGGCTACGTCTCGCCGTACTTCGCCACCGACGCGCAGACGATGGAGGCGGTCGTCGAGAACGCGCACCTCCTCATCTTCGAGGACAAGCTCTCGTCCATGAAGGACCTCGTGCCGCTCCTCGAGAAGGTCGCGCAGTCGGGCAGGCCGCTCGTCGTCATCGCAGAGAACGTCGAGGGAGAGGCCCTGGCGACGCTCGTCGTCAACAAGCTGCGCGGGGTGCTGCCCTGCGTCGCCGTCAAGGCGCCGGGCTACGGCGACCGCCGGAAGGCCATGCTCGAGGACATCGCGGTCCTGACGGCCGGCACGTTCGTCGCGAAGGACCTCGGCCTCAAGCTCGAGGGGCTTCAGCTCTCCGACCTCGGCCGCGCGAAGAAGGTCATCGTCACGAAGGACGACACGACCATCGTCGAGGGCGCGGGCAAGAAGGCCGACATCGAGGGCCGCATCGCGCAGATCAAGCGCGAGATCGAGGACACGACGTCGGACTACGACAAGGAGAAGCTGCAGGAGCGGCTGGCGAAGCTCGCGGGCGGCGTGGCCGTGCTCAAGGTCGGCGCAGCGACCGAGCTCGAGATGAAGGAGAAGAAGGCGCGCGTCGACGACGCGCTCCACGCCACGCGCGCGGCGGCCGAGGAGGGCATCGTGGCCGGCGGAGGCGTCGCGCTCATCCGGACGCTCCCGGCGCTCGACAAGCTGCCGGCGAAGGACGCCGACGAGAAGACGGGGATCGCGATCGTGCGCAAGGCGCTCGAGGCTCCCCTCAGGCAGATCGCCGAGAACGCGGGGTACGAGGGCTCGCTCGTCGTGCAGCGCGTTCTGGAAGGCAAGAAGAACTTCGGGTTCAATGCGGAGTCGGGGGAGTACGGCGACCTCATCGAGCAGGGCGTGATCGACCCGACAAAGGTCGTCCGGATCGCGCTCCAGAACGCGTCGAGCATCGCCTCGCTCCTGCTCACGACGGAGTCGCTCGTGACGGAGAAGCCCGACAAGGACGAGCCCGCGCTTCCGACCCCGCCCGGCGGCGGGATGTACTAGGCGCCGCCCGCGCCGGCAGCGCGTTCCTACGGGCGCCGGCGCGCGGGTGACGGATCGGCCCGCGGAAGGACGCCATGACGGGCCCTCTCGTTCCCGGCGCGGAATGAGAGGGCCCCGCTGTTTCGACGGCCGGCGAGGGAGACCATGGAACTGCCGAAGCGCTACGACCCGAAGACCGCCGAGGCGAAGTGGCAGCGCGAGTGGGAGGAGCGCGGCCTCTACCGCTTCGACAGGCACCCCGACCGCCCCATCTACAGCATCGACACGCCGCCCCCGACGGTGTCGGGGAGCATCCACATCGGCCACGTGTTCAGCTACGTCCAGGCCGAGGTCGTCGCGCGGTTCTGGCGGATGAGGGGCTACAACGTCTACTACCCGTTCGGGTTCGACGACAACGGTCTTCCGAGCGAGCGGCTCGTCGAGAAGGAGGCCGGCGTCAAGGCGACCGACGTCGGGCGCGAGCGCTTCGTCCAGATGTGCCTCGAGCTCACGAAGCGCTACGAGGACGAGTTCAAGGTGTTCTGGAGGAGCCTCGGCCTGTCGGTGGACTGGACGCAGAACTACTCGACCATTGACCCGCTGTCGCAGCGCATCTCCCAGCGGTCGTTCATCGACCTCTATCGGAAGGGGCGGGTGTACCGGAAGGAGGCGCCGACGCTCTGGTGCCCCGAGTGCCACACCGCCATCGCGCAGGCTGAGATCGAGGACGCCGAGCGCTCCTCGACGTTCTTCGATGTCGCGTTCACGTGCGAGGGCAAGGACCTGGTCGTGTCGACCACCCGGCCCGAGCTCCTGCCGGCGTGCGTGGGGATGTTCGTGCACCCCGACGACGAGCGGTACCGCGGGCTCGTGGGGAAGGAGGCCCTGGTGCCGCTCTTCGGCCACGGCGTCCCCATCCTGGCCGACGAGCGGGCCGACCCGGAGAAGGGCACGGGCGTCGTGATGTGCTGCACCTTCGGGGACACGACGGACATCGCGTGGTGGCAGGAGCACGGGCTTCCGACGCGCATCGTGTTCGACGGGCAGGGCCGGCTCAACGATCTCGCCGGCGCCTACCGCGACCTCTCGATCAAGGACGCGAGGGCGCGGATCGTCGAGGACCTCGCGCGCGCCCGGGCGCTCCGCGGCGAGCGGCCGATCAGCCACGTCGTGAACGTGCACGAGCGCTGCGGGACCGGGGTCGAGTTCTCCGTCGCCACGCAGTGGTTCATCCGCGTGCTGGACATCAAGCAGGAGATCATCGACGCGGGCGCCGCCGTCCGGTGGTGCCCCGAGTTCATGCACACGCGCCTCCGGAACTGGGTGGAGAACCTCAAGTGGGACTGGTGCGTCTCGCGCCAGAGGTACTACGGCGTTCCGTTCCCCGTGTGGATCTGCGCGGCGTGCGGCGAGGTGGTCCTCGCGCGGGAGGACCAGCTTCCCGTGGACCCCACCGTGTCCCGGCCGCCGGTCGATGCCTGTCCGGCGTGCGGCTCGTCGGACCTCGCGCCCGAGCGCGACATCATGGACACGTGGATGACGTCGTCGTGCACGCCCTTCCTGAACGTCAAGTGGGGCGAGACGGACTCGCGCGCCGCCCGATTCGCGAAGTCCGAGGACGGCGCGGAGTACCTCATGGACCTGCGTCCTCAGGCGCACGACATCATCCGGACGTGGGCGTTCTACACGATCGTGAAGAGCGTGCTCAACGAGGGGAAGGTCCCTTGGCGCACGGCGATGATCTCGGGGCACGCGCTCCATCCCGACCGTGCGAAGATCAGCAAGTCGAAAGGCGGCGCGGCGCGGACGCCGAAGCAGGTCATCGAGGAGCGGTCGGCCGACTGCACCCGCTACTGGGCGTGCTCCACGAAGCTCGGGGTGGATACGGTCCTCGCGGAGGAGCCGCTCGACGCCGGTCACAGGCTCGTCGTGAAGCTGTGGAACGCGTCCCGGTTCGCCATCGGGCGCATCGCGGACCTCGACCCGGCGGCGCCCCGGCGGCTCGAGCTCATCGACCGCTGGCTGCTCGCGCGCCTGGCCGAGACCATCGAGCGCGCGACGAAGAGCTACGCGGACTGCGAGTACCACGCCGCGGTGGAGGCGGTCGAGGCGTTCTTCTGGCGCGACCTCTGCGACAACTACATCGAGATCGCGAAGCGAAGGCTGTACGGAGGCGAGGGGCACGACGCCGAGGGGCGGCGCGGCGCGCAGTTCGCCCTCTACCAGGCGCTGCTCGGCGCGCTCAAGATGCTCGCGCCCGTCATGCCGCACATCACCGAGGAGATCCACTCCCTCTTCTTCGCCGAGCGGGAGGGAACGGAGTCCATCCATACCGGCGGGTGGCCGGAGGCTCCCGCGGGGTGGCGCGACGCCGAGGCGCTCGAGGCCGGGCAGGCCGCGCTCGCGGTGGTGGAGGGCATGAGGAAGGTGAAGTCCACGCTCAAGGTGTCGGTCGCCGCGCCCCTGAAGGCGCTCCGCATCGCCTGCGACGACGCCGCGTGGGCGAGGATCGAACCGCTCCTTCCCGAGCTCCGCGACGTGGCGAACGCCGCCGGCGTGGAGCGCGCGGCCGAGGCCACGGCGTCGTTCGTGGAGACGCCGGTGCCCGGCGTCCTCGTCGAGGCCGAGCTCGCTCCGAAGGTGGACTAGTCACGGGGGCCTGCCGGTGGGCCGAAGGAAGAAGCCTCCGACGCTCCCCGACGTCCCAAAGGTCCTCGTCATCGAGACGGGGCTTCTGGGGGAGCTTCTCGTCGTCACGCCCGCGCTGAGAGCTTTCCGCAAGGCGTATCCGAACTCCAAGGTGACCGCGCTCGTCTCGCCGGGCTCCGCGCCGCTCCTCGTCGGCAACCCGGCGCTCGACAGGCTGCTGCCCGTGCCGAAGGAGCAGCGCTCGGGCGCCGTCCGCCTCCTTGCCCTCGCGGCGTGGATCAGGGCTCAGCGGTTCGACGCCGCGCTCGTCTGCCACACGTCGTTCAGAAGCGCCCTGCTCGCGGCGCTCGCGCGCGTGCCCGTCCGCGCGGGGCTCGCCTGCGAGGGGCGCGCCTTCCTCCTCACGCACAGCGCCCCGCGGGACCGCTCCGCCTACGAGGTGGACGAGCACCTCAGGGCGCTCTCGCTCCTCGGCGTGCCGCCCGACGGGCGCGCGCTCGAGCTTCACCTTCTTCCCGAGGAGCGCGAGGAAGCGGCTGGGCTCGTCGGCGACGCGCGCGGGCGCCTGGTGGCGCTTCACCCCGGGGCGAGCCGCGAGATCCGCCGCTGGCCGGTCGAGCGGTTCGCCGAGCTGGGGGCGGGGTTGCGGGCAGACGGCATCGAGCCGCTGTACGTCGCCGGTCCGAAGGAGGGCGCGCTGGCGGACGCCGTGCTGTCGTGGTGGCGCTCGCAGGGCCTTCCGGCCCCGAGGGTCGCGCGGCCCCGGACCGCGCGCGTCCTCGCCGCGCTCTTCGAGCGCGCGGTCGCGGTCGTCGCGAACAACACCGGGCCGATGCACGTGGCCGCCGCGGTCGGCGCGCCCGGCGTGTTCATCCACGGGCCGACGCCCGTGGCGCGCTGGCACCCGCCGGGCGACGCGTGGGTCGCGGCGGCGGGCGAGGGCGTGCCGTGCCGCCCCTGCGACTCGCCGACGTGCAGGGTGGGTCGCCTGCTGTGCATGGAAGCGGTGACGGTCGCGCGCGTGCGCGACGCGCTGGAGGGGCTCCTCGGCCGCGCCCGGGGCGGGCCGGCCGAAGGCGCCATCGTCGCGCCGCCCGCGGCCGAGGAACGCGGCTAGCCGGAGAACGCGTCGAGCTTGATGTGCTTCCTCGCAAGCTCGGTCAGAAGCTCGATCTTCCCCATCTCGTCCTTCCCCAGAAGCGGCATCATGCTGTCCACCTGACGCGCCGTCTCGTACGTGTCGAACGGCACGAGCAGGAGGGGCACGTTCTTCTCCTCGGCCAGCGCGATGATGTTCGGGGGCGGGAGGATGTCGTTCGTGAGGAGGACGCAGGCGGCGTTGTTCTCGAGCGCGATGAGGATGATCTCGCTGCGGTCGCCGCTCGTGATGACCATGATGTCGCGCTTCTTGAGCAGGGGGCTCTCGAGCGCGGCGTTCTGGGACATCGCGCCGATCATGAGCGTCCGCACGCTGCGGTTCATCTGCTGCTCGCCCGTGATGACCTTCGCGAAGAGGCCCTCGGCGATGTAGCTCACGGAGAGATACGTGAGCTCCTGCTCGAACGGGACGACGCCCGCGACGGGAACCCCGAGCTCCGCGATCCGCGGGAGCGTGAGGTCTCCGAACTCGACGAGGTCGCGCACCTTGTTGACGATCACGCCGCCGAACGGCACGTCGGGGGCGCAGACGGTGCTCTTCAGGAACGAGATGTCGTCGAGCACGGTGGTCCCTTCCCCCTGCACGACGGCGAAGAGCCTCGCGCCGGTGGCGCGGGCAATCGAGATCGGGTCCATGTGGACCGAGGCGCCGTAGGACATGTCGCGCCCGCCCTCGATGAAGACGACGTCCCGTCCCTTGCCCACCCGCTCCGCCGCCTCGGACACCCTGCGCCTCGTGTCCTCGGCGTCGGCCGTGAAGGAGAGCTTCGCGTGGTCGAAGCCGAGGCTCACGTCCTCGGGGTTGGCCTCGATCCCGAAGATGCTGGACACGAGCGCCGAGTCGTAGTCCCACAGGCGCTTCTTCCGGTAGAGCAACCGGTCGCCGAACGGCTTCATGTAGCCGACCTTGCCGCCGAGCGCCCTGCCGATCCCCACGATCATGCTCGTCTTGCCGGCGCCCTTGCTCACGGACGCCATCACGATCTCACGCATCTGCGCCACCTCGCGTCACATCGGACAGGATGATCCGGACGTCGACCGCCTTGACGCCGGAGCCGTGCTCGCACACGAACACGGGGTTGATCTCCATGTCGGAGATGCTCGGACACCGGTGGATCACCGTCCCGACCTTGACGATCGTGTCGACGACGGCGCCGATGTCCTTCTTCTCCTGGCCGCGCACTCCGAGAAGGAGGGGGTAGGAGCGCACGTCCTTCAGCATCTCCATGACCTCCTTCCTCGTCATCGGGAACGCGCGGAACGCCACGTCCTTGAGCACCTCCACGTAGATGCCGCCGAAGCCGAACATCACGACCGGACCGAACGCGCTGTCGCGGCGGCCGCCGACGATGAACTCGGAGTTGCCCTTGAGCATCTCGGAGATCTGGACCCCCTGGATCACCGCGTTCGGCATCCTCGTGCGGCAGTTGTGCAGGATGCCTCGATAGGCGTCGATCACCTCGTCGCGGTTGTCGATGTCGAGGGCGACGCCGCCCATGTCCGTCTTGTGGATGATGTCGCGGGAGACGACCTTCATGACCACCGGGTACCCGATGGACTCGGCGACCTTCACGGCCTCGTCGAGGTTGCGCGCCAGTCCGGTCTTGGGCATCGGAATGCCCATGAGCTCGAGGAGGCGCTGTCCCTCGTCCGCGAGGAACGACGAGCGCCGCTCCCGGTGCGCCCGAACGCACAGCTCCTCGATGGCGCCCACGTCGATGTCCGCCTCGAGGACGGCCTCGGGGCGCTCGTTGCGGCGCCGGTGGTAGGCGTACATCGAGCCGAAGCACGACACGGCGGTGTAGACGTCGGCGAACACCGGGACCGCCTTGCCGCGGAGGCTGAGGAGCGCCTTCTCCGTCATCTCGCCGCCGATGATCGAGAACGCGATGGGCTTGCCGCCCTCGCGGTAGCGCCGGCAGTTCTCCTGGATCATCGCCTCGAGGTTCTCCGCGTCGAAGACCGCCGTCTCGCAGTAGAGGGCCAGCACGGAGTCCACGCTCTCGCACGCGAGGGCGGCGTCGAGAGCCTTGTCGTAGTGCGTCGAGGTCGCCTGGCCCGTGAGGTCCACCGGGTTCTTGAGCGAGCCGAACTCTGGCGTGACACTCGAGAAGAGCTCCTTGAGGAGCTTCGGGTCGTCGAACAGGCGCACGCCGTACTTCTCGCAGGCGTCGGCCGCCATGACGCCGATGCCGCCGCCGTTGGTCACGATGAGCGTCCGCTCGCCCTTCGGCATGGGCGTGTCGGACAGGAACTTGCACCACTCGAACGCCTCGCCGATGCTCTCCGCGCGAAGGACCCCGCACTGCCGCACGACGTCGTCGAAGACCTCGTCCGATCCGGCCACGGACCCGGTGTGCGAGGCCGCCGCGATGGCGCCGCGCTCCGAACGGCCGGACTTGATGATGACCACGGGCTTCTTCCGCGTGGCGCTCCGGAGCGCCGAGACGAACCGCTCGCCCTTCTGGACGCCCTCGACGTACATGAGGACGACGCTCGTGCCCTCGTCGGCGACGAGGTAGTCGAGGAGGTCCGCCTCGTCGATGTCGGCCTTGTTGCCGACGGAGACGATCGCCGACAGGCCGATGCTCTCGACGGCGGTCTTCCCGATCATCGAAAGCCCGATCGCGCCGCTCTGCGTCACGATGGCGACCTTGCCCGGGGCGATCTTGCTCGGTCCGAAGGTCGCGTTCATCGCGGCCGGCCGCGAGTACACGCCGAAGATGTTCGGGCCGAGGACGCGCATGCCGCGCTCGCGCGCGTAGGCGACGATCTTGCGCTCCTCCTCGCGGTTCCCGACGTCCGAGAAGCCCGAGGAGATGGCCATGCAGAACTTCACGCCTCGGTCGGCGCAGCCCTTCACGGCCTCGAACACGAACTTGGCCGGGACGACGACGCACGCGAGGTCGAGCTCGTCGCCGGGGATCTCGGCCACGCTCCGGGACACCGGAAGCCCGAGGATCTCGCCGCCCTTCGGGTTGACCGGATGGAGCGCGCCCCGGTATCCGCTCGCCACGATGTTGGAGAGGATCTTGTAGCCGATCTTCGACGGGTCGTGCGAGGCGCCGATGATCGCGACGCCGCGCGGCTCGAACAGGTGCTTGATGTCGGGAAGGGCCGCCATGCTATCCCCTGAAGGCCATCCTGAGTTCGTAGACGCCGGCCTCGTGCCGCTTCTTGGTGTCGAACCCCATGCTCTCGAAGAGCGGGAGCATCGGGAGGTTGTCCGCCAGGACCTCCGCGGTGAACCCCAGGAGACCCGCTCTCTTGGCGAGCTGCGTGAGGTACGACAGAAGCTCGTGGCCGATGCCCATGTTCTGGTGGTCGTCCCTCACGACGAAGGCGACCTCGGCCGTGTACGTGCTCTCGGCGATCCCGTACTGCCCGAGGCCGACCACGTCCTCCTTCTCGTTCTCCTGCACGATCGCGAGGATCACCATCTGCCTCGTGTAGTCGATGGGCGTGAACTCCTGCAGCCGTTCGTGCGGCATGTCCTTGCGATGCGACATGAACCGCCTGTACATGCTGTCGTCCGAGAGCGAGTAGAAGAAGTCCTTGAGGAGCGGTTCGTCGCTGATCTTCACGGGCCTGAGGAACACCTCGACGCCCACCTTCGTGGTGCGGTAGGTCTCGAGCTCGACGGGGTACTCGCCTCGCTTGCCGGGGATGAACGCCTGGTCCCTGTAGATGATGTTCCGCTTGCGCGCCTCTTCGATGAGCCACGGCCTGAACTTCGGGTGGGCGATGGCGATGAGCTCCATGGCCCGCTCGCGGATGTTCTTGCCGTGCAGGTAGGCGATCCCGTACTCCGTGATCACGTACTGCGTGTCGCACCTGTTCAGCGTCACCCCCGCGCCCTCGCTCAGGGACGGGACGATGCGCGAGACCGTTCCCCGCTCGGCCGTCGAGCTCATCGCGAGGATCGTCCTCCCGCCCTCGGCGAGGACGGCCCCGCGCATGAAGTCGGCCTGCCCGCCGACGCCGCTGAAGAACTTCCTCCCGAGCGAGTCCGCGGTGGCCTGCCCGGTGAGGTCGATCTCGAGCGCGCTGTTGATGGCGACCATGTTCGCGTTCTGCGCTATGGTCTTCGGGCTGTTGGTGTAGTCGATCGCGCGGAACTCGACGGCGGGGTTGTCGTGGATGTACTCGTAGGTGCGCCGGGTTCCCATGCAGAACGTCGCGACGGACTTGCTCCGGTGGATCGTCTTCCGGGAGTTGTCGATGACGCCGAGCTTCATGAGGTCCACGAGGCCGTCGGAGAAGAGCTCCGTGTGCACCCCGAGGTGCTTCTTGTCCTTCAGGTTGGCGAGAATGGCGTTGGGCAGGCTCCCGTAGCCGACCTGGATGGTGTCGCCGTCCTGGACGAGGCGGGCGACGTACCGGCCGAGCTCCTGCGCGATGTCGCTTTCGGGCACGTTCGCGTACTCGAGGAGCGGCTCGTCGTGCGGGACCAGGAACGTCACGTCGCTGACGTGCACGAACCCCTGGCCGTGGGTCCTCGGCATGAAGGCGTTGACCTGCGCGATGACGAGCGTGGCGCGCTCGACGGCCGCCTTCACGATATCCACGCTCACGCCGAGGCTCATGTAGCCGTGTGAGTCGGGGAGCGACGTCTGGATAAGCGCGACGTCGATCGGGACGAGGCCGCGGCGGAAGAGGTCCGGGACCTGCGAGAGCGACACGGGGCTGTAGTCAGCCAGCCCCTCGTTCACGGCGTCGCGCGTGTTGTTGGCGATGAAGAACGAGTTGTGCCGGAAGTTCTGGCGGAACTTCGCATCGGTGTATGGCGCGACGCCGAGCGTCCAGACGTGGAAGATCTCCGCGTCGAAGAACGCGACCGGATGGGCGGCGACGTAGTCGACGAGGGCCTTCACGAGATACTGGGGCTCGCCGCAGCCGGTGCCGACGAAGATGTGGCTGCCCCGGTGGATGCGCCTGAACGCCTCTTCCTCCGGCGCGAACTTCTCCGGGTGCTTCGTCCGGAGGTCGTCCAGACTGGAGTGAGCCTGGTCTGACACTCTGCACCTCGCTCCGGGCCTTCGCCGGAAGGAACACGGGGGCCGCCGAGGGGGCGCCTTGCCTGACTGGCAGGAGTGGGCAAACGATGTACTTCTACTCGATGTCCGCGGCCCAGTCAACCACGGGAGTGGCCCTTGCCAGGTCTGCGTCTGCGCGCCGGTGTCCGTGTGAGCGGCGACCGGGATTCGGCAGCAGGGTCCGCGGGCCTTCCGCTCTCTCCGGTTGCCGGGGCGGCGGCCGGCGGG
>Ga0194112_10007951_pt1 | contig 13721 bp, 10 predicted proteins | sample TA2MahC400mmetaG_FD_146191 | JGI IMG/M metagenome (GOLD analysis project Ga0194112, IMG submission 146191) | Freshwater microbial communities from Lake Tanganyika, Tanzania - TA2015016 Mahale Deep Cast 400m | ecosystem: Environmental > Aquatic > Freshwater > Lake | place: Tanzania: Lake...
TGCGCTGCTCGAGGAGTTCGCGGCGGCGGGCGGCACGGTGGTCTTCGCGGGCGGCGCGGCCGGGCACGTGGACGCCCTGCCCTCGCCGGCCGCCGCCGACCTGGCTGCGCGATGCCCGCGGGCCCCCGTCGGCGGAAAGGAGATGGCCGACGCCGTCGCCCCGGCTGCGCGGCGCCTCAGCATCACCGACGCCGCCGGCCAGCCTGCGGCCGCGGCCATCTACCTCCTGCGCGAAGACCGCGACGCCTTCTACCTCTTCGTGGCCAACACAAGCCACCTGCCGCGAACGGGCGGCGCAGACGACGTTCTCGCCCGCGACCGGCGGCTGGCCTACCCGCTCGTGCGCATCCGCGGCTTCGCCGGATGCAAGGGCGGGCCGGTTGAACTCGACCCCGTGCGCGGCCAGGTGTATGCCGCCGACGCTGCGCCGCGAGATGGCGGCTGGGAAATCCGCACCTCGCTGCCGCGACTGGCGAGCCGCCTCTTTATCATCCCGAAGAAGTCCGGCCCGCCCGCGGCGCCGCGCCCCCAGCCGCGGCGAGACGTGCGCTCCGAGCCGCTCGCCCCGCCGCGCTGGGACATCACGCTCTCGGAGTGCAACTGCCTTGTGCTCGACCGGCCGCGATACCGCATCGGCGGCGGCGACTGGCAGGGACCCGAAGAAATCCTTCGCGCGGACCGCGCCGTGCGCGACGTTCTCGGCGCCGCCCATCGCGGGGGGGCCATGGTCCAGCCCTGGGCACAAAAAAAGCCGAAGAACCCCAGGCGCGCGGCCGTCACGCTCGCGTACACGTTCCAGGTGCGGGCGCGGCCGAGCGGCGACCTCTTCCTTGCCCTGGAGCGGCCGGAACTTTTCCGCGCGGCCGTCAACGGCGACCCGTTAAGCGCCGATGCCGACGCCGGCTGGTGGGTCGATAAATCGCTCCGCCGGCTGCCGATAGACCCGGCCCTCTTGCGCGCGGGTGAGAACGAAATTACGCTCAAGTGCGATTACGACTGCACGCACAGCGGGCTGGAGATTATCTACCTGCTGGGCCACTTCGGCGCGGCCGTCGAGGGCACAAGCGTTGCGGTCACGGCCGCGCCGGCGTCGCTTGCGCTGGGCGACTGGTGCGAGCAGGGCCTCGCCTTCTACGGCGGCTCCGTCTCGTATCGGCAGACAATCGAGCCGCGCCTGGCGAGGGGGCAGCGGCTGGTGGTGCGCCTGGGCGAGTTCCGCGGCGCGGCGGTGCGCGTGATGGCGGGCGGGTGGCCGGCAGGCATCATCGCCTGGGAACCGTACGAGGCGGACATCACCGATTTCCTGCCCCCCTCGGGGCCGGTCGAACTGGCGATTGAGGTCCTCGGCCACAGGCGGAACTCGCACGGCCCCCTGCACCTGGCCGAGAAGTGGCCGCGATGGACCGGCCCGGGCGAGTTCGTCGCCGCCGGCGAGCGATGGTTCGAGGGATATCAACTCGTGCCATGCGGCCTGATGGCGGCGCCGCAGTTGGTCGTCCGGGAGTGACCTGCCGGCGACGCCTGGGCGCGGCAGGGCGGGAGGCCCGCCGCCGCGATGCCGTGCTACTTCAGCACGCCGCCCAGGGCCGCCAGGAACCCCTTGAGCATCTCGGCGCACTTGTCCTTCGCCGTCTTCGGGTAGGTGAACCGCACCTTGAGGAACTTGCCCATGTAGCCCGTGACGAGCAGGTGCGAGACGGCCCCGATTTCCCCGCCCGACGCGCCCGGCCCGGGCAGGATGACGAACTCGTACGTCGCCGCCAGCATGGGCAGGGGCTTGCCGCCCACAGTCAGCGAAACAGGCTTCTGCTGCTGTGGCTTGACGTCGCGGTAGTGGCCGGCCTTCTCCATGTTCACGATGTCGGCTCTGGCCCCGTCGAAGGCGGCCTTGACGGCCTCGGACTTGGCCCCGTGGCCGATATCGTTCCGGCCCAAATCAAAGATGTAGACGTCGGCCCTGACGTAAACCGGCTCGCGCGCCTCGTAGCGGACGGACACGCCCAGCCCGGGCTGGTCGTACTTGTGCGTCGGCCCCAGGGTCATGGGCCCCAGCGCCAGGGGAAAAATGAGGCCGGTCTGCGGCTCGACGAACGGCTCGCGCTCCCCCGGGGGCGCGGGCGCAGGCGCGGCCGGGGGCGCAGGCGCGGCCGGGGGCGCAGGTGCGGCCGGGGGCGCTGGCGCAGGCGCGGCTGGGGGCGCAGGCGCGGCCGGCGCCGACGGCGCGGGCTTCGCGGCGGGTTTCTGCTGGGCGGCTTCAGCGCCAACGCCCAGCCCTGCCGCCAGAAGAACACACAGGACAACCAGTGCGGTACGCATGCGGCCCCCCTTTCTTGCCTGCACCGACTAGCCCTCGCCGTCAGGCGGGGGTGGCGCTGCGCCGGCGCGCGTCGCCGTACCGGCGACGGCTGAACGACGGCGCTCCTGCGCTGCCCGACCCCCGGCTTACGCCGGGGGCCAGTTACTATGCGCCCCGGCGTGCACGGCCGGCCAACATGCACAAAAACTGGCGGAGGCGAATGGGAATCGAACCCACCCGACGCTCGTTTGGGCGCCGCGCTGGTTTTGAAGACCAGGAGAGCCACCAGGCCCCGGTCACCTCCGCCTCAGTCGCTACAGCAGCCGCCGTCTTCCTTGCCGCCGGCGGCCTTGGCGCCGCCGCCGGCCTTGGCGCCGCCCTCAGCATCGCAGCACGCAGCGGCGGCCACGTCACGCCGGACCTCGCCATAGAACATCATAACAGGCCCGCCGCCGAAGGCAACGGCCATCCAGGCCGCCTCGTCAATCTCCTCGTCCGTGAAGCCCATCTGCCGCGCCTTGGCCACGTGATGCCGCACGCACGGGCCGCACCGCGCAAGCACCGCCAGCGCCAGCGCCACGGCCTCCTTCGTGTGAACATCGAGCGCCCCCGGCCGCTCGACGGCCTTCATGAAGTCGGCGAACTTGCGCTGGGCCTCGGAAGCGCCCGCGGCGGCGCCGGCGCCGGCGCCCGCGCCGTGCTCGGGGCAGCAACTCGGGGCCTCTGACTTCTTAGCCATGTCGGTTTCTCCTTCAGAGCAGGACGCGCTCGCCGCAGGCTCGCGGCTAAACACAACTTCATTGATGGGCCGCGTGCCGCGCGTCTTGAGGAACACGCGGCCCGTGCCCTTGCCGCGCACGCGGCCGATGACGGCCGCCTCGGCCGCGCCGCGCTCGCGCAGGGCCCGCACGAGCGCCGCGGCCTTGCGCTTCGGAGCGGCAATCAAGAGGCCGCCGGAGGTCTGCGGGTCCATGCACACCTCCAGCATCGCCTGCGTGGCGCCGCGGCCGAGCGTGACGGCGGCGGCCGACGACTCGCGGTTCCGCTCCACGCCGCCAGGAACGACCCCCTGCCCCACCAGTTCCAGGACGCCGGGCAACAGGGGCAGGTCGTCCCACGCGATTTCGACGTTCACGCCGCTGCCGGCGGCCATCTCCGCCAGGTGACCGACCAGGCCGAAGCCGGTGACGTCGGTGCAGCCGTGCGCCCCGAACTCGATCATGGCCTCGGCGGCGGTCTTGTTCAGTGCGGTCATGGCGCGTGCGGCCGCCCCGACGGCCTGCGGCGGCGCTCGGTCAATCTGCGCCGCGAACGCCACGATGCCCGTCCCGAGCGGCTTCGTCAGGATGAGCACGTCGCCCGGCCGGGCGCCCGCCCGCAGCGTCACCCGCGACGGGTCGATAACGCCCGTCACGGCGAAGCCCGCCTTGATTTCGGGGTCGTTGATGCTGTGTCCGCCGATGACGGCAACGCCCGCCTCGGCCATTTTCTCGATGCCGCCGCGCAGAATTTCGTGCAGAACCGCGTCGGGCACGGTGCGGATCGGAAAGCCCACGATGGAGAGGGCCGTCAGCGGCAGGCCGCCCATCGCGTAGATGTCGCTCACGCTGTTTGCCGCCGCAACCTGGCCGAACAGGTACGGGTCGTCCACCGACGGGGTGAAAACGTCCACGGTCTGCACAATTGCCGTGCCGTCGGGCAGTTGATAGACGCCGGCGTCGTCGCCGGCAGCGGCGCCAAGGAGCACGCGCGGGTCGGCCGGAAAAGCAAGGCCCTCAATCACGCGCTTGAGCGACGCCTGGTCGATCTTCGACGCGCAGCCGGCGTTCTCGACGAGGCGCGTCAGGCGCACGGGGCCGGCCGCAACCTCCAGCCGCTCGCCCGCGCACAGGCAGACGTCCTTCTCCTTCAGCAGGTCGCACGGGCACGGCTTCTTCGGGTCGCAGATGCAGTGGCCCAGGCGCATCGAGCGCTGCATGACGCGCCTGCGTTTTTCGAGGTCTTTCATGCGAGCACGAATCCTTGCCCGGACGAAAACGGGCGCAATATTATACGGCCCGCGCGGCGGTGCGCCAAACGTCGCGTGCGCGAGCAACCCGCTGCTCCCGCAACGGGCTCGCAAAGGCTATGCTTCGGCCGCCTCGCGCATCGCAAGCAGGTGGGCCACGGGCGTCGTCGGCACGATGCCGCACGCCGGGGCCAGCAGGCGCACGCCCCCCTTCACAAGCCGGCGGCAGCGCTGGAAGACGGCCTGCGCCGGGCCTTTCTCCAGGAGGAACGCCGAGACGTTGCCCATGACGGCCCAGGGCGGCCGCCGCCCGGCCACCTCAACGATGTCCACCACGCTGTCGAAACTGACGGCCTCGACGGCCAGTTCCCGCAGTTCACGCTCGATGGCCGCCGCGCTCCCGCAGATGTGCACAATCACGCGCACGCCGTCGGCCCGCACGGCGCTGACAATGCGCTCCAGATACGGCAGGGCGCAGGCGCGGAAAAGCGGCCCGCCCAGGATTTCCCCCGTGGCCGTCGGGTCGGCGATGCACAGCACGTCGATGCCGGCGGCAGCCTGGAGCCGCGCAAACGCGACGAGGTCTTCCGTGATGCGGATCATGTGGCGATGGACGGCATCGGGCGACCGCCGGGTCCAGCGCAGCACGTGCAGCGGGTCGGCCAGCATCGCCAGCAAGGAGAACGGGCCGACCAGGTTGCCTACCACGGCCAGGTCCGGCCGCCGCGCACGGGCGGCGCGCAGCGCCGCGAGCAGGGCGGCCGCGCGGCCGCGCGAAAAATCAGGCGCCGGCAGCGCGCCCGCCCCGTCGGGCGGCAGGAGGCCGCCGGTTACTCGCGGGTGGCACGTGCGGCTGCCGAAAACCACGCGGGCGCCGTACGCCTCGGCCTCGACCGTCATGCAGAAGGGCATCGCCACGTTGTCGAAGCCCGACGCCTCCTGCATGGCCAGGGCCAGCGCAAGCATGGCCTGCGGCTCGCGGTGGGCCTGCGGCCACGCCGCGCCGCACGCCGCCATCACTTCGGCCACGGCCATGCTCATCATGCCGCCGGGGCACAGGACGGCAGGCCGGTCGCTCGGGCGGCCGTCGAGGACGGCTATGAGCCGTTCACGCGCGGTCATTGCCATATATGAGCATCAGAAGAGATTGCGCGGCGGGCCTCCCGGCCCGCCGCGCAGGGGCGCTCCCCCCGTACGGCGCATCCGGTCAGTTCAGCCGGCTTTGCCGGGCGACTTCCATCATCGCCAGGACGTTTTCGGGCTGCGTCGCCAGCGGCACCTCGCAGCCGCTGGAGAGGATGAAGCCGCCCGGGCTGCCAAGTGCGTCGGCCACGCACTTGGCGGCCTCGCGGCGAACGTCGTCCGGCGTTCCGTTAAGGAGGGTTTCCGCGGGGCGGACGTTGCCCATCAGGCACACGCGGCCGCCCACCTTCTCGCGCGCCTCGGCAAGTTCAATCTGGTCGAGGCTCAGGACGGCGGCGCCCGAGTCGGCCATCAGGTCGATGATGCTCGACGTGCGGCCGCAGATGTGCAGGATGGGCGGCAGGCCGAGCGCCTTGATCCTGGCCAGGCCCCGCCGGATGCCCGGAAGCGCGAACCGCTCGAAGGCCGCCCGGCTGATGACCGAACCGGAGGCCACGGGGTCAACCAGCGCAGGTATGCCCCCCGCCTCCGCCACCGCATCCGCGAAGTCCTCCACCAGCACCGTGCATTTCTCCAGAAGCGCCTCGGCCAGCGCCGGGTTCTTGTACAGGTCGCGCGCGAACTGGCCCGTCCCGCGCAGCGTGGCCGCCACCGTGAACGGCGCCGGGTAGCAGCACGCTACGAACACCTCGCTGCCGACGTCGCGGACGCAGTGCCGGACGGCCTCAAGGTACACGGGCAGGCGCCCCGCGCGGCGGGCATCGACGCGAGGCACGCGGTCGGCGTCGGCAGGCGCGGACACCGCCGGCACGTCCACCCGCGCGGCGTCGTCCTCGGGGTATTTCAACTTCGTCCCGAGCGCCTCGGCAAGGATGGCCGTGTCGGTGAAGATTGTAATCAGGTCATGCCCGTAGCGGCGCCACGCGGCTACGTTCGCGCGGCCCATGACGAGGCCGTCGGTGGCGTACTGCCGGACCTTGACGCCCAGCACGCGGGCCGCGTGGTTCAGGATGAGCGGCACGCACGGCACGCGGTCGATGGGCTTGCCGGAAAGAAACGCGCCGATGCGTTCCTTGGGCGCAGGTTCGCTGCTCATGTGCGTGCCTCCTCCCAGGCGGAGGCCAGGCGGACGGCCTCCATGGCGTTTGCCCCGTATGCGTCGGCGCCGATGCGCCGGGCGAACGAGGCCGAGAGCGGCCCGCCGCCCACCATCACGCGGAACTTCTCGCGAAGCCCCGCATCCCGCAGCGCCTGCACCAGGCGCTCCATGTTCCACATCGTCGTGCTCATCAGCGTGGACGCCGCGACGATTCCGCCGCCCACCTCGCGGGCCTTCTCCACGAACCGCTCGACCGCAACGTCGTTCCCCAGGTCGTGCATCGCGAAGCCGGCCGCCTCCAGCATCAGCCGCACGATGTTCTTGCCGATGTCGTGCACGTCGCCCTCGATGACGCCGATGACCACCGCTGCGCGGCCGCGGCCGCCCTCGGCCTTCAGGTGCGGACGCAGGACGTCGATGGCGGCGTACATGGCGTCGGCGCAGACCAGGATCTCCGGCACAAAGTAGATGCCCTTGTCGTACTTCTCGCTGACAACGGCCATGCCGCGAGACAGGCCCTCCGTCACGGCCTCGTAGGCGTCTATGCCGGCCGCAAGGGCCTCGTGGGCCAGGCGCACCGCCGCCCCCTCGTCCATCGCATCCACGGCGGCGGCCAGGCCGGACAGTATCTCGGCGCGCCGCGAGGCCGGCGCAGCGGCCGCCCCCCCGCCAGGCTTCCCGGCTTCGGACCTGCTCATGCCCTTGCCCTCCATAAAAAAGGCAGGAGAGGAGTTCTCTTCCTCTCCTGCCGCTACCCGTGTGATTGCCGACGCGTTACTGAGGCGTGTTCCAGGACTCCTCCGCCTTCCACTCCAGCGGCCCCATATCGTACGCAACCTTCACCTGGAACTTGCCGTTGAAACCGTTAGGTACTCGCCACGAGTACTGGCAGGTTCCACCTCAGCCATACGCAAAGGCGCCCTGCGTCAGAACCGTCCCCTTCTCGTCGAGGATCTGGAACTGGGGCGGCGTCGTGACCGACTGGCCCTTCCTCAGCGAGTTGGCGGCATAGACCTCGCCTGCCTTCCCCACGATTGCAAAGCCGATGGGCACGACCTTGCCCTGCGGCGAGGTCGCCGCCTTGTACACGATGGCCTTCAGGGTGAACGGCGGCCCGGCGTCAATCGCGCTCGTGCACCCCTCCTTGATCTCAATCTGCTGGAGTTGCCCGAACGGGCCGGTGCTCTTGATGGACCAGACTTCCGGCTTGCCCTTGTTGTTGGCCGTCGCCTGGGCCGTCAGCGATGCGGGCGTGTACGTGCCGGCCAGCATTGTGATTTCCCGGCCGCTCGGCACAGCCACGGGCTTGTTGTCAACCTTCAACTCCAGCGCCAGGTGGGCGGGGACCTTGATGGCACCCGTGGGCCTTGCCGCCGACTGCACCGTCAGCGCGACCCCCACACAGAGAACCGCCGCCAGCACAACGGACATCCTCTTCATGGTAGAACTCCTTACGGGCGCCCTCTCCACCTGCACTCCGCCCTTTTCCTTATACGACAATCGGCAATCGGATTGCAAGAAGATTATTCCGTTTGACGCATCGCGGCCGCCGGCGGTTCCCGGATTCTACCCCGCCGGGGCGTACTCGGGCGTCCGCCCGCGAACCACGCGAACAATCACCGCCGCCAGGACGCCCACCAGCAGGCCCGACAGGTGGGCCACGTACGCCACGCCGCGGAATCCCGATATCTCCACCCACGCGCCCAGCACCTGGATGAGCACAAAGAACACCAGCGCCAGGTACGCCCGCATCTGCACCCACGGCCGTGGAATCAGCCACAAGAGCAGGAAACCCAGCCTCGTACCAGGGAACACCACCGCGTAGTAACCCAACACGCCGCTCACGCCGGCGCTGGCGCCGACGACCGGCAGGTTCCCGTGCGGGTCGAAAAGGGTGTGCCCCGCCAACCCCGCCAGGTGCGCGGCCGCAAGCAAGGCCACCAGGAGCGGCCCCCCCAGGTGGTCCTCCACGTTGTCGGCAAAGATCACGAAAAAGTAAATGTTCGCCAGAAGGTGCAGCAGCCCCGCGTGAAGGAAGAACGAGGTGAACAGCGTCAGCCCGCCATGCCGGTCCCAGACGAGCGGCACGAAGCCCCACTGCTTGACTATCAGGGGCAGGTCCCAGATGGTGACGAAGAACGCGGCCACGACCGTGCCGGCGATGAGCCACGTCAGGAAGGGGCGCGACTTCTTCTCCGGCTCTCCTATCTCAACCGGCATGCCGAAGATGCCGGGGAGCCACTGCCACCACTCGGCGGGGGACTCGTCCTGCTGCGGCAACTGCTCGCCCGCCGCCGCGCCCTGCTCCTGGGAAGCCACGTCATAGACGACCAGTTGGTCGCGGACCCTCGGGGGGGCGCCGGCCCCACGCTCCGGCGGTTCGACGGGGGGTGCCGGTTTCTCGCGCAGCACGCGGTCGAGTTCCTTGCGGTCGAACCAGACGGCGCTGCACGGCGGGCAGACATCCACTTCGAGTTCGCCGCCGGCCGCCTGCGTAACGACCTGGCCCATCGGCCGCCCGCAGTGCGGGCACTTCAGACGCCGGGCCGCATCCCGAGAGCGCCCCGCCGACCACAGGCCGCGAACGAAGGCCTCGCTCGCCCCCGCATTGCGCAGCACAGACATGGCCGCCATGCGCCCGCGGCACTGCGGACAGATGTACACGACGCCTACCGGCGTCAGCCGCTCCTGGAGCGCCTCCGAGCAGCGCGGGCAATTCGTCACGGGCACACCCCCTGCCACTCCACCTCACCAGGCCCGACAAGGACCAACGCGTCCCTGCCCGCCAGGCGCGGCAGGTCTGCTGACCTGCCGCGAGCAAGCCGTCTTGCCGCGCGGTCGGCGAATCAGAGCCGCGAACGTAATGCCACAGCGCCACTTCGCGCGGCAGGTCTCCCGACCCGCCGCGCAAGCCGCGTTTTCGACCGCGCCAACGAGGCTTCGTCGCGCGGCGGGTCGGCAGACCCACCGCGCAATGACCCAAGTGGCGCTGTAGGACTAAGGGAGCGGCGTTGTTGGTGTGCGCACACCACGGCGCCGCTCCCTTACGGTCGCGGCTCTGATATATCCGCCGCGGGCGCCGTGCTCAATGCCTTCGCATAAACGACCTTGTCGTCGCCCGGCGCGTAGAAGTCGGGCAGGCGGGCCGTCTCGCGGTATCCCAGCCTCCGGTAAAACGCGCGGGTGGCGTCGTAGGCCGCGCGCCCGGATGTCTCGACCACCGCCATGCGTGCGCCGCGGGTAATCATGGTGCGCTCGGCGTGCGCCATCAGCACCGCCCCCAGGCCGCGGCGCTGCCGGCCCGGCTCAACGGCAATCCAGTACACGTCGAAGGTCCTCACGGTGCACGGCGTCGGCCCGACGCAGACCCAGCCGACGGGCCGGCCCGACACTTCGGCCGTAAACGAGAGGTAGTGCCCCCCCGGACCCTTCGCCAGCGCGTCGTCGAGCACTTCCTGGGCCACGAGCAACTCGTCGGGCCGGAACACGCCCGTGGCGGCCACGAAGCCCAGGATGGCGGCGCGGTCCGCCGGCTGGGACGACCGGATGCGTATCCGCAGGGCGCGCCTGGCGTGCGGCCTCGGCTCGCGGGCGGCCGACTCGGCCGCAGATTGCCGGGCACGCGCCCCTGCTATCAGCATCGCCGCAAACCTGTGGAACGGAATGCCGGCCTCCGCAAGGGCCGCCGCGAACCCCGCGTCGGGAGACACGTCCGGGTTCGGATTGACGTCCAGGATGAACAGCCGCCCGCGGCCGTCCATGCGGAAGTCAACGCGGGCGTAATCGCGGCAGCCCATCACCCGCCACGCAGCCAGCGCCAACTCGTGCACCCGTCGCGCCTGCGCAGCCGAAAGCAGCGCCGGAACGACCACCGGCGTGTGCCGGTACTCGAACGTGTCGGGCAGCCACTTGGCCGCATAGTCAACGATGCGCGGCCGCCCCCGCGGAAACGCCGACAGGTCGATCTCGCCCACGGCCAGGACTCGCGGGCGTCCGCGGCACTCCAGCAGCGACACGTTCAGTTCCCGCCCGTCGATGAACCGCTCCACCAGGGCCGCCTGGCGGAACTGCTTGTGCACCCGCCGCACCGCCCGCTCAAGCGCAGGCCCGGCCGAAGACACCACGCTGGAGGCGTCGATGCCCTCGCTGCCGTCGGCGCCCACGGGCTTGACGATGAACGGGCCGGTCCCGAGCGCCCCCCGCGGGCCGACGCGCCGGCCGTGCCGCAGCCGGTCTCCGTCCGCCGCCAGCGCTCCGGCCGGACACGGCAGCCCCGCCGCCTGAAGCGCCGCCTTCGACTGCCACTTGTCCTGCGCAAGCACCAGGCACGCCGTGTCGCTGCCGGTGCATGCCTTGCCGAACGCCCGGCAGAAGGCGGGAACGTGGGCCGCCTCGGCGGGCGCGCCGGCGTACCCCTCCACCAGGTTGAACACCACCTGCTCCGGCGCCGACGCCAGGACCCGTGGCAGGTCGGCGGGGCGCGCCAGGCCCACGGTGCGATGCGGCAGGCCGAGGCGCGCCAGCGCAGCCTCGACGGCGCTGACCTCGTAGGATACGGCGGCGTCGCTCTCGCGCCAGGCCGCCCCGGCCCGCTCGCCCTCCGGCGGCGGAGCGTTGTGCAGCACCAGCACGGCCGGCCGCTGTTCATTCCGCCTCATGACCGATTCCCAGGCGCCGGCAGGCGCAGCCGATGATCGCCCCGATGAGGTCGCGGTAACTCATTCCTTCCCGCGCCGCAATCATCGGTAAATCGCTATGCGTCGGATGCAGCCCCGGCAGCGCGTTGACCTCAAGCAGCGCCGGCCGCCCCGCCCGGTCGCACCGGACGTCCACGCGGCCCGCGTCGCGGCACTCCAGCACCCGGTACGCCGCAAGCGCCAGCGCCTCGGCCTCGCGCCACAGGGCTGCGGCCGGGCCGTCAGACGACTCAAGGGCAGGCGATGGCGGCCGCGACACGTACCGCACAAGTTCCTCGCACCGCTCCTTGGCCTGGTACGAGTAGATGTCGGAGCCGGCCTCGCGGCGGACCTCTATCTCCATCGCCCCCAGGACGCGGGCCTCGCGTCCCGTGCCCAGAACCGCAACCGTGAACTCCCGCCCGGGCAGGTACTCCTCCACCAGCACCGGCTGGGCGAACCGCGCAAGCAGGTCGCGGCAGACGGCAGCCAGCGCGGCCGGAGTGTCCACGCGCGAACGCCGGTCGATGCCCTTGCCCGTCCCCTCCGCCAGCGGCTTGGCAAAGAGCGGGTACTCCAGGTCCACGCCCGCCAGGTCCCCCTCATCGCGCACGACGGCAAACGGCGGCGTCGGAAGGCCCGCGTCGCGCACCAGCCGCTTGGCCGCCGCCTTGTCGAGCGTCGCGGCGCAGGCCAGCGGGTCGGAAAACGTGTAGGGAACCCCGTACAGTTCCAGCAGACACGGCACCTGCGCCTCGCGCGACCGGCCGCAGAGGCCCTCGGCGAAGTTGAACACCAGGTCCCACCGCGCCCCGGCCGCAAGGCGTGCAGCCAGCGCCCGGCCGCCGCCGACGCGCTCCACGCCGTGGCCGAGCGAGCGGATGGCCCCTTCTATCGCGGAGATCGTCTCGTCAGTGTCGAACTCGGCCACCTGCTCCGGCGCCAGCCCCTGCCGAACGTACTCGCTCCGAAGGTCGAAAACAAGGCCGACGTCCAGCGCCATGCGACACGAACCTCATCCGTGGAATCTAGCCGCAGCCGCCGCTCGGGGCGTACGGCTCCGGGTACGACACGGGCATCCCCTCCAGGTTCCGCAGGACCGTGCGCGTGGGGCTGACGGACACGACATAATCCGGCATGATGGGAACCTTGCCGCCGCCATGCGGCGCATCGACCGCGAACAGCGGAATGGCCAGCCCGCCGACCCGACCGCGCAGGTACTTCATTATCTCGATGCCGCGAGCCAGCGGCGTGCGGAAGTGCTCCACCCCGCGCACAAGGTCGCACTGAAACAGGTAGTACGGCCGCACCCGCATCCGCACCAGGCCCCGCACGAGTTCCTCCATCACCTCCGGCCGGTCGTTTATGCCGCGCAGCAGCACCGACTGGTTGCCCAGCGGGATGCCCGCGTCCACCAGCCGCGCGCAGGCCTCCGCCGCCTCGCACGTAAGTTCCCGCGGGTGGTTGAAGTGCGTGTTCATCCACAGCGGATGGTGGCGGCGGAGCATGCCGACAAGTTCATCGGTTATCCGCTGCGGCAGGACGACCGGCGCGCGCGTGCCGATGCGGATGATCTCGACCGTGGGCACGGCCCGCACGGCGGCCAGAACGCGCCCCAGCGACTCGCTGGACATCGTCAGCGGGTCGCCGCCCGAAATGATAACGTCTCGCACCCGCGGCTGCGACCGCAGGTACGCTACCGCCTGCGCAAGGCGGGCGGGAGAAATCGTTGATTCCTTCGCCCCGGCAAGACGCTTCCGCGTGCAGTGCCGGCAATAAGTCGCGCAAGTCGTGGTCACAAGCAGCAGCGCCCGGTCGGCGTACCTGTGCACCAGGCCGGGCACGGGCATGTCGGCGTCTTCCGCAAGCGGGTCGTCCGACAGAAACGGCGGGTCCAGCAGTTCCCGCGCATCCGGCACCGCCATCCGGAAGATGGGGTCGGAGGCGTCGGGCGTCCGGATGAGCGAGGCGTAGTACGGCGTGACGGCGAGCGGGAACTTGCGGGCCGCCTCGGCCACGCCCGCCGCGTCGATCCCGGGGAAACGCGCCCTCAGGTCCTCGACCGTGCGGATCCGGTTCCGCAGTTGCCAGCGCCAGTCGCGCCGCCGGCACTCGCCGGCCGACAGCGGGAACCTCGCGGCGGGAGCGGCAACGGCGGCCGCTGGCGGGGTACTCGGATCGGACGTCGATGAGGATGGAGGTTCGTCGCTGGACGAAGACGAAAGTGAGGCATCACTGTCGCTCGTGCTCGCGGTCCTGCTCATACATTGCGGCTCCTTATAAGAGTCACGATGAAACGGCGCCCCGATTCCACCGGGCTTGAAGGGAGCATAGCAACACAAGGTGGAAAGTCAAGCGGTCGCGGCGCAAAACAGCGGTGAAGAACCTCCCGACTATGACACGGCGGGACTGGGATGTGACGAGGTTGAGGACGGTCGCGGCGCATGGGGGGCGTGGCGGCCGGTTGGCCGCGGGGCGAGGGGGCGAACGGGCGGGTTC
>Ga0194112_10007965_pt1 | contig 13708 bp, 7 predicted proteins | sample TA2MahC400mmetaG_FD_146191 | JGI IMG/M metagenome (GOLD analysis project Ga0194112, IMG submission 146191) | Freshwater microbial communities from Lake Tanganyika, Tanzania - TA2015016 Mahale Deep Cast 400m | ecosystem: Environmental > Aquatic > Freshwater > Lake | place: Tanzania: Lake...
ATCCCGACCTCCACGCTCCGCTTCAGCACGTCCTCGAGGTCAAGGTCGATCCGGAACTGGAGCGACGCCCCGTCGCCGAGCGGTCCATAGAAGGTCACCGGCACGGAGAGCGCCTCGAGCGCCTGCGGCGGGAGTCGACGCAGGTCCGCGGAGTACTTCGCGATGGACGTGCCCGGATAGACGGTGGTGATCGCCTCGGCGTAGGGGGGCGTGCGGGTGAGGTCGATCCGACCCGCGAACCGCAGGGTGTTCTTCCACCCGCTGCCTTGGCGGACGAAGTTCACGTCGAAGCCGTCGTAGGCGAGCTGTCCCTTGCGGACGGTCACGACGAGGGGCGTGATGAGGCCGTCGAAGCCCTGTGCCGCGGCGTCCCCCGCGAGCTTCAGCGGCAGCGAGATCAGGTCGCCCGGCGTGAAGCGGACCTCGCCGACCTCGAGCCGGAGGTCCGCGTCGAGCCGCGAGCGATCGCCGTCGATGGGAAGCGCCGCCGCGGAGAACCGCAGCTGCACGTCCCGCTGCGAGGTCGAGACGTCCGCGAAGACGGGATTGATCTTGGCGAGGAGCCGCCGCCGCAGGGCGTCCGTCAGCCGCAGCGACGCCGTCATCGGGCGCTCGGCGGGCACGCTCGCCGTCGTGCCGGAGAAGGCGAGCTCCGGCAGGTCGAGGCGACCATGGTCGGACTGCATGCGCAGGGAGACCGAACCTCGATCGCCCCCGAAGCCACGCGCCGCGGCGTCGAAGGATGCCTTCGGTCCGAGCGCGACCTCGAGGAGCCCGTCGTCGTCGAGGAGCACCGCGCTCGTCGCGGTGGGCCAGTCGGCGAGCGTGGCGCGTCCGTCAAGGAGCCACGGCGGATCCGCCGGGCTTGCGGCGAGGCGCAGCACGCCCTCGAAGCTCGCGCTCGCGGTCCCCGCCGGCGCCGCCCCGCGCGGTCCGAACCGGATCGCGTATCCGCCCTCCGCCCGCGGCGCGACGCTCGCCTCGATCGCGGCGACGCGGGTCCGCTGGTCCGGAGGTCCGACGAGCGTCAGGTCGATCTCGCTCGTCGAGGCGGTCACCCCGCTCGTCTCGAGCCTTCCCGCCGACGACCACGCGACGCGGTCGCTCGCGAGGTCGAGGCGGACCGCCGACGCCAACCGAACCGTCGAGTCATCCTTCCCTCCGACGATCGCTCGCGCGACCGCCACCGGCACCGTGGACTCGACGCGGAGGCCGGTCGCGGCGAGTTCGCCCGCCGCGCTGCGGGCGACCTGCGCCCGCACGGTCGCCGCCGGCGAGGTCAAGGTCAGGTCGACGCCGAGGTCGCCGGCGGTCAGCGAGAACGGCGCCGAGACACCCGACTCGCCGGCGAGCCACTCGACGACGGCGGGATCGGAGAGCCACGCGGGCGGCTCGGCGAGCACGACGCGGGCGATCGGCTCGAGCCGTCCACCCTCCACCGCGAGCCGTCCGCGGAGCGCGAGCGACTCGCCGGAAGGATCGATCGCGGACTCGGCGGAGATCCGGGCGAGGGCTCCCTCCGGCAGGCCCGGCGCGCGCCCGCGGAGCGTCGCGCCCACCCGCACGTCGAGGCTCGAGGAGTCCGCCGGCCACTGCAGGCCGATGACCGCGTCCTGCAGCCAGAGCGACGCGCCCGGAGCGAGTCCGGCGATGGTCGGCGCGATCCTGGGCAGCGAGACCTCGCCCGCGATCGCCGGGCGCTTCCCGAGCTCCCCGCGGAGCGTCGCGACCGGCAGCACGATCGGATCGAGCTTCGCGGAGAGCGGCGTCGGCTCCGGCAGCAGCGAGCCGCCGCCCTCGCCCGAGATCGCCGCGATCGCCTCGGGACGGATCGTCGCGTCGAGGCTCGTCGGTCCCACCGCGAGGCGCTGGGCATCGAGGGAGACCGGCACGCGGAGCGAGAGTCCCTCCGCGCTCGCGCTGACGGCGCCCTCGAGGCGATCGCCCTCGACGCGGGTGAGCACCTGCGCCGAGACGAGACCGAGCCCCTGCGCGATCACGGCATCCGCGAGATCCTTGGGCAGCCACGCCGAGATGACCGCGGCGTCGATCGACTCGACGGAGAAGCCGCCGTGGGGACGCAGCTCGGTCGCGGCGAGCCAGCGGTCGCCGGTCCAGAGCCCGTCGAGCCGCTCCTCGAAGCTCAGGCGACCGCCCGCCACCTCGGCGCTGCCGCGCAGCGAGAGGGCGCGACCAAGCGGCTCGGCGAACCACTCGATCTCCGCGCCGCCGAACTCGACCGGCGGTCGATCGACTGCTCGAACGCGCCCCTTGGTGGTCACCCGAAGCCCGCCTCGCGCCTCGATCCGATCGATCGACGAGCCGGGCGTCCAACGCACGGCGCTCGCGACCGCGCTCACGCGGGTCTCCGAGTCGAGCTCGACCGGGACGGGAGAGAGGGGCGCCAGCGGCCGGACGTCTCGGATCAGGACCGCGCCCTGCGTCATCGTCCACTCGCCCGCGGCGGGGATCGCGAGCCCAGACGCCTCCGCACCGAAGGCGACCGACCCCGAGAGCCGCCGCTCGCTCGTCGAGTCGCCGCCCGGCAGGAGCGCCGCGAGGCTCGCGACCTCGGCGGAGCCCTCGACCCGCACCTCGCCGGACCGCAGCGACCCGTCGCCGCGGTCGACCATCGCCGACGCGTCCACCGCGAGCCGATCGGTCCTCGCGGCGAGCGCGACCTTCTCGTCCGAGCCCTCCGGAACCAGCAGCTCGACCGACCAGACCTCGCCGAACTGCCGAACCAGGGGCGCGATCCGCTCGGGGAGCAGCGTCGAGGCAAGACCGATCGGAATCCCCTCCGCCCTCGCTTGACCACCAACATCGCTCGGATCGAAGCGGAGCGCTCCCTCGGCCGAGAAGGGGTCGCGCCACCAGAGGTCCGCCACGACCGACGTCGCGGTCTCGTCCACCCGCCCGCGTGCCGTCGCGGCGAGCGTCGCGCCCTTCGCCCGATCCATCCTCACCGAGGACTCCAGGGCATCGATGGCGATCGAGCGACCGTCCCCTGCGAGTCCCAGGTTCGACGCGGAGAGCGCGATCACCGCGTCGGTCGCGGGAATCGCGAGGAGACCATCCGCGGCGAAGAGCCCCTTCGCGGAGGTCTCCAGCGAGAAACGACCGGGCAGCGACCGCGAGTCCGCCACCCGACCGACTGATCCGGTCGCGGTCGCCTGCACGCCGGTCGACCTCGACGCCATGAACTCGAGACGCTCGCTCCGGACGGCGACGTCCACCCCACGCGAGGGATCCTCGACCGCGAGGTCCACGTCGCCGGTCAGCGCAATCGAGAGCCCATCGGGGAATCGGAAGGAGTCCTCGGGCTCGACGGATCCCGAGCCGCCAGTCGTCGCCGTCGGCTGGCGCTCGACGAGCCACGATGCGATCGCGCCGTCGCCGCGGATCGCGCCGCGGATCGAGACCACCAGCGGCACCTCGCCGAGCGGGTCGCCGAACGCCACGCCGATCCACGACGTGAGCCCCCGCGGGGTCTCCACGCCGAACACCAGCCGCTCCGCGTCGCCCCGCGACGCCTGCACCGTCGCTCCGATCGGTCCCGACCACGACAGCGTCGCCGTGGCGGACACCGCGACGCTTGGATCAAGCTCGCGGCGCACCGCCTCCTCGATCCGGCTGCGGACGAGCGGGGTCGCGATCCACGGAAGCGCCGCGACGAGCGTCGCGAGGAGCGCGACCGCCACGCCGAGCGAGAGGAGCAGGCGCCGCCAGCGCCGCGAGGCGGCGGGTCTGATCGCCGGGCGGTCCTTCGCAGTCGCTGGAGTCGTCATCGAGTCAGTCCACCGCCGCCGCGGCGAGCGGTCGTTCCACGAGGGAGAGCATGCGTTCGAGCGCCACCCTGGCATGGCGCCGCGCCTCGGGATGCACGACGATCCGGTTCACGACGCGGCCCTCCGCGAGATGGTCGAGCACCCACAGCAGGTGCGGCGGATCGATCCGGTACATCGTCGTGCAGAGGCACTGGCAGTCGCTGAGGATGCGGACCTCGACGCCCCGCGCCGCGGCGCTCCGAGCGAGCCGATGCACGAGGTGCACCTCGGTGCCGACCGCCCAGCGCGAGCCCCGCGGCGCCCGCTCGATCTCCCCGATGATGAACTCGGTCGAGCCCACGCGGTCCGCCTGCTCGACCACCTCCTGCCGGCACTCCGGATGGACGAGGACGATGGTGCCGTCCCGTCGGGCACGGACCTCCTCGACATGCTCCGGTCGGAAGAGCTTGTGGACGCTGCAGTGTCCCGCCCAGAGCAGCACGTCCACCTCGCGGATCGTCGCATCGTCGAGTCCCCCGAGCTCGCGCTTGGGACTCCAGAGCGCCATCCGCGATGGTCCATCGCCTCGTGCCGCGTCGATCTCGCTCGCGAAGCCGAGGCGTCGCGCGGTGTTTCGACCAAGGTGCTGGTCGGGCAGGAAGATGACCTGCACGCGCTCGCCCGGCTCGAGCGGCGCCTCGCCGCCCGCGAGCGCCCAGCGAAGCACCGTCTCCGCGTTCGAGCTGGTGCAGCACGCGCCGCCGTGCGAGCCGACGAACGCCTTCACCGCCGCGGAGCTGTTGACGTAGGTGATCGGGACCACGCGGCGCTTCTCGTCGCCCGAGGCATGCACCCGCCCGATCGCGGTCCACGCCTCCTCGACCTCCTCGTACGCCGCCATGTCCGCCATCGAGCATCCTGCCGAGAGGTCGGGCAGGATCACCGCGACCTCCGGCTCGGTCAGCACGTCCGCGGTCTCCGCCATGAAGTGGACGCCGCAGAAGACGATGAACCGCGTGCCGCGCCGACCCGCTTCCTCGGCGGCGAGGCGGCTCAGCCGCAGGCTGTCGCCGGTCAAGTCGGCGTGCCGGATCACCGAGTCCTGCTGGTAGTGGTGCCCGAGGATCAGCAGGTCGTCGCCCAACTCGCGGCGCCGGATGGAGATCGCCTCGGCGATCTCGTCGTCGCCGAGGCGGAGGTAGCGGTCGGGAAGGGCGGGTTGCCAGAGCATCGCGGTGAGTCGAAACAAACGATTCTAAGGAGGACCCCGCGATCCCCCGCAGGCCGCTCATCTTCGACGGATTCGTCTTGCCCAAGAGTGCCCTTCGGCTAGGCTCCAAGCGTTGGCGTACTACATCGTCAGCCTCGATGGTCGGGTGCGGGGTCCCTACCGAGCGCGGGAGATCCGGGCGATGGCGTGGGCGGGCGAGGTCCGACCCGACGACTGGATCCGGTTGAACGACCAACCGACCCTGCACCTCGCTGCGAGGATCAAGGACCTGAAGTTCAGGCGGAGCGAGGATGTTTCAACGGCGGTCCCGCCGACCGCCTCGAAGCCGGCGATCACTTCGCTCGGCGGAGCAGTCGGTGAGGCGTCGCCGAACCCCCGCGGTGAGTCTCCCGCGTCCGTCGCACCATCCCCGCCGCGAGCACTCCCGGAAACTCCGCCCGCGACGCCGAAGGCGCCCCGCCCGAGTCCATCCGCCGCGCCCGCGGTCGAGCCGACGAGCTCGCCGACGCCGAAACCCCTCCCGCCAACGCCTCCCGCGACTCGTCCGGCGACGCCTCCGACTCCGCCGCCTGCTGCTCACGCGAGCTCTCCGCCGCCGCCGCCGAGCGTCGCGGCGACCGCGAGCCAACCTTCACCGCCAGCACCTCCAGTCGCTCCACCGGCGATGCGTCCCGCTTCCCCGCCTCCCCCTCCTCGCGCAAGTTCGCCTCCGCCACCGCCGAGCGTCGCGGCGACCGCGAGCCAACCTTCACCGCCAGCACCGCCCGCCGCTCCTCCATCAACGCGTCCCGCTCCCCCGCCGCCTCCTCCTCGCGCGAGTTCGCCTGCGCCGCCGCCGAGCATCGCGGCGACCGCGAGCCGACCCGTCTCGCCCCCGGCGCCCCCGGCACCGCCCGCCGCTCCTCCATCAACGCGTCCCGCTTCCCCGCCTCCCCCTCCTCGCGCAAGTTCGCCTCCGCCGCCGCCGAGCGTCGCGGCGACCGCGAGCCGACCCGTCTCGCCCCCGGCGCCCCCGGCACCGCCCGCCGCTCCTCCATCAACGCGTCCCGCTCCCCCGCCTCCCCCTCCTCGCGCGAGTTCGCCTCCGCCGCCGGCTCATCCCTCGGCTCCGCCTCTGATCCGACCGCCGTTGGCGGCGTCTGGCGGGCAGGACCGCGCGACGCCGATCGACGCGGCGCGCGGGTCGCCGAACGAACCGGACGCGACGAACGCATCGTCAGGTGCCTCCCGCCCGAGCCCCAACGAATCCGAACGGAGGCAGGCTCGACCAAACGCGGATCCGGTCTTGGACTTGCCGCCGCTGCCCGTCTTCGACGACCTGCTTGATGAGCCGCCTTCGCCAGCCGCGGGCGCCCGGCGATCCTCGACGGAGTCGGATCGCTGATGCCTGACCTGACTCGCCGCCGTGCGGTTGCCGCCGGTCTCGCGGCGGTCCTCGTGGCGATCGGAGCCGCCGACGTTGCGGTCCCGACCGACGAGCGAGAAGCCGAACTCCGGGGGGTCGAGCGCGTGCGGGAACGACCCTGCATCGCGATCATCGGCGCAAGCGCCAGCGCCGGCTTCGGGGTGTTCGTCGAGGGTCCGGGCGGCGACGGTCCGGGCATCGTCGACCTGCGGCTCCGGGACCTCCTCGAGGCGGTCGTGGATCCCTGTCCGGTGACCTTCAGCGACTGGTCCACCGCGATGTTCTTCCGGGATCCGATCGACGTCGGCCGGGAGTCGGTCGAGCGGGCGATGGCGGTCGAGCCCGCGGCGGTGCTGGCGATCGACTACCTCTTCTGGTTCGCCTACGGAAGCCACGACGCCGAGGGGCGACCGATCCGCGAGGAGTCGCAGCGCGAGGCGCTCTTCGAGATCGGACTTGCGAACCTCGATCGGCTGTCGGCACCGATCCTCGTCGGCGACCTTCCGAACGCCAAGGGCGCAAGCACGCGGATCCTCTCCGAGCGGCAGATCCCGGCGCCGGAGACGCTCGCGCGTCTCAATGCCCGCCTCGAGGCGTTCGCCGCGGAGCGTCCCCGCATCCGCGTGCTTCGGCTCTCCGAGGAGATGCGGCGGGCGAAGGAGCTCGACGCGGCGCGTCCGCCGCCCGCGGTCGGCGACGACGGCACGCCCGCGCCATCCATCCGGCGCCCGCGACTGCAGCGCGACCGCATGCATCCGACCTTCGACGGTCTCGTCGAGATCGCCCGCGCCTCGCTCGTCGCGATGCGGGAGGTGCCGGCGATGGAGACGCTCGCGACGGAGGTCGACGAGGTCGAGCTGGAGGACCTCAGGTCACGGATTCAGTCGCGAGTCCTGAACGGGTCCGCCGCCGGCGTTGCCCCGTAGCGGTCCGCTCGGAATCGTTGCGTCTCGACCGACCTCGGCATCGACGCCGCCCTCAAGTCCCGCGCCGCCGAGCGACGCCACGATCCGCTGCATCTGACGGAGGTCCTCGGCGTCCACCGCCTCGTCGAGCTCGCGCTGGGCGAGGCGACGGGCGAAGCCGGGTCCGAGCGACTGGCTCACGACCGGGAGCACCCGCTCGAGGTCGATCCATCGCCGCGGCGTCCGCAGCTGGGTGGTCATGAAGCGAGCGAGGTCGCCATTCGGTCGGTCGATCAGGCTCGGCATCGCGAGGCGCCAGAGCATGGCGCGATCCTGCTCGCTCGGCGCGCGAAGCAGGCGATAGGCCTCCACGAAGCCGCCCACGTCGCCGCGGTCGAAGTAGATCGGGAGCGCCGCCGTCGCCGCCGACCGGAGCTCGGCGGTGGATCGCAGCGACGCCCAGAGCTTGAGGGCGATCTCCTCCTCGCCGAGCATCCGGAGCTCGACGAGCGCCCGCGCCGCCGCTGCGGGGTCGGTCCTCGCGGCGCGGATCGAGTTCTTCACCGCCTCGCGGAGGTCCTCGCCAGCGACGAGCTCGGTCGCCGGCGGCGGGATCCGCGGCAGCGCGTGCGTGGTCGGTCCCATGATCAGCATCAGCGGGTCGCCGTAGGTCATCACCCGCCAGGGCGGGGCGAACGGGCCCTCGTAGCTCCGCGCGGCGGCGAGGAACGGCACGCGGTTGACCAGCCGCTCCAGCAGCGACGCGGGCGGGATGAACGACGCGAGGAAGGGCTCGCTGACCGCCCCGACGTACGCGTAGACGCCCGCGTCGAGGAGGGCGCCGCCGAGCGTCGCGAGGTCGTCCGGTCGCTCGAGCGAGAAGCTGTGGATCAGGTGAAGCGCGAGCGGTCGGCGGAGCACCGGCAGGTCGGCGACGAAGCCCGTGCTCCCGTCGCCGAGGGACATCTGCGTCGCGAGGCCGGAGCTGTTCGCGAACAGGACGTCCGGCGGATCGTCGCCCTCCTCGATCCGCCACCACGAGACGAGCCCGGCGGCGTTCCCCTCGAGGAAGGTCGCCCGCCAGCCGAGCGTGGGAAGGATCGGCTCGAGCGACCCCACCGCGTAGACCCCGCGGTCTCCCGCCGAGTCGTAGGTGTTGAAGAAGGAGAGCCGCTCGCGGGGAAGGAACAGCGAGCACATCGCGGCGTAGGTCGCCCGCCCGCGGCTTCCGAAGATCTGACCCACCACGGCGAAGCGCGTCCCGTCGGCGCCGCGACCGAGCAGGTCGGTGGTGGCGAGGTCGGCGTTGGGATCGAGCCCCTGCACCGGGATGTCCACCCGCCTGCCTGCGGGGAGCGACCCCTTCGCCTTCGCCGGGAGGGTCCGCACCAGGCTGATCGCCTCGATCGCGTCGCGGTTGCCGCCGTACGGAAGCCCGGTCCGATCGAGCGCCGCCCCGACCGCCGCCTGCAGTCGGGCGAGGGCGTCGGGCTCGAGCGTGCTCGACGCGCCGCCGAAGTTTCCCTCCACGACGTCGAGCATCTGCCCGCGCCCCGCGGCGAGCGCGACCGCCGCGGGCCACGCGGGATCGGCGAAGTCGGTGAGCACCACGCCGGGCGGGGTCCATCCCCGCGACTGGTACGCCTGCATCAGGGTCTGTCGCGCGGGATCGCCGCCGAAGGCGCGGATGATCGCCTTGAGCGCCGCCTCGCGGCAGACCGCCGGATCGGCGGGGAGCGAGCCGACGCTCGCCCGTCGGAAGACCCGCTTCGGCGCGAACCGCTCGATGAAGAGGGGCGCGAGGCGGTCGTCCTCGAAGAGCACCGGCCAGTGCGCCGTCGGCGTCCAGCGACCGATCTCGGCGAGGAAGGTCGCCTCGTCCGGCACGAGGACCACGGTCTCGACGACCGGCCACTGCCGCTCCAGCGCGACGACCCGCATGCCGAGCACCATCGGCCAGGGCAACGTCGCCGGATCGACCTCCTGCTGCTCGAGCCTCGGTCCGTCCGCCGCCGCGGGAGGCGCCCCGGCGTCCTGCGGCGCGCTGGCGCCCGACATCGCTGCGGAGAAGACGAGGACCGCGAGGAGGAGCGTCGTCCGTGGCATCGCGACGATGATAAGGAGACACTCCCCTCCGGAACCGACCTTGATCACGCGGCGGCAGATCATCCCGGAGCGGCTCGACGACCCCCACGCCTCGCGGGAGGAGATCGACGCGAGCTTCCGCTTCATCCGCCTCGTCAACGCCAGGCTCGGCGGGATCCGCGTGCTGCTCCGCGAACTGGAGGCGGAGCGACCCCGCTGGCCGATCGACCGCCCGCTGCGTCTGCTTGATCTTGGCACCGGGGTCGGCGACCTGCCCCGCGCGGCGCTTCGCTGGGCGGACCGACGGGGACTGCGCCTCGAGTGCATGGGGATCGACCTGCATCCGGCGGTCGTCGAGCTCGCCCGCCGGGAGCATGCCGACGAGCCGCGTCTCGAGATCCGCGCCCTCGACGCCCATCGCGCGGTCGAGGAGTTCGGCGACGCGAGCTTCGACGTCGTGCACGCCGGGATGTTCCTGCACCACCTGCCCGACGCGGAGATCCTCACCGTGCTGCGGGTGATGGACCGGCTCGCGAGGCGGCGGCTCGTGTGGAACGACCTGCGCCGAAGCGCCCTGAACCGCTGGCTCGTCTGGCTGCTCGCGCTGCCCTGGCATCCGAGCGTGCGGCATGACGCCTCGGTCAGCGTCGCGAAGGGCTTCGTCGCCTCGGAGATGCGGGAGTTCGCGCGGCGGCTCGAGCTCCCGTCGCCGCGCGTGCGTCGGGCGTTCGCCGGACGGATGGTGCTCGTCTCGACGCGGCGCGAGCTCGGCGTGGCGGGTCAGGCGGGCAGCCGATAGCCCTCGGCGAGCCGACGAAACGACTCGACCTCGCGGGCGCGTCGCGCCGCGTCCCAGCGGAGCTCCTCGCCGAGGATCTCCGCGGCGCGGGGCGCGACCTCCGCCGCCGCCGCGGCGCCGAGCAGCAGGCACCGGGTGCGACGGGAGAGGGCATCCTCCACCGACCGTGCCATCTCCTCCCGCGCCGCGTAGAGAAGCTCGGCGCCCGTGTACGGAAGCCGCGGATGCAGCGGTCGGCTCAGGTCGGGACGGGTCCGACCGATCGCGAGGATCTCCGCCGCGTCCGCGCCGTAGGTGCGGAGGGGATCCTCCGCGGGAAGCGCCGGATCGGTCCGCTCGAGCGCGCCATGCACCTGCAGCGTCTCCGTGACGCAGGGACGCGGCTCGAGCCCGCCGACGATGGTCGCGTGGCTCATCGTGTCCTCCGCCATCTTGCGGTAGGTCGTCCACTTGCCGCCGACGATGGTGACGAGCCCGCTCGGCGAGACGATCACCTCGTGGCTCCGGGAGAGGCTCTTGGTCGCGGTGCCGCTCCCTCCGCGGTGGACGAGCGGACGTTGCCCCGCGAAGACGCTCAGCACGTCCTCCCGCCGCGGATCGCGGGCGAGGTAGCGGGCGGCGTTCCGCAGGATGAACTCGACCTCGTCGGGAAGCGCCCGCGGCTCGAGGTCCGCCTTCGGCATCGGCGTGTCGGTGGTGCCGACGAGGGTCACGCCATGCCAGGGAATCACGAAGAGGACGCGACCATCGTCGGTGTGCGGCACCATGATCGCCGTGTCGCCCGCGAGGAAGGAGCGATCGAGGACGAGGTGCACCCCCTGCGCGGGCTCGACCTGCGCCGGCGCCGACGGGTCGTCGAGCCGCCGGAGCGAGTCGGCGAAGATCCCCGTCGCGTTGATCACCACCTTCGCCCGCACGGCGATCTCTCGTCCGGTCTCGCGGTCGACCACCCGCGCGCCCGCGCAGTGACCGTCGCGACGCTCGAATCCGACCACCTCGACGCGGTTCGCGACCGCCGCGCCGTGGGCGACCGCGGTGCGGGCGAGGGCGATCGCGAGGCGGGCGTCGTCGAACTGCCCGTCGTGGTAGCGGATCCCGCCGAGGAGTCCCTGACGCTCGACGTTCGGGATCGCCGCGACGACCTCGTCGCGGGAGAGCCCGCGGCTCGGCGCGAGGTTGAGCCGACCCGCGAGGGCGTCGTAGAGCTTGAGTCCGATCCCGTAGAACGGTCCCTCCCACCAATGGAACCGCGGCACCACGAAGGAGAGGTCGCGGACGAGGTGCGGCGCGTTGCGGTAGAGGATCCCCCGCTCCCGCAGCGCCTCGGTCACGAGCGAGAAGTCCATCTGCTCGAGGTAGCGCACCCCGCCGTGCACGAGCTTGGTGCTCCGGCTCGAGGTCGCCTGCGCGAAGTCGTGCGCCTCGACGAGCGCGGTGCGGAACCCCCGGCTCGCCGCGTCGACCGCGACGCCGAGCCCGGTCGCGCCGCCGCCGACGACGAGCACCTCGAACGAGTCCGACCCGAGCCGGGCGATCGCCGCGTCCCGATCCATGCGTGGCGCCATGCGCGTCTCCTGATTTCCTCGTTCCTGAGTTCCCTTCATCGAGTTCCCCATCGCGTGGCGACCGCCACCGCCTCCGACCACCGCCGACGCCTCGTCCCGCGCCAGCCCTCGTCGCGCCGCGGCTCGAACCGCCGCTCGACCGCCGCCTCGCCCCGCCACGCGGCGAGGTCGGGCACCACGCCCGCGGCGACCGCCGCCATCCCCGCGGCGCCGAACACCGTCGTCTCGAGCCGCCGCGGTCGCTCGATCGGGATGCCGAGGACGTCCGCCTGGACCTGCATCAGCGGATCGCTCGCCGCGGCGCCGCCATCGACGCGGACCGCCGAGACGGGTCTCACCTTCGCCGCCTCGAGGTCATGGTCGGCGGCCTCGATCACGTCGGCGACCTGCATCGCGACCCCCTCGAGGAGGGCGCGGGCGAGATGCGCCTTGGTCGAGCCGCGGGTGAGCCCGAGGATCATGCCCCGCGCCGAGGGATCCCAGTGCGGCGCACCGAGTCCCGTGAAGGAAGGCACCATCACCACGCCCTCGGAGTCCTCGACCGAGGCGGCAAGCTCGCCGATCTCCGCGGCGTCGCGGATGATCCCGAGCCCGTCCCGCATCCACTGCACCGTGGCGCCGCCCATGAAGACGCTTCCCTCGAGGGCGTGCTGCAGCGGTCCGTCGCCGATCCGCCACGCGACGGTCGAGAGCAGGCGAGCCCCGCTCCGCACGCGTCGCCCGCCGGTCTGGACGAGGAGGAAGCACCCGGTGCCGTAGGTCGTCTTCGAGTCGCCCGGCGCGACGCACCCCTGCCCGGCGAGGGCGGCCTGCTGGTCGCCGATCATGCCGAGGATCGGGATCGCGGCGCCGAGCACCGCCGCATCGCACTCGCCGATCCTGCCGGCGCTCGGCAGGACCGCCGGGAGGAGGGCACGTGGCACCCGGAAGAGCCGAAGAAGCTCCTCGTCCCAGGTCGCGGAGTCGAGGTTCCACAGCTGCGTCCGCGAGGCGTTGCTCGGATCGGTCGCGTGGACCCGTCCGCCGGAGAGGTTCCAGGCAAGCCAGGAGTCCACCGTGCCCATCGCGAGCTCGCCCCGCTCGGCCCCGCCCCGGGCGCCCGGCTGCTCGTCGAGGAGCCACTCGATCTTCGAGGCGGAGAAGTAGGGATCGGCGAGGAGCCCGGTCCGATCGACGAGCAGCGGCTCCGTCCCCTCGTCGCGCAGCCGCTGGGTTCGATCGGTGGTGCGGCGGTCCTGCCAGACGATCGCCGGTCCAATGGCACGACCGCTCGATCGCTCCCACAGCATCACCGTCTCGCGTTGGTTGGTGATGCCCACGCCGAGGATCTGCGATGGCGCCACGCCGCCCGACGCGATCGCCGCCTTCGCCGCGTCGAGCTGGCTCCGCCAGATCTCCGCGGGATCCTGCTCGACCCAGCCCGGGCGCGGATAGCGGCAGGCAAGCTCGCGCCGTCCCTCGCCGAGCACGCGACCGCGGTCCGCGCCCTCCGCCGAGAACACCACCGCCCGCGAGCTCGTGGTCCCCTGATCGAGGGCAAGGATCGCCCGTCGCGGCATCGTCGAGTCCTCCGCCGGCGGGTCAGAACGCCGAGCCAAGGCCCATGACGCGGCGCCACGCGCTCACCTGACCGAGGTGCATCATCACGTGGTTGTTGAGGAGGAAGTTCGTGGCGGCGCCGACGGTCGGGAACATCTCCTTCATCCGCCCCTCCATCGGATTCGGCGCCGCGAGGCGCTCGGCGGGGACCTCCGCCATCGCCTCCAGGACGGTGACGGAGTGGGGAAGGAAGTAGCCGAGGAGCACCGACTTCGCCGGATAGCGGCCATCCTGCTCGACGCAGGGCGAGCCCGCCTTGAAGGTCGCCTCGTCGAAGGGAAGCGCGAGGGCGAGGTCCTTGCGTCCGACGAGGTCGAGGACGCGGTTGAGGTAGATCGCGAGGTGTCCCGTG